>Ga0335080_10008430_pt1 | contig 10746 bp, 8 predicted proteins | sample Lox_Sample_34_FD_206720 | JGI IMG/M metagenome (GOLD analysis project Ga0335080, IMG submission 206720) | Soil microbial communities from Loxahatchee National Wildlife Refuge, Florida, United States - Lox_Sample_3.4 | ecosystem: Environmental > Terrestrial > Soil > Wetlands | place: USA: Florida...
ACTTTGCGCCTTCCGTGTGCAGCCAATTCGCCAATAATGTGAACTGGTCGGCGGAAATGTTTCGTTCGATGGCCCGGTCAAGTAAATGATCCAACAGCCGGGGCGGCAGGCCTTTTCGGCGAATGCGCGGCATGGCTATTCGCCGTAAAAACCGCGATGAATTTGTTTCCGCAGCCGCTTGATTTCGGCCGGATCTTTGGAATCCACCATGCGCTGCGCAAGCACGCCCAACTCTTCCCCGGAAAGCTGGCGTTTGCGCGCCAGTTCGTTCACAAACCGGATGACGCGCGATTGTTCTTCCGGAGGCAGATTTTCGATCTGTTCAATGACGGCTGTGGCAGTCATACCAAAACTATCGCCGGGAATCGAATTGGCGGCAAGCGACAATTTGCGCCCGGTTTTCGATACTTCGGGAGTATGTAGATAACGCAAATTGACTGGAATTTCACTCCCGGCATACGCATTGATCATAAGTCAGCCGCTTGCCAGTGGTGTTTCCAAGTTTCCGACGGTTCACATGGTCCTCCGTCAGCGCGAAACGAATCCGGTGCATGAGGAACAAAGCCGACTTGTGGGTGATTTGACAGTTGCGCTCAATCTCCCGCGCGCTCACGCCCTTCTTGCTGGCGCAAACGCGCCAGAACCCATATGCCCAATGCCGCAACGGCAATTTTGAATCTTCGTAAATCGCGCCGGTGCGAACTGTGTATTGTTCACCGCAAGCACGGCAGCGCCAGAGATAGCGTTTATTCCGCCCGCCAGCGCGGCCTGTCATCTTGTAAACGTTCGCGTTCTGGCAATGTGGGCATACGGGCGAATTACCCCAGCGTTGCTGTTCAAAGAACTCAACCGCAGTCTTTTCATCGCCACAGGCTTTGGGCATGTCCTTGATCACGTTCGATTTCGCAAGTTCAGGATGCTTCTTGTTATTCACGGAAGCATTTTCCATGACCGGGTAGGACATTGGCTGGGCAACCGGCTACAATTTGCGTTATCTACATACTCCCGCGATACTTTTCCCTTGGACCGCATTTGTCCAGGTGAATAAGTCAGGATTGACAGCGTATGATTTTGGACGAACCTGAATTGCAACACTGGATGAATAGCCAAGGGTCCATACGCATCCTGCACGTGGACGGCGACAGTTTCTTCGCCAGTTGCGAGATCGCGCTCAATCCCAAATTGCAGGGCCGCCCGGTCTGGGTCGGCGGCGGCCGGCGCGGCGACGGTATCGTCATCGCCGCCAATCGCGCGGCCAAGAAATTCGGCGTCAAGACCGGCATGGCGTGTTTTGAAGCGGCCAGGCTCTGTCCGCGCGGCGTCCTGTGCAAACCGCACTACGACGATTACCGCGATTTGTCGCGCAAGATGTTCCGCATCCTCGAAGAATATTCGCCCACGCTCGTGCCCATCTCGATTGACGAAGGCTTTCTGGATTTCACCACGATGGACCGCTACGTCTGGCGTGATACGACGCCAGAAAAATACGTCGGCGAAATCCGCGACCGCATCTCCCACGAGGTAAAACTGCCGGTGTCCGCCGGTCTGGCGAATTCGTCGCGCCTGGCCAAGCTGGCGACGGACGCCGCCAAACCCGGTTTCATCGAAATCAAACCCGGTGACGAAAAGGAATTTTTGAAAGACCGTTCCGTGCGCGAGATGTCCGGCATCGGCAAGAACCGGCAACGCGCGCTGGCGGCGCTCGGTGCGCAGACGTTCGGGCACGTGGCGAAGTTGCCTTCCACGTTGCTCAAGAAAAAGTTCGGCATCTGGGGCACGCAACTCTGGCTTTTCGCCAATGGGCTGTGGAGTGAGCCGTTGTTGTTGCAGGTCAAGGACCGCACGACGATTTCCAGCAATACCACGCTGCCTTACGACGAGCCGGACTACGAGGGAGCGCTGACGTTCACGTTGAGCGAAGCGACGCGGCTGGTCGGCCAGTTGCGCCGCGAACAGTTGCAGGCGCGCGAGCTGGGCTTGACCATGCGGTTCAACGATTTCAGCGAGGTCAGCGGCGGACACCGCTTCAACGAGCCGCAATTTCAAAATTCCGTCATGAACGCGGTCCTGGAAAATATTTTCCGCAAAATCATGTCCGGCGAGGCCAAACCGGTCCGGCAAATCCGCATCGGGTTCTGGAACCTGTCGCGGCTGGACACGCAGCCGACGCTCTGGGGCAAGACGGACGCCGAGCGCTGGGGCGCGCTCGACGACGCGGCACACAAGCTCAACGAGCAATTTGGTTCATCGGCGGTGATGACCGGCGCACAGTTCGCGTTGCGGGAGATGGAGGAGATTTACAAAAATCCCAAGGCCAAATGCCCGTTCGTGCCGCAACTGGAGATGGTCAAAAAACTCTGGGGCACGGATGCCGACCCGCTGGCGCACAAGGGCGAATGGGAAAAGCGCCTGGCCAAAGTCAGCCGCAACCATCACGGAAAAGAGGGATGAATCTGTTGTAGCAGCGTGAATAAAGCCTGAAACGCGGCTACAATGGCGTGACGAGAATTTTCAAGGAATCGGGCGTGGGCTGGGCGGCCAGTTGTACCGCGGCGGCGGTTTGTTCCAGCGGGAAGCGAAGGGTAATCAAACGGCGCACGTCCAATTGACGCGAGAACACCAGGCGCGCCACTTCGCGCTGGAGGGTGAAATCGGATGAATAACTCCCGATAAGGTCTTTTTCGTCGAGACAAATGCTGCTGAAGTCGAGCGGCGAAGGTCGAGGGTCGAGAGCAGCCACCTCACCCCGGCCCTCACCCCCGCCAGCGGCGGAGACGGACGAAAGTTTGGCGAGTTTGTCCGCCTTCGCGTCGCTTCGGCGCGACCGGTCGTTCATAGAACGCCGGGTATGGGCGAACAACAGGACCTGTCCGCCGGGGCGGACGAGTTGCAGGGCCTCTTGAACAACGGTATCGGAGGGAACAGCAACGATCGCCGCGTCGAGAGACGAGAGCCGACGGTCGAGAGTCGGGGATTTCTTGACCTCGACCAGGCGTGTCCAGCGGGCGCCGAACTTTTTGGCGAGGCGCAAACGCGATTCCAGCAAATCGGTGGCGAGCACATTCACGCCCTGAAGTTGCAGCAGGCGCGTGAACATCAATCCGATCGGTCCCTGCCCGGCCACGAGCACGACGTCGCCGCGCAACAGGTTGAGTCGGCGCACGGCCTTGAGGACAGTGTTGACCGGTTCGAGCATCGCGCCTTCTTCGAAAGAATTTTTCGCCGGAATTTTGACGACACCAGACAGGACAAACGGCATGACACGGACGTATTCGGCATAACCGCCGCCCGCCGGTTCGAACCCGGCGGTGACGCCGGTGCGTTTGTAGGTTTCGCACTGGGCGAAGGCGCGGTGCCGGCAGAAATGGCAATCACCGCACGGGACGTGATGATGCAGTGCCACGCGATCGCCAATCTTTAAACGGCTCGCCTGGACGCTCGCCCCACCGCCGATTTTGACAATCGTGCCGGCGGTTTCGTGGCCGAAGATACGCGGGGGCGGGACGGTGCCGTGCTGGATTTTTTTGATGTCGGTGGGGCAAACACCACAGACAGCGACCTTGACGAGGAGTTCGTTGGTCCCAATGCGCGGGACGGGAACGGTTTCGAGGCGCAGGTCATTGACGCCGCGATAAACGACGGCGCGCATGGTTTCAGGAATATCGGACACGAGAAACTTCTGACACGAATTTCACGAATTATCACGAATTTTTTTCGAGTTATGCCACAAAAGATGGAGAATCCAGGTTGGTATTCAAGGAGAGTCGGCAGGTAGGGGCGGCGCGCGGAACACGGACAACTGGTGTTGCACGAGGACAGGGTAGCGCTGCAAGAGCACGTCCGTCCGGGGATAAAGCAGAGACAATCCCCGGTAGTCGGCATCTGAGCCGGGATGCGCGGCCAGGTTCAGCAAGGCGTGGCAGCCGTAAGCTTGCGCCCGGGACAATAGCCGGGCGCCGTCGAGCGCGCAGATCGAGCCAAGCAACGCGGCAGCGATAACCGCGAGCAGCGACCATCCGGCGATGACCCGGCAAATGTCCGGTGATGACCTTCCGCAACCCGGCGTTGACATCGCGGTGGTTTCACCAGTTCGCACATCGGCATCTCGCAGCATGAAAAGAAAAACGACCAACGTTGCCCACAACGGGACCATCATGGTGCCGTAACGCGAGACGAACGCCTGATTGCTGCCCAAGCCGACGCGGCCGACTCCGGTCATCAACGCGCTACCCAGAGAATAGAGACTCATGCCGAGATACGGCAGGAGGGTCCGCACATCAGCCACCCGTCGTCGGAGCAACGATCCCACCGTCCAAATCAAGGCAACGAGGACGGCGAGGCCGATGGCAAGCGCGAGGTCACCGTCGAAGGCATCGTTGCCGGTGACGCCCTGGGCGCCGAGGTTGCCGGTGTATTTGAGAACGAAGGCGATGAATTCGAGCGGCATTTTGAAAACAAGGTTGAGCGGGGGAAGGTCCGCCGGCTTTTGATAGTGATAAAAGTAAGAAGCCAGGGTGAGAATGCTGATGAGCGTCCAGCCGACAAGGGCCGCCCGGCGCGTTTTCGTGCCGGAAGTGACGACGAACAGGATGCACAGTCCGATGGGCCAGAACAGGAGGCCGTTGGCAAAGGAATAATTAGCCACAACGCCCAGCAGCGCGGCGCAGCCAAATCGCCACCAGCGGAAGTTTTCCCGGGCCAGCAAAACTGTGCCGCCGACGACGGCCAGGAGATTGAGGAACATCTGGATTTGCCAGCCCCAAAGCCAATTTTGATATTGCGCCCCGGAGAAAACGATGAGCGCAATTGCCGGGCCAGCCCAGCGCAGTTCGCCCGCCCCCGCTTTTCGGCAGGTGATTTTGAGCTGGTGAATGAGGACGGCGAAAATGGCAACGCCGAGGAGAAGGTTGAGGGCCAGCTCGTAACGGATGTCCCAATGAGTCAGACGCGCCAGGCCAAGCATGATGATTTTGGGAACGATCGGACGATGCTCGTTGTGCTGCGCCCACAGGTCGGGAAATGTCAACGCGCCGTGATAGGTCTTGTCCAGCAACGGCACGAGTTCCCACTGGTCCCAGAACGGCACCGCCACCGCGTAGCGGGACACGACCCAAATCAAGAAGGCTAGCGGAAAGAGAACAAGGATTTTGTCTGCGTGACGGGCAACGACCGCGACCGGAAGCAACCGGCCCGGGGGCGGCGATGAAGGTCCGGCCTGAAGTTTCATGGCGTCAGTTCCCAAAAGCGAACACGGCGAAAGACTTTAACCACGAATGCACACGGATGAACACGAAATTTTCATCGCGGGTGGACGCGGAAATTTCACGCGATTAATTCCGGATTTGATACCGGCCCGGCCCGGCGTATAATGTCCGACAGTGAAAGCAAAGTGGCATCGCTGGCTGCCGGTGATTTTTCTGGTGTTGTTCGCGCTGAGCCGTTGGCCCGGATTGTTCCCGCCGAATTTTACCGCGGCGACAGCGCTGGCCTTCTGCGCGGGTGTGTATTTCCGCGGTGCGACGGCGTGGTGGCTGCCGCTGGGCACCATGCTGGCCACGGACGTGGCGCTCAACGCTTTTTATTATCACGTCGCGCCGCTCAGCTCGTGGCTCCTGCTGAACTACGCGGTTTACGCGGTGTTGATCGGCCTCGGCAAATGGTTTGGGCGCCGCGCCGGGTTTTTGAAATTGGTGTTTGGCGGTTTGCTGGGCGCGGTGCTGTTTTATTTCGTCACCAACACGCTGTCGTGGTTGCAAGACCCGGCCTATGCCAAGACGATTGCCGGCTGGATCCAGGCGCTGACCATTGGCCGGCCCGATTGGCATCCGACCACCTGGGAAATGTTCCGCAACACGCTCGGAAGCGGCGGACTGTTTACCGCGCTGTTTGCCGGCTCGGCCAGGCTGACGGAATCGGCCGAATCACCCGCCGACAAAACCGCCGGCGCGCGCGATGAGGAAGAACCGGAAGCAGAGGAAAAGCCGGAGGAAGCGAAGGCGTGACCCGCCTTCGCTACGCTACGGCGCGGCGAGCTCCGCGGCAAACTAACACTCAACGTGCGACGCCATTTTTCATGCACCACCACCCGCCTGCCATGCCGTAGCTTGACAGGGAAGGCAGGTCACTCGTCACTTCCATGACAATTGGCGTCATCTCGGACACGCACGGGTTTCTCGATCCGAAAATTCCCCGGCTGTTCGCCGGCGTGGAGCACATTTTGCATGCCGGCGACATCGGGTCCGACGGCATCGTGGTGTCGCTGGAAGCGGTGGCGCCGGTCACGGCGGTGTTGGGCAACACGGATAGTTCGCCCACCTTCCGGCTTACAGAGGTGGCCGTCCTCGATAAACACAAATTTCTGGTGCATCACATCGTGAATCCGCGCGCGTTGACTGAAGCGCTACGCTTGGACATCGCGCGCGAGCGGCCGGCGGCGGTCGTGTTCGGGCACACGCACAAGGCATTTTGCGAAACGATTGACGGCGTGTTGTATTTGAATCCCGGTTACGCCGGCAAACCGAAGTTCGGCCTGGAACGCAGCGTGGCGATTTTGCGTTGCGACGGAAAAGGCATGCGGGTGGAATTTGTGAAACTCTGACACGGATTTCACGTATTTTCACAGATAAAATCCGTGAGACCTCTGCAAACAAACGTAGCGGCTTTCGGCAGAAAGCCGGGTGATACATTTCCTTGAGAGTGCGGCGGGCTGCCGAGACGCCGCTACGACGAATGAGGGCAATCCGGGTAATCCGCGGTTAATAGCTTTTCCACCGCGGCGTGCACTTTGTCCGCCGTGGCGGTCGGCGGCAACGGTTGGCCGAAATTCACGGTAACCGGGAGGCGGAATCGGCGCGGCCATTTCCAGAAAAATTTCCCGCCGGCAAAACTGAAAATGCTGCCCCACACGCCGCTGAGCGCCACCGGCACGATGGGCGCATCCACGCCGCGCATGATTTTCTCGAACCCGCGCTGAAATGGGCGCAACCCGCCGGTGCGGGTGATGCCGCCCTCGGCGAAAACGCACACGACATCACCGTTCCGGATGGCGTCGCCGCAGTTCTTCAGCGCGCGCGCGACTTCATGAGGCCGAATACCGGCCGGGATGGGGATGACGCACGCGACGCGGACGAAAGGACTTAGCCAGGGCGATTCATAAAATTCCTTGCTGATGAGGTAACGTACCGGCCGCCTGGCCGCCGCCGTCAACAGGATCCAGTCCACGAAGGAAACGTGGTTGCTGACGAGCAAGGCCCCGCCCTGGCGGGGGAGATTTTCCAGACCGCGCACACGCAAGGGATAAAACAGGCAGGTGACCAGCCAGACAAAAGCGCGAACCACCGCGTCAGCCAGAAGCACGGACACACTGGAACAGGCGCGGGAGCAAGGCATGCAGAATTTTTAACCGCAGATGACTCGGATGGCACGATTTTTTATCCGCCCCCGTTCGTGGTTGAAAGTTTCTGCGCCGTGTCCTTCACTTTCCGCAAATCCAGCTTTCCCGTTCCCAGCAGGGGAAACTGCTCGACGTGGAAGAATTGGTCGGCGCGCGGTTTCCAGAGGTTTGGCAGGTCGCAGGACGCGAGCTTTTCGAGGCAGGTTTGCAGTTGGCCGTCCGCCAGTTTGTGCAGCACGACGAGGCGTTCGCCTTTCTTTTCATCGGGCACACCGGTAACCACGAAAGTCAATTCGGTTGAGTTTGCCAGTTCGTGCAATTTTTCCTCGATCTTGATGTGCGGGACCATTTCGCCGCCGATTTTGCTGAAACGGCTCAGGCGGTCGGTGATTTCCAGGAAACCGTCTTCGTCAATCGCCGCGACATCGCCGGTGCAATACCAACCATCGCGCAACACTTCGGCGGTTTTTTCCGGGCGGCTGAGATAGCCTTGCATCACGTTGGGACCGCTCACCAGCAGCAGGCCGGGCTGGCCGGTGGCCAGCGGCGCCTGCGTTTCCGGGTCAACAATGCGCACGGATACACCCGGCAGCGGATGGCCGATTTTCCCGCGTTTGGCCCCGACCTGGCGAAAGCCGGCGGAACGGAAATCATGAGTGTTCACCGCCACCGCCGGCGCGCATTCGGTGCAGCCGTAACCTTCCAACGGACGAATGCCGAAGCGTTCCTCGAACGCCGATGCCAGCCGGTCCGGCAATTTCTCCGCCGCCGTCATGACCACGCGCAAGCTGCCGAAATCTTCCGCTGAACAACTGCGAAGGTAAAGTTGCAGAAACGTCGGAGTGGCCAGGAGGAAGGTGACCTTATGTTCGCGGACGAGCGGCCCTATGCTTTTGGCATCGAGCGGATTTGGATAATAGGCCACACCGACGCCAATGGTTGCGGGCAGGCACAATGTGCCGGTGAAACCGAACGAGTGGAAGAAGGGGAGAATGCCGAGAAAGCAATCGTGGCGACTGACCCCAAACACCTGCTCCAGTTGCCCGATATTCGAGCCAATGTTGTAATGGCTCAGCAGCACTCCCTTGGGATCCCCCGTGCTGCCGCTGGAGAAAATAACCGTCGCCAGATCGTCCAGTCGGGTTTTTCGTTCCGCGCCCAGGAGTTGCTGCAACCAGCGATCCGGCACGAACCAGGCGATGAAAAAAGCGGCAAGCTTTTCGCCGAGGCCGGGAGCGCCGAATTCCGCCGGGCCTGGTTTTGCCCCGTTTGGAGTCCCGCCTTCAGGCGGATCGGACGGACTAAAGCCGGAACTCCGAGCCGAGGTGCCGGCGAGGTCTTCCAGAAAAACCGTGGCGCAAGGCGATTTCAGCTTTACCTTGTCGAGGAATACTTTTGAGGTGATGACCGTTTTGAGATCGCATTGCCGGGCGCAGGAGGCCAGGGTTTCCGCGGACACGGTATAATTCAAATTGACGGGCACTTTGCCGAGCAGCAGGGCGGCGTGATTGACCAGTGCGCCCGGCACGGATGGCGGCAGTAACACGCCGATCATTTTTTGACCCGACCAGATCTTTCGCAACCGGCGCGCGAGGAAAACGGACCGCACGAGCGCCGCGCCGAAGCTGACGCGGGCGCTTTGCGCGTCGGCCATCGCGAAACGGAACGGGTGATTGCGCGCCATGTTGACGAAGGCGATGGGCAGTGGACGCATCCGATGCTTGCGGTCCTGCCAGGCTTCGACGAGCAGTTGCTGGACCGCCGAGCGCACCTGGAACGGTGTCGCCGTGGGCGGCAGCGGTTGGCCGTAGTTAATCGTGATGGGATAGGGGAGGCGCCGCGGCAGTTTCCATAGAAACCGGCCTTTGTGGAAACTGAAAATGCTGCCCCACACGCCATCGAGCCCGACGGGAATGATGGGCGCCGCAACATCTTTCATGATGCGTTCAAAGCCGCGCCGGAACGGCAGCAACTGGCCGATGCGCGTGATTTGCCCCTCGGCAAAAATGCAGACGACCTCGCCGTTGCGGATGGCGTCGCTGGCGATTTGCAGCGAATGCAGCATTTCGCGCGGACGTTGTTCGGAGGAAATCGGGATGACGCCGAGAATGCGCGCGAACGGTTTTATCCAGGGCTTTTCGTACATGTCCTTGAACATCAGAAACCGCACCGGCCGGTCGGTGGAGGCGATGAGCAGCAGGGCGTCGGCCCAGGAAACATGGTTGCAGACGAACAGGGCGCCGCCTTTGGCCGGGATGTAGTCACGTCCGATGATGCGGATGCGGTAAAACGAATGGGTCGCGCACCAGAGCAGGAACCGCAACAGGGCGTCCGGCAGCAGAAACAAGACGTAGATGGCGCCGGCCAGGGTCAGCACGCCGCCAAGCAAAAAAATCCGGCGCGGCGACAAGCCACCCACGTCCGCCAGCAAATAATACGCGCCCGACGCGAGGAAAATGCCGACGAATGACAGGAGATTCGCGGCGGCCAGCACTTCGCCTTTTTTGGCCGGGTCGGGCCGGTGTTGCAGCAGGGCGGCGACAGGCACGATGAAAAAGCCGCCGGTGAAGCCGAGCACTGATAACCGGACGAGCGCCGTGTTTACGGACGAAGCCGGCACGGCCAGCCAGACGGAGGCCAGCGAAAGGCCGAAAGCGCCGAGGGGCACCAGCCCGTACTCGATTTTGTTGCCGGAAAGGTAACCGGCCGCCACACTGCCGAGGCCGATGCCGAGCGCGAGCGCCGCGTTCAAATAACTGATCTGCTTTTCGGACAGGTGCAGCGTATAGGCGCCGTAAAAAAACAGGTTCAGCAACAGCAACGCGCCCAGAAAGTTGAAATAAGTGTTGCCGAGAAAAGCGAGGGTGAGCGGGCGGTCCCGGCGCACGGCGGCCAATTGCCGGAATAAATCACCGAGGAAATTCGCGCGAAATTTCCGGCCGGGATCGGCGGCCGGCACACGAGTGATTCCGAGGCTGGTCGTCAGTCCGACGAACGCCAGCGCGGTGAGCAGGACGCCGGACCAGATCTGGCGGCCACGAAAATCTTCGGCCAGGAACCCGGCTGCCACCGTGCCGAGGATGATGGCCATGAACGTGCCGAGTTCGAGCAGGCCGTTGCCCCACGAAAGTCTCTTCTCCGGCAACAGTTCCGGCAGCAGGCCGTATTTGGACGGACCAAAGAACGCGCTGTGCACACCCATGAAGAAGACTGCTGCCAGCAGCATTGGCAGCCGGTGCCAGGCAAAACCCGCCAGCGCGAACGACATGACGCCGACCTCGAAGATTTTGACGCTGACGCTGATCGTCCGTTTGCTGAAGCGGTCGGCGAGAAAGCCGCCCGCCATGGAAAAC
>Ga0335080_10008431_pt1 | contig 10745 bp, 8 predicted proteins | sample Lox_Sample_34_FD_206720 | JGI IMG/M metagenome (GOLD analysis project Ga0335080, IMG submission 206720) | Soil microbial communities from Loxahatchee National Wildlife Refuge, Florida, United States - Lox_Sample_3.4 | ecosystem: Environmental > Terrestrial > Soil > Wetlands | place: USA: Florida...
CGAACGCTTTCTCGTGTTCGCGGAGAATCGAGGCATTGCAATCGGAGTTTGCGCCCTGGAGCGCCAGTTCCGTCAAGCTCTGATCCGTGGAGAGCGTGGCTTCGGGGTCAAGCTCGGCTGATTGCGAATTGCCGCGCCGCAGGCGCACAAAGACTAACTTGCCGCGTGCCATACGGAAAACAGAACGTAACCATTGGTGAATGGGGCGAAACCAAGACGACATCATGGCAATTAGGAGGCAATCGCCGACACTCTCGACTCGGCTTCGAGCGGGATGGCCTCGCGCTTGAGTCTATGAATGAACTATGAGTGAGCGACCCTCAGTGATCGGTGAGGGCCGGTGTAGTCCGGTGAGCTAAATGGCGTGTTTCTGGCATAGGCCCTTTGCTTGCAAAGGGGTTAACGTTGTTCCTAAGTCTTGCGCGTCTGCCAGTTCCGCCACGCCCGCATTGGCACTGTCCATAAATTATACAGGCTTTGCAGCCTCGTCCGCCCTTCTTTTCGCAGCTTTTCGCCGTTCACGCAGCCTTCCGTTTAGATTAGGGTCTACATACAAACGAGCGAGCGAACCAGCCGCTTGGCCGCTTGCTCCTTACCACTCTGGTCTGGCCCTTCGATTCACGAGAAACAATCACCTTTCCACGATAGATTAGGTTGTGGGCGTCCGAACAGGAGCCATTCGCGCACTCGTCCCAACAGCCGACATTCGGTACGGTGTCTGAGCCGATTCCAAAAAAACACATTGTTTGACCGTGTCGATCGACCAGGTCGAGGAACCAATCTCCGCTTCGTGATAGGTTGCCGTGTTCCCTGGCAGCCGAACGTGAGTTGCACAGCGGCCAGAATTGCGGATGCGGGATTTACAAGTTTGCCGTCAACGGATCTTGGCGATAGTCGACATCAAAAAAAAGCACCGAACATGCCAGCGGTCAGTGTTTTATTTCCACGCCCACTCCTACAACGATAGGGCCAAAAACCTTCTGACCATCCTCTTCAAGCCACGTATGGACCTTGTATTCGCCGGTCTGCCCGATAGGGAACCCATTGAATTGCACTGACATCTGACATCTTGCTCCTGCTTGGATAGGCATCTCCTGTCGCGCGATAACGTCGTAAGGGGCGTCGTCTGGATACAACAACTGCGTACAGAGTACATAGTGTCTGTGTTCGTCGCCGGGTTCAGGGTCCCACATCGAAAAGACGGACCACAAAGCTGGCGTGACTGCATTCTTAGGAATCTCGGTACCGGCTGGAACGGCCAAGACGAATTTGCTAAATAGGCTAATTAGAGACGCTACCTCATCCTTTGCAATGATCACCTTTTCGCATGCGACGCAGACGTAGGGCTTGAGCATTAGGCGGCCAACCCAACAGCGAATTGACTATGCGATGTCACCACGACAGGCGTCGCGACCCGCACAGCATTGGTTGCTAAAGAACCAAAACTCGCAACTTGAAAAGGTTTTGGCACAAGCGCCCCGAATCCCGCAGAGATGAGTTGTTTCCACGCGTTCCAACCGGCGGGCGGCTGTCCAAAAAACCAAGCGGCTCCTGATTCGAGCCACATTTGGCGCAGTTGTGCATGAGAAAAATCCGAATCATCATTTCCGAACTCGGTGCTGCAGCACGGACAAATATTGTAATGCGCTGGGGGATAAGCCAGCGAAGGGTACATGCAAACTGGACAACGAAATTTCATAGATCGGTCCTGCCACACTCGTATTGAAAAAACTGCGCTACACCGCCTCGCCGAATGAGTTTGCGAAGCGGCACGATGTAATAGGTCTGAATAACATTTGAACTGACTACACCAACGCCGAAGTGTTTGTTGGCTACGTTGATTCGCACTCGATCGGTCCCGTTCGGCCGAATGCACTCACGCATTGTTATGGCGAGCGGCATGATCATGAACGCATCGGCCAACTGTTCGTATTGTAGCGCATCGGCTGCACCAAATTCGTGGCCGTGGCGCGCAAAGTGCATATCTCTCTGCTGGGTGTTAGCAAACGGCATCGACCCGCAATGTACAACCTCGAGTCTCAATTTTGCAACGCCGGGCAAACACCGATTCTCCTCCATCAATCAACTCTATGTGTACGTGGCCCTAGTGTAGACTCTGCGGCATCGAAGCGTTCTTACGGGAGGGATCAGCATGCGGATACGCATCATGTGGGCCGCGGGGCTGCTGGCGAGTTCGATAGCCACGGTGAGGGCGGCGCAAACACAGCAGCTTTCCCAGCAGGAAACCGCAGTTACGCACGCTGTCGACGCCGAGGCGCCCGCTGCTGCGGCATTGCTCGAGAAGATCGTGAACATGAATTCGGGCACGTTCAACATTGCCGGCGTGACGGGAGTGGGGAAAGTGCTCGAGGCGGAATTTCGGGCGCTGGGATTTGAGACGCGCTGGATTCCGATGGATGCCGTGAAGCGGGCGCCGTCGCTGGTGGCGGAGCACAAAGGCACTCGCGGAAAACGAGTGATGTTGATCGGGCACATGGATACGGTGTTCGAACCTTCGAGTCCCTTTCAGAAGTTCGAGCGCAACGGAGACATTGCAAAGGCGCCGGGCGGCTCGGACATGAAGGGCGGCCTCATCGTGATTCTTTCGGCGCTGAAGGCGCTGAAAAGCGCAGGAGCGCTGGATGGAGCGAGTATCACGGTGTTTATTACCGGAGATGAAGAGGCGGCCGGCGAACCGATAGAGGTTTCGCGCGGGGAATTTGTCGCGACGGCGAAGAAAAGCGATTGTGTGCTTTCGTTTGAGCCGCTGCTGAGCGAAGGCGGCAGGGATTTCGGAACGACGGCACGGCGCGGCGCCACGCGATGGGATCTACAGGTAACCGCGAAGTCGGGGCACTCCAGCCAGGTTTTTGCGCCAGCGATGGGTGATGGAGCGATTTACGAGATGAGCCGTATCGTGAGCCGGTTTCATGACACGCTGCGCGAAGCGAACCTGACGTACAGCGCAGGGCTGGCGCTGGGCGGCGAGAATATTAAGGTGGAATCGAATGGCGAGGGCTCGGTAACAGGGAAGCCGAACATCGTTCCGGGCGAAGCGCGAGTCGTTGGCGACATTCGCGCACTCTTTCCGGACCAATTGGCTCGTGTCGAAGAAAAAATGCGGGCCATCGTCACTCACGACAATCTGCCGGGCACGAAGGCGGACATTTCGTTCCACGAAGGGTATCCGCCGATGGCCCCGACGCCGGGAAACGCGAAGCTGCTCGCGATCCTGAATGAGGTAAACCGGTCCCTCGGACTACAAGAGATGGCGGCGGCAGATCCGATGCAGCGAGGGGCAGGCGACGCTTCGTTTGCCGCGCCATATACCGATGTGCTGGATGGATTGGGAGCGCCTGGAGCCGGAGCGCACGCGCCGGGAGAAACGGTGAACGTGGCGCGTTTGCCCGAAGAGACAAAGCGCGTTGCGGTGTTCATCTACCGGCTTACGCGGTAGAGACAAAGATCGAAGGCGTCGTGTATGCAGGCGGGCCGAACCGCGATAGGGCTGGATTGTGGGCCGTTCGGGGCGCATAATAATTGGGTAACTAGACTGCAAAAGGCCAATTCCGCGGCCACAGATCACGCCTATCCGGGAGGCGCGAGAGGCTCCGCTGCGATCGAGGGCAGCGCCATGATCATTCAAGAGCAGGGCGATCAACTCGTTCTGATCCGGCAGACGGATCATGCAATGCTCTCCGGCCACTTCGCGAGAGCTCTCGGAAATAAGCTGTTCAGCAAGCCCGAACCGTTCGAATCGTTTTGTCTCGCTGCGGCCGAACACGACAACGGCTGGAACGAGTGGGAATTGCTGCCGCAACTCGATCCCAAGACCTTCACGCCGTACAACTTTATGTCCATCCCGACGGAAGAGCACATCGCGCTCTACCAACGGGGCATTGAACGCGTGGTGCGCGCGGATCGCTACGCCGGATTGCTGGTGAGCATGCATTGCGCCGGGCTGTACGACAAAACCCGGGCCACGATGCCGGGCTTCTCCGCGAAATACGTGCGCTCGAACGAGTCGCACCTGGTCAGCGATTTCCTACAACGGCTCCGGTTGCAGCAATTGCGACTTAAGGTGGACCTGCGCGCCGACCCGCTGACTAAGGATTTTTCGACCGACCAGATCTTGCAGGCGAACCTCCAACGATTGGAAGCGCTGGACCGGCTGTCCCTCTATTTTTGTCTCGCGCCGCTGGACGGATCGACCATCGATGGCGTGCCGATCAATGCGAACGGCCAGGAAGCCGACTGGGACCTCCAGCCAGAAGGAAAAAACGTCCTCAGTCTCAAGCCTTATCCCTTCGCGAAGGATCCACTGGCGATTAGTATTTTGGCTCGGCGCGTGCCCAAGCGGCCGTACACGGATGAGAACGAATTCCACAAAGTTCTGGCGCAGGCGCCGTATTTCGCGATTAATTTCACGCTGAGCGCGAACGGAGCGCTGATCGTTTCGCGAACCGCCGTGGCGTAGACGGCCAAATTTTCTTCAGTCCAGCTGCTGCCCGCGAGTTTCCGGCAAGGCCAGCGAAAGTAACGCCGCCATAAGGAAGGCTCCCGCCTCGAGAAAGAACGCCCGGCCGATGCCAAACCTCAGGGCCAGCGCGCCAACCGCTAGAGGCGCGACCGCCGAGAGTCCCCGTCCGATGTTGTAGCTTAAGCCCATCGCCGCGGCGCGAATCTCACCCGGGAAAAGTTCGCTGGCGATGGCCGCATACCCTGAGAAATAGCCCGTCCCGAAAAATGCGACAAATGGTCCTAGCATCAATAGCCAGAAATCGCTGCGGGACATTCCGTAGAGCGGTATCAGCGCCGCCGCGATGAGCAGATAGAAGAAGTACGGTTTGCGCCGGCCGAACGCGTCGGAGAAAAATCCGAAGAGCGAATAGCCGAGCCATTTCCCAAGGCACATCGCGAGAAAAAATCCAGTAGTCTTCACGAGACTCAGTCCTCGTCCACCCTGCGACGGTGGCAAAGACAAATAGCCGGGAATCCAGGTGAACAATCCCCAGTAGCCAAACATCGTGCACGCGTTCATCGCGGTGGCCAGCACGCCGTTGCGAAAAACGTCTTTCTCCAACAAGCGGCGCAAGTGCGTTTTTGGATTTTTCGCAGCGCGCTGTTTCCAGAGTTCCGGCTCAGGAACGCGGCGCTGAATCCAGAACACCAACAATGCCGGCAAGACTCCCACGAAGAAGACGCCGCGCCAGCCGAAGCGCGGCATGACCAGAAAAAACGCCAAAGCGGCGAGCGCTTCTCCGATCGCATAGGACGACTGCATGAATCCGAGCGCTTTGCCGCGGTGTTCCGCGCGCCACGTTTCGGCGATCAGCGCAGCAGCCGTGGTCCACTCGCCTCCCATGCCCAATCCCAGCACAAAGCGGAACACGGCCAATTGCGTGACCGTATGAGAAAAGCCGGAAGCTGCACTGGCCAGCGCGTACACCAGAATCGAAGCCATCAAGGCGCGGACGCGCCCGACGCGATCCGCCAAAACTCCAAAAAGAAAACCGCCGATAGCGGACGCGATCAGCGTGAGCGAACTCAGCGAGCCCGCGGTTTTCGTGTCCATGCCCAGGGAACTCACCAGCGCCGCCAGAACCAGGGCGTACAGCGACACGTCCATGGCGTCCAGCATCCAGCCGAGGCCGCCAGCGACGAGAGAGGTTCGCTCCGGCGATGAGGAGTTACGGAGCCAGTCGAAATTGAAAAGCTGCTGAAACGAGAGTCCGCGCACCGTTACATTCGTTGCGGAATTCGCACTGGAGTTGGCGGTGGTTGGCGGCGGCACGGCGCGATTGTACCCAAAAGCATTCCGCGGCGCGTCAGGAACTCAGCAAGCAATCGTGCCGGGGTTTCTGGTGTTGGCTATTCGCAAGGTGTACCATCGGCAGGCAAAAACTATGGCCGGTAGTACGTGCACATAAGTCGGATGTTTTGCGGAGGAAACAAACGATGCGTGGTCTGAAGAATTTGGTGCGAGTCTCTGCGTTCTTCGCGGCGCTCTTTCTGTTTGCGTGGATGGGCATGCCAGTCGCAGCGCAAACGCTGGACGAAAATTCGCTGAAGGCAATGAAGTGGCGCCAAGTCGGACCGTTTCGCGGCGGCCGCGCGCTGGCCGTGACGGGCATCGCCGGCGATCCCGAGACATATTACTTCGGTTCGGTAGCTGGCGGCGTTTGGAAGACCACCAATGGCGGCCTGACGTGGGCGCCGATGACCGACAAAACGGGAATCATGTCCGTGGGCGCCATTGCTGCGGCGCCATCGGATCCGAACGTCATCTATGTGGGTACCGGAGAATCCTGCTGGCGCGGCGACATTTCTTACGGCGACGGCATGTACAAGTCGGTCGACGGCGGCAAGACCTGGGCACACATTGGTCTCGAAGACTCGCGCCACATCTCGAAAATCCTGGTGCATCCCACGAATCCGGACATTGTTTATGTGGCGGCGATGGGCCACGCCTACGGCCCGAACGATATGCGCGGCGTCTACAAATCCACCGACGGCGGCAAGAATTGGCAGCGCATTCTTTTCAAAGACAGCAAAACCGGCGCGATCGACCTGACGTTTGACCCGAACAATCCGCACATTCTGTTTGCGGCGCTCTACGAGGCGCAACGCTATCCCTGGACCGCGGTGAGCGGCGGCCCCGGAAGCGGTCTTTACAAGTCCAGTGACGATGGCGCGAACTGGAAGCGTCTCGAAGGCCACGGCTTGCCGAGCGGCGTGCTCGGGCGCATCGGTGTATCGGTCTCGGGCGGCGACGCCAACCGCATTTACGCGATCATCGAAGCGGAAAAAGGCGGCGTGTATCGCAGTGAAGACGGCGGCGAAACCTGGGCACTCATCAATCCTGACCACCGCTTCACGCAACGCGCCTGGTATTTCAATCACATTTTTGCCGATCCCAAGAGCCCTGAAACGGTCTACGTGCTAAACACGGCGGTGTACAAATCCACGGATGGCGGCCACACCTTTGGATTTATCCGTTCTCCGCATGGCGACAATCATGGGTTGTGGATTGATCCGACGCATCCCGACTGGCTGATCAACTCGAATGACGGCGGCGCTACGGTTTCGCACGACGGTGGCAAATCCTGGACGACGCAGGGCAATCAGCCAACTGCCGAGTTTTATCACGTGGCTGCCGATAGCCAGTTTCCTTATCGCCTGTATGGCGCGCAGCAGGACAACTCCACCGTTTCGATCATCAGCCGCAGCGATTCCGGAATCATTGATGACACGGATTTCTACGAAGTGGGCGGCGGCGAATCCGGCTTTGTCGTGCCCGATCCTAACAATTCCGACATCGTTTACGCGGGTTCTTACGACGGATTGATTACGCGCTTTGACAGAAAGAACCATCAGGATCAAGACATCTCGTCCTGGCCGCTGAATCCGATGGGTTCCGGAGCATCGAATTTGATTCACCGCTTTCAATGGACCGCACCCATTATGATTGCGCCCAACGAGCCGAACGCGGTCTATCACGGTGGCGAAGCTGTGTTTAAGACCACCGATGCCGGCATGACGTGGACGGCGATCAGCAAGGACCTCACCCGCAACGACAAGTCCAAACAGGGTTCTTCCGGAGGACCACTCACGCAGGACAATACCAGCGTCGAATATTACGACACGGTGTTTGCGCTGGCGGAATCGCCGGTGGAAAAGGGCACGATCTGGGCTGGCACCGACGATGGCCTCGTTTGGGTCACGCGCACCGGTGGCGAGCCCTGGTCCAACGTCACTTCCAAAGAATTTGGCGACTGGAGCCTCATCAGCATTATTGAGCCGTCGCCATTCGCAGCGAGCACGGCATATGTGGCTGTCGACCGCCATAAACTGGACGACCTCAAGCCGTACATTTTCAAGACCAGCGACTACGGCAAGACTTGGACCAAGATCACCAACGGTTTGCCCGACAATGGTCCCGCGCATAGCGTCCGCGAAGATCCCAAGCACAAGGGTCTACTCTTTGCCGGCACGGAGAATGGCATTTACGTTTCGTTCGACGACGGGGGGCATTGGCAGTCGTTAAAACTGAACCTGCCCATGACGCCGATCCACGATCTCATCATTAAAGGCGACGATCTCGCCTTGGCCACGCACGGTCGAGCGTTCTGGGTGCTCGACGACATTTCGCCGCTGCGCCAAATCGCGGCGTCCACGGCAAATGAAGACGTGCACCTGTACGAACCTGCGCAAGCGGTGCGCTTCCGTGGACCGGGCTTTCAGTTGCCGGCCACGATCCCTGTCGGCGCCAACCCGCCGGCCGGCGTGGTGATCGACTACTACCTGAAAGCTGCTCCCAAGGAGCAAATCAGTCTGGAAATTCTTGATTCCAGCGGGAAGGTGATCCGCAAGTTCACCAGCAAAAAGAGCGCCGAGGGCGCGTCTCCGGACGAAGAGGAATTTGGCATCTCGCGGCCCGGCGAAACCCTGCCTACGGAAGTTGGGCTGAATCGTTTCGTGTGGAATTTGCGCAACGAAGCCCCGGTGACCGTTCCTGGTGCAGTGGGCTGGGGGGGACGCCCGAGCGGTGCGCTTGTCGTGCCGGGGAACTACCAGATCAAGCTGATAGCCGGTGGAAAAACTTCCACTGCCAAAGTCGAAGTCACCAAAGACCCACGCGTCGCCGCATCGCAAGGCGATTTGGAGAAGCAGTTTGAACTGGCGATGCGGATTCACGACCGCATTTCGGAAGGCGATGAAGCGGTAAACCAGATTCGCAGCGTGCGTTCGCAACTGGATGCGCTGAAACATCGGTTGACCAACGATGCGAATGCCAAGCCGGTTCTGGATGCCGCCGAAGCCCTCACGAAAAAAATGAACGCGGTCGAAGAAAAGATCATTCAGCCCAAATCCAAGGCCGGCGAAGACCCGCTGAATTTTCCAATCCAAACGGCGGATCAGCTCGCGGCGTTGCAGCAAACCGTCGAAAGCGCGGACACGGCGCCCACGAAAGCTTCCGAGGATGTGTTCGCGGAACTCAGCAAACGCCTCGACGTGCAACTGGCCGCCTGGAAGGATTTGGAGAGCAAAGAGCTGGCCGCGCTGAACGCGCTGATCCAGAAGAACAACATTCCGACCATCGCGCCGGCTGTGGAGAAAACCGAAAAGTAAGTCGCGGGTATGCTTCGATTCGAGGGGCCGCCGGTCGCTGCTCTTCGAGGAACCTACACTAACGTAGCGTTTTTCTTTAGAAACGTTCAGCTGTATTGCGAGCACGCATTTCCGATTGCTCGGCCGTTAGGGTTCTGCTACCCTCCGCCTCACAAGTTACTTCCTGGAGGTGTGTCCATGGCTTTCTGCAGTTCCTGTGGGGCGGAGGTAGGCAGTGCGGCGTTTTGTCCGAAGTGCGGTGCAGCGCAGGGTGCGGCACCAGCCGCGGCAGGCGGTTCCGCGACAGTTTCTGGGACGGAAGGCATGGCTGAAAACATAGCAGGGTTGCTTTGCTATGTGGTGGGCTGGGTCACCGGCATCATCTTCCTGCTCATTGACAAGCGTCCATTTGTGAAGTTCCATGCGGCACAGTCCATCGTCGTCTTTGGCGGGCTGACCGTGCTCCGGATCGGCTTGGGCATCATGACCGGCTTCGGCGGAATTTTCGGTTGGGGTGTGTGGGCGGCCGTATCCATGCTGATAGGTCTGGTCACCCTCATTCTGTGGGTGCTGTTGATGGTGAAAGCGTACCAGCACGAACTTTTCAAGGTGCCGATTGCGGCAGGCATCGCCGAAGGTATCGCCGGAAAATAGCCGCCCTGATCACGCGGATTACTGGATTTCAGACAGCGGAATAATCAAGCTGCCAACTTCGGCGGTCTGCGTGTCTTGCACGACGATGCGCAGCGTCGTGACGCCAGCGGACGGCTGCACAATCTGGTGAAACGGAAAGCCAGACTGTAGATAACTGGCGTACTGGCTTTCCGAAAGACTGAGCGTAATTCGACTGGCGGATTGACGCAGTACCTCGCCGCTATCATTCTGCTCGACCGTGGCGACTGCGACGGCTCCCGTGTGCAATTTACCGCTCTCCGCCAAGGTCACGTGGTGCAGGTCAATCGAGCCAAACAGACTCAACGATTGGGGCAATGGCACGTCGACGCGCTGGATGCGTACCTGCACCGGAATAGCCGAGGATTGCAGCGGGCTGGTGATTGCGCGCAAGGCGCGTTGTTTTTGCTGCTGCTCCGCATCGTGCTCGCGATAGGCAAAATATCCGCTAGGACTTTGCACCTTGCTTCCGCTGCGCCGGACCTGCACTCGCACATGATGAAATTTTCCATCCAGGGAGTCCGCGTCGAGATAAAAACCCAACGTGTAAAGGACGTTCGATCCCGCGACGGCGGTGCGGATGGCTCCCGTCAGATCGTTGGTGTTAATGAACGCCTGTCCGCCCGTTTCTTCGGCCATTTCCAGCATGGCGCCGAGGCCAATCGGCTGCGGAGATTGTGCCGGCATGTAGTGGCCGAGCGCTGCAGCATCCTCGTCCATGACGCCTTCTACTCCTCCTGGCGGTGTTGCCGTGAGTAACCCGCGACCATCTACGGGGTAAGCTGCAATGCCTGCGGGGCTCAAGATGCTGGCGACCGCCGTCCCGGAAAAAGGTAAATTCGCGGTGAGCCAAACCAGATTTTTCCTCCCAGGGATATTCGCTACGTGTCCAGCGATGGCTCGCAATGCATCCGTGGTTTCTGCCGCGCGCATCTGGTTGGCCATACCCGCCAAGGGTAGTC
>Ga0335080_10008432_pt1 | contig 10745 bp, 7 predicted proteins | sample Lox_Sample_34_FD_206720 | JGI IMG/M metagenome (GOLD analysis project Ga0335080, IMG submission 206720) | Soil microbial communities from Loxahatchee National Wildlife Refuge, Florida, United States - Lox_Sample_3.4 | ecosystem: Environmental > Terrestrial > Soil > Wetlands | place: USA: Florida...
CGACCAGGACTTCACGGCCAAGGTCGTGGCGCGCGGGTTGCCGCTCGAGACTCCCATCAGGGCAATTACCAGCCGCCCGGTCATCTCGGTGGAAGGGGACGAACGTATCTTCCAGGTGCTGCTGCTGATGCTGGCGCACAACATTCATCACGTGCTGGTGACCGACGGCGGTCTGCCGAAATCGGTGGTGACTCACCATGACCTGATTTTGCTGCAGGGAAAATCGCCGCTGAACGTGGCACGGCACATCGAGCAGCAGGTGAATCTGGATGATCTGGCGACCACGCAGCAGCAGGCTTCAGAGATGGTGCCGCTGCTGATGCGCGAAGGTGCGCGCGCCAGCCACATCACGCGGGTGGTGGCGGAGATCAACGACCGCGTGATAAGCAAGATTCTCGACCTTGCCCGCCAGCGTCTGGGCGAGGCGCCGGTTCCGTATTGCTGGGTGGTGCTGGGCAGCGAAGGACGCCGCGAGCAGACCTTCAAAACCGATCAGGACAACGCTCTCATCTACGCCGATCCTCCCGACGGTCTGCGCCCGGCCGCCGAGGAATATTTCGCCAAGCTGGCGGCCTTCGCTCAGGAGGCACTCTCGCGCTGCGGATATCCCGTCTGTCTGGGCGGTTTCATGGCCAGCAATCCGCGCTGGCGGCAGAGCGTGTCGCAGTGGAAGACCGACTTCCATCACTGGATCACCGATCCCGTACTGCGGGGAGTGCAGGACGCGCTGATCTTTTTCGATATGCGGCCGGTGGCGGGAGATCCCCTCTTGTTCAACGAGGTGCGCTCCCATAGCCGGGAACTGCTCAAGCAAGCTACCTTCTTCAAGTCGGTGTTGGCGCACGTTTCGATTAACCACAAGCCTCCGCTGGGTTTCTTTCGCACCTTTGTGGTGGAGCAAGGCGGAGAACACAAGGACGAGCTTGACCTGAAGCTGTTCGGGACGTGGCCCATCGTGAACACGGCGCGGCTGTTCGCGCTCGATGCCGAGATCGAACATACCAATACCGTCGATCGCTTCCGGGCGCTGTCGAGCGCGGGAAGCATCGATGGCAAACTCCTTCAGGAGCTGGAAGAAGCCTTTGAGTTCCTTACTCTGCTGCGCCTGGAGCGGCAGTTGCAGCAGATGAGGGCCAAGCAGACGGTGAGCAACTACGTCAGCCCCGGCAGCCTGAGCCATCTGCAACGCAGCATGCTGAAGGAGGCGTTTCAGACCATCGCGCGAGCGCAGTCGCTCATCGAGCAGCGCTACCGCTCCGCGGTCTGGGCACAACTGCGGTGAGATATGGCTGTCTGGTTGAACAAGCTGGCGCGCTGGAAGTGGAATCCGGCGCTGTTTCCCCGAGACGCCCCGCTGCAGAAGCTGCGCTACGTTGTGCTCGATACCGAGCTGACATCGCTTGACCGTCGTTCGAAGAGGCTGGTGTCGCTCGGCGCCATTGCCATGGATGGAGCCAGCATTCGTCTGGGCGAGCAGCTCTACCGCGTGATCAACCCTGGCGTGGCTGTGCCAGCCGAGACCATCGTGATTCATGGCTTGCGTCCGGCGGACGTGTGCGCAGGCCAGTCGCCGCGAGAGGCGGTGCAGGAGCTCGAGCGATTTGCCGCGGCGGCCGTGCTGGTGGGGCATTTCCTGCATATCGACCTGGAGGCGTTGCGCAAGGAATTGTCCGGGGCGAGCGGCGCGCTGGACAATCCCGCCATTGATACCGCGCGCCTCCAGCAATGGCTGGACCACCGCCGTTGGGGATATGAAGAAGACCGCGGCCACCAGGTCGAGCGGCTTGATCTGGCTTCTCTGGCCGAGCGTCACGGGCTGATGGTGCGCGAGGCACACCACGCGCTGGAGGACGCCTTTCTCACCGCTCAGCTCTGGCAAAGGCTGCTCTACAGTCTGGAGCGGACCGGCGTCAAGACGCTGGGAAAGCTCATGCGAATTGGAAGGGCGTCATGACGGCCGCGAGCGCGCCACAGCAGCTTCCGATCATCAGCCGTATTCTCCTGGCGGTCGATTTCGGACCCAGTTTATCGGCAGCGGCTGCGCTGGCGCGGACGTTTACCAAAGTCTATAACGCGCGATTGTGGGTCGCACACGTGGTGGAACCGGCTGCGCCGCCGGATGCCGCCTTTATCCATTCCGCAGGTGCTTTGGAGTATGCGGAACAGCACATGGCGCGGGTTATGGAGTCAGAGTCGTGGCGCAATGTTCGCTGCGAGAGCGTGATCCGCGCCGGCGCCTTGTGGCCAGTGCTGGCGCGGGTGGTTGAGGAGAACGGGATCGACCTGATCGTCGCCGGGGCACATGGGCACAATTGGCTCAGGACAATGGTGCTCGGCTCGGGGGCGGAAGTGATTGTCCGCAACGCCACCTGTCCGGTGCTGACCGTCAGTTCACGGTCGTCCGGCAGGGCCGGGGATGGCATCCTGCGCATTCTCGTGCCGCTTGACTGCCGGCTCTCCGCGGAATCCGCGCTCGCCTATACCGCAAGGCTGGCCAATGCGCACAACGCGCAGGTGGTCTTCGTGCACGTGCTGCATCGCGAAGCTATGCCGCTCGATTATCCGGATGAAGAGACTATCGACGACGATCGCTACGTTGCGGCGATGGCGCGGCTGAGTGAGATCATTCCCCACGCCGAGCGGTTTCGCCGGGAGCCGGAGGTCATCATCGAATCAGGAGTGCCGGCTGATGTGATTGTCGCCGTGGCCCAGCGAGCGGGAGCGGACCTGATCGCGATGCCGGTGCGGCGCGCACCCTCGGGCACCGGCCGTCGCGCGCCGTGGAAAACGGCCACCCGCGTCATCTCCGATGCTCCCTGTCCGGTGCTGACTCTGGCGGAATGAAAGGCGTCCGCGAACTTCTGCGGACGCCCGTTCTCTCGAACCAGGTTAGTGCGCTACGGTCGCCTGCTCGGCGCCCAGGCCGGTATTGGCCCGGACTTCGAGCTCGGTCCATTTGGCTTCCGCCTGTGGTTCTTTTCCTGCCAGCATGGTGCCCAGCCAAGCGCCCAGGAATCCCAGCGGCACGCTTAGAATGCCGGGATTCTCCAGCGGGAAGATGGGCGGACGCGGAAAGAACTTGCCCGGTCCCATCAGGCTCGGTCCGATCAGGATGAGCACGATGGAAGAGAGCAATCCGATTCCCAGCCCCCAGCACGCGCCGCTGGTATTGAAGCGCTTCCAGAAGATGGAGAGCACGATGACCGGCAGATTGGCCGAGCTGGCGACCGCGAAGGCCAGCGCCACCAGGAAGGCCACGTTGGCGTTCGGTCCCAGCAGAATGGCGATGATGATGGCAATGGCGCCCACCACGAATGCGGTGATTCGCGCCACTCGCACTTCTTCGCCCGGCTGCCGCTCGACTCCACGATGGATCACGTTGGTGTAGAAGTCGTGCGCAAACGAGGTGGAAGCGCTGATGGTGAGGCCCGCCACCACCGCCAGGATGGTGGCAAATGCAATTGCACAGATAAAGGCGAAGAACACGCTCCCAGCCAGGGCGTTGGCCAGTAAGGGCGCGCTCATGTTGGTGCCGCCGTTCTTGGCGATGAAGTCGCGGCCGACGATGGTGGCTGCGCCGAATCCCAGGAAGGTGGTCATGATGTAGAAGGTGCCGATCAGCACCATCGCCCACACCACGCTGTGGCGCGCGGTCTTGGCGTCCGGCACGGTGTAGAAGCGCACCAGGATGTGCGGCAGGCCGGCAGTGCCGAAGATGAGAGCGATGCCCAGCGAGACCAGGTCCAGGGCGCCATAGGGCGGCTTGAAGCGCAGGCCCGGCTGGAGGAAGTCTTTGGTGATGAGCGCTCCCTTCGGGTCATGGTAGGTCACCTTGGTGATGGCGGTGAAAAAGTCGTGGAAGCTGAAGCCGAAGTGGGCCAGCACCAGAATGCTGAGCAGAATGGTCCCTGACATCAGCAGAATGGCCTTGATGATCTGCACCCAGGTAGTGGCGATCATGCCGCCGAAGACTACGTACACAATCATCAACACGCCGACGCCAATTACCGCCGCGCGGAAGCTGATGCCCGAGCTCTTCAGCAGCAAGGCTACGAGAGCTCCGGCGCCCACCATTTGCGCGATCATATAAAAGGTGCTGACGGTGAGCGTGCTGAGCGAGGCCATGGCGCGCACCGGCCGCGGACTGAGCCGATACGCGAGGACGTCGGCCATGGTGTATTTGCCGGCGTTACGCAGCGGCTCGGCCACGACCAGCAACACCGTCAAGTAAGCTACCAGCCAGCCCACGGAGTACATGAAGCCGTCGTAGCCGAAGAAGGCGATCAGGCCGGCGATGCCCAGAAAGGAGGCCGCGCTCATGTAGTCGCCCGCCACTGCCACGCCGTTCTGCCATGCCTTGATCTGGCGGTTGGCGGCGAAGTAGGCGCCGGCAGAGCTGGAACGCCGCGCTGCCCAGTAGGTGATTCCGAGCGTCACGAGGATAAATCCGAGGAACATTAAGAGAGGACCGGACATGTTATTTATCCCCCTTTCCGAGCCGCTCCAGGATGCGCTTGGCGTAGCCATCGAAGCCGCGCGCCGCCCGCACATAGAGCCACGCAATCCCCCAAGCCACGAAGAACTGCGACAGCGCAAAGAGATAGGCGATATTCACTGGGCCCAGGACCCGCTTGTCCATGAATTTCGGGAAGTATCCGACTGAGATCGGCAACAGAAAGTAATAAACGATGAAAAACACTGTTGCCGGGACAACGAAAGCCGCTTTGGCTTTCAGCAGTTGTTTGAACTCGTCCATGGCCGCAACCCGGTCCCACTGATTTGCGGTGGACGCTGACTTGTTAAGTGTCGGTGTGGACATCCTCGGACCTCCTGGGAGCGGCGAGTGAAGCTCGCTACTTCACCATCTGGATCGACGTTCAGCCCGCTCGGTGATCGTGCGCTGCCGGGGCCCAAACAGTTCTTTTCCCGCGCACCGGAGATATCCGGACACGGAACGGGTTGTGGAATTGTCGTGAAGAGCCGCCCGCCTTGCAGTGACGGTGGTCACGCTCGCCAGTGACACCATGACGTGGCGACGATGAAAAACATTTCGTGGGCTTCAGGACCGTCTAGAGCGGTAAAAGAATTTCAGCCTCTTGATTGCGAACAATCGCAACACTCAAGTTGCCTCCGGGCGCAAAGTCGAACTGGAACTCACCGAATTGATTGGCCGTGGTGTCGGCAATCGGCAAGTTGTCCGCGTTGAGGCGCACGGATATGCCGTGGCTCGCAGCGTCCTTGCCGGTCCGATCCATTACCTGTCCGACCAGGCATGCACGGTCGGACTCACGGCGTGGTTCGAGGCGAAGATCAATGTAGTAGTCATCCGTCTGGTAGAGAAGCTGCCGCGCCGCCGTGCCGCGTATTCCCGCAGCAACCTGCTGGAGCCCCGAATCGAATACCAGGCGGACCCCTGAGCTGGCCCGCGGGGCGGCGGCAAAGCTCTTCACAACTCGGACTGTGTCAGCGGGTGGAGTAAGCGCGCCCTCACCTTGGGCAACTGCTAAAACGCTCTGCCAGATCTGCACTGTTAGCAGGCAGTTCTTGCAGCCCTCATCGAGGTGACGCTGCATCGCCGGCCGCACGCTCTCCGGGATGAGGTTTCTCGCAAAATCTACCCAGGCCATTTCATCGAAGTGATCCATCCACGCCTCCGCAGCTCGCCCTCTTGGAATCTGCACGGGTCCTCTGCTCGACTCTGCTAATAAAGGGCACTTATGCGACCAAAAAATATAGACAAAATGTTTACCCGTTACCCACCAGGACGAACGGTGCCCAATGATAGCAATGGGGATAGCTCGATCGTAGATCCAGCATAGCTTGCCTTAAAGCCAAGGCTTTGCTCTTCCCTGGTCGCAGCAGACCGTAGAAGGTTTTCATGAACTCGGCAGTGCTCTGGTCGTGAACGTCCCACAAGCTCAGCATGAGGCACCGCGCCCCCGCGTGCAGCAGACCTCGCGCCAAGCCAATAAGCTCGTCACCGGCTGCAACCACGCTCAGGCCGGTGGAGCACCCGCTCAGGGTAATCAGTTCAACCGGAAGTTTCAGTTGATAAAGGTCGAACAGGGTCAGGAACGAGCTGCCCAGCCGGATGGTGGAGAACATGGGGTTGTCCTGGCGAAAGCGCCCGTGGGTAGCGATGTGAATCATGCGGCTCGTTGGCCCCTTGCTGCGCAGAACCTGTTCGCTGGCCTCTTCGCCGACAAAGACTTCAGCATTGTCGAGAACCGCGCTGAGCTGACTCACCTCGTCCAGGATTGCAGGGGCCTGCTGGTCTGGAATTCCGAGCACGAGTGCAGGACCGTTAGCATTTACCGCCCTGCTCCGGCTCAGCGCGAAGATGCTGGCGCTGGGCGCATAAGACACCGTGTGCCGGTCAATCAAATGCCCTTTGCCGTCAAACAGAGCGTGAAATGGAACATGGTGGAGCAAGCCGTGGGGCACGAAGACAAGATGATCAGCGTCAAGCTGGTGCGCGACTGGCGCAATCAGCTCCTCATAAAGTTGCCTTAAGTGGGCCTCTGTAACCCGGGCCAGAGCGTCGCCGAAGGCCTTGAGATATTGCGGGTCCAGACGAAACTTGGAAAGCTGAAACTGCAAGAGGCGCAGCAAGCTGGCAACTTTTGCCTCTTGCGTGACGGCCGTGATGTCCAGCGTCTTCGGCCCGAGCACGCAAGCAAGAACGCTGTCGCCGGCTTGAAAATACTCGACCAGCAAGGTATCGGTCGGGATTGCAGCCCGAATGGCCGCGAGCGAAACATGGCTTGGAACTTGCACGCCGGCCTCAAAAGCATCTTCCTGCTTGGCCTCGTGCAGCATGCGCATAAGTTCTTTCTCGCGATGGAGGGCTTGCTGTTGAAGATTGGCGATTCGCTCCGCGGAATGCTGCCCCGGGTTCAGTTGTTCTCGCTCGATCAGGTTGTAGCAGGAATTGAGTTCTTCGCGCGACTCGCGGATTGAACGCACCAATTTGCTTTCGCCGTCGACATTCGCGGACAACTTTGGGGCCGGTCTGGAGAAAAGATCGATCAATGTGCGCGACTTGGCCTGCTCGATGTAGGTAAAGGCTTCCTCTGCCGCGGCCGCATTCTGTGTACGCTCAAGGCAAAGTTCGACCAGCTTTTCGTAGACCTCCAACCTGTTCTTTACGAAAGCGATCATTAACTCTTGGCCGCGAAGGCTGCCGCGAAGCGTCTCCAGGGTGCCACGAGCGCGCTGGTAGGCGGCGTAAGCGTGGTTCCGGTCATCTGCCGCTGAGTGAGCATTTCCCAGCAGGAGATACGCCTGATAGCTGAGGACTGGCGTTTCCATGCCGGCAAGGCGTTCGAGGGCAGCGGTTGCAGAGCGAAAAGCTGCGTCGGTGTCCTTGCTCTCAAGGGCAATTCTTGCCAGCAAGAGCTGGGCAAGGACCACCTTGTTCCACAAGTTCAGACTCGGAAACGAGTCCAGTGCTTGGCAGCACAGAGCGCGTGCCTCCGTCAGACGGCCTTCGTTGAAGAACACAAGCGCGCAGTACAAATCGATGAGCGACGGCCAGATCTGGTTCTTCTCCCGTTCGAATACCTCTCGAGCTTGGGAGAAAAGGTTCAGACTCTGCTGGAATTGTCGCTGCTGGCTTGCCGCCATGGCGGAAAAAGCCAGGCACTTGGCGCTCTCGTATCCCATGCCCAGCTTGCGGAACCCCTCGTATCCGAAACGGGCCAGTTCGGCGGCTTCTGAGCTGAGATTCAGCTCCACATAGAGCTCCGCCAGATCCAGGTTGCACAGCGCCGCGTGATAGGCGTCTCCGGTCTTTTCGGCATGCACACGCGTGGCCCGCAGCATTTCGATGGCTTTGCTGTACTCTCCCCTGAGGTAATGCAAGTAGGCAATGTTATAGTCGGCCTGTATGACCAGCAGTGGCATGCCGCGCTGTTCACAAAACTCACGCGCCTGCTGGTAAGCCGCAAGTGCCTGGGGAAAGGCGTTCAGGCTGATGTAGCAGGTAATCATGTTGCTGAGAACGGCTGCAATTCCTTCGGCGTCGTCCTCCTGCGCCAGACCATGGCGGGCACTTTCATAGCAATCCAGAGCTTCGGGAAAGCGGTCCTGGCGGTAGTAGACGTTGCCGATGTTGATCTTTAGCCGGGCCAGCCGCCATATGTTGCCCTCGCCGGCAAAAATCGCTCGCGCACGTTCCCCGGCCTCGAGCGCCCGGTCATACTCCCCCATGAGGAGCAATGGCTGGATCGATCCGCTCAGCGTGCGCGCAACTTCATGCGGCTTCCCTGCGGCCTCGAACAACTCGACGGCGCGAGCGTGATGCTCGGCCGCCGCGGCGTTCTCGCCGCGCGCGTAGAGGGCGTTTGCCTTGGCGCGAAGCGCGGTTCCCAAGGACACTTGGTCCTGCAAACAGTCTGCAATGACAAGAGCAGCTTCCGATAGCCGCAGAGCTTGCTGCGCATCAATGCGCACTTGCTCTCTGACCCTATCTGCAATTTCGGAGACGATTTTCGGGCGCACCAGCGATCTGTGTTCGGACAGAAACTTCTGGCGCTCAGTGCTCTGGGACAGACTCGCCAATTCCCGCACCAGTTGGTCGTTGTCCCTTGTGGTAGAGGAGGGGTTCAAATGAAGCGCTTTGCCTCCAGCCGAACGCGCAATTTCTTCAAGCACATACCTCGAATGAAACCGATTGAGCCCACAGCCAGCTTCAGCTCCCGGGCGACTTCCAGGTAGGGGCGAGGCGGGTCTTCAAAGAAAAGCATTTCAACCATTCGCCTGCAGCGGGGAGAAAGCCCCGTGATGGCCTCGCGAACACTCTGTTCGCGCTCGACCTGATACAGCATCTCTTCAGGAAGTTCGCGTCCGTCCGCTTCCGCATCCGGTTTCAGATCCAGTCCAGCATCGGCGGTCGTAATCTTGCTCTTCTTCCACCGCAGGCACTGATGGTATGTGGTTTGCATCAACCATTTGGGAAGAGCCTTGGGTTCGCGCAACTGCGGTAGTCCAACCAACAGCTCCGCACACACAGTTTGAAAAATGTCGGCGGCGTCCTCGCGAGGCAGCCCAAACTTGATCGGGATCGAAAAGATAAGGTTCTTGTACTTATCGATCAGCGCGGACCATGCCACCTGGCTGCCGTCGCGGCATTCGCGGACCAGTTGCTCGTCCGTCCATGGCCGCTCGCGCGCTGCGGACAGCAGCTTCATTACCGTTGTGCTCCCGTTTGCTTGGTGTGCAGGAGCCGGCCGCTCGCGGGCAAGAGATAGAGCTGGTCCACGTTCCAGAGAGCACTGGGCTCAAGAATTGCCGGCCGGAAGTTCGCCAGATTGTTTTTCGCGCCGACCAGAATGTTAGGCGTGGCCAGAAACACGCAAGGAACTTGAGCGGCGACAATTTCCTGAACCTGGTCATAGAGGCGCTTGCGCTCTTTGTACTTGAGTTCGACCAACTGCTGCTGCATGAGACGGTCGATCTGCGCTTCCCAGTCCGTCGCCGACCTGGTCTCACCGAGGTGCCAGAGGTGCGTGCCACCGCTCGACATCCATACATTCATCTCCGAATTTGGATCGACGTCGCCGCCACCCAGCCCCATGATGCTCGCTTCGTAGTCATAGGTCTGGAAAATACGGTCTATTAACGAGCGGAATTCCAGAGGCACGACGTGAACGTTCATTCCCACCTTGCTTAAGTCGTCCTGAATGATGGTTGCCATCTTTGTGCGCTGTGAACTCGACGAGCTGGTGAGGATGGAGAACTCCACCGGCTGGCCTCGCTGGTCGATGAGCCGCCCATCCCTGCGCCAGGAGAATCCTGCTGACTTCAGCAGCTCGCGGGCATGGTCAAGCGAGCGCGCCGGATGAGGCAACGACTGATCGACCCAGAACTTATTGGATGGGCTCACGTTTCCCCAAAGCGCTGTTCCACGTCCTGCGAAAACGAGCCTGACGATTGCGCCGCGATCGATGGCAGTGGAAACCGCTTGTCGGAATCTCTGGTCGGAGAACCAAACCTGCTTCGCCGCAACCCTGTCCAGATCGCGACCATTCAGGTCGTCCAGGTTGAACACGAGGAAGTTGTATTCAAGGCTGGGACCGAGATCAAAGAGCTCGATGCCTTGCCGGTCGCCATCCCTAGTGAGAAGCGCATAGTTCTCGGCGCTCAAGCGGCTGATTAAATCCGTTTCGCCGGCTTGGAAGCGAATTACTTGCGCATCCTCGTTGCCCACGAAGAGAAAAACCAGTTCGTCGAGATAGGGGAGGCGACTTCCGTTCCGATCTGCCTTCCAATAATAAGGATTGCGCTCCAGCACGACCCGCTGCCCGGGCACGTACTCTTTCAAGCGGAAAGGCCCCAGGCCGGCAATCTCCGCGGGCGGGCTGCTGAGCGTCCAGCTCCGCGCGAACGTTCCATCTCGGTGCGATTTTTCCAGAAGGTGCCGCGGCATGATAGCCAGGCTGTCGAAAATCCGCTCGGCAGCGGCGTAAGGCTGCTCCAGCGTGAAGCGGACCGTATACCGATCGATCTTGCGGACCTGGATCGGTTTGCCACCGACAATCAAAAGATCGCGCTGCGGTGAATGAATCTTCTCATCCTGATAAACCTGAAAGGAAAACACCACGTCGTCGGCGTCGAAGGGTTGGCCGTCAGAGAAGCGCAATCCGCGGCGTAGCTTGAGCGTGAATACGCGCCCGTCCTTTGAGACAACCCAGGATTTCGCCAACGACGGGTCCGTCTGCTGGGTGGAGCGGTTGACGTGAATA
>Ga0335080_10008434_pt1 | contig 10744 bp, 8 predicted proteins | sample Lox_Sample_34_FD_206720 | JGI IMG/M metagenome (GOLD analysis project Ga0335080, IMG submission 206720) | Soil microbial communities from Loxahatchee National Wildlife Refuge, Florida, United States - Lox_Sample_3.4 | ecosystem: Environmental > Terrestrial > Soil > Wetlands | place: USA: Florida...
ACCTCCTCGGTCGAGAAGCGGTGGTTGCCCGACACCTTCACCGTCCCGACCAGGTAGGGGCGGCCTTCGTCCACCGTGACCACGAGCGTCGCCTTGCCGTTGTCGTGCTCCACCAGCAGGGTGTCGTGCGTCACCCGGAAGTCCACGTACCCGTGGCTCCCGTAGAAGGCGGGCAGCCGCTCCTCGACGTCGCGCCGGACCTCGTCCTTGTCGTACTCGCCCTTGCGGAACCACCAGAAGCCCTCGGGGCGCGTCTTCATCTGCGCGACGACCTCGGCGGCCGGGAAGGCGTGCACGCCCTCCACGCGGACGGCCGAGATGGCGATGCGCCGCCCCTCGTCGATGTCCAGCACCACCCGCACGTGCTGGCTGTCCACCGGGATGATCTCCGGCTTCACCGTCGCGAGGTAGTAGCCTTCGGCCTCGTACATCGAGTCGACGCGCTGCCGCGCGCGCTCCACCCAGCCGGGGTTGAGGGGGCGGCCGGTCGGCATCTCGACCAGGTCGCGCACCGAGTGCTGCGACAGCTGGTCGGGGCCGCGCACGGTCACGCGCGAGAGGATCGGCCGCTCGGCGACGTGGATCACGAGGATCTCGGCGCTGTCCGGGCCCACCTCGCGCGCGATGCTCAGCGAGTCGAACTCGCCGGTGTCGAAGAGGTTGTGCAGGGCCCGCTGGACGTCGCGGAAGCCGATCGGGGTCTTGAGGGGGATCGCGGCCGCGGTGACGATGGTGGCGCGCGTGACGCGGTGGTTGCCTTCGATGGCGATGGAGTCCACGCGGCCGCCGGGCACGGGCACCGGCATGCCGCCCGAGGGCGGCGCGGCGGCCGGCTGCTGGGCGGCCGCCGCGCCCGGCCACACCACCAGGGCTGCGGCGGCCGTCACCAGGGCGGCGGCAAGCGCGCCTCGCATCGGGCGGGCGGCGCTAGGCCTTGGAGCTGGACAGCGCGCGGAACTGGAGGCGGTCGCCGTCGGGGGCCGTGTCCACCTCGATCTCGTCGCCGCGCGCGAACTCGGCCAGCAGGATCTTCTCCGACAGCGGGTCCTCGATGTAGCGCTGGATGGCCCGCTTCAGGGGACGCGCCCCGAAGTGCTCGTCGTACCCCTGCTTCACGAGGAAGTCCGTGGCGGGCTCCGTCAGCCGGATCGTCAGCTCCTCGTCGGCGAGCCGCACCATCAGCTCCTTCAGCACGATGCCCACGATCTGGGTGATGTGGTCCCGGGTGAGCGGGTGGAAGACGATCACGTCGTCCAGGCGGTTCAGGAACTCCGGGTTGAACGTCTTGTTGATCTCGTCCTTCACCTTCTCGGCGATCTTCTCGAACGCCGTGCCCGGCGTGCTCTGCACGAAGCCCAGCGTGCCGCCCTTGGTGATGTCGCGGGCCCCCACGTTGGACGTCATGATGACCACGGTGTTCTTGAAGTCGATCACCCGGCCGTAGTTGTCCGTCAGCCGCCCCTCGTCCAGCACCTGGAGCAGGATGTTGAACACGTCCGGGTGCGCCTTCTCGATCTCGTCGAGCAGCACGACCGAGTAGGGCTTGCGCCGCACGGCCTTGGTGAGCGTCCCCGAGTCCTCGTAGCCCACGTACCCGGGCGGCGCGCCGATCAGGCGCGAGACGCTGAACTTCTCCATGTACTCCGACATGTCCACCCGGATCAGGGCCTGCGCGTCGGCGAACAGGAACCGCGCGAGCGAGCGCGCGAGCTCCGTCTTCCCGACCCCGGTGGGGCCGGAGAAGATGAACGAGCCGATGGGCCGCCGCGGGTCCTTGAGGCCCGCGCGCGAGCGGCGGATGGCGCGGGAGATGGCCGCGATGGCCTCGTCCTGGCCCACCACCGACTTGTGCATCTCCTCTTCCATCCGGATCAGCCGCGAGGTCTCCGCCTCCTGGAGCCGCGTGACCGGGATGCCGGTCCAGCGCGAGACGATGAAGGCGATCTCCTCCTCGCCCACCACCGGCCGCCGCGTCTGCCGCTCCCGCTCCCAGGCCTCCTGCCGCGCCAGGATCGCGCCCTGCAGCTCGCGCTCCTGGTCGCGGAGCGACGCCGCGCGCTCGAAGTTCTGGTCGCGCACCGCCGCTTCCTTCTCCTTGTTGATGCCCTCGAGCTTCGCCTTCAGCTCCGCCACCTCGGGCGGCGGCACCTGCGCGCCGATCCGCGCCCGCGCCCCCGCCTCGTCGATCACGTCGATCGCCTTGTCGGGCAGGAACCGGTCCGTGATGTAGCGCTCGGAGAGCCGCGCCGCGGCGTCGAGCGACGCGTCGGGGATCTGGATGCGGTGGTGGTCCTCGTACCGCTTCCGCAGCCCCTTGAGGATCTCGATCGTCTCCTCGAGCGTCGGCGGCTCCACGATCACCGTCTGGAAGCGGCGCTCGAGCGCGCCGTCCTTCTCGATGTACTTGCGGTACTCGTTCAGGGTCGAGGCGCCGACGCACTGCAGCTCGCCGCGGGCCAGGGCCGGCTTGAGCATGTTGGACGCGTCGATCGCGCCCTCGGCCGCCCCCGCCCCCACCAGCGTGTGCAGCTCGTCGATGAACAGCACGATGTTGCGGTTCTGGGCGATCTCGTTCATCACCGCCTTGAGCCGCTCCTCGAACTGCCCGCGGTACTTGGTGCCCGCGATGACCGCGGCCATGTCGAGCGCGAGGACGCGGTGGTCCTTGAGCGCGTCGGGGCACGTGCCCGACGCGATCAGCTGCGCGAGACCCTCCACGATCGCCGTCTTGCCCACGCCCGGCTCGCCGATCAGCACCGGGTTGTTCTTCTTGCGCCGGCTCAGCACCTCCATCACCCGCTCGATCTCCTTCTGGCGGCCGATGGTCGGGTCCAGCTGCCCCTCCGCCGCGAGCTGCGTGAGGTCGCGGCAGAAGTGGTCCAGCGCCGGCGTCTTCGACTTCTTCTCGCTCTTCTGCGGCGCCGGCGCCGCCGCCGCGCCCGCCCCGCCCTGCGGCGGCATCTCGCTCCCCAGCAGCCGCAGCACCTCCGCCCGCGCCTGCTCGAGGTTCACGCCCGCGTCGGTCAGCACCTGCGCCGCGATGCCCTTCTCCTCCCGCAGCAGGCCGAGCAGGAGGTGCTCGGTGCCCACGTAGGAGTGGTTCAGCTCGCGCGCCTCGCTCATCGCCAGCTCGAGCACCTTCTTCGCGCGCGACGTGTACGGCAGGTCGCTGCCCGCGGCCGCCGCCGCCTTCCCCTTCTTCACGGTGTCCTCGATCTTCTGCTGCACCTCCTCGAGGTCCACCTGCAGGTTGGCCAGCACTGCCGCGGCCACCCCTTCACCCTCCCGGATCAGCCCGAGCAGGATGTGCTCCGTGCCCACGTACTCGTGGTGCAGACGGGCCGCCTCCTCGCGGGCCATCTGGAGCACTTTGCGCACACGATCGGTGAAGTTGTAGCCGTTCATCGCTCGAAACCTCGCCTCCGTACCGGTCCGGCCGTTCAGCCCGCTCGCGCCGCCTCTTCCTCGAGGACCGCGCGTACGTACGACGCCCTCGCGGCGCGCTGCTCCGTGTCCCGCTGGGCGCGTGCGTCGAGGGCGGCGAGGTGGGCGGGTTGCGTGAAAATCAGCAACTTGTTCAACGTGTATACACTGAGCTGCGGGATCAGTTGCAGCCCGACACCCAGCCGCACGCCCGACAACAGATTCATCGTCTCTTCGAACGACAGGCTGCGCGCGTAGCGGAGCAGCGCGTAGGCCCGCCACACCTTGTCCTCGATGATCGTCGGCGCGTCCCGCAGCAGCACCTTCCGCGCCTGCTCCTCGTACGTCACCACCTGGCGGACGATCTTGCCCAGGTGGTCCAAGAGCTCCTCCTCCGCCTTCCCCAGCGTCGTCTGGTTCGACAACTGGAAGAAGTTGCCGACGACCTCGCTGCCCTCGCCGTACAGGCCCCGGAACGTCAGCCCCACCTGGGTGAGGCCCTGGAGGACCTTCGCGATCTCCTTCGTCAGCACCAGGCCGGGCAGATGGATCAAAACCGAGGCCCGGAGCCCCGTGCCCGCATTCGTCGGGCACGCCGTAAGATAGCCAAACTCCTGGTGGAAGGCGACGGGAAGCGCGGCCCCCAGATCCCTGTCCAGGCGCTCCAGATCGGCGTAGGCCTGGCTCAGCGCGAATCCCGAGTGGAACACTTGCAGGCGCAGGTGATCCTCCTCGTTCACCATCAGGCCGAGCGAGCCCGCGAGGTAGACGGCGGCGTGGCTCCGGCCGCTCTTCTCGCTCGCGGCGGTCGCCAGCTCCTTGCTGATCAGGTGCCGCTCGTGCAGCAGCACGCGGTCGGACGGCTCGAGGTCGTCCACGAGGAAGCGCACGCCGCCCCGCGCCGCGGGCAGGTGCTGCCACACGCGGTCCACGTCCTCGAGGACGCGGCGCCGCTGCTCCTCGGTCGCGCGCACGTTGAAGGGCATGCCGTCGAGGTTGCGGGCCAGGCGCACGCGGGTCGAGAGCACGATGTTCGCCATCGGGCCGCTCGCGTCGAGCCACCCGAGGCCGCCGTCGGGCACGAGCTTGAGGTCGATCATTCCAGCACCTTGAGGCGGTCCCGGAGCTCGGCCGCCAGCTCGAAGTTCTCCTCGCTGATGGCGCGGCGCAGCCGCTCCTTGAGCTCGCCCACCTCGCGCGCCGCGGCGCCGCCGCCGGCCGCGCCGCCGCTCGCCGCCGCCGGCGTCGACGCGGCGTAGCGCTCGCCGGCGTGCTGCGAGCTGCCGTGGAGGCGCCGCAGCAGGTCCCGGAGGTGCGGCTCGAAGGTCGTGTAGCAGCGGGCGCACCCGAGCCGCCCCGTCTGGCGGAAGTCCTGCAGCGTCGCCCCGCATGCCGGGCAGTGCACCTCGGCGCCGGACTCCGCGGCCTCGGAGCCGCCGGGCTTCCCCAGCGAGGCGAGGAAGTCGCCGAGCGGGAACTTGGCCACGCTCGCGCCCGTCTCCACGCCCTTCTCCGCCGCGCACTGCTCGCACAGGTGCATCGTCGTGACCGTGTTGTCCACGATCTGGGTGAGGTGGATCTGGGCCTCGCGCTCGCCGCAGTTGTCGCACAGCATCAGGCCGGCACCTCCGCCTCGCGCGCGGGCGCGAGCCTTCCGTCCTCCAGGAGCAGCACGCGGTCGGCGCGCTGCGCCAGCTGGCGGTTGTGCGTCACGATCACCACCGCCGTCCGGTAGCCGCGCGCCAGCTGGAAGAACAGGTCCGAGACCAGCGCGCCGTTGCCGTGGTCCAGGTTGCCCGTCGGCTCGTCGGCCAGCACCAGGGCCGGGTCCAGCGCCAGGGCGCGCGCCACCGCGCAGCGCTGCTGCTCGCCGCCCGAGAGCGCGCCCGGCCGGTGCGTGGAGCGGCCGGCGAGACCCACGGCGCCGAGCATCTCCATCCCGCGCGCGCGGGCCCGCGCGGGCGTCCAGCCGGCGATCCGGAGCGGCATCATCACGTTCTCGAGCGCGCTGAACTCCCGCAGCAGGTGATGAAACTGAAACACGAAGCCGAGGCGGCGGTTCCGGAGCGCGGCGAGCGCCGCGGCGTCGAGCGCCGCGTAGCGCTCGCCGTCGAGGCGGATCTCGCCCGCGGTCGGCGCGTCCAGCGCCCCCACCAGGTGCAGCAGCGTGCTCTTCCCCGAGCCGCTCGCCCCCACGATCGCCACCACCTCGCCGCGCGCGACCTCGAGGTCGACGCCGGCGAGCACGTCGAGCCAGCCCGCGTCGCCGGACGGGAACCGCTTGGTCAGCCCGCGCACCTCGAGCAGCGCGCTCATTCGTGCCGGATGGCCTCCACCGGCGCCAGCTTCGCCGCCTGGCTGGAGGGATAGACCGTCGCGAGCGTGGCGATCGCGAGGCTCGCCACCACGACCGCCGCGACGTCCCTGAGCGCCAGGCTCACCGGCAGGTGGTCGATGAAGTACACGGTCGGGTCGAGCGGGATGAGCCGGTAGCGGCCGACGGCCGTCGCCAGCCCGACGCCGAGCACCGTCCCGGCCGCGGTGCCGATCACGCCCACCACGACCCCCTGCGCCACGAAGATCCGCCGGATCTGCGCCGCCGTCATGCCCATCGCCCGGAGGATGCCGATCTCCTTCGTCCGGTCGCCGACGGCCATCGTCAGGGTCGAGACGATGTTGAACGCCGCCACCAGCACGATCAGCAGCAGGATCACCGCCATCGCGAGCTTCTCGAGCTTCAGGGCCGAGAAGAGCGAGGCGTTCTGGGTGGACCAGTCCATCGCGCGGTACGGGTAGCCGAGCTTCGCCTCGAGCGCGCGGGCGACGTCCGCGGCGTGCCACGGATCCCGCACGCGGACCTCGATCCCGGTCACGGCGGCGCCGAGTCCCGCGAAGCGCTGCGCCGTCGGCCGCGCCATCACGACGTACGTGTTGTCGTACTCGTACATGCCGGTCTCGAAGATCCCGGTGACCTCGAAGCGCCAGTAGCGCGGCACGAAGGCGCCGAGCGCCGCGTTGAAGGAGGAGCCCGCGGGCGAGATGAGCGTGACCACGCTGCCCGGGTAGACGTCGAGCCGGCCGGCGAGCCGCTGCCCGAGCACGACGCCGCCGTCCACGTTCGGCGCGGTGGCCGCGAAGCGCAGGTCGCCGCTGGTGAAGCTGCGCGCGAGGCCGGTGACCGCGGCGCGGCCCGTGTCCTGCTCGAGGCCGATCACCGCCACGCCCTCGGCGTAGTCGTGGCCCGCCGACACCAGGCCCTGCGTCAGCACGAACGGCGCCGCCGCCACGACCTCGGGCTGCTGCCGCACCACGCCCAGCACGCGCTGCCAGTCGTCGATCCTCAGGCCCTCGCCGTACGTCAGCACCCTGAGGTGCGGGTTCGCGATGAGGATCTTCTCCCGCAGGTCCTTCTGCAGGCCGCTCATCACCCCGATGACGACGATCAGCGCCGTGACGCCGAGCGTCACGCCCGCGATCGCGATGAGCGTGATGAGCGAGACGAACCGCGACGCCCGCCGGCTGCGCATGTACCGGCCGGCGACCCACAGCTCCACGCGGCTCATTCGGGCCGCAGCGCCGGGAAGAGGATGACGTCGCGGATCGAGCGCGCGCCCGTGACCAGCATCGTCAGCCGGTCGATGCCCAGCCCCAGGCCGCCGGTGGGCGGCAGGCCGTACTCCAGCGCGCGCAGGTAGTCCTCGTCCAGCGCCTGCGCTTCCTCGTCGCCGCCGGCGCGCAGCACGCCCTGCGCCTCGAAGCGGCGCCGCTGGTCGTCGGGATCGTTCAGCTCCGAGAACGCGTTGGCCAGCTCGTAGCCGCCGACGAACAGCTCGAAGCGCTCGGCCAGCTCCGGGTCGCCGCGCTTGGGCTTGGCCAGCGGCGACATCTCGATCGGGAAGTCGAGGATGAAGACCGGCGCCTCGAGCTTCGGCTCCACCGAGTGCTTGAACAGCTGGTCGATGAGCCGGCCCCGCCCCGCGGCCCGCTCCGGCTCGATGCCGCGCCGCGTCAGCTCGGCCGCGAGCGCCGCCGCGTCGGCCGCGCGCAGGTCCACGCCCGCGTGCTCGCGCACCAGGTCGTGGAACGTGACGCGCCGCCAGGGCGGCGTGAGGTCCACCGGCGCGCCGCGCGCCTCGACCACGAGGCCGCCGGTCACGCCCCGCACCACCTCCACCACGAGCGCCTCCGTCATCTGGAGCACGTCCGTGTAGTCCACGTAGGCCTCGTACGTCTCGAGCATCGTGAACTCGGGGTTGTGCAGCCGGTCCATCCCCTCGTTGCGGAAGTCCTTGCCGATCTCGTAGACCTTCTCGCAGCCCCCGACGATCAGCCGCTTCAGGTACAGCTCGTCGGCGATGCGGAGGTAGAAGTCGGTGCCGAGCGCGTTGTACCGCGTGACGAACGGGCGCGCCGACGCGCCGCCGTAGAGCGGCTGCAGGATGGGCGTCTCCACCTCGAGGAAGCCGCGCGCGTCGAGGAAGCGGCGCACCGCCGTCACGACGGCCGCCCGGCGCTCGAACAGCGCGCGCCGCTCGGGATGCACCGCGAGGTCGGCGTAGCGCTGCCGGTAGCGCATCTCGGGGTCGGCCAGCTCCGAGAAGTGCGCCGTCTCGCCGCCCTCGGCCTCGGCCGTCTTGCCCAGCGGCAGCGGCCGCAGGGCCTTGGCCAGCAGCTCGAACCGCTCGACCTTCACCGTCACCTCGCCGGTGCGCGTGCGGAACAGCGCGCCCGTCACGCCGAGGTGGTCGCCGAGGTCGAGGAGCCCGAGGACGTCGAACGGCCCCTCGCCGAGGTCGTCGCGCCGGAAGTAGAGCTGGATCCGCCCGCTGCCGTCGGCCAGGTGCGCGAACATCGTCTTGCCGTGCGCGCGCAGCGCCACCAGCCGGCCGGCCACCGCCACGGCCGGCCCCTCCTGCCCGTCCGCGAACGCCGCGAGCGCAGCGGCCGCCGTGTGCGTGCGGGGGAACCGGTAGGCGAACGGGGCGACGCCGCGCTCCCGCAGCGCCTGCAGCTTGTCGCGCCGCGCCTGCTCCACGAAGCTCCGCTCCGCCGCTTGCTCGCTCACCGCGCCTCCCGATGCCGCGCGCGACCCTCGTCGCGACGTCCGCGCCGCGCGCACGTCCGGCTCAGCCGTCCCGGAATCACCGCGCCGTCCTCCCGAACCGCTTCAGGTACGCCTCGATGAACTGGTCGAGGTCCCCGTCCATCACGCGCTGCACGTCGCCGACCTTCAGCTCCGTCCGGTGGTCGTTCACCATCGTGTAGGGCTGGAAAACGTACGAGCGGATCTGGTTGCCCCACGAGTTGTCGGTCTTCGTCGCCTCGATCTTCTGCCGCTTCTTCTCCTGCTCGTCCAGCGCGCGCTGGTACAGCGCCGCCTTCAGCATCTTCAGCGCCGTCGCCTTGTTCTTGTGCTGCGAGCGCTCCTGCTGGCAGCTCACCACGATGCCGGTCGGCAGGTGCGTGAGCCGCACGGCCGACGACGTCTTGTTGACGTGCTGGCCGCCCGCCCCGGAGGCGCGGAAGACGTCCATCTTGATGTCCTCGTCGCGGAGGTCGATCTCGATCGTGTCGTCCACCTCCGGGTAGACGAACACCGACGCGAACGAGGTGTGGCGGCGCGCCTGCGCGTCGAAGGGCGAGATGCGGACCAGCCGGTGCACGCCCTTCTCCGCCTTGAGGAAGCCGTAGGCGTACTGGCCCTTGATCTCGAGCGAGACCGACTTGATCCCCGCCTCCTCGCCCGCCAGGAGGTCCAGCACGTTCACCGCGAAGCCCTTCCGCTCCGCCCAGCGGTGGTACATGCGCATCAGCATCTCGGCCCAGTCCTGCGACTCCGTGCCGCCGGCGCCGGGATGGATCGTCAGCAGCGCGTCGAGCTGGTCCTCGGGGCCCTGCAGCATCGTCTGCAGCACCAGCCGCTCGACCTGCCCCGCCATGTCGGCGGACTCGGCCTCGAGCTCCTTCTCGATCTCGGCGTCGGATTCCTGCTCGAGGAGCTCGGCCATCTCGCGCGCGTGATCGAGCCGCTGCCGCACCTCCTGATACGGCAGCGTCCAACGCTTGAGCGACTTCACTTCCTCGACGGTCTTGCGGGCGGAATCGGCGTTGTCCCAGAAACCGGGCCGGGACATCGCCTCTTCCAGGGCGGCGAGGCGGGCTACCTTGGCGTCGACGTCAAAGATAGCCCCTGAGCTCGATGAGGCGTTGGTCCAAGTCGCGGAGCGCATCTCGGACGGCGGTGGCGATCATTCCGGCACGTTCCTGGGGTTAGTAACGCGTGGCAAGATAAGGGCTTAGGCCCTGCGACGCCAGTAGTGTTTGGGCTCCGTCCCCAGCAGCAGCCGCCGCATCTTCTCGCGGTGGCGCGCCAGGACGAGGAGGCAGACGGGCAGCGAGGCGGCGGCGTACGCCCAGCCGGCCAGCACGCCCAGCAGCAGCGGCAGCACGGCGGTCGCGACCACGATGCCGAGGGCGATGTAGCCCGACAGCGCGTAGCCGAGGGCCCACACGACGCCCCACAGCGGCACCGAGAGCGGGGTCAGCATCGAGAGGGCGCCGGCGGCCGCGGCGAGGCCCTTGCCGCCCTTCCCCTTCAGCCAGATGGGCCAGTTGTGGCCGGCGACGACCATCGTCGCCGCGAGCGACTGCGTCGCGGGGCCCGCGCCGTCGCCCGCCAGGAGCACCGCGAGGACGCCCTTGGCCACGTCGAGCACAAGGACGACGACGCCGACCCAGCCCAGGCCCGTGGCGCGGAACGCATTGAGGGCCCCGACGCTTCCGCTCTCGACGGTGCGGAGGTCGGGGCCCCTGGCCCAGCGAACCACGAGGTACGCGCTCGGCAGCGAGCCCAGCAGGTAGGCCGCCACCGCGAGCGCCAGATAGTGCATCAGAAGATCCGCTGTCCCCCGGCGAGGATCTCGTTCAGGGCGTCGTTGAAGTGGTTGCTGTTCTTCGCCACGTCTTCGCCGACCTGCAGCACGAATTCCTCGTAGCTCTTCTTGATCTCCTCGCGGAAGATGTCCTTCAGCGTCCCGTCCTTGAGCCCCTGCGCCCGCTTGGCGGGATGATACGAGACCATGTCGGAGATGAGGGCGCGGGCCAGGCGCCGGGCCTTGACCTGCGGGTCCTGCACGAGGAACGGATTGACGATGCGGCCCGGCGTGCCGGGCACGGTGGCGCGCGTCGGCGTCGGGATCGTGACGGCCGGGGTCACGAGCGTCACTGGCTCGGGAGCCGCGGGCCTGGGCGGCGCGCTCGGAGCCGGCGCCGCCGGGATCGACGGCCGCGGGGCCGTCACCGGCAGCGGCGACGGAGCGGC
>Ga0335080_10008435_pt1 | contig 10744 bp, 6 predicted proteins | sample Lox_Sample_34_FD_206720 | JGI IMG/M metagenome (GOLD analysis project Ga0335080, IMG submission 206720) | Soil microbial communities from Loxahatchee National Wildlife Refuge, Florida, United States - Lox_Sample_3.4 | ecosystem: Environmental > Terrestrial > Soil > Wetlands | place: USA: Florida...
TATCGCGCGACAGGCGGGCGCATTCCAGAGCCATCCAGACGTTGTTTCGCTTTGCCATGGAGATGTGCTGGGCTCCGGCCTTGCCGGCATCTTTCAGGCGGCCGACCTGTAAGACCAGCAGCTGCGCTTTGCTGATTTCACTGATCATCCAGGTTAGTTTTTCCTGGACTAGCTGATGCGAGGCGATGGGCTGATCATGGAACTGCTTACGGAGGAGGGAATACTGCAGCGCGCAGTCGTAGCACGCCATGCCAGCGCCCAAAGCTCCCCAGGCGATGCCGTAACGGGCTTGATTCAGGCACATCAGAGGCGACTTCAGGCCTCCGGTGCCGGGAAGAAGATTGGATTCGGGTATATGGACGTCTTGCAGAGAGAGCCCCGAGGTTACCGAGGCGCGCAGCGACCACTTGCCGTGAATGTCTTCAGCGCTGAAGCCGGGCCGGTCGGTTTCGACCAGGAACCCGCGAATCTGGTTGTTTTCGTCTTCCACCTTGGCCCAGATAACGGCTACGTCCGCGATGGTGCCGGAAGTGATCCACATCTTTTCGCCGTTGAGGACGTATTCTTTGCCGACTTTTTTCGCTCGCGTGCGCATGCCGCTGGGATTGGAGCCGAAGTCAGGTTCAGTGAGGCCGAAGCAGCCTAGCTTTTCGCCTTTCTGCATGGCGGGGAGCCAGGTTTGTTTCTGGTCTTCACTGCCGAAAGTGAAAATGGGATACATCACGAGTGCCGACTGCACGCTGACGAAGCTGCGTACACCGGAGTCGCCGCGTTCCATCTCCTGCATCACCAGGCCGTATTCGACGTTCGACATGCCGGCACAGCCGTAGCCTTTTAGCGACGCGCCGAAGAATCCCAGGTCGGCCATGGGCTTCACCAACTCGCGGGGGAAGCGGCCAGCGCGGTTGCAGTCTTCGATGATGGGGATGAGATTGTCTTCGATGAATTTGCGCGAGGTGTCGCGCACCAGGAGTTCGTCTTCACTGAGCAGAGCGTCGAAGCCGAGGAAGTCGACACTGCGGAACTTGATGGCAGACATGATGCGTCTCGATTCTGTTTCTTCGCCGCGGACAGGCGAATGGAGGAAACGTTTGAAGGTAACAAAGGGTGGGTGGGGCGTCAAACGCGGGCGTGAGGAACCACACCGACGAGGCGAGCTAAAGCTCGCCCCGGACGAGGGCGTCCGGGGCTACGTAATTCGCGTTCGGGCTACGCAACCTTCGTTCAAAAAGAAAAAGGGGTAGCGGGGGCGGCCGCTACCCGGTTTTTCATTCAACCCAACGCGTGCCTTCGACTGGCGTTCGCGCTTAGTGAATGGTCACTCTAGGCCCGCCCGATCGAGCCTGCATGCCTGGGGCAAACAAGTCGCCGGCGTTCGGGATGCAATATCCCGAAGACTTGGAGAAGCCCCTGGCGCCTACCGCCGGGAAGTTAAAGATGATGTCGTCCGCCTTGCCGTAGTAGTTGAGGTCGGTGGAGAGATTGCCATCAACCACGTTGAGCGACGGATGATCGAAGGGAGCCGCATCGCACTGCACCCTGGGATCGGTAAGGGAGGTAAGGAAGCGCACGATGGCCGCTACGTCGTCGGTCTGGTCGCTCACACCCTGAGCCACACAAACCGCGAGCGGGGCGCTGCCGATGGGAGCATCGCAGTCACTCAGTCCCAGCGGACGGATGACCCCAGTGACGTTGGTGTTGCAGTCGGTTTGCGTACCCGCCACGAGATTCGCATAGGGGGTGTCACCGTCCGGGCCGGAACCGGAGTCGTCGCCGGAAGAGCAGGACGTGCCATGGGCATCGAAACCGCCGAGGCCGTGGTCAAGTACGTTTCGCCGGCTGAGACCGCGGTTGTAGAGCACCATCACCTGGCGCAGGTTCGCATAACCGCCCCAACTGAAGTACGGCGGCGTCAATGCCACGTTACGCAGCGTGGGAATCTTGCTCGATCCGTCGACTTCCAGCTTGAGGAAGGGGAGGGTTATTCCCGTTTTGTTGGCAGCGACGGCCTGCTGGAGAAATGGGTCGAGAAGATAGGAGGGATCGTTGCCATGAGCCAGATAGGCCTTGTACTGCCGGCCATAGGACAGCGGGTTGTTGTATGCGTCTACGCGGCCGCTCTGCAGGTCGGTAAATGCCGGACGGATGCCAATGTTGGCAAATCCGTTGTCGCGAAGATCGACGTGATTGTTGATGTCGGTGACGGTGATGAACGGTGGGAAAGGAACGCCCGCCGTGGATGTTGCCTCAGAGAAGGTCGGAGCACCGTGGCAGAACAGACAACCCACGCCGAAACTGCCAAACAACTGGCAACCGCGAGCCAGCAAGGGATCGACCGTACTGTCAGCGGCGCAGCCCCCCGGTCCGCGAGGGATGGTGATGTGACCCTTCGCGAGTAACGTGTCGTACTCACTTTGGTTGGAAATCAGGCTTGCCTCATACAGCATGATGGAGATCCCCCAGAACATGGAGAAGTTGGTTTCCATCTGGGAGTAGCCGGTGCCGTCGTAGATGAGAGATCCGTTGACGATTCGATAGGCGGATTTTGCCGACCACCATCTGGGATCGAATGCTTTCTTGATCAGCGCCGCGTAGCTGTATTGCGGCCTTAGACCGTTGCCAGCGGGATTCGCGAGAGAGGCCAGGACACTATCGGTATTGGAAACCTTCTGCAGGGCGAGCGGAGAGGTGGAAAGCAGTTTCCGGCCCACGTCAGCGAAGGTTCTTCCGTTGCAGGACATTTCGACCGCGTTGGTGGGAGGTCCCATCGACTGCGAAGCCAGGGCGCCATTCTCCAACGTCAGATAGGTCAACGTGGGATTGTAGGAACCATCCAGCATGATCAGGCGAGCGTTGGGATTTGCATTGATGTCACGCATACCAAAGACGCCCACGCCGTTGAACGTATTGTTGGCCCGACCGTCCCAAAAAAGGCGGTTGAAAAGTCCGGAGTTGACTACGGTCGGCGTATTGCGCGGTTCCACCTGCCGGGAAGCGAAATTGTTTACATGGAAAACGCTGCCATCGTAGTTCTTGCAGGAGTCCTCCTGCCCCATGACGCGGACAAAATTAAAAGTAGCGTCGACGACTCCCTGGGAGGAAATGCGATCGTTGGTGGTGGTGATGATCGGCGAATCGCGGACGGTCTCGTCGGAGAGCAGGTGCATGGGAAAGTCGTCCGGCTGCAGAACGTAGTTGGGGCCGGCCTGATGGTAGGAGGGCATGAATCCCGGCAACACACCGCCGATGTCAGAGAGGACGGAGCCGAATTGCGTGTCCCCGCCCACGCTGATTTCACCGCCGGGGGTGACACCGACCGTTAGGTCGTTGAATCCTGGGTTGAGCTGGTTCTTCAGACGGGTGTCTGCGCCGGCGTGGAAATGGCAACTGGCGCAGGCATTGCCGTCGCTGCCTGCTTGCTGGTCCCAGAACAATGCTTTGCCCAGGGCGATGGCCCACTTGGTGCCACCTGGGTTGATAATGCCACCGCCTTCAGCAATCTCGGAGGGCAATGGCGGCGTGAGCGAAGTTTGAGCCAGAGCCAATCCGGACAGGAGCAAGCAGAACAAGACTGCGGCGGCCCTTTGGCACACCGCGAAGACACAAGATTGTTTTGTAACCCCCAAGCGCAAATACATCGCCTTCCTCCTAAAGTTGGCGTCCCCTCAACTGAAGCGCGCCTGCGGCGCACTCCGTTGCTTGCAGGCATTTGAGCAATGCGCGTCGTCCGCAACCTGCAACGGACGGCGCTATCCACAACAAGTCGCCGCGGCGCAACGCTCGCCGCAGCATTGAATTCCACGCGAAAGCTTCGGGGGATCAGGCTCTCTCCGGCGGATAGGACCGGGACGTTCAGGCACGCTGTAGCTTCGGGGGACGCACTACGGAACCGAAGGCCCAGGCAAAGAAACGCAAGGACTCGCGGCTCGCTGCTCCGTCGTGCATTGGCCAGGCAGCAGCCTTTGGCGGGGAATCTTTATCCGGGTAAGAGGGCTTGTCAAGAGTGATAATTCTTGCAGCGAAAGCTGATGAGGGTTGGGAGCCCTCCTAAGTGGTTAAGGCAGAGATGTTTATCCCGTTGGAATACAATTGCGATAGGGGCGTGAGACTAATCCAAACGATGCAGTCCTTCCGGAGCTGAACCTCGTGGCGGTGCAAGCGTCGGCCTTTAGTTTTAAGACCTGACCAATTCTTGACAATTTTTTTGCAAATATTTCCAGCAAGTTGGGCCAGCGGCATCTAAACTCTTAGTCGAAATGCACTCAAATTGCTCGCAGAGTCGGACTCGAAATCGCATTCCCAATGGTGCCCAGGAGCTTGGGACGAACAAGGGCGTGCGAAGAGTCATGGCTATTTTCGGATGGGTGCTTATCCTGGGTTCGAGGATGTTCGCAGCAGATGTTCCAGTAGTGCGTGCTTCCCTGGAACAGGGTTTTCATATGATGTACGCTCTGGACTTTGCGGGTGCGCATCAGGAGTTTGTTTCCTGGGAGCAACTGCACCCGGAAGATCCGATGGGACCGACCGGCGAAGCCGCCGGCCTCTTGTTCTCGGAGTTTCACCGGCTGGGGGTTTTGGAAGGGCAGTTTTTCGAAGACGATAAGACCTTCGGCTCGCGCAAGAAACTGGATCCTGATCCCGCAGTGCGCGATCTTTTCAGCTCGGCTGTCGACCGTGCGGAGAATGTCGCCAGGGCACGTCTGGCCAAAGATGCCAAGAATCGCGACGCGTTATTCGCCATGACCCTGGCTTCGGGTTTGCGGGCTGATTACGCGGCCTTGGTGGAAAAACACAATCTGGCTTCTCTGCATTACACCAAGCAGGCTAACGATTGGGCAGCGCAATTACTGGCCGTGGATCCGGACTGCTACGATGCCCATCTGGCCACCGGGGTCAACAATTACATCGTGGGCAGCATGTCGGCGCCAGTCCGGTGGTTTCTGCGCTTGGATGGAGTGGGCGGCGACAAGAAAGAAGGGATCGCGCAGTTGCAGATTACGGCTGAGCATGGACATTTTCTGGCGCCATTTGCCCGCATCATGCTGGCCATAGCCTTCGTGCGCGAGAAGGAGCGTGCCAAAGCGCGCCAGTTACTGGATTCCCTGCGCGAAGAATTTCCTTCCAACCCACTTTTCGCACAGGAAATTGCCCGCCTCGACGCCGGCCACTGAACCCCAATCCGATTGCCCGGCTTTGATTCCGCGGTTTTGACTCCCACATCGCTCAGCGATGCCTGTCGCGTTTCTGCTCCGTAAGTTCCAAGCCGCTTTCATTGGAAATTCATTCTTTTGTAACAGTTCTTTAACAATCGGACCGTAGAACTTAGACTATCTACACCTATCCATTACAAGGAGGACGATCGCGTGATACGTCGAATTGCGCTGTTGTGTGTCGCTCTGGCGCTACCCGCCCTTGGGCAGACCACATTAAACGGGGCGGGCGCAACTTTTCCTAATCCGATCTATCAAAAATGGTTTAGCGAATATCACAAGATTCATCCAGATGTGCAGTTCAACTACCAGTCCATCGGCAGCGGCGGCGGTATCCGCCAGGTGCTCGCCGGGACGGTGGATTTTGGGGCCAGCGATGGGCCCATGACCGATGAGCAGCTATCCCAGGCCAAGATGAAAATCCTTCACATTCCTACGGTCCTGGGCGCTGTGGTGCCGGCCTATAGCATTCCGGGCGTCACAGGCGAGGTAAAGTTCACACCCCAGGCGTTGTCCGGGATTTTTCTGGGTAAGATCACCTCGTGGAACGATCCAGCCATCACCGGACCGAATCCCGGGATGAATTTTCCTAATCAACCGATCATCGTAATCCACCGCTCCGATGGCAGCGGTACGACCTTTATCTTTACCGACTACCTTTCCAAAATAAGCCCCGACTGGCAGGGCGGTCCCGGCAAAGGAACTTCGGTGAAGTGGCCGGTGGGCTTAGGCGGCAAAGGGAACGAAGGCGTGGCCGGAATGATCCGCCAGATGCAGGGCGCCATCGGCTACATCGAACTGATCTACGCCGTGCAGAACAAGATTCCGTATGGCTCGGTGAAGGATGCTGCGGGCAATTTCATCCAGGCTACCCTGGGTAGCGTCACTGCGGCTGCGGCTTCGGTCAAGTCTATGCCGGCGGATTTCCGCGTCTCAATCACCAATGCTCCGGGAAAGGATGCCTATCCTATTTCCAGCTTTACCTGGCTCTTGATTCCGGAGAAATCGAAAGATGCGGCCAAGGGAAAGATCCTGGCCGACTTTTTGACCTGGATGGTCGATGACGGACAGAAGATGGTGGCGGACCTGAGTTATGCTCCGCTACCGGAAAATGTCGCAGTCAAAGTAAAGGCCGCGATCAAGTCGGTGCAGTAGGAGAACCATGTTGGATGAGTCCCGAGCCAGACTTCGGTGCTGGCTCGGGATTGTTCTATACTGTGGTTTGGTGAGACGAACGCCAGCCAGTGTGGGCGTCCTGCTTCTGGCTATCTTGTTGCCCGGATTGCAGGCGGTAGAGAAGCAGTACGAGACCGGCAAAATCATCAGGGTAGAGAAAAAAGCCCATACCCGGGTGCTGTATTACCTTGTAAACACGCCCATCACGCAAGACGATCCGTATTACGAGGTGTCGATCCGATTCGGGGATCAAGTCTGCATCGGGGAATACACTCCGCGGCACGCCGCCGACACCCCGCCACAGACGTGGGAACCCGGTTCCGAGGTTCTGGCCAGAGTGGAGAAGCATCACATGTACGTGAAGGGAAGCGGTGGCGCCGAGTGGGACCTGGCGATCGTAAAACGCCTGCCTGCATCTGACGGCAAGAGTACCGCGGACCCCACTCCCACCAAGAAGTAATATGGGCGTAAACTTGGCAATCTCCACGGCACCACGCTAAGTTATGGCTCGCATTTCATTGGACAACCCGGCCTACTTCATCAACCGCGAAGCCTCCTGGCTGGCTTTCAACCGCCGCGTTCTGGAGGAGGCGCAGGACGAAAATAATCCTCTACTGGAGCGGGTCAAGTTTCTTTCCATTTCAGCCAGCAATCTGGATGAATTCTTCGAAGTGCGGGTCGCCGGTCTGTTGCAGCACATTGAAGATGGTTACAGCGAAGCCGGGGCCGATGGTCTCACACCTGTGCAGGAGCGGGATGTAATCTCGAAGATGACCCACGAGTTTGTGGACGAGCAATACCAGTGCTGGAACGAAAAACTGCGGCCGGCACTGGCGGAACATGGCATCCGGGTGCTGGGGCTGCACGAACTGGATTCCACGGCGCGGGCGTACGTTGAGGAGTACTCTGCCGGGGAGCTGGATTTACTGCTTACCCCCGTGACCATCGATCCGGCCCATCCCTTTCCACGGGTGATCAATAAGGCGTTGTGCGTGGCGTTCTTGCTGCGGCGCCGGCGCAGGTCTTCAGTCACTTACACAGGGGTGGTGACGGTGCCGCGGGCTTTGCCCCGCCTGGTGCGCCTTCCTTCCGAAGGTACGGTCGATTTTATCTTTCTCGCGGACCTGGTAGCTTTCCACGCTTCGCGCATGTATCACGGCTACGACATTGTTTCCTCGGCGGCGTTTCGAGTAACGCGCAACAGCAACCTTTATCTGGCGGAAGAGGAATCGAGAAACCTGCTGGAGTCGGTGCGCACGGAGCTGCACAACCGGCGCAAGGGCGATGCGGTGCGGATGGAGATCGAGGCCGATTCCGATCCGGAAATTATTGAGCGCTTGCGCACCAACTTCGAGCTTGATCCCTGGCAGGTCTTCTCGGTGAACGGTCCGGTCAACCTTTCACGTCTCTTCAATATTTATGAACAGACGGAGCATCCCGACCTCAAGTTCAAGACGTTCGTGCCGCGGGAGCTGCGGCTCACTGCCAAGTCGCAGGATCTATTTGAGGAACTTCGTCGTCATGATGTGTTGTTGCATCACCCCTTCGATTCCTATGACGCGGTGGTTTCTTTTATCGAATCGGCGGCCGAAGACCCGCATGTGCTCTCCATGAAGCAGACGCTTTACCGAACCAATGAGCACTCGTTGATTGTTCCGGCTCTGATCTCGGCGGCGGCCAAGAAAGAAGTGACTGCGGTGGTGGAGTTGAAGGCTCGCTTTGACGAAGCCTCCAATATCCGCTGGGCGCGCGACCTGGAAGACGCGGGCGTGCAGGTATTTCACGGGCTGGTCGGACTCAAGACCCACTGCAAGTTATCTCTGCTGGTGCGGCGCGACCCCGACGGCGTCACCCGTAGCTACGCTCACCTGGGTACAGGGAACTACAACGCCGCCACGGCGCGCATCTACACGGATCTCAGCTTGCTCACCTCGGACCCGCAAATCACGAGTGCCGTGCACGATGTGTTCAGCTTTCTCACCGCCTATGCCGAGCACCCCAACTACGAGCCTCTGCTGGTTGCCCCCATCGATCTGGCGGAGCGCAGCCTGGCGTTAATTGAGCGGGAAGCCGAGCACGCCCGTCATGGCCGGCCGGCGCACATCATCGCCAAAATGAATGCGCTGCTCGACAAGAACATTATCGTGGCTCTTTACGCCGCGTCCCAGGCTGGGGTGGAAATCGATTTACTGGTGCGCGGCATGTGCGCTTTGCGCCCTGGAGTACGCGGGGTGAGTGACCGAATTCGGGTGCGCAGTATTGTGGGGAGATTTCTGGAGCACAGCCGGATCTTTTACTTCCTCAATGGCGGCGAGGAAGAAATCTACCTCGGCAGCGCCGATTGGATGCCGCGCAATCTGTATGAGCGCGTGGAAGTGATCTTTCCCCTGAAGGACGCGCTTTTGCGGGAACGCGTGCGTCACGAGATCCTGGCGGCTTATCTGGTGGACAATGCCAAAGCGCGGGTTTTGCAAAAAAGTGGGCACTACGTGCGTATCTGGCAGGCCGAGGGCAAGCGCAAACCGCCGTCCCCGTTGTTTAACACGCAGGAATTCCTGATCGGGGTTGCCGAAGGAAAGCTATCTCCGGAGACAATTCCAGAACTGAAGGCGCCGAAGGTGCGCCGAGCCGTGGTGCGAAAGGAAAGATAAACCGAGATGATTCTTTACTTTTTGCGACACGCCAGCGCCGGCGAGAGTTTCAGCAATCCCAAGAAGGACGAGAAACGGGCACTGGATCAGAGCGGTGTCGAACAGTGCGGGTACGTAGGACGGGCGTTAACCGCTTTGGACGCGCAAGTCGACCTGATTCTCTCCAGCCCCTTGAAGCGCTCGGCGCAGACGGCATCGCTGGTCGGCAACGAAATGGGCTACGAAGGGAAGCTGCAACTAGAAGATGCCTTGCGCCCCGGCACCAATTTCAGCGATTTTCGTAAGATGCTCGACAAATATAAAACGCAGGAAGCCCTCATGCTGGTCGGGCACAATCCCAATTTGAGCGAGTTTCTGGGCCGTTGCATCAGCGACGGCGGGTGCGAAGCCGCCGTAGAGCTAAAGAAAGGGGCGGTGGCCAAAATCGAGATGACACGCAGTTCGGCGGTGCTGCACTGGTGCCTTACGCCCAAAATGCTGCGGGCGCTCTACGCCGCGGCAGCGGAGAGTTCACGGCCGAAGACCTCACGAAAATAGTCTTTGTCTCTTTCGACTGCCCACAGTTCCAGATCGACGCCGGTGCGGGTCTTGGCCTGGAGTTCGAGTTTGACCACGGCCTGCCGCACCTGCACGTTGGCCGTCCGCACGGCGCCGCTCCGGCCCAGGTTCAAGGCTCGCGCCAGCCGCAACAACAAGGAAGCTTTGCGCACGTATTCCCGGTCCACCGGCGCCAGTACCTTGATGGGGCCGTCGCCGGGAATGGGCCGCGATTTCCCAAGGTAACGGGCGATGGCGGCAATGATATTCCTCTGGGCCGGTGTGTATCCGAGAATCTCAGAATGCGCGATGATGTAGTGGGCGTGACGGTGCCGGCCGTTCCGGTTTACGTAGTCCCCAACTTCATACAGCATGGCCGCGGCCGAAAGCCACTCCGCGTACTCCTGCGGCAGCCGGTGGACCCGCTTCAATTTTTCGAATAACTGCATGGCCGATTCGCGCACTTGCAAGGCGTGATTCATCTCCACCCGATAGTGAGCAACTGCAGCGCGAAGCGAATCCCAGCGTTCCGACTCGAGCTGCCGTCCGGAGCGGGTGCTGTGGTCATATTCGGCCGCCATCTGGGCCAGCAAACCGTCGCGCAATCCCAGAACCGAGTAGCGAAAGCCCTGGAGTTGGCAGCGCTCCAAGAGTTCTGCATACACGATTGCGCCCGGAATGATGATCTCAGCCCGACGCGGCCCGACCCCGGCAAGTTGCCTGCGTTCCTCCAGGGGCAAACGGGACAAAACTTTGGCGATTCGCTGCATTTGTGCCCGCGACACGCTATTGGCCCGCGACCCTTTTGTCTTGTACAGGCCGTGACACACCACAGTCAGAGACGCTGCCGTGCCGGAAGTGGCAATGACGGCTTTTGGCCGGGCCCGCACGATGCGTTGTGAGATCCGCGCAAATTCGCGTTGCACAAAACGCCCTAACCGCCTCAGCTCAGACTTGCGGGGCGGGTCGTGGGCCAGAAACTCGTTCGCCAGGCGGACTGCGCCGAGAGGCAGACTGATGGTTTCGCGAATGTGGCCCTTGATAGATACCGTGAGTTCGCAACTGCCTCCGCCCAGGTCGACCAGCAGGAGCGGCGAAGCATTTACCCGCAGATTGGAGATCACGCCAAGGTGGATCAGCCGGGCTTCCTCCAGTCCGGAAATGACTTCC
>Ga0335080_10008436_pt1 | contig 10742 bp, 9 predicted proteins | sample Lox_Sample_34_FD_206720 | JGI IMG/M metagenome (GOLD analysis project Ga0335080, IMG submission 206720) | Soil microbial communities from Loxahatchee National Wildlife Refuge, Florida, United States - Lox_Sample_3.4 | ecosystem: Environmental > Terrestrial > Soil > Wetlands | place: USA: Florida...
GTCTTCGTTTGTCATGGGCTGATGGCCGCCGGCAACGTCGATGATCGCCAGCCGGCGGAAGCCGAGGTTCGCCCAGGAGTCGCGGTAGTAGCCGAAATCGTCGGGGCCGCGATGACGGATCGAATCGGCCATGCGTTCGAGGATGGACGCGGGCTCGGAGGAAGGTTCAGTAGTGACGTAACCCGCGATTCCGCACATGCAATCAGGCGAGGTCGTGAAGCCTGTTTTTCACTTTAGCATGGGGGTCGCGCTCGCTTTGTGCTGAAATGGCGATGTGCGGCTGCTTCGTTGGGTGGTTCTGCTCGGCGTGGTCCTATACGCCGGTGCGTGGGGTTACAGAATCTGCGCTAAGCGGTATTACTACTGGCTGCCGGGTTATGTGCGTTGGGTACTGGCGCGTTCAGAGCGCGCTTCGGGTCCGGTCCACGTTTTCTTTCTCGTTACCGACCATTTCGAGCCGGGTTCGGAAAAGTATTCGCTGGTTCAACGCTGGCTCGACGAGTATCCGGCCATGGCGCAGCGCCACCGCGATTCCACGGGGAGGGCCGTACAGCACACGTGGTTCTACCCCGCCGAGCAGCCTATCGACCGCAATCTGGAAGCTTTGAAGACGCTCGTAAGCGCGGGGTACGGCGAGGTCGAGCTTCACCTGCATCACGGTCCCGACACTTTTGAATCGGCGCGCCGGAGGTTCCAGGAGGGAATCGCCTGGTTTCAGCGCTTCGGCTTTCTGAAGGGCGCCGACGGAGCCACGCACTTCGCCTTCATTCACGGGGTCTGGGCGCTCGACAACAGCCGCTACAATACCGACTATTGCGGTGTGAACCGCGAACTGCAATTGCTCCGCGAGTTGGGCTGTTTCGCGGACTTCACCTTCCCGAGCCTCGGGCAGGAATCCCAGCCCGCCATGGTCAACAGCATCTACATGGCGACCGACGACGACCGCCCCAAGTCCCACAACTACGGCGTACCTCTCCAGGTTGGCCTCCAACCGGCCGGCGACCTGCTGATTTTCGAAGGCCCGCTCGTCATCGCGCCCGCGGTCGATCCCAAGCGGCTGTTCTTCGTGATCGATGACGGCGACGTCCATCCTGCCGTACCGTCGGGCTCGCGGCGCGTGGATTACTGGATGCGCTCGCGAATTCACGTGAAGGGGCGGCCGGACTGGCAGTTCATCAAGGTGCACTGCCACAGCGCCCAGGACGCATCCAACACCACGGAACTGCTGGGATCGCACTTCGACGCAGCCCTGTCGCATTTCGAGAAAACCTACAACGATGGAGTCCACTACGTACTTCATTACGTGACCGCGCGTGAAGCGTACAACCTGGCGCGCGCGGCCGCCGACGGCCGAACCGGCGACCCGCGCCGCTACTACGACTACCTCATCCCGCCCTACGAGGCGGACGGGCGGCGCCAATGAATCGCGTCCTGCGGGCGGCATTTCACGCATCCGGCGGCCTTAAAGCCGCCCGGTGGATCAAACGCAAGCGGCTGCGCATTCTGATGTACCATCGTTTTCGCGACCGCGCAGCCATTGAGCGCCAGTGCGCCCACCTCCGGGCGCACTACACGCCCGTCTCGCTCATGCAGACCGCCGAGTGGCTGCTCGCCGGGGGCGGCTGGCCCGACAATGCGCTGGCGGTCACGGTCGACGACGGGTACCGCGATTTTTACAGGGTGGCCTGGCCGGTTTTTCGGGAGTATGGGATTCCGGCTACGGTGTACCTGGTCACGGACTTTCTGGACGGCCACTCCTGGCTGTGGGTGGACCGCGTTCGCTGGATGTTCCTGCAATCGCCGTGTGCTTCGGCCACGCGCGAGGAGCGGTTGAGGAAGGCACACGAGGCTATCGAGACGGCCAAGCGCATATCCAATCACGATCGCCTCGCGTGGCTGGAGAGACTTCCTGGCGAGCTTGGCGTCCGCGCGCCGGTTGAAGTCCCAACCGAGTATGAGCCCATGCGCTGGGACGAGGTTCGCGAAGCCGCCTCCGCCGGCGTCGAATTCGGCGCGCACACGCGCTCGCATCCGATTCTCAGCATGCTTTCCGGCGAGCGCGAGCTCGAGGACGAAATCGCGGGATCGAAGCGCCGCATCGAGGAACAACTCGGGCGGCGCGTAGATCACTTCTGCTATCCCAATGGGTCGCTGAGCGATTTCAACGACACTGCCGTGGAGACGGCGCGCGCCGCGGGATTCCGCACCGCGGTCACGACCGAGCCAGGCCTGGTTTCCGGCTCAGCCGACGTGCTGCGTCTCCGGCGCATCGGAGTCTCGCCCGATTACGACGGCGACTACTTCGCCGAGTGCGCGGCAGGGATACACCTGTAGATCTCGATCAATTGCGCGACGTTCTTCTTCAGGTTGAATTTTTCGCGGCACACCTCGCGCCCCGCCTCTCCCATTCGCCGGCGCATCCCGGGGTCGCCCAGCAACTCCAGAATCCGCGCGGCCGCGGCTTTCGAGTCGCGACGCTCCACGAGGAAACCCGTGACACCGTCCTGGACGATCTCCGGGATTCCTCCCACTCGCGTGCCGACCAGCGGCTTGCCGCACGCCATCGCCTCCGCGTTCACGTATCCGAAGACCTCTTCCCATCGCGACAGCTGGCAGACGACATCGCTCGCGGCGAACAGTCCTTCGGCCAGCGGATCCACGATCGGTCCGGTGAGCGTGACCTGCGATTCGATTCCCAATTGGCGCGCCAGCTTTTCCAGGGCCGGCCGGTGCGCTCCATCGCCGGCGAGCACGAAATGGGCGCGCGGTTCCGCGGCGATGACGTCCCGGGCCGCGGAAAGAAAATCATCGACGCCTTTTTCCGGTATGAGCCAACTCACCTGCGTAACCACCAGCCGGTCCGGCGCAATCTCGAAGCGGCGCCGGAACCGATCTCCGGACGAGTTCCCGCATGCCTCGATGCGCTCCAGATCGACGGCGTTATAGACCATGTGGAAGCGCTCAATCGGGATCAGGCCGCGCGCCGTGAAGTTTCGATAACCGTATCCGCTCACGCTGACGATGCCGGTCATAGGCGCGTGGATCAACCGCATCGCAAGCCTCTTCGCGACGGGGGCGCGTCGCGCGACAAAGCCCTCGGGCTGCGAGCCGTGATCGGTGAAGTAGACCTGCTCCACCCCCAGCGCTCTCGCCATCCACGAGTACGGATTCAGGAAGCTGGTGAAGTGCAAGTGCAGGATGCGCGGACGGTACTGCCGCACGGCTCGCCAGACACCCCGTGCGGCCGCGAGGCTGGCGCTCGGCGTATGCTCCACCACGTCCAACGCGACGTTCGGCCGCTGCAGGAAGTCTCTAACCGGGTCGGGCGGCATCGACAGGAAGCAGAGCACGCTGTTCCATCCGCGGGCTGCGAGCTGATCGGAAAGTTCCCGCGCGTACATCTCGCCGCTGCTGATCCGGAGGGGGTGGAAACCGAAGATGGAAAGGACGGTGTTGCGGTTGCGGCGCAAGCGGCGTTCCGTCAGGAGGAGATCGTAGTCAGGCCGAGATTCTCCTTCTCGGCGGGCGTGCAGCGCCGCTCCATGCAGCATCCGCCGCGCCACCAGGCCGGGCGGTTGCGCCAGATCTCGCGAATCGGGGTGTCCTTGATGTTGCCCACCGGGGGCATGCTGTAGCAGGCCAGCACGTCGCCGTTGGGCTGCACCTGAATATTGGTCGAGGCCGAGCACACCGGCCGCTGGAGGTGCGCCGTGTGCGACTGCATCGCCACCCGCATGGCGTCCGGGTCGCGGAAATAGGGGATCATGGCCTCCAGTTGCTGATAGCTGTTGCGAATCGGCAGCCCCTGCCGCTTCAGGGCGATCAGGCCGCGCACGGCATCGATGGCCTCTTCCGCATCGCCGGGCCAGTTCTCGCTGGTCCGGAACCAGAGTGGGTCTTCCGGCGTATTGTAGTTCTGCTCGACAGCCTGGTAGAAGACTTCCATCTGGTGGTCCGACGCGAAACGCGCCACATTGGCGACATCGTGCAGATTCTGCCGCATGATCACGGTCTTCAGCCGGATGGCGAAGCCGAAGCGTTTCTCCGCACGCACCCGGCGCAGGGTCTCCAGCGTGCGCGTGGTCTTTTCGAAGAACTTCTCGCGGCCGCGAATGGTGGTGTGCGCCTCGCCGACGCCATCCAGCGATACGGTCACCCGGCCGGGATTCGCCAGCGCGACTTTCTCGATGCGCGACTGATCGTCCCAGTACCCGTGCGTGAGAATCTCTGCGAAAAGGCCGATTTCCGAGGCGTGGGCCAGGAGTTCCGGCGTGTAAGGCCGAAGCAGCGCTTCGCCGCCACTGAAGAACACCGGGACCGGGCCCAGCCAGGAACGCAGGTCGGATAGAACCGTCTTGTACTGCTCGGGCGACGGGGTATCGTCCTTGCCCTTGTTCTTCCAGATGTCGCAGTGCACGCAGCGCGCGTTGCACAGGTTCGTCATCATGAACCCGATGTCGGTGGGGCGGCAGTAGTCGGCAAGACGCCCGCCGGCAACGGTGCGCAGCCGGTAGTTGATGCCCAGGTAGGCGCGGCGGTAGAGTTCCATTGCCGTGGTTCCTCCAGGGTAAGCGCTACGCGAACTGATTTCAACCGGTTTAGCCCGGGATTCGGTCCGTATCGTACTACTACGTCAGATAGGGATAGGCGGGATTGAGGTGATATGCGAGATCGCTTTCGAGAAAAGTCGCATTGATAGCCGGAGCGGAGCTCAGCAACAGCTTGGGGTCGAGCGCGAAGACCGGCTCGGTGTGATGAGGCCGGAGTCCGGCCGCCGCCGCGGCTTCGATCGCCAGGGGAATAGATGCCGCGGCGACCACTTCGCACGTCGCGGGATCGCCGGCGGCGGCGCGCAGGGCGAGCGAATACGCGGCTGCCCAATCGCTCACCAGGTTCGAATCGAGCCAGAGGTCCGCGATCCGCGACTGCCCGCCAGCCCGGCTGACTACGTACCACCCGCGGAGTTCTCCCTTTTGCCTGACCAACGCGGCCGAATAAAGAGCCGCCGGACAGGCGATCAGGTAATTCATCAGCCCCGGCGTCCGGCGCGTACTCGGAAAGGGTGAGTGCACCCTGGCCTCGAGCAATGGCTGGCACGACATGTCGAACGAAGCCACAGGGTGCGCCGACCAGTCCGGCGGAATCGGCGGCAGGCCTGCGCGGCTCCGCAGCGTGTTTCTTACAAGGCGCGCGGGGGCCTTCCAGCCGCGCGGAAAGGGATCGCTGCGGAACTGCCGCCAGGGCTGTACCACGCGCGCAAAAAACTGCAGATCGCTGACGCGGCGGTATCCCAGCTTGGGCAGAATGGCCACGGTTTCCGGGGATCCGCCAACGGCCAGCAACACGTCGAAGCCCTTCGCCAGCGTGCGCAACAGGGAAACCCCTGCGCCGGGGGACGACCGTGATGCGGCCCAGTCAATCAGGTAGCTGCCGCGTATCTCGCCGCCGGGCAAGCAATAAGTCACCGGACAAAGGCATGCATGGGCCGTGATTTCGCCTGAGCCGCCTTTCCATACGTAGCTGCGAGGTCCGGAGAAGTCCGGGCGCGGCTGATCGTATTTCCACTGCAGGAGATCGGGACGCACGAACGGGGATTCGGGCGGCAGTTGGAACGCGGAGAGCAAAAACCTGACGAGAGCCTGACGGGACGGAGGGTCGGGCGGGCAGGGTTCCGCGGGCATACACGATCAGCGTCGCGTCCGGGTGAAGCGCAGCCGAATCACGCCTAAGAACGCCTCGAAGATGATACCAGGATGAATCTTGGAGCGGCCCAGGTTGCGCTCGTAGAAGATGATCGGAATCTCGGCAATTCGAAACCGGCCGGGTCTCCACGTGCGGTACGTAGTCTCCACCTGGAAGAGGTAGCCCATGGAGTAGATCCGGTCGAAGGGCAGAGCCTGCAGGGAAGCGCGACGCCAGCATTTGAATCCGCCTGTCAGGTCGGAAAACGGCATTCCTGTAACCAGGCGCACATAGATACTGGCGAACTTACTCAGCAGCAGTCTCTTGAAGTCCCAGTTCACCACGTTGACGCCGGTTACATAGCGGGATCCGATCACCAGGTCGGCATTTTCCGCGGCCTTCAGAAACTCGGGGATGTAGGCGGGATCGTGCGAAAAGTCGCAATCCATCTGGAGCACGAAATCGTAGCTGAAGTTTTTCAACACGTACTGGAAGGCGGCGACATAGGCCCGCCCGAGACCTTCCTTGCGCGTGCGGTGGTGCACGAATACCTCGCCGGAGTAGCGCTGGCTCAGCTCATCCGCAATTTGTCCCGTGCCATCCGGAGAGTTGTCGTCGACAATCAGGACATGAACCGCCCCTGGAAGCTTGCGAATCGCTTCGACCAGTTGGGCGATATTCTCGCGCTCGTTATACGTCGGTACGACGACAATCGCACTCATTACGCCTGCAAGGTTTTACGATAGCACGGCCCTCGCGCGCCGCCGCACGCTCGGCCGGCGACATCAAGTATCCTGAGATTTGCGGTTCGATACCCGCTTCTGGACCTTTCTGTTCCTGCTGGCCTTCGTAGCGGCTGCGCTGATCGCTGCTACCCATGTGACCCCCTACGTGGACGAGGCGATGCTCTTCAGCCCCGCGCGCAACCTGGTTCTGCACGGGTACATGGGAACCTCGATCATCGACACGACTTCGGAGCTTCGCGAAGGCATGTCGCTGCGCGGCATCGACCGCTACACGTATCAGGTCATGCCGTTCAGCTTCCTGGCGCAGGCCGCCTGGTACCGGCTGGCCGGCATGGGCCTGTTCCAGCTTCGACTCCTCTCCACCCTGTTCGGCATTCTCGGCCTGGTGTCCTGGTACACGATCTTCGCCAGGCTGAGCGCGAGCCGGGCGGCAGGCCTTCTGGCGCTGGCATTCATCTCCACGGATTGCGTTTTCGTGATGGCCGGATCCTTCGGCCGGAACGACATGATCTCCGCATCGCTGGCGGCGGCCGGAATTGCCGGCTATGTGACCTGGCGGGAGACGCGAATCGTACGCGCAGTCTTCGTGAGCCAGTGCTTCCTGGCGGCAAGCATCTTCACGCATCCCGCCGGGGTGCTGGGCTTGAGCGCGGTCGCGATTCTGGCACTCTCCCTCGACCGCCGCCGCATCGGCATCAAGGAGCTGCTCCTGGCGCCCGTGCCGTACCTGGCTGCCGGCGCCGCATGGGGGCTCTACATACTCCAGGCGCCCGACATCTTTTTGGAACAAATGCGCACCAACGCCGCCAACCGCTTCGGCGGATTCTCCGCCCCGCTGGAGTCGCTCTGGCTCGAGTTCCGCATGCGCTACCTGGACGAGTTCGGGTTCCGCGCGGGAGACGGCGCGGCGGCGCATCTCAAGCTGATCCTGCTGATTCTCTACTTCGCGGGCCCGCTGGCGGTTCTGCTGACCCCGGCTCTGCGCGCGCGGCGGGCCATCCGCGCACTCCTCTGGATCGCCGCGGCCGATTTCCTGATCTTCGGAATCACCGAAGGCACCAAGCAGGGCTACTACCTGGTCCACGTACTCCCGCTGTTCGAGGGTTTGCTGGCGCTGTGGATCGTGGAAACGTGGGCCGCGCGCGCCGCAGCCAGGCCCGTACTCGCGGCCCTGGTGATCGTTTTTGCCGGCATGAACCTCCTGCGCGTGGGCGGGATTCTGCGGAAGGACCGACTGCACACGGAATACGCCGCCGCCATCGAGTACCTGAGGCGCAACGCGCGGCCCGACCAGCTCACAGTCGGCTCCTGCGAGGTTGCTTTTGGGCTGGGCTTCGACACGAACCTGGTAGACGATCACCGGCTCGGCTACTTCAGCCGCAAGCAGCCCGGCATCGTGGTGGTCAACGAGCGGTACCGCGAATTGTTCGACCGCATGAAGGTATACAAGCCTGAAGTATCGGCGTATGTGGAAGATCTGCTCCGCAGCCGCTTCACGAAGGAATATGACCGCAGCGGCTGGCAAATCTACGTGCGCAAGTTCTAATTGGTTGGGGAGATCTGCGCATCGCTTCACAGAGGAGCGCGGGACGGCATCGTGACGGGCACCAACTTAGCCTCTATAATCGAGTTTGGTCGCCATCGAGGTTCGCAGGTGAAGCTAAGCGTAGTTATGCCGGCGCGAAACGAGGAAGGTTGCATTGCCACCACCTTGTCCCACTTTGCGGGCGCGCTCAAAGACGCAGCGGTCCCCTTCGAGATCGTAGTGGTCGATGACGGCAGTACCGATGCCACCGCCGATATCGTACAGAGCCTGGCGAAGTTTCACCCCGAAATCCGGCTGGTGCGCAACACCGGGAGGCATGGTTTCGGGATGGCGGTGCGGGCCGGGATTGACGCCATGACGGGAGACGCTGTAGCAGTTGTCATGGCCGACGCCAGCGACAGTCCGAGCGACCTGCTGCAGTATTACCGAAAGCTGCTCGAAGGCTTCGATTGCGTGTTCGGGTCACGTTTCATCGCCGGCGGCGCAGTGGTGGATTACCCGCCACACAAGCTGATGATCAACCGCATGGCGAACTGGTTCATCAAGGTTCTGTTCCGCCTGCCTTACAACGATGTGACGAACGCGTTCAAGTGCTACCGCCGCGAGGTCGTGCGGGGTATGGGCCCGCTCATCTCTCCGCACTTCAATCTCACCGTGGAGATGCCCCTGAAAGCCATCATCCGCGGCTACTCGTTCGCGATTGTGCCCATCACCTGGACCAACCGCCAGACCGGAGTCTCCAAGCTGAAGCTCAAGGAAATGGGCAGCCGCTATCTCTTCATCGTGCTCTACCTGTGGCTGGAGAAGCATCTTTCGCGCGGAGACTATCGCAGGGCGCCCGAGCCGGCCGCCAACCCAGGGGTACGGCCTACCCATGCATAACTGTATTTGGGTAACCGGCGGAGCCGGATTCGTCGGCTCCAGCCTGGCGATCTACTGTAAGCGTCTGTGGCCCGGGGCCGAGGTGGTCGCGCTCGACAACCTGCGCCGCCGGGGCTCAGAGCTCAACCTGCCGCGCCTGCATGCGGCGGGAGTCGCATTTGTCCCCGCCGATATCCGCTGCATGGAAGACCTGACCGCGGTCTCCCCGCAGCCGGATCTCATCCTCGAATGCTCCGCCGAGCCCAGCGTGCTGGCCGGATACGGCGGATCGCCCGAATACCTCATCCACACCAACCTGACCGGGTGCTTCCATTGCCTGGAGATCGCCCGGCGAAGCCGCGCGGACTTTCTCTTTGTCTCAACCAGCCGCGTATATCCCGTTCGCCTGCTGAACCAGCTTTGCTGCGTCGAAGGGGCTACACGATTCGAGCTGACTGCGGGCCAGCGGCTGGCCGGAGCGTCGGCGCACGGCATCGCCGAAGAGTTCCCGCTCGAAGGCACGCGCTCGCTCTACGGTATGACCAAGCTGGCAGCCGAGATGATGATCGAGGAGTACAGCGAAGCTTATGGATTTCGCTGTATTATCGACCGCTGCGGCCTGCTCACCGGTCCCTGGCAGATGGCGAAGAGCGATCAGGGTGTCATTGCGCAATGGGTCGCATGGCACCACTTCGGGCGCCCGCTTCGGTACATTGGCTTTGGCGGATCCGGGAAACAGGTCCGCGATTTCCTCCACATCGACGACTTCTGCGAGCTCGTGGCCGATCAAATCGTTCGTTTCGATCTCTACGCCGGCCGGCATTGGAATGTGGGAGGAGGAGCGGTCAACAGCCTTTCCTTGCGCGAGGCTACCGATTGGTGCGGGCGGATCACGGGCCGGCGCCAGGAGGTTTCCGCGAGCGCGGAAGAACGGCCCGCGGATCTGCGCATTTACATCACCGATCACCGGCGGGTCTCCTCGGTGAACGGCTGGTCGCCTAAGCGCGATGCCGAGCGCACCCTCACCGATATCTACAATTGGATCGTGTCCGAGGAACAGACTCTGCGGAATGTCCTCTGATTCCTGGTGGCGCTGGATCGCGGGACTGGCGGTTGTTCTCTATCTGGGTCTCTCTACCGCCGCTCTGCTGACGCGCGAGCCCTGGTGCGACGAAGCCTGGTTCAACGCTCCCGCGCTGAACCTGGAAACCAGGGGCTATATGGGCACGCCGTATCTGGACCCCGCCAGCAACATCGGTAAGGCCGCGGTGCGGCTCGATGGCGTGGACCGCTACACGTACTGGATGACTCCGCTGTACATGGTGGTACAGGCCGGGTGGTTCAAAGTGGCGGGCTTTGGACTGATGCGCGCCAGGCTGACCGCGCTGATCTGGGGGCTTGTGGCTCTTGTGGCGTGGTGGGCGATCTCGCATAAGCTGGCCGGTCCATTGGCCGCGTCGCTCGCGATTCTGCTGATCGGAGTCGATTATCAGTTCGTGGTCAGGGCGACCAGCGGCCGGATGGATACCATGTGCGTCGCGCTCGGCGCCGGCGGTCTGGCGGCGTACCTTGCGCTCCGCGAGCGCACCTTTCTCCGCGCGCTCTTGCTCGCCAACACCGCGATCGCGGCCGCCGTCGTCACGCATCCGATCGCGGTGGTGTACGGAGTGGCATTGGCCGTGGCCGCGTTCCGTCTCGATAGAAAGCGATTGAGATGGCGCCAACTCCCGCTGTGCGCGATTCCGTACGCGGTGGCGTTCTCCGGGTGGGGGTGGTACATCGCCAAGGCCCCGCAGTTGTTCCGGCTCCAGTTCATGGGCAATGCCACGCGGCGGGGACCTGGCCCGCTACAACCCTGGGCCGCACTCAAGCTGGAAATGTGGCACCGCTATGGCGAAAACTTTGGC
>Ga0335080_10008437_pt1 | contig 10740 bp, 8 predicted proteins | sample Lox_Sample_34_FD_206720 | JGI IMG/M metagenome (GOLD analysis project Ga0335080, IMG submission 206720) | Soil microbial communities from Loxahatchee National Wildlife Refuge, Florida, United States - Lox_Sample_3.4 | ecosystem: Environmental > Terrestrial > Soil > Wetlands | place: USA: Florida...
GTGGGGACGTACTGAGCCAGGGCCGAAACCAGTGTGAACGGGAGAACCACGAGGAAGGATAGCTTGCTCAAAACTGTATTATACGGGAATGAACTGGAATGACGCCGCGGAGGACTTCCTGAACCAGGTGCTGTTGCAGACGCCGTATCCGGTGCGCGAGCAGACGGAGGCGCAATTACGCGGAGTATCGGAAGCCATGGCGGAGGATGAAGGAAAGAATCGCGTCGGCGTAGAGACCGTGATCGCGGCCTGGGTGCGGACAACGCCGGAAGCGCTGCGGCCGGATCTGCCGAGACAGATGGAGCGGTTCGGATTGGATCCGGAGGAGTACCGTCACCTGCTGGACTAGATCGACCTTGTGGGACCGGCTTCAGCCGGTCCTTGGACAGGCTGAAGCCTGTCCTACGTGTAGTAGTTCCGGTCCCAGGCGTGGCGCTTGAGGATGGCCAGCGTTTCGGGCGGGAGCGGGCCGGCGTCGGAAAGAGCGGTGTTCTGTTCAACGTGGCGGCGCGCGCGCATGCCCGGAATCACGGTCGAGACCGCCGGGTGCGAGAGGCAGAAGCGGAGAGCGGTGTCGGGGATGCTCGCGCCGTCGCCGAGATCACGCTTCAGGGTGTCGACGTGCTGGACGACGTCGCGGCGGCGGTTGCCGCGGAAATACCAGTCCCGGAAATCGCCCGCTGGAAACCGGATGTCTTCCGTGAAGTGCCCGCTGAGCGCGCCTTCATCGAGCGGCACCCGGGCGAGGATGCCGACGTTGTGCTTCTGCGCCAGCGGGAAGAGATGGGCTTCCGGCCTCTGGTCGAAGATGTTGTAGATCACCTGCACGGCGTCGACCAGGCCGGTTTCGACGATGCCGAGGACGGAGTTGGGATCGTGCTCCGTAGCGGAGATGCCGACGCTGCGAACTCTGCCCGACCGCTTCAGATCTTCGAAGGCGCGGCGCCACTCCTCGGCGGAGAGCCAGTCGGCGCTCCAGACGTGGAGCTGGAGAAGATCGATGGCGTCGAGCTTGAGGTTGCGCAGGCTCTCTTCGGCGCTGCGAACGATGTAATCGGAGGGGAAAACCTCGGCGATGGCGCCGCTCGCGGGCCAGATGCGATTCTTGGGCGGCACCTTGGTGGCAACGTAGATCTTGCCCGGAGTCTCGCGGACGATCTGCCCTACGAGTTGCTCGCTGTGGCCGTCGCCATAGGCCAGGGCGGTGTCGATCAGGTTGACGCCGAGCTCGATGGCGCGCCGGAGCGCGGCGAGCGATTCGTTGTCATCGCCGCCGAGCCACTGTTTGCCGCCGATGCCCCAGGCGCCGAAGCCGACTTCGCCGACTTCGAAGTTGGTTCTGCCGAGTTTGCGGTATCGCATGTCAGTTCGATACCGCGATGGTAACGCCATTCTGGGAGTTCGAATTGCCGACGGTGACGACTACGGGCACGGCGCTGCCGGGCGTAATGCCGGACGGAACCTGCACGTTTACTTGCGTGATCCCGGCCACCGCGCCGGGAGCACCGCCGACGAATTGCGGCGTGACCTGCTGGCCGCCGATGGTGACGGTAACCGGCGTGACGATCGGAATCGGCAGCGGGACCGCGTTGGGCTGTCCATCGACCGCGGGTGGATTGGTGGGTCCGGCGCCGGTGATGTAGAACTGGATGTAACCGCCGATCTTGACGGGGTGGGCGGCGCCGTTGATGGATCCATCGGTGTTGTTGATGGCGGCTGCCTGGCCCTTGCCCGAGCCATCGAGCGTAAAGATCGCAGGTGTGACGAAGGCGACCGAAACGTTCACGGGGAGCGAGGTCTGGCCCTGGTATTGGACGAAGGCCTGTTCCAGGGTGTCGTTGTCCAGGTTGAAGGGGACGACGGCTCCGACCTGGTTGGCCGACGTATACAGTATCGGCGCCGCGGCGCCGTTGAAGTATACGGTGGTGCCGCTCAGGGTCGTGGGGATCAGTCCGTTGGCGTCGAGCTGATACTGCACCAGGTTCGCGGGGCCGAGGCCGCTTCCGTAGATAACGACGACCAGGCCGGGCGAGATGGCGCCGAGCTGATTGCTGGCGGCGTTGACTACGCTGCTGACGCTTATGCCGGCGTTGTTGGGCTGAAGCACTCGCACGGCGTTGTTGTTCGTGTCGGCGAGCCAGACGTTTCCCGACGAGTTGACAGCCAGTGCCGAAGGCGAGTAGAGCTGCGCATTGGTGGCGGAGCCGCCGTCGCCCGCGTATCCGCGGGTGCCGCTGCCGGCGATGGTCGTGATGATGCCCGATGTGTAGACTTTGCGCACGCGCAGGCTGCCATCGGCGATGTAGAGGTTGCCGAAGGTGTCCACGGCCACGGCGACGGGATTGCCGACGTTGGTGGTGGTCGCTTGAACGCCATCCCGATCGTACCCGGAGAGGCCATTGCCGGCGACGGTGTTGATGGTACCGCCAGACACCTGCCGCACGCGATTGTTGTTGGCATCGGCGATGTAGATATTTCCCGAGGAATCGGCCGCCACGTCCTGCGGGCCATTCAGCATGGCGGCGGTGGCGCTGCCGCCGTCGCCCGAGTAGCCGGAGGTGCCGTTGCCGGCGACGGTGCTGATGGTCCCGTCGGGAGTCACCTTGCGCACGCGGTTGCCAAGGAATTCGGTGATGTAGATGTTGCCGGCGGTGTCGGCTGCGATGCCGAAGGGCAGGTTGAGCGTGGCGCTGCCGGCGGCGCCGCCATCGCCGCCCGAACCGGCGGTTCCGCTGCCGGCGAAGGTGCTGATGGTCCCGTTGGGAGCGACTTTGCGCACCTTGTTGTTGCGCGAATCGGCGATGTAGAGATTGCCGGCGGGATCGACGGCGAGGTCTTCGGGCGTGTTGAGCTGGGCGCCGGTGGCGGCGCCGCCATCGCCTCCGTTGCCGGCAGAGCCGTTACCGGCGAAGTTGGTGATCACGCCCTTGGTGTCGACGCGTCGAACGACATTGTTGGCGCTATCGGCGATGTAGAGGTTGCCGGCGCTATCAACCGCCACGCCCTGAGGCGCATTGAGCTGGGCCAAAGTCCCCTGAAGGCCATCGCCGGAATGCGAGATCTGCCCGTTGCCGGCGATGGTAGTGACATTGCCGCCGGCGAGTTTGCGGATTCGGTAGTTGAGCGAATCGACAAAGTAGATGTTGCCGGAGGAATCGACCGCCACGCCCGTGGGCTGGTTCATCTCGACTTTGTTGGGCGGTCCGCCATCGCCCACGAAGCCGGGATTGCCGTCGCCGATGGCGGTGGTGATCTTTCCGGAGGTATCGATCTTGCGGATGCGGTCGGTGCCGAACTCGGCGATGAAAACGTTGCCGGAGGAGTCCTGCGTCACGCCGGTGGGCGCGATCATCGTGAGCGTGGTGGCGACGTCGTCGCCCGAGGCCTTGGTTCCCGTGGCGCCGGTGCCGGAGATGGTGGAGATGGTGCCGTCGGTAGCCACTTTGCGGATGGCGGCGTTGCCGGTGTCGGCGATCAGGACGGTGCCGTCCTTGTTGATCCACATGTCCTGTGGGCTGGTGAGGCCGGCCTGGTTGGCGGGTCCGGGCGTGGTGCTGGTGGTGTCGCCGTAAAAACCTTTGTAGCCCTGGCCCGCGAAAATCGAGATGATGCCGTTGACATCGACCATGCGGATGCTGTTGTCTCCGGAGGCCACGATGTAGATGTTGCCATTGGAATCGACGCCGAGAGTGACGGGCGCGTGGATCTGGGCGTCGGTGGCGTTGCCGCCGTCGCCCCAGAAGCCGGGGACCGAGACGCCGCCATTGCCGGCGAAGGTAGAGATCATGCCCTGAGGATTTACCATGCGGACGCGATTGTTGAGCGTGTCCGCGATGTAGAGGTTGCCGGCGGAATCGAAGACGAGGCCGCCGGGCGAGCTGAGCTGCGCATTTACAGCGGGGCCGCCATCGCCCGAGAACCCAGCGCGGGAGTTGCCCGCAATGAGAGTCATGGTGCCCGAGGAATCCATCTTGAAGACGGAGTTGCCGGCGCTGAAGTAGATGTTGCTGCCCGCGAGAAGGACTTTGCGCGGCAGGCCGATGGACGTGCCGGTTGCGGCCACGGGTGTGGCGGGCGGTGCGCCGCCGGCGACTGTGGTAATCGTGTATTGCTGCGCGAGGACAGGGATCGACGCTGCGAGCAGAATCAGAGGTCTGAACATGTGAGTGGTAAATTCCATTATGACGGTTTGGAGGCAGCGGTGGCGACTGCCAGCACCTCCGCGGCCGCCTCGAGAGCCTGCGCGCATTGGTCGCGGGAGACGTCGTAGTGGGTCACGGCGCGGACGCATCGGTCATTGATGGCATTCATCAGGACGCCGCGGTCTTTCAGTTGGGCGCTGATGGCGGCGGGAGAATGGCCGGTCTCCGAGACGTCGAAGACGACGACGTTGCTGTCTACCATGGCCGGATCGATCGTGGCGCCGGGGATGCGGGAGAGGCCTTCGGCGAGGAAACGCGCGTTGGCATGATCGGCGGCGAGTTTGGCGGGCGACTCTTCGAGAGCTACGAGGCCGGCTGCGGCGAGGACGCCGGCTTGGCGCATGCCGCCGCCAAGGCGCTTGCGGTAGAGGCGCGCTTTGGCCATCAGATCGGCAGGGCCGGCCAGAATGGAGCCGATCGGCGCACCGAGTCCTTTAGAGAGGCAGAACATGACGGTATCGGCAGGAGCAGCTATTTTGTGCACGGGAATGCCCAGAGCCACACTCGCGTTGAAAACGCGGGCTCCGTCCAGGTGGACTCGCAGTCCGCGCTCGTGCGCGCCGTCGCAAATCTCGCACACTGTGCGCATCGGGTACACGGTTCCACCTGCCATATTGTGGGTCTGTTCGAGGCAGACCGCGCCGGTGGGAGCGCTGTACGGATTCAGGGGGCGGATCTGCCGGCGGACTTCTTCCCAGCTCAGTAGGCCCCGTTCGGTGGGGACGGCGCGGATCACGCAGCCGCTGAACCAGGCAATCATGGAGAGCTCGTAGTCAATCAAGTGGGCGCGGGAATCGCAGATGACTTCCTGGCCATGCTCGGTGAGCAGCTTGATGGCGATGGTGTTCCCCATCGTGCCGGTGGGTACGAAGAGGGCGGCCGGCTTGCCGATAATTTCCGCGGCACGCTCTTCGAGGCGGTTGGCGGTGGGGTCTTCGCGATAGACGTCGTCGCCGACTTCGGCCTCGAACATGGCCTGCCGCATGGCGGGCGTGGGCTTGGTGACGGTATCGCTGCGCAGATCGATCATGGAACCAGAAACTCCTGGAAGACTTCGTTGGAAAGCAGGACGCCGCGGCTGGTAAGGCGGAGCGTGGCGCCGTCGGTCTCGAGCAGGCCGGCATCGAGGAACCGGCGGATGGGCCGGTCGAAGCGGCGCCAGTCGGCCGCGTCGGGGCGGATGCCGCTGGTCAAGCGAAGGCCGACGAAGAGGTGTTCGGCGGAATCGGCGGGGGTGGCGCTACGGCCGCTGCCGGCGAGATAGTCGTCGACGGATTCGCCGTTTCGCGTGCGGACCGCGCCATCGAAGGAGTGGGCGTCGGCGCCGAAGCCGACGTAGGGTTCGAGGCGCCAGTATTTCAGGTTGTGGCGCGACTCGTGGCCGGGGCGAGCGAAGTTGGAGATTTCGTAGCGGAGGATGCCCAGGGCGGCGAGGTGCTCGACGGCGATCTCGTAAAAATCGGCGACGGCGTCTTCGGACGGTGTATCGCCGGCGCCGTAGCGCGTGCCGCCAAGCAGGAGTTCTCTCCCGAGGCGGCTGTCTTCATCGACTTCGAGCATGTAGACGGAGACGTGCTCGGGGGCGAGGCGGGCGATCCAATCGAGGGAATCGCGCCAGGAGGACTCGGTCTGGCCGGAGAGGCCTGCGATCAGGTCGATGTTGATGTCGCGGATGCCGGCATTGCGGAGGAGGGCGATCTCGCGCGCGATGACGTCGGCGGTGTGGCGGCGACCGGTGCGGCGGATCTCGGTTTCGACGAAGGACTGCACGCCGAGGCTGACGCGATTGATGCCGGTGGCTACCCAGGCACGGCTGAGGCCGGAAGTGACGTTGCCGGGTGCGGCTTCGATGGTGGCTTCGTGCCAGGGGGAGCCGGGAACCAGTGCGAGGATTTCCCGCAGGGCATCGGGCGGGAGATTGCTCGGGGTGCCTCCGCCGAGGTAGACGGTTCCGGGGGTCCACGGCCAGGGACAGGCACGAATCTCCGCGAGGAGGGCGCCGCGGTAGAGGGACTCACGCTCGCGAGGGAATACCCCGGAGATGAAGTTGCAGTAGGTGCACTTCTGCGCGCAGAAGGGATAGGAGATGTAAACGCCTGGCACTTTGACCCTGAAACGCGGACGGCGAAAGAAGATCGCCCGCCATGTTCCATGGTAACGCGTGCGCGGAAGTAGTTGTGGGAATGGCGGTTAACCCCCGCGACATCCGGGGTGCGTATGATACAATCCAGCACACTTGCGTGAACCAGGCGTCGCGTAGTTCCGACGAACTGATCCGGGCGTGCATCGAAGAAGGCAACGAGGCGGCCTGGGAGGAATTTGTGCGCCGGTTTCGCGGCGTGATCGCGGGGACCGTAGTTCGGACGGCGCGCAGGTTCGGGGCCAGCGATCCGCAACTGATCGACGACCTGGTGCAGGACACGTATCTGAAGATCTGCGCCAACCGCTGCCGGGTTTTGAGGGAATTCCAGCCGCAGGCGGAGGAGTCGATTTTCGGTCTGCTAAGGACGGTGGCGTTCAGTGTGACACAGGACCATTTTCGCGGCGGCCTGGCTGCCAAGCGGGGAGCGGGCGGGCAGGAGATTCCCCTGGATCGTTATACGGAAAGTGCTCTCGCACGCCACGAAGGACTTCCCCCGATGGAACGACAGATTCTGCTGGGCCAGATCGATAAGTGCCTGGCGGGTGCTGACGAGGTGGGAGCGGGGGAGCGGGACCGGCAGATTTTTTGGCTGTACTACCGGCATGGGATGACCTCGCGCGCGATTGCGGCGATCTCCCGGATCGGGCTGACACAGAAGGGCGTGGAGAGCGTGATCCAGCGGTTGACGAGTTTTGTGAAGCGGCGTATGGCGGAAGGAAATTCGTCGGCGAATCCGTTATAGGGGTTAAGCGGTTGAGAGAAGCGACCGCTCGGGGTGGCCCGGGGCGGTTTTGAAGGAACGGGCCACCGTGACGCGCCTCTGGCGCCGGAAAGATTGTGATGCTCGAAGAGGATGACACGCGGTTTCGGAGGCTGGCCGGCGGGCCAAGAAAGGGCCCCGGCGAGGGCTGCCCCGATGCGACCGAGTGGGCTCGTTTGGCCGCCGGGCTGTTGGAGGGTCAGCGGAGCGATGACCTGCTGGCTCACGCCAGCCGTTGCGATGCCTGCGGAGCGATGCTGAATGCGGTAACCGAAGATTTTTCGCAGGAGATGACGGCCGAGGAGTCGCAGGTGCTGCAAGATCTCGGCAGCGTGAGCCCGGAGTGGCATCGCCGGATGGCGCGCAAGATGAGCGAGGCGTCGGGTCGCGGCCGGGTCGTACAAATGCGGTTTTGGCGATGGGTGGCAGTGGCGGCCGGGGTGATTCTGATGGCGGGGGCCGGCTGGTGGGCGTGGGACCGGTGGGGAGCGGACGATCCGGCGCGCCTGATCGCCAAGGCTTACACCCAGCAGAGGCCATTCGAACTGCGGATTCCAGACGCGGAAAACGCTCCGGTGCGCGTGCAACGCGGCGGAGGCGGATCGGTTTTCGGGCGGCCGGCGGCCCTTTCGGAAGCCGAAGCACGGATCGCTTTGGAGCTGGAACGGGATCCAGAGAACGTGAAGTGGCTCTCCTTGAGGGCGCGGGCGGAACTGCTGGACCGGGACCCTGACGCCGCGATCACGACGCTGCAGCGAGCGCTGGAGCGAAAACCCGACGATCCCGACCTGCTCGCCGACCTCGGCATGGCGTATGCGCTTCGCGCCGAAGCTCAGAATCGTGACGTGGACTATGCGCGCGCCATCGAGTACCTGGAGCGCTCCCTGAAGGCCAAACCGAATGCGCCCGAGGCGGTGTTCAATCGGGCGTTGGTGTACGAGCGGATGTTTCTCTACGACGACGCGATCCGCGAGTGGAGGCACTTCCTGGAACTGGGCGCGGGAGACGGCTGGAAAGAGGAAGCGCAGCGCCGGCTAGCCGAGCTCGAGCAAAAAAAAAAGCTCGGCAGGCAGCCGTAGACGGAATTTTGGACAAGGACCCCGGAGGGCTGCTCCGGAGAATCGAGAAGGGTGATGCTGTGGAGCCCGAAGACTATCTGAACGTGGCCGTTGTCGAGTGGCTGCCGCGCCGGTGGGAGGACGCCCGGTACGAACGGGCACTCGGCGCGGTGGCGGAGCGGTTGGTACAGCAGCATGGCGACCTATGGCTGCGCGACGTGATGGCGGCCAGGCGGAGCGATGGGGAAATACCAGGGCTGCGTGAATTGGCCGCGGCGACGCAGGCGAATCTCGAGGACGAAACAGAAGAGGCTCTGCAACAGTCCAGAGAAGCCGCGCGGCGTTTGCGTGCCGCGGGCGATTCCGCGGGGGCGCTGCGCGCGGACGTAGAGCTTATCTATGCGCTGCATTGGAGCGCGGCGTCGGCCGCCGAGTGTATCAGCGTGGCAAGAACGGTGGCCAGCCGTGCGGAGGCGGCACGATACTCTTGGATTCTGGGCCAGGCTCTCATCGACCGCGGCAACTGTCGCTCGATTACCGGCAAATCCGGCGCTGCGCACAGCGATATGAGGCTGGCGATGGAGCTCACTCACCGAGCGAGCTATCGCGACCTGGAACTGCGTGCTGGCGGAATTCTGGCGGACGCACGGACGCAGACCGGGAATTTCGCGGCAAGCTGGACCGGAGCGCGCGCACGTCTGGAGGAATATTGGAGGAGCCCGCACTCGGGAATCCGGGCACAGCAGATCTATTTCGGGCTGGCCCGATCGGCCAAGAGCCTCGGCTTGCCGCAGGCGGCATACCGCCTCCAGGACGCCGCGGTGAGGGCCATCGGCCAGACGCCGCACCGCCGATTGGAGGCGACTGCGTGGACCGAACTGGCCCGGTGTGCGGTCGCGGCCGGCCGGCCGCTGGAAGCCGGGGCGGCGTTCGATCGGGCGGATCGACTGTTCCATGTTTTGAAGCCGACCGACACCATCCAGAGATTCCGCGCGCTGGCGGACCTGGATCGTGCAGAGGCACAGATCGATTCAGGAGAAGCACCGGCTGCACTCCGGGTGCTGGATGATGTTCGGCCGCGGACTACAGGGCTGGCCGACGCGCATCTGATCGAATTCCAAGCGCTGACAGGAGACGGACTGCGGTCTGGCGGCGCGACGACCCAGGCAGAAGCGGCCTATCTACGGGCGATCGAATTGAGCGAGCGAGGTCTTAGTAATTTGCACGGATCGTCGGAGCGCGCCCAACTGATCACCGCGGCCTCGCGGCCGTATCGCGGCCTGGTGCAGATGCTCTGGGAGAGGGGCGACTCGGAAGGCGCCTTACGACGTTGGGAATGGTTCAGGGCTGCTGGTGCGCTGAAACCGGCGGCCGATCTTGGGCTGGATCAGCGCCTCAAGCGGCTTCGGAACGAGTCGTTTCTGTCGTACGTGATGATGCGCGGCCAAGCCGTAGCCTGGCTGTTCGACGACCGGGGTATCGCGGGACGCCGGCTGTCGATATCGAGCGGCGATCTGGATGCCGTCGCGGCGCGTTTTCTTCGCGAATGTGCCGACCCGGGATCGGACCGGCAAGCGCTCACGCGGGACGCGAGACAACTGTACGACTGGCTGGTGGCACCTCTGGCCGAACGCCTTGATCCCGGGCGGACGCTCGTGATCGAGCCGGATGGTCCGGTGGCCGCGGTCCCGATGCAGGCGCTGATGGACGAGCATTTCCGTTACTTGGGCGAGCGCTTTGCCATCGCGGTGGCCGGCGGGCTGGCGGATTACCAGACTCGGCTGGAGGCCGGGCCCGTGGATGCGGACAGGAAAGCGGTGGTGGTAGCCAACCCGGTGCTGGCGGGCGACACCGTCAGAACGTTCCCGCCCCTTCGCGGGTCGATGCGCGAAGGACAGGCGGTGGCAGCGATATTCCGTGGTTCCGTGCTGCTTTCAGGAACCGGGGCAACGATTCCAGCGCTGGAGGAGCATCGGCGGGAAGCCGAGGTACTGCACTTCGCGGGGCATGGTTTCAGTAACGGAGGCGACGGCGGGTTGTTGCTGTCGCCGGTGGCGAGCCGTCCGGAGGACGCCGGGGTACTGGAAGGAAACGTGATCACAGGGCAGGACTGGAGCCGCTGCCGGCTCGCCGTGCTGTCGGCATGTTCGGCGGGCACCGGAGAGGCGAGGGGGCCGGTCAATCCGGACAGCCTGGTTCGGAGATTTCTGTGGGCGGGCGTCGCGCGGGTTGTGGCGTCCAGATGGAATGTGGAGGATGAGGGTGGACCGTTTATGGAGCAGTTCTATGCGGACCTGTTATCCGGGAAGGATGCGGCGGCTGCGCTGCGCGAGGCGGCGCGGCAGGTTCGGGAGAAGAAGTCTACGAATCACCCTTACTATTGGGCGGGATTCCAGGTTTTTGGAAGCCGCTAAAAAAGAACACAACACAGGGCAGGCCGGAAACCTGCCCCACGGAAGGAGGAACAACCAGTGAACACTCAAGGGATACTCAATGTGCTGCTTCACGGTGCATATACTTTTGTGCGGAAGAAGGACGACGCGCAGATTCTGGCCCTCGCGCCCCTGATGCAGCATC
>Ga0335080_10008439_pt1 | contig 10740 bp, 7 predicted proteins | sample Lox_Sample_34_FD_206720 | JGI IMG/M metagenome (GOLD analysis project Ga0335080, IMG submission 206720) | Soil microbial communities from Loxahatchee National Wildlife Refuge, Florida, United States - Lox_Sample_3.4 | ecosystem: Environmental > Terrestrial > Soil > Wetlands | place: USA: Florida...
CGTTCCGCACGGGCCTCTACGGGGATACGGATTCGGTCGGGGATCGCAGTCCGCATCAGTGGAAAGTGCTGGCGATCGACAAGAAGACCGGCAAAGTTGTGTGGGAGCAGACGCCGTACCAGGGCACCCCGAAGACGAAGCGCCATCCGAAATCGTCACAGGCCTCGCCCACGCCGGTCACCGACGGGAAGGTCGTGGTGGCGTACTTCGGGTCGGAAGGGATCGTGGCGTATTCGGCGGAGGGTAAGCTCCTGTGGAAGAAGGATCTGGGTCTGCAGAACGCCGGCTGGTTTTTCGATCCCGACTCGGAGTGGGGCGCCGCCAGCTCTCCGGTGATCTACAAGAATTCGGTGATCGTGCAGTGCGACCGCCAGAAGGATTCGTTTATCGCTGCGCTCGACCTGAAAGACGGCAAGGAGCTGTGGCGCACTGCCCGCGCCGAGATACCCGCATGGGGCACGCCCACCGTCGTTTCCGGCGAAGGCCGCACCGAGCTGGTGACCAATGGCACCAAGGCGATCCGCGGATACGACGCCGATACGGGCAAGGAGCTGTGGAAGCTCGGACCGAATTCGGAGATCACCTGCACGACGCCGGTTTCCGCGCACGGCCTGATCTTCGTCACCGCCGGATATCCTCCGGTGCAGCCGATCTACGCGATCAAGGTCGGCTCCAACGGCGACCTCACCCTGAAAGACGGCAAGGAATCGAGCGATGCGATTGCCTGGAGCAAGAAGACCGGCGGATCGTACCTGCCTTCGCCGATCGTTTACGGCGACCATCTGTACCTGGTCAGCAACAACGGCGTACTGGCAGCATACGATGCGAAGACCGGGAACCGGGTGTACCAGCAGCGGGTCGGAAGCGGCGGCTCGGTGGTCGCGTCGCCGATCGCCGCGGCTGGAATGCTGTACATCACGGGCGAAGAGGGAGACGTCTACGTGGTCAAGGCCGGAGCGCAGTACGAGCTGCTCTCGAAGAACTCCGTGGGCGAGGCCGTTCTGGCGACGCCGGCGATGGCCGGGGATATGCTGCTCGTGCGCGGAGCGAGGCATTTGTTTGCGATCGCCGAGGCGCAGCGGAAGTAGGGCGCAAGAGAAGTCCGGCGACCAACGGGCCGGCCGTGAGATCGTAAACCAGAGCACTGAGAATGACAGACGTAAGGATCAGCAATCCTCCACCATGTAACTACCCGCAGTCCAATCCGACTGCGCACGATATCCGGACGGAACTCAATGGCGTCGCCGCGAACAGGAGCAAATGCACGAGTTTCTACCTGGACACGGTGGAGGGCATGAGCAACGACATCCGCTCCACCGAAGGGGAGGACCACCATCAGGGGCTTGCCAGGACGCACAAGCTGTCCGACGGATCGGTTCATTTCTTCCTGTCCCACTCGGAAACCGATGAGGGAGACCAGGGCAGCCTGTCGGTATATCGTTATGCCGGTCCGCTGGACCAGGAACATCCGCTCCAAACATCGCCGCTTACGGTTGCGCCGATGAAACAGCTCCTCATGATCGACGAGCAGCATCCCTCGGATATCACCTTCCTCCCGGACGTGAACTATCCGGACGCGGGATACCTGTTCGTAACCGAAGAATATGTCCATCACCGGTTGACTGTCTACGCCTGGAATCCATCGCAAGGCCTGGCAGTCAAAGGCAGGCTTTCGCAGGGGTTTCCGGCCGGCGGACCGAATTTCGTTTTCGTCGACAAGGTTGGGGAACAGTACTTCCTGGGAATCGCCAGCAACAATTGGGGTTGGGGCAAGCTGTTCCAGGCCAGGGACCGGGATCTCTTTCCGAAGTGCGAACCGGGGATGATGGATGTCTCCGCCTTTCAGCCCGTCACGCCGGAGAGTTTCTTCCCGTTTCCAGTGATCGAAGGGGCTTGCCAGAACAAGCTGATCCAGGATGCCACGGGCAATTGGTACTTGCTCGGTTTCCGTAGCGCTCCGCCGGACGATCCAAATGGCACGGACTACGTGGACCTCTACCACGTCTCGTTTTCCCCTTTTACCATCTCGTACCGGCTCGACAAGGTGCATATCTTCTTCAGACCCGGCGACACCGGCTTCGCGAGCACGGGGACGCACTATGTGGAGAAATCGGGCAGACTATTGATTTCCTCTTCGTACCGTTGGGCGGAAGACGAAGGGCCCGGCAACTCGGGGTTCGTCAGCCGGGTAGACGAGTGCCCCTCGTTCTAGGCGCGAACCGCACGGCAGGCGTGGCGAGTGCGGCGGCACGCAGCTCCACGCGGACAAAACCACCAAGCCCGGGGGATCGGGATAAGCCCAACCGTAGACCCTCCGTGCCGGCTAAGTGTACAAGCCCGGACCGAAGCGCCGGCGGCGATCAATGGCGCCGGTTGCCGGCAACGTTGCGGATGGAGTAGAGGTGATTCTCGGTGCGCAGGATCAGGCGATCGCCGATGAGGGCTGGCGTGGCCAGAGCCATTTCGCCGAGGTCGTTGGAATCCAGCAATTCGTATTTATCGCCGGCCCGGATCACGAACGTCCGCCCTTCTTCGTTCATGCAAAAGATCTTGCCCTTGTAGCCCCAGGGCGATGTAGTGAAATCGCCGCCTTCGCCTATCCGGGCCTTGTAAGTTTGCGCGCCCGTCTTCGCGTCGAAGCGCGTGAGGATGCCGTTGTGAGTGAGAACGTAGAGCCCGCCCTCATAGGCCAGTTCGGTCGGCAGATAAGTTCCGGCTTTGGGCTGAAGCCAGGCAACAAAATCGTTGAGCCTGGCGCCGTCCGGCGTGGTGAGGTCGCCGGTCGCGCCCGGCTTGACCGCGGCGAGAGCCTTTCCCGAACCGCCGTTGAGATACAAAAGGCCGTCGTAGGCGAAAGGGCTCGGGATGGGCATGGCGGACATCCCGCCGAGGCGCCACAGTTCCTTGCCGGCGACATCGTAGCTGATGGCGAGGCCGGGGCCCACGGTGACGATTTCGGTGCGCGCGGAATTCTTCCAGATGTAGGGGCTCGACCAGCCGGTCTGGCGATCGGAGCCTTGGACATGGATCGAGCGATTCGTGCGCCAGGCTTGCTTGCCGGTGCTCTTGTCGAAGGCTGCGATGAATTGCTGTTTCTCGTTGTCGTTGACGATGATGACGAGGTCATTGACCAGAGTGGGTGACGACGCCGTGCCGAAATCGAGGATCGTCGGGAAGTTCTCGAGCGGCGTGCTCCAAACCTTGTTGCCGCCGAGATCATAGGCGAAAAGGCCGAGGTTGTTGATGTAGACGTAGACGCGATTGCCGTCGGTGACAGGAGTTTCCGAACAGAAGCTGTTCTTGCGATGGCGTCCCCCGGGAGGATGGCCCGCATGGAATTCGCGTTGCCAGTCGATCTTGCCCGAGTCGAGGTCGATGGAATAGAGGAAGTAATGCAGGGAGACTTCGTCAGGCAATTCGAAATCACGCGCGTTCAGGCGGTCGAGAAGTTCCTTGCCCTTGAAACCCTGCTTCTCGAGCTCGGCGATGTAATCGTTGGAATAATTGGTGCCGGTTTGCGGCTGCTTCGCTTTGCCGTCGGTTATGACGGTTGTGAGGAAGATGTGGGTGCCTGCGACGATTGGAGACGACCAGCCAAGACCCGGGATGGTCGCGGTCCATTCGATATTCGAAGTCTTCGACCATGTCTCGGGCAGGTTGGCGCTGGTGGCCGAGGGGTTGGACAAGGGCCCGCGGAAACCGGGCCATTCAGGGTCGGCGGCGAAGGCACAGCCGGCAAGAAAGAGCGATACGGGGACCCTCCACATGATTCTATTGGACTATAAATGCCGTAAAACGTCACCGGTCGCCCACCAGAACTGTCCCGCCGTGGCATGATGAGGCATGCGAATTCTGTTCCTGACGGTGCTGCTGGCCCGCGCTGCGAGCGGGCAATGGGACCGCTTTCGGGGACCGAACGGGGCGGGAGTTCTCGACAGCGCCGGCTTGCCGGTGGAGTTCGGTCCAGCCAGGAATCTCGTCTGGCGGCTGGCCCTGCCGCCCGGACATTCCTCGCCGGTGATCGGCGGCCATCGCATTTATGTGACCGGGGTCGAGCACGAGCAGCTCTACACGATCTGCGTCGAAAGGGAGAGCGGCCGGATTCTGTGGAAGCGCGAAGCTCCGCGGCCGCGCCGGGAGAAGCTGCACACTTTGAACAATCCCGCTTCGCCGACGCCGGTGATCGACAGCCAGAACGTGTACGTGTTCTTCCCCGACTTCGGGCTTCTGAGCTATACGCACCAGGGCGGGGAACGATGGCGGCTCCCGCTGGGACCTTTCCGAAACGTCTACGGAGTCGGTGCTTCGCCGGTGCTTGCAGACGACCTCGTGGTGCTGGTGATCGATCAGGACAAGAATTCCTTCATCGTGGCGGTGGGCAAGGATGACGGGAAGATCCGGTGGCAGAAGCCCCGCCCGGAAGCATTGAGCGGGGCGTCCACGCCGGCGGTAGTGAATAACGGCCGCGGGCCTTCGCTCATCCTGGCGCCGGCAAGCTTCCGCATGGACGTGTATTCCGCGCGCGATGGCGAGGCGGTGTGGTGGGTCCGCGGTCTGCCGAGCGAAATGAAGTCGGCGCCGGTTGTCGTCGGGGACCTCGTCTATGTCAGCGGGTTCAACACTCCGGAGAACGATCCCGGCAAACAGGTGGCGCTGCCCACCTGGCAGGAGCTGCTGGCGCGCGCCGACGCCAACAAGGACGGCGCCATTCAGAAGGAGGAGGCCGACGAGCGGACCAGGCGGTATTGGGATTTCATCGACACCGAGGGACACGGCAAAATCGTGGAGGCGGAGTGGAACCTGCATCGCGCCGTGATGGCGGCGGAGAACGGATTGTACGCCTTCCGGATGGGTTCGCACGGCGACACTACAGAGAACCTGGTCTGGAAGTATCAGCGCTCGATCCCGCAGTTGCCTTCGGTCGTGGTGTACCAGGACGTAGTCTACATGCTGAACGACAAGGGCGTGCTGACCACCCTCGACGCGCTGACGGGGCGGATGCTGCGCCAGGATCGCGTGCGCGGCGTATCGGAAAACTACTACGCCTCGCCGGTGGCCGGCGATGGCAAGATCTTCCTGGCGTCGCACACGGGTGTGGTGGCGGTGCTGCGCGCGGGCGGGCAGCAGGAGCTCCTGGCGGCCAACAAGCTGGACGAGGAGATCTTCGCGTCCCCCGCAATTGCCTATGGAAAGCTCTTCGTGCGCACGGTGTCCGCGCTCTATTGCTTTGGAGTGCACTGAGGGCGATTGACTCATCATGAGAGCTGCGTATATGCTCGATTCATTCCGCTCAGTGGAGGCTTCATGAAGGCCATGGGATGGATCGTCCTGCGGATTGTTTTCCCCGCGGCATGCTTTTTGGGGGTGCAGAGCGCCTCGCTCGCCGGCGACTGGCCGGACTGGCGCGGACCGGATCGCGACGGCACCTCGAGCGAAAAAGGTCTGCCTGAGAAATGGTCCCTCAAAGGCGACAACCTGGCGTGGAAGGCTCCCTACGGCGGCCGCTCCACGCCGGTCATACTGGGCGACCGCCTTTACCTCGAGAACACGGCTGGCGCCCGGGAAAGCGAGCAGGAGCGGCTGATGTGCTTCAACGCCGATACCGGCCGGCTGCTCTGGGAATACAAGTTCAATGTCTTCCAAAGCGACGTGCCGGCACACCGCGTGGGATGGGCGTCGCCGGTAGCGGACCCCGAAACCGGCAACGTCTATTCGTTCGGCGTGAATAACCTTCTGACAGCCCTGACCCGCGACGGCAAGACGATTTGGGAGCGCTCGATCACGGAAGAGATGTCGCCGTTCACTACGCACGGCGGCCGCACCGTCTCGCCCATCGTGGACGGCAACCTGGTGATCGTCAGCACACCGACCTCCACCTGGGGAACGCAGGCCAACCGGGTGCAGCGCTTCATCGCGCTCGATAAACGGACCGGCGACATAGTCTGGATCAGCACGCCCGGGGGGCGCCCGTACGATACCAGCTACGGGCCCATGGACATCGTGACCATCAACGGAACTCGCCTGCTGATCACCGGCGGATCCGACGGCGCCGCGTTGGCCATGAAGCCACAAACCGGCGAGCCGGTGTGGAACCTCGCCATCGCCAAGCGCGGCCTCAACACAGGGCTGGTCGTCAATGGCAAGTACGCCATCGTGTCCCATGGCGATGAGAACCTCGAAGGCAACGAAATCGGTGCGCTGATCGCGTTCGACGCCACCGGCAAGGGCAAGCTGGGTCCCAACAGCATCAAGTGGATGGTCAAGGGATTTCTCGGCGGCTACTCCTCACCGGTGATGGATGGCGACCGTCTATATCAAGTGGATAACGGCGGCAATCTGTTCGCCTTCGACGTGCAGACCGGCAAGGAGTTGTGGAAGCAGAATCTCGGCGTGATCCAGAAGGCTTCGTCCGTGTTCGCCGATGGCAAGATTTACGTGGGAACCGAGAGCGGCAAGTTCTACATCCTGCGGCCGCACTCCGATCGCTGCGAGGTTCTGAGCGAGGTCGAGCTGCCGTTGAGCGATCAGGGCCTGGCCTCGCAGCGCACGCCGGAGCCGATTGTGGCCGCCGCCGCCGTCGCGCGCGGGCGCATTTACTTCGTCTCCAGCGACACTCTCTACGCCGTCGGCCCAAAGCAGACGAATGCGGCGCCGTGGAAACCCGTGGCCCAGACGATGGAGCCTGGCCAGGGCCCTGCCACCTTTATGCAGGTGACGCCCACGGAGATGGTGCTGAAGCCGGGCGATACGGTGCAGATGCACGCGCGGCTGTTCGACGCCGCGGGACGCTTCTTGCGCGAGGAAAGCACCGCCGCGTGGTCCCTCGACAAGCTGAGCGGGACCATTCAGGACGGCAAGTTCACCGTGCCGCAAGGCGCGCCGGGACAGGCGGGCCTCATCAAAGCGACAGCCGCGGGCGTGACCGGGGAGGCGCGGGCGCGCATCATTCCTGCCCTGCCGTGGAACGAGACCTTCGAGTCGTACGCCGTCGGCAGTGTTCCGCCGCACTGGATCAGTGCCACCACCGTCGGCAAGTTCCAGGTGATCGAGATGGATGGCCAGAGAGTGCTCGAAAAAGTCCCCACCGATACGCTGTTCAAGCGCATGCGTGTATTCATGGGGCCGGCTGACTGGTCCAATTACACCGTTCAGGCCGATATCCGCATCAACGAAAAGCGCCGCCAGATGGGCGACGCCGGCATCATCGCGCAGCGATACACCCTCTTCGCGTTCGGCAACAATCAGCGGCTGGAGCTGAACTCCTGGCAGCCGGAAGTGGCGCGCGCCGTGTCCGCGCCCTTCGCGTGGAAGCCCGACACCTGGTACCGCCTCAAGCTCCGCGTGGAAAACACGGCGGACGGCAGGACGCGCATTCGCGGAAAGGCGTGGCCGGCAGCCGACACCGAGCCCCCCGACTGGCTGATCGACCGCACCGATCCCATTCCCAACCGGCAAGGCAGCCCGGGCATCTTCGCCGATGCGCAGTTCGGCGTGTATTTCGACAACTTGAAAGTGACACCAAACCAATGAAGTACCTCCTCCCTGTCTTCCTGATTGGTTCGTTGTGGCTGCTGTCTGCTTCCGATCCCGGGACCGGCGACTGGCCGATGTGGGGCGGCACGCCGGACCGCAACATGCTCTCGTCGATGACCGGCATTCCCGTCTCCTGGGACATTAAGACCAAAAAGAACGTGAAGTGGATGGCCGAGTTGGGCTCGCAGAGCTACGGCAACCCGGTGGTGGCGGGCGGCCAGGTGTACGCGGGAACCAACAACGAGCTGGTGCGCAATCCCAAGGAGCCCGGCGATCGCGGCGTCCTGATGTGCTTCCGCGAGTCCGACGGAAAGTTCCTCTGGCAGCACACCAACGAGAAGCTGGCCGCCGGCCGCGCATTGGATTGGCCGTTCCAGGGTGTGTGCTCCTCGCCGCTGGTCGAGGGAGAGAGGCTGTATTACGTGACCAACCGCTGCGAGCTGATGTGCCTCGATACCAGGGGCGACGGCAACGGCGGAGCCAAGGTGATATGGAAATACGACATGATCGAGGAGGTGGGCTCCTCGCCGCACAACATGTCCAACTCGTCGCCGGTATCCTATGGCGACCTGATCTTCGTGAGCACATCCAACGGGCAGGACGAAAGCCACGTGCACATTCCGTCGCCGCGCGCGCCCTCGATGATCGCGGTCAATAAAACCACCGGCAAAAAGGTGTGGGAAGTAAATAACGTCGGCGAGCGCATTCTGCACGGCCAGTGGTCGTCGGCCGCCGTCGGCAAGATCGGCGACGTGGTGCAGGTGGTCATCGGTGAAGGCGACGGCTGGGTGCGCGGATACGAAGCCGAGACCGGCAAGAAACTCTGGGAATTCGACATGAACCCCAAAGACGCCGTGTGGCCCAAGACGCGCAACGAAGTCATCTCCACGCCGGTGATCTGGCAGAACAAGGTCTTCATCGCCAACGGGCAGGATCCGGAGCACGGCGAGGGCGTAGGCCATCTCTACGCGATCGACGCAACCAGGCGCGGAGACATCACGCAAAGCGGCCGCCTGTGGCACTACGACAAAATCCGGCGCTCCATTTCGACGGGCGCGATTTACAACGGCCTGCTCTTCTACTCCGATTTCAGCGGCTTTTTGCACTGTCTGGACATCAACACGGGCAAGCCGTATTGGACGCACGACATGCTGGCCGCGGTGTGGGGTTCTCCCATGGTGATCAACGGTAAGGTGTACCTGGGCGACGAAGACGGCGATGTGGTGGTGCTGGAGGCGGCGAAGGAAAAGAAGCTCATCGGGGAGATGAACATGGGCAGTTCGGTCTACGCGACGGCGGTGCCCGCCCACGGCACGCTGTTCGTGATGAACCGGAACCAGCTCTGGGCGCTCGCCGAAAAATGAGCTGCCGCGCTCTCCTTGCGTTTCTGCCACTCCTTCTGTCCGCGGCCGATTGGCCGCAGTTCCGCGGCAATCCGCAACTGACCGGCGTGACGGCCGAGCCCGTCGCGGCCAGCCTCAAGCTCCTCTGGACCTACGAAGGCGGGGAAGGCTTCGAATCGTCGCCGGCAATCGCGGCGGGCGCGGTCTACGTGGGCGCTCAATCGGGCGATCTGTTTGCCATCGATCTCGAGACCGGCAAGCTGCGATGGAAGTACCGCGCGAAAGACGGCATCGGAGAGTCCTCCCCGGCCGTTCATGAGGGCGTGGTTTACATCGGCGACCTGTCGGGCCTGCTCCACGCGGTGCGCGCCTCGGACGGCAAGGCTCTCTGGACCTTCAGCACGGACGCCGAGATCAAATCGTCTCCCGTCGTGGCCGGCGACCGCGTGGTCTTCGGCTCGTACGACGGAAACCTGTACTGCGTTTCCACACGCGACGGAAAACTGCTCTGGAAGTACACCACTACGAACTTCGTGCATGCCACACCGTCAATCGCAGACGGCATCATCTACCTTGGCGGGTGCGACGAAGTCTTCCATGGCGTGCGGCTCGCGGACGGGAAGGAAGTGCTGCATTTCCCCGCTGGAGGGTACACCGGAGCCTCCGCGGCTCTGGTGGGGAGGCGCGCCTACTACGGAACATTCAGCAACGACGTCGTGGCCGCCGACCTGGCCCAGAAGAAAATCGCCTGGCACTACAACAACCCGGATCGTGCGTTCCCGTTCTATTCGTCGGCCGCCGTCGTGGACGATCGCGTGGTGCTGGGCGGCCGCGACAAGCTGATCTACTGCCTGAACGCCAGGACCGGCAAACCGCAATGGACGTTTCCGGCCAAGGCCCGCGTGGATTCTTCGCCGGCCATCGCGGGAGGCCGCGTCTACATCGGCTCGAACGACGGCCATTTCTACGTCCTGGATCTGGCTAGCGGCCGCAAGCTCTGGGATTTCGAGGCCGGCGCCCCGCTTTCGGCCTCTCCCGCAATCGGCGCAGGACGGGTCGTGATCGGCTCGCAGGACGGCCGCCTCTATTGCTTCGGACCGGCGTCTCAGTGATCGCCCGCCGCTGGCACAACACCGCGATCTTTGCCGCCGCCGCAACCGTCACCAGTGTGTTCTTCATCGACTTCTGCGCGGCGGTATTCCATTGCGGTTGCGTATCCCTCTGGCGCGGCGCGGACGCCCACTGCAACATTCATGCAGCCGGCACCCATCATTGTCCGTGGTGCGCTGGCGGGATGGCAGCATCTCTCATCCCGTGGGCATTGATCGTCGCGGTCCAGGCGGCTATCGGCTTTTGGCCGCGCGCGGTCCATCCGGGTGTGCGGCTGGCGTCGGCCCTGTGTGCGTTTCCTCTGGCGGGCGGAATCGTGGCCATGCTTTACGGGCTGGCGACGGGATATTGGCAGTAGCGCACCGCTCGGAGCGACGCCTCACCGCCCCGCCAGCGCCAGCCGGAACGCGGCCATCTCCTCGCCGTTGCGCACCAGCAGCACGTCGCCGGCCAGTACCGGGTGGTTCCACGTTTTCCCTTCGAGCGCCGGGAAACGCGCGAGCTCCGTGAACTGGTCGGGAGTCGCGCCTACCAGCGCCAGCTCGCCCAGCTCGGACAGCACCAGCAGCACATCCTGATCCGCGAGTAGGACGAGCTGGCCGTTGCCGTACCGTCCGCCCTTCCACTTGCGCTTGCCGTCCGCGAGGTCGATGCACGAGAGGATGCTGCCGTCGAAGCCGAACGCGTAGCCGCGGTGAACCACGAAATCGTTGAAGTAGGGCTTCAGGCCGTTCGATGTCCACCGCTCCTCGAC
>Ga0335080_10008441_pt1 | contig 10739 bp, 5 predicted proteins | sample Lox_Sample_34_FD_206720 | JGI IMG/M metagenome (GOLD analysis project Ga0335080, IMG submission 206720) | Soil microbial communities from Loxahatchee National Wildlife Refuge, Florida, United States - Lox_Sample_3.4 | ecosystem: Environmental > Terrestrial > Soil > Wetlands | place: USA: Florida...
TAGCACACTCACATCGGGAAGAACCAACACCTGCCCATGAAATTGTCCCAGCGTTCTCGGGGTAACCACCTGCAATTCCCGATGCGCTTGAATCAGCACCAGGACCATCCCGCGGTACGACGGCAAATATTCCTTTACATCATAGTCTCGGCTCTTCGGAGAGAAGTACACGCCCACAGGATTCATCGGCTCATGCAAGTCGTAGAATGTTTTCTCATTCTTCGCAATCCACTCAAAAATCTGCGCCCGTGTCGCCGGATCATTCGAACCCGCCATCGAGTGGCCAGGAGCGTCCCAGAAGTTCGCTCCGGCCATCACCTCAGACATTGCCAGATTCTTCATCGGCTCGCGCGGGCCCACTCCCTTGTCTCCGTCCCAGGAGTAGTTCAATATCCAGGTCGCTTTGCCTTGGGCGAACCCGCGAAACGTCAGCATGCCTACCTGGTACATGAACCAGTCAAACTGCGTCCGCGAGGAGGCCATGTGTTCGCCATTGCCAAACTCGTACTCGTGCGCCACTGCATCCACCACGTTGTACATTTCGTAGACGTCTGCGCCCACTCGCGTGGCTTCCTCTTCGATCCCGGGATAGATCTCCGGAATCACCATGATGTCCGGGTTCACGCCGCGCGCGTTTGTGCGTATGTCGCGCATAAAGTCCGTCAACGTCGCGATCCGGAAATCGATCCACTTCCGAAAGTTCGCATCTTGGAAATCGCCGAGCTTCAGGTCTTTTTTCGCGTCCAGGCCGGTCTGCGACTTGAACGCAGCTACCGTTGCGTCATCAAAACTCGCCCAGGTGTTTTCCCAGCCGTCGAAATGAGTCATCCAATAGGGGATATCTACATAGATTCCGTCGATACCCGTGCCTGCGACCTGCCGCACACGCTCCATGTATTTCTTCCGCCAGTCGGCCGCGTAGGGGCTGATCCAAACATCTTCGTCACCCGGCCTGATCCAGAACGCGGCGCCGCCCGTAAACACAGCCGGCTCGCCGGTGATCTTTCTCTGCACCCACTCCGGGTGATCCTTCATCACCGTATGGGCGGACTTGTCCCCATGCGCCGTGATGCACTCGGTTCCTGCGATATAGACAAATGCTCTGTTACCGGCCGCGTGCGCCGCTTCCGCCACGTCGTGAATCGCTTTGAGTTTCTCCGTGGGATCCAGGAAACTTTCGTAACGCCCGGGGATGTCGTTGTCCACTTCGATGCCGAATACATGGCCTTTTCGCGCATCACGAACGATTGCCTCAGCGTTGTTGGATTTCAATCCATACGCGCCAATCCGCACATAGTGCGTCCAGTTCCCAGCAGCTTGATTCTCTGCCACTTGGCCGGGCAAGGATGCCGCAATAAGCAGCAGTCCGCCGACAGCACCAGCAACGCTGATCGCTCCCCATCTGCTGCGCGCATTTATTGTCGAGGCTCTCACTATTCGAATCCTCCCGTTTCAGCCGAAACATCCAGTCCAGTGGTTGGCCGCAAAGTCAAGCTGCCATCCGCATTCAATTTTTGTTGGCAAGCCCAGCGAACCGGGTAGAGTTGTCCCTTTACTTCCAGTTCCGCTTTCAGCCGCAGTCCTTTCCAAACGGTGCCCATTGGCAAAGGAAATTGTGCCTGTCGCACTCGTCCCGGGAGTGGGTACCCGGCATCGAGCGAACCGGAGCATAGCGTTTGACCCGATTCCGACGCGATGGTCACGCGCAGTACGCCGGGCACTCCCGCAATACCGTCGTTCACGAACCCGATGATCAGCCCGGGTTCGCCGCGCTCCTCATAGATCCAAATCCACGACGGCCTCACGCGGTAGCCCATCGACTTTGCCAGACGGTCCAGCGCCGTCGGATAAGCCGCGTAATATCTTTCCAATCCCGCGGCGGAAATGCGGTGCCAATTCCACAGCGAAAAATAGTTGGCGCCGACGTCATGAGCGTGCCACACCTCATTGTCGGAATACGTCACACCTTCGTCGATGCGCATGCTCTTCGGCGAACCGTCCGAAATTCCCACTTCGACGCACGCCGCGGTCCACGCGGGTCGATTGCTCAGCTCCTCGATCTGCTCGTTTTCAATGAAGATGGTATCGGTCCTCAGCCAATTGCCACTGCGTACGGTGCGGTCCACCAACTCCGAATTGCCCACCTTACTGAAATCCGGCTGCGTGTTGGTCAGCAGTGGCGTCTTCTTCCACTGCGCGTTTTGCCAGTCGTACATTTTCACAAACGTGTTTTCCGCCGTTGTGTAATCCGGATAAGGATTCTTCTCCAGCGGCCAGGTGTGTCCCTCGCCCCAAAATCCATACATGCAGGTGTCCACAAACTCCACGTGCGCATTGCCGTCGTATTCCGCGGCGAGCAACCCCACCAGCTCCTGAAACGCCGATTGAAAATAAGGATCGTCGCATCGCGGCTCTTCGCGCTCCCGTTTTTGCCACGACCCCAGTTTCACCATCGGCACTTTCTGGCGCACGAACTCGGGAAGCGCGTAGCCGGGAATATCCGGGTTGCTGATCATGATTCGGAAGCCGACGCGCTTTTGGTATTGGCGGGCCAGCGCGAATGCGGTCTTCCAGAGTTCACTCGGCGTCAGGCTGCCCGGCTTTGTCTGCACATCCTTCCAATTCACGCGGACGTACAACTTTGTGCCTAGCGAGAACTTCGCCAGCGCTTCCAGTGCCGCTTCCTGGCTCTGCCCGGGCAGTTTCTGCAACTCAACCTCATCGCAGAGGTATGTCACCATTCCCATGCCATAGTTCGGTATAACTTCTGTGGACGGCGTCAGCGCCATGACCACATTCCAGCTCGGATACACATCGGCTGGGAACGGGCCTTGATTCAGCCGATTCTGGACGGCAGGACCGGAGCCAAAATCGAATTTGTCGAAGTTGTGCGGCGGAATGTACGCGGCCGCAGATCCCATCAATCCCGCCTTCATGAAGTCGCGACGCCGCATTGGTTGCCGCCTTTTAGAACTGGAATCGCAAACCAAACTGCGTGTGTCGCGGGATGCTGCCAGCTGCGGTTGAGGAAACGGTGCCAAACGTTCCGCTGCCATAGGCCAAGTCCGGGAACCCAAAACGGGGCGTGTTCGTAAAGTTGAAGAAGTCCACACGGAACATCAGCGTCATTCCTTCATGCACCAGGAATTGCTTGTTGAAGGACAGATCCATGTTATGGATGCCGTCGGAGCGGATCACGGAAAAGTATCGAGGTGCATTTCCGGGAATCTGGTCGCCAGGGTCAGCGAAGCAAGCGGCGTTGATGACCGATGGATTGCCAACGCCGTTCAGGAAATTGGCTGCCGCGTCGTGATAGCTGACGCCGGTGGTCAACACCGGACAGGTCACGTTCGGCCGTTGATTGCCGTCCGCAAGGCGCGGCTGGGCCATGCCGATCGCCAACGGTTGTCCCGATTGAAAAGTAACGATCGTGGAGATTTGCCAACCGCCAACGAACGCATTTGCCACGCGATTCATGTCGCGACCGATCCAGAGTCCACGGCCCACCGGCACATCCCCGACAGCCGCGATTACAAACCGGTGTGTCGCATCGTTCGCGCTGATCGCCTGCTCTGCGTGCAGCCGGTCTAACTGTTGGGGATTACCCAGGTTCAAGCCGCCGACGAAGGCGTTGAAGCCAACCGAGGAATCGTCCGTCGCTTTTGAAAAAGTGTAATTGCCCTCGAAGCTGAAATAGTGACTTGGCCTTTTCTGGAAGCGCACCTGCAATGAGTTGTACCAGGAGTTTGCTCCGAAATTTGGCAGCCCCTGGAATGTTCCATCAAATTGCGGGTAAGGACGCAACAGGTTGATTCGCGAAATGGTTGGCAGATTGTAAGCCGAGGCCGGTTCATTGAACAACTGGGACGGACCGGATTGGAAGTAGGGCAGGAATGGATTGTCGACCGCGGCATACAGATAGTTGCTGACGTCGTTGCTGTTCACGTCGTGGGTCGGGTTCATTTGTTGAACATATTGAGCCAGCAGGTCCGACGATATGAAGTTGCGGTTGCGTGTGCTTGAGTATCCGCCCCAGGGCAAGTGCGTGCTGCGGTTCGCCGAATAATCTACCCCGATCACCACCTCGCCCGGGAACATGCGTTGGATGCCAAGGTTCCACTGATAAATATCCGCGTTCCGCGCTTCTTCCGTTCCCAGGTTGTTTCCATTGTCGTATCCCCACTCAGCCAACGCCCCGTATTGCGTGCCTTGTGGTTGCGCGAGTCCGAGCGGGAAGGGATTCTCGAGTGTTGCAAAGCGTGTTTCGAAATTGGTATTGCTGAAAAGAACGGGATCACTAGCCGCGAAAGCGGTTCCCGGATATTGGAAGTTTGTCGCCGGATTGAGTCCGTAGTAGATGCCTGCTCCGCCTCGTACTACCGTGGTTGGATTCAGCGACCATGCGAATCCCACGCGCGGCGCAATGTTGGTTCGGTCAGTGGGTACGCTGCGGCCCAGACCACCTTGATTTACGAACAATGTTGTGCCTTTCAGTTGCGTCGGCGCGTCTCCGGGAAACAGCGAAAGAGAAATTCCGGTGTCCCCGCTGAAGTCGCTGAATTGCTGCCGGTTGAAGCGTTCGGTGTACGGAGAGCTCCACTCATAACGCAGACCGAAGTTCAACGTCAGACTCGAAGAGACTTTCCAGTCATCCTGCACATAGAATGCCGTCTCCATCGATTTGTCGGCCACCGAGGGAAGGATGTGCATTGATCCATAGTCTCCATACCCCATCAGCAAACTGGCGAAGGAATTTCCTTGCGTAGTGTCACCGCTGGCAGGCGTCGCGGCCGTCACGGTCTGCGCGAAATGGAAGTACGCGGTTGGATAGTCCGGCTGATAAAAGTTATTCAGGAATTGCCGCTGCTCAAACCCCGCTTTCAGCGTGTGGCGCCCCTTGATGAATGAAATTGCTCCCGAATAGCTGTACAACGTGTGCGCGAAGTCTGTGTCCGTGCAGCACTGCGTGTACATTGACAGCCAATCATTCGTAGGATCCAGGATGATCGCCGGCATGCGCTGCAAACCATTCGCTGTTCCCAGGATGGACGGGAATCCCACGGATGAAAAATCCGGCATCACGGAGTGCACTGGCGCCTTCACGCGATCCACGGCGAAGTGCCCCGTCACCAAAACGGTGGGCTTGATGGTCCAATTGTCTTCCAGTCCGATGTTGTACACCGATGTGGAGGAATTAAATCCGTCATTGAAGTCGCCACTCGCCAGTACGAACGGAACATTGTATTCCCCGTAGGCACGGCTGAAACGCCCCGATAGACGCTGCTTGTCACTGAAATTGTGGTCGATCTTGACGTCGAATTGATACCCCGGGGCATTTGCCAGAATGGAGGTACGGTAATTGTCTGCGCCGGTCACACTGTCGCCGGGCTGATTCGGCTCTGGATAGGCCTTCAAAAGCGCTTGCCCGATCGGATCGATCAAACCAGGTTGCGTGTTATTCAATAGATCGACGCGATTCCCGGGGATCGCGGTACGCTGGCAGCCGTCTGAAGGGTCGGGACCCAACGGGGCGCATTGCAGTGGGTTGTATATTTGCTGCAACACCCGCTCGCCGGTGTTCGGATCGGCCGTATAGGTATTGGAGAAGTCTCCGTTACGCTCCGCATCCGTCGGAACGGTGCCCGATATGTTCACCGGGTCGTGTTGCCGCACTCTCTCAAAATCCACAAAAAAGAAGGTCTTGCCCTTTCGAATCGGACCACCCAGCGAGAATCCATATTGATCTCTGACGTGATCTGGCTTCGGCACTCCGCCCGCATTATTGAACCAATCGTTGGCATCCAGCGCGGATCGCTGCCCAAACCACCAGCCGCTGCCGTGAAAATTGTTAGTTCCCGATTTCAACACCATGTTTACGACGGTGCCACCATTGTTCCCATACTCGGCCGAGAAACTATTGTTCTCCACCTTGAATTCCTGCACAATTTCCACCGACGGCTGGTAGTACACATTCGTCGTCCCGCCTTCTCCCTGTTCCGGCGCGCTGGTTAACGATCCGTCCAGCCGCACCTCAGCCGTGGCATTCCTCTGGCCATTCGAAACGAAGTTCGTCCCCGACGGGTAGGAGTCTTGCGTGCCCGAACCGCTTGTTTCCGTAACTCCGCCTGCCAGAAACACCAGTCCAAACATACTGCGGTTGATCAACGGAATATCCTTCACATACTCGTTGGTAACGTCCGTGCCAAGCGTCGCGCTTCCTGTATCCAACAACGGCGCCTGCTCCGTCACCGTGACGGTCTCCGCGACTCCTCGGGGAGCCAGCGTGAAATCCAACGTAGCTTGCTGGCTGACCGCCAGAATCACTCCTTTGCGCTCCTGTGGGTTCATGCTCGGCGCATCCACGCGAATCGTGTACGTCGAGGGGCGAATCCCGGTGAACACGTACACCCCGCGTCCGTCGGTGTCATGTGTTGAGGCCACATTCGTGGCCTCTTCGGTGAGGGTTACCTTCGCTCCCGGGATCACGCCACCGGATGAGTCGGTCACCACGCCGGTCAACTGCGCGGTATAGGTGGACTGCGCCGCGGCCGTGCCTGCCAAGATCAGGATTCCAAGTAGAAGAAAAAGGACTATCCCAAAACGCTTCGCTGACTTCATCCCACACCCCCTTGAGGCGCTCGAGCCTGGTTTCGAGCGAAAACCCCGGACTTTCGACTGCTTTCGCTTTCTTTCTTTTACTTTCTTTTTGTATCGTTTGTCAAGGAATAGTAAACCTCCGCGTTCCTCCGCCACCTGTCAAAAGACCGTGTTGCCCAACCCCTTACAGTCGTAGTAGTGTCGCCGCATGGCCAAGAAGCCGAACGCACGCAAGAAGGGAGTTCGTACCGCCATGTCTGCTGATCCTGAGGAAAAGAACGCCGCTAACGGCGAGCTGCGCGAGGGCGCAAACGTCGACAAAATCCGGGACATCCTCTTTGGTTCCAATATGCGGGAGTACGAGAAGCGCTTCGCGCGGCTTGAGGAGCGCCTCACCAAGTCATCCGACGCGCTTCGCGAAGATCTCAAGAAGCGCTTCGATTCTCTCGAGTCCTATGTCCGCGAAGAGATGGAATCCCTGGGCCAACGCCTTAAAACCGAGAAGTCGGAACGCGGAGAGGCCTTGAAGGAACTTACTCGCGAATCCCGCGACAATTCTAAGGCGCTCGAAAAGAAGCTTTCGCAGCTTGAGGACCAGCTCGCTAGCGTCCAAGGTGACCTGCGCTCGCGCATCCTCGAACAGTCCAAGGCGCTCGGCAATCAAATCCAGAAATCCAAAGAGGAGATGGAGGCCTCCCTGGAAAGCGAAGCCGAAACTCTTCGCAACGACAAGACCGATCGCGCCATGCTCGCCGATCTCTTCAATGAACTCGCCCTGCGTCTCAAGGACGAACTGGAGTTGCCGGAAAAGTAGGCTGCGCTTTCCCTGCGGCCTTGTCCCGGCCCATCGGAATTTCTTTGCCGCACCACGATGGCTGACGCTTCCACAAAACGTGTTCCGCAGGACCAGCCCGAAGATGCTTCGGCCAACGGTGCGGGCTCTCTTGAGGAATTGCGCCACCTGATCCTCGCTCCCGAACAGGAAGCCCTGGAACGGCTGCATCATCGCGTCGTGAACCCGGAGGCGCGCACGGAAGATGTCAGCTCCGTCGTCGCCGAAGCCATTCAGTTGCGCCGCGAGCAGGGAGGCAGCGACGCACTCAGTGAAGCGCTCGCTCCCACCATCGAAACCGCGGTGCGCGAGTCCGTTCGCAAGGATCCCACCACGCTTGCCGATGCTCTTTTCCCGGTCATGGGTCCAGCGATTCGCCGTTCCATCCTGGAAACACTGCGTTCCTTCCTCGAGTCCTTCAACCAGATCATGGACCAGAGCCTCTCGGTACAAGGTCTTAAGTGGCGTTTGGAGGCTCTTCGCACCGGCCGCACCTTCACCGAAGTCGTTCTGTTGCACAGCCTCGTTTTTCGCGTCGAACAAGTGTTTCTGATCCACAAGAAAACGGGATTGTCCCTGGGCCATGCGGTTGCTCCCAGCGTTGCGATGCAAGATCCCAGCCTGGTTTCTGGCATGCTCTCCGCCATTCAGGATTTTGTGCGCGATTCGTTCAACTCCGCGCCGGGAGAGGGCATTGAGCGCCTCAATGTGGGCGACCTCGATGTTTGGGTTGAAGCTGGCCCTTACGCCATTCTGGCCTGCGTCATTCGAGGCATCGCCCCTCGCGCGCTTCGCGACACCATGGCCGAAGTCCTGGAAAATATTCATCGCGAGTATTCCGCGCAACTCGATCGTTTCACCGGAGACACCGCTCCGTTCTCGGCGGTTAACAAGGAACTCGCCCGCTGCCTCGAATACAAATACAAGGAGGGCTCGAAGCGCAAAGGTTACGGCTACGCCTGGGCCGCTGCCGGCGTACTGCTTCTCTTTGTCGGCGGATTTTTCGGCTGGCGCTGGTGGCAGTACCGCCGCTGGAACAATTTGGTCGACACTCTTCGCGGGCAACCTGGTCTGGTTATTACTTCCTTCGGCCGCGAACATGGTCGCTTTTCGATCCGCGGCCTCCGCGACCCGCTCGCGCCCGATCCTCGCCAGTTTGTCGAAAAAGCTGGCCTTGATCCCGCAAAAGCCGAATTTCACTGGGGCGCCTACTACGCGCTCGACGATGCCATCCTCCAGCAGCGCGCCACACAACTGCTGGCTCCTCCTCACGGAGTCACCCTCACCGTCGAGAATGGCATCTTGCGGCTTGCCGGCCAACCTTCCGCTTCCTGGCTTAAGGATCTTCGCGCGCGCTCTCTGCTGGTTCCCGGCCTCAGCTCGGTGGACTTCGGCCGCTTCGCTCCGGAGCAGATGGCGTTTGACCAGACGAAGGATGACGTTCAGGGTGTGATTATCAAATTCCCCGTGGGGACCGCCTCTCTTTCTGCCGCTGAGCGATCGAGTCTCCGCAACTTGGTTCCGAAACTGGCCTCGCTGCAGAATTCCGCGGCTACGCTTCATCAGAATCTGCGCCTGGAGGTTGTCGGACACAGTGATGCCACTGGCGCCGAGGGCACAAATCAATCTCTCAGCCAACGCCGCGCCGATCGCGTCGCTTGGGAACTCCTGCAACTTGGCTTCGCCGATTCCGCTCTGCATGCCAAGGGCGTCGCCACGGCGGAACCAGTGCGTAACGAAGACACGGAAGAAAATCGTCAGTTCAATCGCAGCGTGACTTTCGTTGTCAAAACCTCTTCTTCCCCTCAACCATGATTCAGAAGAAAATCTGCATGCTCGGTTCCTTCGCTGTCGGCAAAACCAGCCTGGTTCGCCGCTTCGTCGAAAGCATTTATTCCGACGCGTACCACACCACCGTCGGCGTCAAAGTCGACAAGAAGGTCGTTCACCATAACGGCTCCGAAATCTCTCTGCTTCTTTGGGATCTTTACGGTGAAGATGAATTCCAGAAAATGCGCTGGACCTACCTGCGCGGAACGCACGGATATCTTCTGGTCGCTGACGGCACCCGCCGCAACACCCTGGAAAAGGCCTTCCAGCTCGAACAGCGCGTTCGCGAAGAAGTCGGCGCGATCCCCTTCATTTTCGTGATTAACAAGGCCGATCTCATTCAGGATTGGCAACTGGACCCCGCGATGGAGTCGCAACTCATCGCGCGAAACTGGAGCATCCTTCGCTCCAGCGCTAAAACCGGTGAAAATGTTGACGACGCTTTCTCGCAACTCACCAGGAAGATGTTTCCTTGACCATGGGCTCCCCCCTCCAGCACTTTCTTCGCCAACTCGGCTACGCCCTCTTCGATTACCTGGGCGATGGCCGCTACGCCTTTTTGGCGGATCCCCCTGCTTGGCTTGTGCAGCTCTGGGGCGCGGACGCGATCCTTCCGCGCCCCCTATCACTCGCGGAAAAATCGCCCTTTCTGGAAAACTTTCTTTCCGAAGCCGTGGACTTCTGGAGCGCTGCACAACCTGGCTCACTCGACTCCGGCGCATGGGTGGAAAGATCCTCCTCCGGCGCGGAGATTCCCCTGCAGGCCACCGCGTTGTTTTTGGAAAACCGACCGATCCTTGCCATTTACTCCGCCGGTTCACAGTATCAAGAGCGCGTTCAGATTCTGCAGACCGCCCGAAGCTCCACACTCGAACACGAAAAGCTGCTACGAGAAATTCAGAAGAAGGAGATCCTTCTCCATTGCATCATTCACGACCTTTCGCAACCGCTTAGCGTCATGAGCGTGGCTCTTGACTGCGTTGCCGGTGAACCCATTTCTCCTCGCACCGCCGAATTTCTCGAACTGGGCAAACGCGCCAGCGACCAGCAGCAATCCATGATTCGCGAAATCCTCAAGGCATTTTCCGCGGACCTCCGTGCCACACTCGACGCCGAAACATCCGCCAACAATTCTCCAGAAATCTTCCATGTGGCGCGCCAGGTCGCAGAGTCGCAATCACCGCCATTCGCCGCCAGGAATGTACGCCTTAAACTTACCTTGCCCGCTGCTCCCGAGCCGTGCCGCGTCATTGGCGAAGAATCGCGCCTGCAACGTATTTTTGCGAATCTCCTTGAAAATGCGCTGCGCTACTCACCCGTGGGTTCGTGCGTTACCCTCGGCATCGAAATCGATGAGGCCTTCTGCAAAGCTTATGTTGATGACGAGGGCCCTGGCTTGCCGCCCGAGCTCGCTTCCCCGCAAATTTTTGGGCTTTTCTCGAAAGGGAAGGAGAGCACAGGTAAGGCCGGACTGGGCTTG
>Ga0335080_10008443_pt1 | contig 10738 bp, 8 predicted proteins | sample Lox_Sample_34_FD_206720 | JGI IMG/M metagenome (GOLD analysis project Ga0335080, IMG submission 206720) | Soil microbial communities from Loxahatchee National Wildlife Refuge, Florida, United States - Lox_Sample_3.4 | ecosystem: Environmental > Terrestrial > Soil > Wetlands | place: USA: Florida...
AAAGCTCGGCTTGGCGAGCGCGTGCGTCTGCGCCCACTGCGCGATTTCGGCAAGTTCCGCGGCCGGCGAGCCGGCCTTGAGCAATCGCGGCATGCCCCCGCGCTCGGCGCCGATCGGCGGCAGTGCGGCGCCGGCGTTGCGCTCGAGCCAGCGCCGCGCAACGGGACGCCAGGAGGGACTTTCGATCCAGGTAATGGACTCGCCCGTTCGTCCGAGGATTGCCGGCACCCGGTCGACGGACGCCAGCAATTGATCCGCGCCGATGCAGCGCAGCGCCCGGCACCGATCCAGGAAGCGCTCGTTCCAATCGAGCAAAGCCAGCGCTTCGTCGCCGCCGTAGGCCGCGATGGCACCCAGGGGAATGCCGTATTCATGCACCGCGCGGCGCGCGCGCTGCGCCGCACGCGCCGCCCCGGTGGGCTCGAGGAACCGGCGGCTCGACTCGCTTTCGAGCACCACCCGGCGCCACAGCTCGCGCTCCTCGACCTCGGCCAGGCAGCGCGGCGTCGTCGAGTCGGAGAGCTGCTGCTGCACATGCAGCTCCTTCAGCCAGCTGCCGAAGTCCCGCACTCGCGCAGTCGGCCAGAGATCGCGGCCCGAATCGCGCTGCGTGCGCTCGATCGCATCGAACAGGGCGTTCGCAAGCTCGAGGTTCGGGGCGAGTATGGTGCGGCCTGCGTCCGCGGCCTCGATTAACCCCGATGCCACTCGCCTTCTCAGGCCTTGCCGGCGGAGCCGACGATCTGCAGCGCGGGCGCCGGAGAGGCGTGGGCCTCGAGCAGCTCCTCGATCCGCTCGAACACCGTGTCGAGCACCCGCGGCTCAGGCAGATTGGTGATGCGGAAGCAGTTGCGGTACGGAACGTTGAAGCTCACGCCCGGCGCCACCAGCACGTGCTTGTTCTCCAACAGATCGAGGGCAAACGCCTGATCGTCGAATTCCGGAAGCACGTCGGGTCGCACCTCGACGAAGGCATAGAGTGCGCCCATCGGGCGCGCCAGCTTCAAATATTTGCTGCGCGCGACGCCGTCCAGAATCGTCCGCCGCGATTCGTACAGGCGCCCTCCCGGGCGGGTCAATTCGCGGATGCTCTGATGGCCGCCGAGCGCGGTCTGCACCGCCCACTGCCCCGGTACGTTGCTGCACAGGCGCAGCGAGCTCAACAATTCCAGCCCGCTGAGGTACTCCGCCGCATTTTCGATGTCCCCGGAGAACACCGCCCAGCCGACCCGGTAGCCGCAGGCCCTGTAGACCTTGGACAAGCCGCTCATCGTGCAGCACAGCGTTCCGTGCACCAGCGTCGCCATGGGAACGAACTCGGCGTCGTCGTACACGATTTGATCGTAGATCTCGTCCGACAGCACCACCAGCCGATGCTTCTCCGCGAGGCGCGCGATCGCCTCGAGGGTCGCGCGCGGATAGACCGCGCCCGTGGGATTGTTCGGATTGACGACGACGATGGCGCGGGTGCGGCGCGTGATGAGCGCCTCGATCTCGCCCGGGTCCGGCACGAACCCGCGCTCCGCGCGGCATGGGTAATGAACCGCGCGGCCGGTGTTGAGGTTGACGGCCGCGGTCCACAAGGGGTAGTCGGGGCTCGGCACCAGAACCTCGTCGCCGGTGTTGAGCAGCGCGCGCAGCGCGAGATCGATGAGCTCGCTCACGCCGTTCCCGATGAACACCTCTTCGGCGCTGACGCCGCGCACGCCGCGCTCCTGCTGCTGCATCACCACCGCCTCACGCGCCGGGAAGATTCCCTTCTGATGCATGTAGCCTTCGCTGTAGCGCAGGTTCTCGATCATTGCGAGCCGCATGGTCTCCGGCGTACGGAATCCGAACGCATACGGGTTGCCGATATTGAGCGAGACGATGTCGTAGCCCAAACGCTCGAGGTCGAGCGCCCGACGCGCCAACTTGCCGCGAATTTCGTAGCGCACGTTCGCCAGGCCCTCGCTGGCGCGTACCGGCTTTCTCTGAGTCATGCGCTCAAGAATACACGAGCTCACGCCGCCGGTGGCAGGCAACGGCGTGCTGCGCGCCGATCTGCTCGAGCCCGGGTGCTTCGAGCGCGCAGGCCGCCGCGGCATAGGCACAGCGGCCGCGATATGCGCAGCCGGATCGGACCCGTCCGGCCGGCGGCGATTCCGCGAACGCATCCTGCGCCGTGCCCGCCGGCGCTCGGGCGGGATCCGGAACGGCGGCGAGCAGGGCGCACGTATAGGGGTGCACCGGCGCGGCAAACAGCGCGTCGCGCGCGGCGGCCTCGACCAGTCGGCCCGCGTACATGACCAGGACCCGATGGCTCAGATGCCTGACGACCGCCAGGTTGTGGCTGATGAACAGCATCGCGGTGCCGAATTCGCCCTGCAGATCGCGCAGAAGATTGACGATTTGACCCTGGATGGATACGTCCAGGGCGCTCACCGGCTCGTCGCAGATCAGCAGCTTCGGCCGCAGCATCATGGCGCGCGCGATGCCGATCCGCTGGCATTGGCCGCCGCTGAATTCGTGCGGGTAGCGGTGAAGCATCTCGGCGGCGAGGCCGACGCGCTCGAGCATATGAAGGGTCCGCGAGCGGCGCTCGGGCTTCGTCAGCGCGGGCTCAAAGATCTCGAGCGGTTCGGCGAGCGACTCGCCCACGGTCATCCGGGGATCGAGGCTCGCGAGCGGGTCCTGGAACACCATTTGAACATGGCGGCGCCGGCGGCGCAGCGCGGCGGCATCGAGCTCGAGAAGATCCGCGCCGTCCCACTTCACGGACCCCCCGGAGGCCGGGATCAGGCGCAGGATGGCGCGCGCCAGGGTCGACTTTCCGCAGCCCGACTCCCCGACCAGTCCCACTGTTTCGCCCGCGGCCAGGTCGAAGCTCACGTCCTCGACGGCGGCGAACGCGCCGAAGCGCACGCACAGGTCGCGCACTTCGAGCAGCGCACCGCTCATGGGGACAGCGGATGGTGGCACGCCACCTGGGCCGCCCCGTCGAGATCGCGCAGCGCCGGCCGCTCCCTTGCGCAGCGTTCCGAGGCGCGCGGGCACCGCGGGGCGAAGGCGCAGCCGCGCTCCGGCGCCGCCGGATCCGGTGGCTGACCCGGCAGGCACGGCATGCGCTCGAGGCGCGCGTCGCGCAGATTCGGCACGCATTGCAGCAGCAGGGCGGAATACGGATGCCGTGCGCTGCGCAGCAGGTCCCCCGCGCGGGCGCTTTCCACCACCCGCCCCGCATACATCACGACGATGCGGTCGGCGAGGCCGGCCACCACGCCGAGATCGTGGCTGATCAGAGCGACGGCCATTCCCAATTCGACGCGCAGCATGCGCAGCAAATCGATGATTTGCGCCTGCACCGTCACGTCGAGCGCGGAGGTCGGCTCGTCGGCAATCAGCAGCGACGGCCGGCCCAGCAGACTCATCGCGATCATCACGCGCTGGCGCATACCGCCGGACAATTCATGCGGATACTGCCGCAGGCGGCGCTGCGGCTCGGGCACGCGCACGCGCTCCAGCGCCTCGAGCGCCTCGCGCTTCGCCTCGCGCCACGACGAGCCGCGGTGGGCGACCAGCACTTCGGCGAGCTGCACGCCGATCTTCAGATGCGGCGTGAGCGAGGTCATTGGATCCTGAAAGATCATGGTGAGCCTCGAGCCGCGCACCCGGTTGAGCGGATGCGGCGCGAGGCCGAGAATTTCCGCGCCCTCGAAGCGCACGCTGCCGCGGGCCCGGGCATTTTCGGCCAACAGGCCCATCGCCGCCATGAACACCTGGGTCTTCCCGGAGCCCGACTCGCCGACGATGCCGATGCACTCGCGCGGGCCCACCGACAACGACACGTCGCGCACGGCGGCAACCGTGCCGTCGGGCCGCGCATAGCTCACCTCGAGGTTTGTCACGCAGAGCGCCGCCGCGGCGTCCGCCGGCGGCGGCGAGATCCCGGCGCCGCCCGGCCTCATCGGCGCTCCCGCGCGTCGAACGCATCGCGCAGTCCGTCGCCGAAGATATTGAGGCACAGCAGCAGCATCGTGAGAAACACGCCGGGCACGAGCAATATCCACGGCGCCGCCTCGATCTCCCCGGCCCCCTCGGCGATCAGCGTACCCAAGCTGGCGTGGGGCTCCTGGATGCCGAGGCCCAGGAAGCTCAGGAAGCTCTCGAACAGGATGATCTGCGGCACCGACAGCGTGGCGTACACGATGACCGGCCCGAGCACATTGGGCACAACGTGCTTGAAGATGATCCGGGCGCTGCTGGCACCGGAGGCCACCGCTGCCTCGATGAATTCCTTCCGGCGAAGGCTCAGGGCCTGGCCGCGCACGATGCGCGCCATGGTCAGCCAGCCGACCGCGCCGATCGACACGAACAGCAAGGACTCGCTTCGGCCGAACAGGACGGTCAGGAATATGACGAAGAAGATCAGCGGCAGGCCGCTCAGGATTTCGATGATGCGCATCATCACGTGATCCGTGCGTCCGCCCACATAGCCGGCGACCGCGCCGTAGCAAAGCCCCAGGCTCAGGCTGACCGCGCTCGCCACCAGACCGACGGCCAGCGACACCCGCGCTCCGGCGAGCGTGCGCACGTACAGGTCGCGGCCGAGCCGGTCGGTTCCAAGCCAATGCGCGTGCACCATGCCGGGATCGCTGGCCACATGCGACCAGTCGAGCGCTTCGACCTCATTGGGGCTGAACCACGGACCGACGAACGCCATTGCCACCAGGGCGGCGATGATGCACAGCGCCGCGACGGCGGCGGGATTGGCGCGCAAACGCCGCCAGGCCCCGTGCCACAGGCCGCCGTTCACCGTTCGAACCGGATGCGCGGGTCGAGCCACGCGTACAGCAGATCCACCAGGAGTCCCATCCCGATGAGCACCGTCGAATAGAGGATCACCATCCCCAGGACCAGGGTGTAATCGCGATTGAGCGCGCCTTGCACCAGATAGCGGCCGACGCCCGGCAAACCGGCGATCGATTCGACGACCAGCGAGCCCGTCATGATGGAGGCCACGGCGGGCGCGAGATACCCCGCCACCGGCATGAGCGCCGGGCGCAGCGCGTGCCGCAGGATCACCGTGTGCAGCGGCAGGCCCTTGGCGATGGCGGTTCGAATGAAATGGCTGCGCAGCACCTCGAGCATGCCGCCGCGGGTGAGGCGGGCGATGTAGGCGAGCGGCGGCAGCGCCAGCGCAACCACCGGCAGCACCAGATGCCGGATCGATCCGGCTTCCCAGCCGGCCACCGGCAGCCAGCGAAAATGGATGCCGAACAGCAGGGCGAGCATCGGCAGCACCACGAACGAGGGTATTGCAATGCCCGCGACGGCGAGCGCCATCGCGGCATGATCCGCCGCCGAATTGCTGCGCAGCGCGGCGAAGCTGCCGATGAGAATCCCGAGCACCAGGGCGAGGCTCAAGGCGATGGTCCCAAGCTCGAGCGTGACCGGAAAGCCCTGCCCGATGAGCTCGGTCACCGTGAAGTCCTTGTACCTGAACGAGGGACCGAAATCGCCGTGCACCAAAGCCCACAGGTAGCGCGAGTACTGCACCCACATGGGCCGATCCAAACCATACGCGCTTTGCAGATTGGCCATGATCTCCGGCGGCAGAGTCTGCTCCTGATCGAAGGGGCCGCCCGGAGCCGCGCGGATGAGAAAGAACGTCAGCGTGACGATGATGAACAGGGTCGGGATGGCTCCAGCCAAACGCTTGAGAAAATAGCGCAGCACGCGCCGAGTCTATCCATTGACCGCAAGGTGGACAAGCGGACCGGTCATCCTTAAACTAAGCGATCCACCTGCCGAGGTTTCATGGAATCGACACGCCCAATCCGCGCGCTGATGCGCGGTCTAGATGCGCTGACGGTGCTGAATTTGCGCGACGGCGCGACCGTCTCAGAGGTCGCGCACGAAATTCGCCTGCCGCGGACCACCGTCTACAGAATCCTGGAGACGCTTTGCAATGCGGGGTTCGTGTTTCGCGACGCCAGCGACGATCGCTACCGGCTGACCATCATGGTGCGGGCGCTGAGCGGCGGCTTCGACGATGAGGCGTGGGTGACCCAAATCGCAAAGCCCATCATCGAGGAATTGTGCCGCGAGATCGTCTGGCCGGTGTCGATCGCCACGCTCTCGGGCACCACCATGATCGTGCGCGAGACCACCGACCACTCGAGCCCGCTCGCGGTGGAGCGCCATTCCGCCGGTCTTCGCATACCGCTGTTGACCACGGCCACCGGCCGCGTCTACCTCGCGTTCTGTCCGCCCTCGCAGCGCGACACGCTCATCGACATCCTGGCGCGCTCCAACAAGGAGGAAGACAAGCTTGCGCGCGCGCAGCGCTCCGACCTGCAGCGCATGCTCGCCGACGTCAAGGCCCAGGGTTACGCCGCCACTTCGCGGACGCGGCGCCTGGTGGAGGAGATCAGCTTGAGCGTACCGGTGCTGCCGGACAATCGCGTGCTGGCATGCATCACCCTGCGCTTTGCCTCCTCGGCGGTCCCGCTCAAGCTGGGGCTCGAGCGCTTTTTGCCGCAGCTGCGCCAGTGCGCGGCCAAAATCGGCGATTCTTTCGTGGACCAGCAGGCCGAGGCGCAGCGCGCGCGCGCGCCGGAAACGGCGGCTTGAGAGTGCATTCATATCATGCGGATTTCGGGTACGGTTTTCGGGCGGGGTCGCCTCGACCCCGCTAATTTCGGCGCACGGCGCCTGGAGAAAAAATGCAGAAGATCATGGTTTGTATCAAGCGCGTCGTCGATTACAACGTGCGTGTACGGGTCAAGCCCGACGGCAGCGGCGTGATGCTCGACGGTGTGAAGATGAGCGTGAATCCGTTCGATGAGATCGCGCTCGAGGAGGCGCTGCGCATCAAGGAGCGCGGCACGAACGTCGAAGTACTGGCGGTGAGCATCGGTGTGGCCGATACCCAGCAGCAGCTGCGCACGGCGCTCGCGATGGGCGCCGATCGGGCGATCCTGGTGCAGACGGACGCGCAGGTCGAGCCGCTGACGGCCGCGCAGACCTTTCTCGCCCTGGCGAAGAAGGAAAATCCCGACTTGATATTCCTCGGCAAACAGGCCATCGACGACGATGCGAATCAAACCGGCCAAATGCTCGCGGCGATTTGGGAGCGGCCGCAGGCCACCTACGCCTCCAAGGTCGAGATCTCGGGCGCCACGGCCGCGGTGACCCGCGAGGTCGACGCCGGCCTCGAAACCATCGAAGTGGATCTGCCCGCGGTCATCACCGTCGATCTGCGACTGAACGAGCCTCGATACGTGAAGCTGCCCGACATCATGAAGGCGAAGAAGAAGCCCCTCGACGTGACCTCGCTCGAGGCGCTCGGAATCGGCGCCGGGCAGCTCATCAAGACCGTGAAGACCGAACCTCCCGCCCAGCGCCAGAAGGGCGTCATGGTCAAGGATGTGGCCGAACTCGTCGACGTACTCAAGAAAAAGGGTTTGATCTAATGCACAAGGTACTCATCATCGGTGAACACGACGGCAAGGCGCTCAATCCCGCGACGGCCAAATGCGTCACCTGCGCGAAGGCCATTCCGGAGGCTGAGATCACCATCGCCCTGCTGGGTGCGGACACTTCCGGCGTCGCGGCGCAAGCCGCCGCCGTCGCCGGCGTGAAATCCGTCGTGCGCGTCGACCGCGCCGAGAATGCACACCCGCTCGCGGCGGTCTTTGCGCCGCAGGTGGCGGCGCTGGCGGCTGACTACAGCCACGTGTTCGGCCCCTCGACCAGCTTCGGCAAGGATCTCATGCCGCGCGTGGCCGCCCTGCTCGGCGTGCCGCAGGTGAGCGATCTGATGGCGGTCGAGAGCGCCTACCGCTTTCGCCGCCCGATCTATGCCGGCAACGCCATCGTGACGGTGGAAGGCGACCCGGCGCGCAAGCTCATCGCGACGGTGCGCGTCGCCTCCTTCGAGGCCGCCGGCAGCGGCGGCGGCGCCTCGATCGAGTCGAAGAGCTTGAGCGTCGCCCTGCCCTCGCATACCCGCTACGTGGGCGCAAAATCCGGATCGACCGATCGGCCGGACCTGCAGACGGCGTCGCGCGTGGTGTCCGGCGGCCGTGCGCTCGGCAGCGCGGAGAATTTCAAATTGCTGTTCAGCTTCGCCGACAAGATCGGCGCTGCGGTCGGCGCCTCGCGCGCCGCCGTCGACGCCGGCTACGCACCGAATGAAATGCAGGTGGGCCAGACGGGCAAGATCATTTCGCCCGAGATCTATTTCGCCATCGGCATCTCCGGCGCCATACAGCACCTGACGGGCATCAAGGACGCGCGCACCATCGTCGCGATCAACAAGGACGGCGAAGCGCCGATCTTCGAGGTCGCCGACGTGGGGCTGGTGGGCGATCTGTTCCAGGTCGTCCCGGAATTCGAGCGCCTGCTCGGGTCCTAGATCCCGGCAGACCCCGGTAGACCTCGGGGGACGCGCGCTGCGCGCGGCTACGCGCGTTCCACGGCGCTCGCGGCGGCTTCGATCGCATCGACCAGGCGGTCGGCGTGGTCGGGGCGAAACGGCATCGGCGGCCGCAGTTTCAGCACGTCGGCCTGCGGCCCCTCGTAGCCGATCAGCACGCGCGCCTGCGAAGCGAGGATGTTGATGATCCGCTTGGCGCGCTGGCGCGCGACCTGCGCTCCTTCGCCGATGACCTCGAGTCCGAGCAGCAAGCCGGTGCCGCGCACCTCGCCGAGGCATCGATGCCGGGCGGCGACCGCCGCCAGGCGCTCGCGCAAATACCGGCCGGTGTTCGCAGCATTGGCCTGCAGCCGCTCGCGCTCGAGCACATCCAGCACGGCGAGCCCGGCCGCGGCCGCGACTGCATTGCCGCCGAATGTGGAGAAAAAGCCGTACTTTGCCTGGAACGCCTCGATCCGCGCCCGATTGGCGATGACCACGCCCATCGGGTAGCCGTTGCCCACCGGCTTGCCCAGCGTCACGATGTCGGGCTCGAGTCCGCGGCGCGCGAAGCCCCAGAAATGCGATCCGGAGCGGCCGAGCCCGTACTGCACCTCGTCGGCGACGATCAGTCCCCCGGCCGCGCGCACCCGCTCGGCCACGGCGGCCGCCCAGGCCGGCGGCGGATCGTAGATTCCGGAGCTGGTCAGGGCGGTATCGATGAAGAACGCGGCCGGCGCGAATCCGCGGCTCGCCAGCGTGCGGATGGCGAGATCCGCATCGTCGGCGGCCGCCGCCCGCTCGGCGGCTCCCAACTCGTCGTGCGCGTTCAAGGCCGGCGGCGGCACGGAGAGCGTCACCACCTTCGGATCGCGCGGCTGGCCCACGCCGGGCGTCAGCGAGGCGACGGCGTCCGTGATCCCGTGGTAGGCATGCTGCATGACCAAGCCGCCGCTGTGGCCGGTGCTCGATTGGGCGATCCGCCACGCGACGTCGTTCGCTTCGCTGCCGGAATTGACGAAGATGCAGGCGTCGAGGTGGGCGGGCAGCGTCGCGGTGAGCCGCTCGGCGTACTCGAGAATGGCGGCGTGCAGATAGCGCGTGTGCGTCGCCAATATGGCCGTCTGCCGTTGAACGGCCTCGACGACGGTCGGGTGAGTGTGGCCCACATGCGGAACGTTGTTGTACACATCGAGGTAGGAGCGGCCCTCGCGATCGTAAAGCCAGACGCCCGAGCCGCGCACGATGTGCAGCGGCTGCTCGTAGAACAGCTCGGCGCCCGCGCCCATCAATCGCCGCCGCCGCGACAGGTCGACCGCTGCGGCGGACTGCGACCATGCGCCGCCGGCGGGCGCCGTGCCCGCGGCGCCGTGCCAGATCCGCGTCAGTGGGTCGCGCCCCGAGCGCATCAGCAGATCGAGCGAGCGCGCCGCATGGGCCGCGGAGCGCTCGAGCGCCCGCGCCCCGGGAGCGTCGTGCCGCTCCCTCCAGGCATGCAGCAGGATCGTGACCGCGTGGCGCGCGGCGATGACATCGTACAGAACCTCCACATCCGCGCCGTCCAGAGACTGCCGCTGCACGTAGCCCCCGAGCACGGCCGGCAGCGCTTCGAGCGGCACGAGATCCTCGGTGAGCAGCTCGGACATGGCGACCGCGGGTTCGAACACCAGCGGCGCATGAATCATGTCGCCGAAATCCAGGATTCCGCCGATGTCGCCCGTCCCGGGATCGACCAGCAGATTCTGGCCGTGACAATCCCCGTGGATGGCCTGGCTGCGCAGCGCGCGCAGCGCCGGAACCCGTGCCTTGAGCGACGCGGACACGCTCTCCACCACGCGGCGCAGCGCAGCGGAGTCGATGCACGATGAGAATTCGACCAGTTCAGGAAGGCGCCGCACGTCCCACGCCAGACGCTGGGCAAGCGCCGGATGGAAGAACCCCTGCAGGGCGCGATCGATGCGCGCGAGCATGGCCCCCAGATTGCGCAGCAGCGGCGCCCCGGGGCTCGAGTGCGCGAGCAGCTGACCCGGCAGGTACCCCATGAGACAGGTGGCGAAGCGCCCGCCGTGGCCTTGAACGCTGCCGGTCTCCTCGCCGCGCTCGGTCGCGAAGATCCGCGGCACCGGCAATGTCGGGTCGGTTTCGGCCAGGTGGCGCAGCACGCGGATCTGGCAGTCGGTTGCCGCGGAACCGGCCTCGAGATCAACGATCTTCAGGACGAATTCGCGCTGATCGGCCGTGCGCAGATGAAAGTTGCAGTCGCGCTCCCCGGGCAGCGGGTGGATCGAGACCGCAAGACCGTAGGTGTCGCGCGCGATTCGCTCCGCCTCCGCGACT
>Ga0335080_10008444_pt1 | contig 10738 bp, 5 predicted proteins | sample Lox_Sample_34_FD_206720 | JGI IMG/M metagenome (GOLD analysis project Ga0335080, IMG submission 206720) | Soil microbial communities from Loxahatchee National Wildlife Refuge, Florida, United States - Lox_Sample_3.4 | ecosystem: Environmental > Terrestrial > Soil > Wetlands | place: USA: Florida...
CTGCCCAACAGCCCGGCTTTCTCCGCACGATCTTCCACGTCGATATGGACGCCTTCTTCGTCTCCGTGGAGGAACTCTACGATCCGTCGTTGAAAGGCAAGGCCGTGGTCGTCGGCGGCCAGCGCAACGAACGCGGCGTCGTCTCGGCCGCTTCCTACGAAGCCCGCAAGTTCGGAGTCCATTCCGCCATGCCGCTCCGCACCGCCGCGAAGAAGTGTCCCCACGCTATCTTTGTTGACGGACACCCCACGCGCTACCGCGAATGCTCTGAAAAGGTCTACAAAGTTCTCGGCGGCTTCACCCCGCAAGTCGAAATGGCCTCGATCGACGAAGCCTATCTCGACATGACCGGCACTGAACGCCTCCACGGGCCGCCGCTCAAAGCCGCGCACAATCTGCATCAGCGAATGAAAGCCGACACCGGCCTCAACTGCTCCGTAGGCATCGGCAGCTCGCGCCTCATCGCCAAAGTCTCTTCCGGCCAGGCCAAGCCCAACGGCGTTCTCTGGATTCTCCCTGGTGAAGAGGCCAGATTCCTCGCTCCGCTCGACGTCCGCGAAATCCCCGGCGTCGGCAAAGTCATGGAGGCGCACCTTCACGAACTCGGTATTCAGAAAGTCGGAGACCTCACCAAGCTGGAAGACTTAGAACTCGAAGACCGCTTTGGCAAGTGGGGGCTCGCCCTCGCCGGCAAAGCTCGAGGAGAAGACGCTGGCGGATGGTTCGACACCGAGGTCGCCGCCGATCGCGACGCCAAGTCCATCAGCCACGAGCACACCTTCAACGAAGACACCGCGGATCAGGCTCAACTCGAATCCACGCTGATGCGCCTCTCCGAGATGGTCGGACGCCGCCTGCGCGAATCCAATTTCCACGCCCGCACCATCCAACTGAAACTTCGCTACACCGACTTCACCACCATCACCCGCGCCCACACGCCGCCGGATCCCACGCAACTCGACACGGAAATCTTCGAGAACATTCGCACGTTATTTCGTAAGAACTGGAAGAAAGGAAGCACGATTCGCCTGCTCGGCGTGCACGCGTCCTCATTCACCACGCAGGCTGCGCAAATCGATCTGCTCGAAGCGGGCCGCCAACAGCGCTGGAAAGACGCTCTCGCCGCCGCCGACAAGCTCCGAGACAAATTCGGCGAATCCAGCGTCGGCCTGGCCGCAGGCCTCCGCGGCGCATTCCGCGAGCGCACCCACGAAAACCCCGCAGGCTTGCCGGGCAAGAAAAAGCCAAAACCGTAGCGTAGAATTCAAGAAATCCATGAGCTTCGACTTAGGAGTGTGGTATCCGCAGAAGCGAATTTCCAGTCGAGAAGCGACGGAATTGTATGTACGCCTGTGCGACGGCGATTCGGGAGATGCCATGCCACACCCTGCCATCGATGCGTTTTATGCCGAGCTGACCACAAAACATCCGGAGATCGACACTGTTCCCGAAGAAAAGATCGACGACCACGACTATTGTCCATGGAGTTGCAAACTGGATTATTCACCGAGTTACGTAATCATGAGCTGTGTATGGTCCAAAGCAACGTACGTGCACCGGTTGGTCAAGGGCCTGGCGCGGAAGCATGGGCTCGCGGTGTATGACCCTCAGAGCGAGGAAGTGATTTACCCGGATGGCTCTGCAGGAGCCAAAGGTGGAGCAAGCCGTTTTTCTTTGTGGATATTGGGGGTGTTTGCGTTGCTGTCTGCCGGGATCTTCGCCTACGCGGGACGAGCGTCGAGTTCAGGAACAACCGCTATCTTCTATGCCTTTGCAGGACTGTGCGTTCTTATGGGAGTGGCTTGCCTCAGGCAAGGATGGAAAAGATGAGCACACGTCTACAGCCTTGACCCCGCCCCAGCCCCATCACTAAGATTCCCCTTCACTTCGCTTAGCTTCCTGGAGCTCATCATGCGCCGAACTCTGTTCGCAGCCGTTGTCCTGCTGATCGCCGCAACATTCTTGCAAGCCGCCCAGACCGATCCACCGCTGCTCCTCCGCTATCCCACGGTCAGCAAGACGCAAATCGTCTTCAACTACGCTGGTGATCTCTGGATCGTCTCGCGCGAAGGCGGCGAAGCGCACCGCCTTACCTCCGGCGTTGGCACCGAAATCCTGCCGCACTTTTCTCCTGACGGCACCATGATCGCGTTCACCGGCGAGTACGACGGCAACCGCGACGTCTACGTCGTCCCCGCCGCCGGAGGAGTTCCGCGACGGCTCACCTACCATCCCTCCGAGGAATACGTCGCTGGATGGACTCCGGACGGCAAGAAGGTCCTATTCAATTCGTGGGGCAACAACTTCATTCACTTCGAAGATCAGCTCTTCGCCGTCCCGGTCGAAGGCGGCCTACCCGTCGCCTATCCGCTCCCCATTGCCGAGGACGCCTCTCTTTCGCCGGATGGCACGCACATCGCCTACGTCCCGCACCCGCAGTGGCAGCAAGCCTGGAAGCGCTATCGCGGCGGACAGACGTGGCCTATCTGGATTGCCGATCTCAAGGACTCCAGCATCGTGAAAGTTCCGCGCGACAATTCCAACGATCACCATCCCATGTGGGTTGGCGATACCATCTACTTCCTCTCCGATCGCAACGGCCCGGTCAGCCTCTTTGCCTACGATACGAAGACCAAGCAGGTGACCGAAGCCTTGCACAGCGATGGATTCGACTTCAAAACCGCCACTGCCAGCCCGGAAGCGATCGTCATCGAGCAATTCGGCGCCATCAAGCTCTACGACCTCAAGACGCATCAGGCGCGCAACGTCAACATCCACATCGCTGGGGACCTCGCATCGGTGCGTCCGCACTTCGCCAAAGTCGATCCCAAGCGCATCCAGAATTTCAGCCTGTCTCCCACCGGTGCCCGCGCGCTCTTCGAAGCCTGGGGAGAAATCTTTACCGTCCCAACCGACAAGGGCGACATCCGCAACCTGACCAGCAGCCCCGCCGTCGCTGATCGCGATCCGGCATGGTCTCCCGACGGCAAGTCGATCGCCTATTTCTCCGACGAATCCGGGGAATATGAACTCTGCATCCGCGACCAGAACGGCCTCGGCACGGTGCGCCACATCAATCTCGGCAATCCCCCATCATTCTTCTACGGCCCAACTTGGTCGCCCGACAGCAAGAAGATCGCCTACACCGACAAGCGCCTGCAGCTCTGGTACGTCGAGCTCGACAAGCCCGCACCCAAGGTGATCGACACCGACTATTTCGGAGGCTTCGGCAATCCCTCGCTCGGTCAGAACTGGTCTCCCGACAGCAAGTGGATCTCGTACGCGAAGCAACTGCCCAGTGGTCTCCACGCCGTGTTCGCCTACTCGCTCGAGCAGTCCAAGTCTTTCCAGATCACGGATGGAATGAGCGACGCCGTCAATCCGCTCTTCGACAAGAACGGCAAATATCTCTACTTCACCGCCTCCACGAACACCGGCCTCACGCCCGCCGGTCTCGACATGACCAGTGATGAGCACCGCGTCACGCGCAATGTTTACCTCGCCGTGCTGAGCAAGGACGAAAAATCTCCACTCGCTCCCGAAAGTGACGAAGAGAAACCAAAAGACGAAAAGAAGCCCGATCAGGACAAGGACAAAGATAAAGCCAAAGATCAAGCCACCGATAAAGAGAAAGGAAAAGACAAGAAGGCAGACGCCGACAAGGCCAAGTCAGACGACAAGGACAAAGAGAAAGACAAGGATAAAGACAAAAAGGAAGAGGTCGTCGTCAAGATCGACATCGAAGGCATCGGCCAGCGCATTTTGTCCTTGCCCATCCCAGCCAAGAATTACTTCGGCATGCTCTCCGGGAAGTCCGGCATCCTGTTCCTCGCCGAAGGGCCGTTGGTCGTCAGTGCTGACGACTTCCCCAACGTCGGTCAGACCATCCAGAAATTCGATCTCAGCAAGCGCAAGGTCGACAAAATCCTAGACGATGTCAACGACTTCGCCGTCTCTTTCGATGGAGAGAAGATTCTCTACCGCAAGGGCGATTCTTGGGCAACGTCCTCGCCCGATGACGGCCCCGGAGGCGGTGGTCCTCCCAAGCCCGGCTTCGGTCCGCTGAAACTCGATAGCTGGGAGGTCTACGTCGATCCCCGCGCCATGTGGAAACAGATCTACAACGAGACATGGCGGATCGAGCGCGACTTCTTCTACGATTCGCACTATCACGGCCTCGATCTCGAAAAGGCTAAGAAGAAGTACGCGCCGTATCTCGATGGCATCGCTTCCCGCGACGAACTCACCTATCTTTTCCAGGAATGTCTCGGCGAGATGACGGTCGGCCACATGTTCGTCGGCGGCGGCGAAGTGAATCCCGAGCCGAAGAAACTCCGAGTTGGCCTGCTCGGCGCGGATTACAGCCTCGAGAACAACCGCTATCGCTTCGCCAAGGTCTTCAACGGCGAGAACTGGAATCCCGGCAACGAGGCTCCGCTCACTCAACCCGGCGTCAACGTGAAGGCCGGCGATTACATCCTCGCTGTCAACGGCAAGGACCTTCACGCCAACGACAACATCTTCAGCTTCTTCGAAGAAACTGCCGGCAAACAGGTCGTTCTCAAAGTCAGCGCCAATCCTGACGGCAAAGACTCGAGGGATGTCACGGTCGTTCCCGTCGATAGCGAAGAGAATCTCCGCCACCTCGGCTGGCTCGAAGACAATCGGCGCCGCGTCGATCAGGCCACCGGAGGCCGCGTCGCTTACGTTCACGTGCCCGACACCGCGTTCGGCGGCTATACCAGCTTCAATCGCTACTATTTCGCGCAAGTCGGCAAAGAGGCGGCCATCATCGATGAGCGCTTCAACGAGGGCGGACAGCTCGCTGACTACATCATCGAGTACCTGCGCCGCCCGCTCATGAGCAAAGTCATGACGCGCGAAGGCCACGACTGGAACAGCCCGACTGAAGCCATCTTTGGGCCGAAGGTGATGATCATCAACGAAATGTCCGGCTCCGGCGGCGACGCCTTGCCGTGGTACTTCCGCAAGGCTGGAATTGGCCAGCTTATCGGCAAGAAAACCTGGGGCGGATTGGTCGGCATCGGCGGCTATCCCGAGTTAATCGATGGCGGTCGCGTCACCGCTCCTCGTGCGGCTCTCTTCGGCCTCAACGGCGAGTGGGAGGTGGAGAATCACGGCATCGCACCCGATGTCGAAGTCGATCTCGACCCCGCCATCTGGCGCCAGGGCAGAGATGCGCAGCTCGAGAAGGCCATCGAGGTAGTGATGCAGCAACTGAAGGAACATCCGTTGCCGGAGATCAAGCGTCCGCCGTTCCCGAACTACCACGAGCACGACGATCTGGGAGTGAAGTAGGAGAGTAGTGCAGAAGGCTGTCGCACCTAAGGTTTCTTCGATGTACGAGCACCGCATACGACCGTAGCCGCGAAGCGGCGCAAGAATGCAGCCCATGACGCAAGTCGTGGGTTGAGAGTTCCAACGGAACGAGCCCTGAAAGGGCGAAAGAAAAGCAATGACATTAACTCAGCAGGTACGGCCGATGCTGCAATTCCTTTGTCGACTGGCGGCAGCCATACTTGCAATCTCCTCGTTACTCGCCGCTCAAAATCCGCCGCCGACCTCTGGCACCGACACCCTCATCGTCGCCACCGATCCGCATCTCGTCCTTCTCGGTCGTTATGACGGTCGAACCCCGGCTCATCCTCGCTTCGGCTACCCGGGATCCGGGTTCACGTTCCGACTTCAAGGCGCATCTGCACAAATCTCCGTCGACTCCACAACCGACGACAGCGCCTTAACCATCGTCATCGATCACGGCGCACCAGCGTTGCAATTGCTGCACAGCGGCACCAACGTCGTCGACCTTCATCCAGAGGCCGATTCCTGGCCGCACACCATCGACGTCTACAAGCGCACCGAAACCTGGCAGGGAATCGTCACGCTGCTCGGCATTCATCTGGCGGAAGGCGCCACGCTTCTCCCGGCACCTCAGCAACCTACACGCAGGCTGATGTTCATCGGCGACTCCGTCACTTGCGGCGCCGGCATCGACAACAACGATCACTGCACGAAAGATCCCGCACTCCCTGCCAATAACGCCTACCAGTCTTACGGGATGCTGCTCGGCCGCCGCCTCGACGCCGACACTCACCTCGTCTGCTATGGCGGACGAGGTCTCATCCGCGACTATCGCGGACTCGGCGAAAAGGACGGCGTCGTCAACATCCCGCAGTTCTACCACCTGGGCCTAGCCTCCGACGATGCCAAAGAGCGAGCGCCCTGGGACGCCTCCCGCTGGCAGCCTAACGCGATCCTCGTCTCTCTCGGCACCAACGATTTCAATCTGCAGAAGACCAAGCCTCTCGACGAAAAAAACTGGGTCAGCACCTACGCGGCCTTCGTTCACGCGCTCCGCCACACCTATCCGAAATCGACAATCCTTCTGACGGAAGGCGCCATCGTCATCGACCCGCTGCTACGCGACATGGTTCAGCGAACTGTCGAAAAAATCCGCGATAAGCATGTGAAGTACGTCCCCTCGCAACACTACCCCGGCAACGGATGCGACGGTCACCCCACCCGCGCGCAACACATCCACATGGCCGAAGATTTCGAGCCGCTTCTGAGGCAGACCCTCGGCTGGTAGTCTGACTGCAACGAGCGATCTATCGAAGATAGGAGAAAAGGTCCAGGTGTTCACCGAAGGGATCGGTGCGAAGGCCAACGACCAATGGCGAACGACCAGTGACTGGTTATGGCGTGCAGTGAAAGATCAGCGCAGGCAGAATATTGAGCGGCTGAAATCCCTGCCTCACCGAACTGAAACTCGACTTCAGATACGGCAGCAGGAAGCGATTGTACTGAAAGACTAGCAACGATCCTTGCGCCTTGAGGGCGTTTCTCGATTCCGACACGATCTCGCGCCGCAACTCCTCCCGCAGAAGGCTGTAAGGCAGGCTCGAGATGATGTAGTCCGCGGGCGCAAGTCCCTGCTCAGCCAGAATCCGGCAAACATGCGCCGCCGATCCGTGCACGATCCTCAGCCGCGGATCGCGAATCGTATGGCCCAAATAGTCGACGAAGTCAGGATTCAATTCGATCACCAGCATCACGGCATCCGACCGCATCCGCTTCAGCACTTCGCGCGTGATCGTCCCCACGCCAGGCCCAAACTCCACCAACACCCGCGCACGGTCCCAGTCGATCTGCCCCATAAGGTCCTTCACCAGAAACGGCGAACTTGGCACAATCGATCCGAGCATCGATGGATGCTTGAAGAAATTGCGTGCGAACAGCCATGCCGCGGAAATCGGCGCAGGAGCTCTCTTGACGGCCGGTGTTGGCATTCCCCAATCGTCCTCGCATTCATCGTAGCCGAACCCAACCGATTCCCCGCATACCGAAGTATTGTCTTCGTAGGTACTTTGGTCACTTCGGCCGATTTATCCGCTCGCTATTCGGCCGTAACTTGCCCCAATTGTTCTCAGTACTCGAAAATCATCAAGGAACCTCGCGGGATTCGTGTGTCTGAGGACTGATCGGATTTGCGGCTCATCATCCAAACGCTGCTGCGGTTGATCGCGGGAAGCTACTTCCTGCTGACGTCGCTGTATTGTCTGCTCGCGTATCTGCCTTACACCTACACGGCATTCATCAAAGCGCCACCGTATCCCTGGATGCCTTGGTTTGCGCACCATCAGGCACTACTGTTCTGGATTGCTTCCATCGCCTGGATTACCGTCGTGCAGAACGCCGCTCGCCCAAAAATGCGCCGCCATGATCCACGCGTCATGCTTCCCGTCCTATGGACTGGCGTGCTTGGCCCGTATCTGACCGTAAGGCCGTTTCTGCCCGGAATTCAGAGCAATCGCGCAGCCCTCTGGTGGAGTCTCGGTTCGTTGCTCGTGGTGATCGCCTTCAGTCTGTGGGACTCGAAACACACCGCTCGTGAGTCGACAACTTCATCGCGGATAGCCTTCGGCTACTCCTCGGGTGTCTTCGTCGCCCTCGCCGTAAGCGTGATCTACATGATCGGCACACGCATGCAGGTCTATCGCGAAAACCACTCGCTCGGACTGCAAGCGCCATTCGCGCACATCGCGCTGTGGAGTTTGGTCTCGCACGTTGCAGTCGCGATGGCGGTGTTATCAGCGCTAAACCTCATCTTCTTCGTCGCCTCCAAGACTCCGCGTCCCCAGCCTGTTCGCCGATGGATGGTCGGACTATCAATCATCGCAGCCTTGTGGATTATCACCGAGCGCTTCCTGGACAGCGCCCTGAGTTTCGACGGATGGAGTGCCCATCTTTACGCCGCGCTGTTTGCCGTTTCGCTTACTCTATGGGGATTCTCCGTCGTCGCGCCATTGGCTGACTTGAAAGTACTCACGGGCGAATTGTCGCCATTGAAGAGCGCCGTCGTCTGGTGCGTGATCGCGGTTCTGACGATTCTCGCTCTGATGTCCCGCACGCTGATCGGTGGCGAGGACTGGAACGGATTCGTCGGCAGCACATGGGCGTTGGGCTTCTGGATCGCGATGAGCTTGTGCGTGTATCGTCTTCGTCCGGCGCGCGCCAGTTATTCTGCGGCGTCCATCGTGGCAATTCTGCTGGCTAGCGCGTTCGTCTACAAGAGCCTGCAATTCACCCAGATCTTCTGGAGCAAACCGTTGGGCTCGACCGAAGACGAGATCTCGCTCACCCTCGAAGAATACGGAGGCCGCGACGCGTCGTTCCAACTCGCGCATCACGTTCTCGGCAACAGCCGTCAGGAAGGCTGCAAGGACCTCTGTCGTATCTTGCGCGAATACACCAACGTGCGCGACACGCACATCAGCCAGGGAGTTCACCTGGTCGACAACCTGACCGCAACCGCCGGAAATCGCCCGAACATCTTTATCTTCGTTATCGACTCGATGCGCGCGGATTACCTTGGCGCGTACAACCCGAAGGTCGACTACACGCCCAATCTCGACGCGCTCGCCAAGGACAGCATCGTGTTCCACCGCACCTACACGCAGTACGCAGGAACCTCAATCTCCGAACCAGCAATCTGGACGGGCGCCGAACTGCTGCACACGCACTTTCCCCAGCCCTTCGACGCAGTCAACAGCCTGCGCACCCTGGCTAGGACCGACGGTTATGAACTGGCCGTGAGCTACGACACAGTTCTGGCGCAGCTCTTCACGCCTTCTGACAATCTGACGAAACTCGATACCGACAAGGCCCGTTGGAATCAGTACGAAGCCTGCTCGACGGTGAGCGAACTGGAATCGCATCTCGACGCAAGACCAGACAAGGCGCGGCCCGTTTTGTTCTACGCGCAGCCGATGAACGTGCATCAATTCGCGCGGAATGATGTTCCGTCTCCGACTTCGCAGCACTGGCCCGACCGCGACGGTTTCAGCACGCGAATCACGTATGAGGTCCACTGGGTCGACTCCTGCCTCGGCGGTTTCGTGAATTACCTCAAGCAGCGTGGACTCTACGACAACAGCATTATTGTGGTGACCAGCGATCACGGCGACGCCACAGGAGAACTCGGCCGCATCAGCCATTCCACTTCAATCTGGCCGGAAATCATGCGAGTGCCGCTGGTCCTGCACCTGCCGCTCAATATGCAGCGGAAGTTCGTATACGACGACACGCGGCTCTCCACACTTACAGACATTGCCCCAACGATCTACTATCTCCTGGGACATCGTCCGATCCAGTCGCATCCGCTCTACGGACGACCTTTGCTTGCGCAGACGAAAGCGGAACTCGACGCTTATCCGCAACGGGACCTGCTGCTTGCCTCCGACGTGCGGGCGGTGTACGGCATTCTCACGGCGGACGGGCGCTACATGTACGCAACCTACGACTCGCCCGCGCAAAGCTACCTCTTCGATCTGATCGCCGATCCCAACGCGCAGCACGACATTCTCACGCCAGCTCTCAAGCAGCATTACGACGAGCAGATCATCGACCACCTGCACATGGTTGGCGACTATTACGGCTACAAGCCCGGAGTCGGCTCACTGCTGGCGACAACCACTCACTGACCCCTGCAGGCAACCGCCATCGTCTTGTCATCCTGAGCGAAGCGGCCGTCCGCAAAGCGGACGGCCACACAGTCGAAGGACCTCTACCCAAATGCAACGCCGTGTGTGGTCGTAGCGATCAGACTTCTGGATTGGCACGCGTGCCGACGATCCCTCCGCCCAGACGACAAGTGAACATCAGACCGCCGCAATCTTGAGCAGCTTCTTGACATCCTTCACGCCGTGCTTCGGCAACGCGAACAGCATCTTCTGCCACACGCTTGCCGTGAGGAACGCATCGGAGAGTGCGTGATGGGCCGCGCTCGGTGCGAGCCCGTAGTACGTGGCCACCGTAGCCAAGTCCAGCCTCTCCAGCCGCTGCTGCAGATCCTCTGAGTAAGGTCCCTTGCGCAGAAGCCATTGATGAGTTCGTGCGGTGCAGACCGCAGGATTGGTTAACGTGTGTCCGGTTTGCGCCATCTCTTTGCGCAGGACATTCACATCAATGCTCGCAAAGTGCCCCACCAGCACCGCACCGGCTATGAACTGGCCGAGCTCTTCCAGCGTCTTGGCAATCTGTGAGGCGTCCTCGACGTCCTGCGCCCGGATCTGATGAATTACCACACTCTCTGCCGGAATCTCGACCTGCGGATTCACTACACGGTAGAACTGCTGTCCTAGCTGAATGCTCGCACCCTGCATGGCGATCGCGCCGACGGAGAGTAAGCGATTGGTGCGCTGCTCAAGCGAGGTTA
>Ga0335080_10008448_pt1 | contig 10735 bp, 13 predicted proteins | sample Lox_Sample_34_FD_206720 | JGI IMG/M metagenome (GOLD analysis project Ga0335080, IMG submission 206720) | Soil microbial communities from Loxahatchee National Wildlife Refuge, Florida, United States - Lox_Sample_3.4 | ecosystem: Environmental > Terrestrial > Soil > Wetlands | place: USA...
GAAGTCGTCGAACTCCGCCAGGTCGAGCTCGGCGATGAACATCGTCGGCACGCCATAGAGCGACGTGCACCGCTCCTCCTGGACGGCGGCAAGCGTCGCGGCTGCCTCGAACGACGGGGCCGGTATGACCATGCACGCGCCATGGGTAGTGCACGCAAGGTTGCCGAGCACCATCCCGAAACAATGGTAGAACGGGACCGGGATGCAGACCCGGTCCTCCGGGGTATAGCGGCAGGTCTCGCCGATGAAGAAGGCGTTGTTGAGAATGTTGTGGTGAGTGAGCGTGGCGCCCTTCGGAAACCCGGTCGTGCCGCTTGTGTACTGGATGTTGATGGGATCATCGAACTGGAGCCCGCCGGGCAGCACAGCGTCGTCGTCGCCCGCCGCGAGGTGCTCCCACTCCGGCGAGCCAAGGAACACCACCCGCTCGAGTTCTGGACACCTCGGGGCAACCTCAGCGACCATGCCCGCGTAGTCCGAGCTCTTGAACTCGCACGCCGAGACCAGCATCCGACACCCAGACTGGTTGAGAACGTACTCGAGCTCGGAAGTTCGATAGGCAGGGTTCACGTTGACCAGCACGACTCCCGCCTTGGCCGAGGCATACTGAACCAGCAGCCACTCCGCACAGTTGGGCGCCCAGATCCCCATCCGATCCCCCGGTTGCAGCCCACCTGCGACAAGCCCGCGAGCGAGACGCCGAACCCGTTCGGCGAACTCCGCGTAGGTCCAGCGCACGTCTTGGTGGCGGACGATCACCGCCTCGCGCTCGGCATAAGTCCCGGCAATCCGATCGAAGTGCGCGCCAATCGTCTCGCCGATCAACGAGACCGGCGAGCTTCCATGCACGTAGGAGACTTGGTTCGCCATGCCTTCACATCCTCTTCTTATGGTGGGTCTGGCTGGACTCGGCGCCCGACCGGAGGCCGGATAGGGAACAACCGCCCCAGGGGATCAAGAATCGTGTAGCTGGCGTAATCGCCTGCGCGAGGAAGAAACTGCCCAACACCACGATCGCCGGCGCCAACAGCCATAACGCCGTTCGGTCGCGCGTGCATGCCGCTGCAGCGAATCCATCGTGCGGTTGCGCCCGGATCCATCACCTCACCCGAGGTACAGCCCGGGGGTGGTGCTGGCCGACGACTCCAATAGCCGCCGGCGTATTAGTGTGGCGATCAAAGTCCTCGACCTCGCGGGCCGACGATGCGTCGGCGTCAAGGAACCGGAGCCCCGTAGCCCGGTTGCTGCAGTGCGTCACCTCGGCGAGGCCGGCGAACCGGAACTCTCTTGGGCCCGAGAGCTCGAAGCTAACGATCGCTCCGACATCAAGCTCGCCGCCCGCGATGGCCACGCCTCCTTCAGAGAGGTTCAGCACGCGATCGGCCCCCTCATGGCGGCCGGGAGACCGGAGCCTTGCCGATAGATCTTGCGTGCCCACGACACGCACATGGCGGCGTATAACCGGCATCAGGATGTCTCCAGGATCGAGGAAAGCTTTTGGGCGCGCCAACGCGGAAAACGGGATCCGCGGCGCCGCGCCCCGACAATGGTGGTCTCATACTTCTAGATCTCTTGGATCTTCGCGTCATGCGTAGCGAATACGGACACCGCCTCGGTCGACTACGCGTCGGGTGTGGGAGCTCAGTAGAACCTTTCTGCCAGGCGCGTGCTCGACACCGAGGCGGTCCGATCATGGCTTGACCTACGCGACGGCAGATGGTGGCCGCGAGCGGGCCGCCCTACCTGAAGCGCGCTGGGGATGAGCCAGCGCGCTGGGTAGTGAAATCGGTGCTGTGTCAGTGCGCGGCGAGAGACCACATGGGCAACACGGCTCGCTGGTAGGAGATCTCGCACAGCTCGGCCAGCGCCGCGTAGAAGATGCAGGCCGTTGCGGCGAGCCCGAGATAACCGCCCCAATGGATCAGAGTGGCGTGAGCCCCATAGTTGCCCGCCCCGAGCAGGAAAACCGCGACCCCGATGAGCGCCAGCGTCGCCACCACGACGACATTCGTCCGGAACGACGCGGCGAACATGACGGCGAGGAAGATGCCGAACGCGTAGAGGAAAAGACCCAACGCGTGACCCACCTGCGCCGGCGGCACGGACTTCAGGAACCACTGCGCGATCGCGAACAGCGACAGCCAGAACGCGCCGAAGCCGCAGAACAGGACGCCCGAGAAAGTCTTCCCCGTGCGGAACTGGATGATCCCCGCGATCAGCGCCGTGAGGCCACCGCACATCAGCGCGACCCCGAACACGACGGGCTCCACGGTCTTCGAAATCGCGCCCGCGTTGATCATGCTGAGCATGAACGTGGGGACACCGAAAGCCAATAACGCAAGAGGGGCCGAGTTGCCCCAGTTGAGCGTCGTGTCGCTGACCGCCGCGGCGGGTTCGGCCCGCGCCGCACCGTTATGCGCAGCCTCCTGTCCTGGCGATCGTGCAGCGATGGGTGGAGGTGTAGCGACGATTGCCATGATGCAATCCCTCCTTCGGCGCGTCGAGAACGTCAGCGCACCTTTTGGTGACGGGCATCGACAGAGCGGTCACCGATCTGACGTGCTATCGAGCGATCGCTCGGGCTGATGCTCGGCACTCTGTTAATGGTCTCCGGTCGCCCGGAGAACTGCGAGCATCCTCCTCACGGAGGCGCGGTGCCATCGGGGTGAACCCCGTTTCGGTGTGTGGGAACCCCGCAATTGGGACCGCGCTCACCCGTTACGGTAGTTGGTCGCCTGGTTATGCGGCGATACTCGGATGCCTCGGTCTCCTGCGGCGCGCATGATGAGATGACCGCCCGGGAGCGGGTTCAGACTGCGTGGCGTGTTTGCGTCAGACGCAGTGACGGGGAGTGTGAAGAGAGGAGCGATCCCAATGCCAACCAACATCGCAAAGCTTCTAACCGAGACAGCATCCAAGCGCGGCGATCGGTCCGCGCTGAAGCTCGACGACAGCATCCTGACCTACGACATGCTCAACGAGGGTGCGACCCGGGTGGCCGGCCTCCTGAAGGAGCGGGGTCTGCAGCCAGGCGACCGCGTTGGGATCATGCTCCCGAACGTGCCGTACTTCGGCACCGTGTACTACGGCGTGCTCCGCGCCGGCGGCGTTGTCGTCCCGATGAACGTGCTGCTGAAGGGGCGAGAGATCGCCTTCTACCTCTCGGATTCCGGCGCGAGGCTGATGTTCGCGTGGCACGCCTTCGCGGAGTCGGCCCAGGAAGGCGCCGGGTTATCTGGAACCGAGGTGATCGTAGTCGAGCCGGGCAAGTTCGAGGCCCACCTCGCGGGCGCCCCGCGCCAACCCGGCGACATCGAACGCGAGAACTCGGACACGGCCGTGATCCTCTACACCTCGGGTACCACGGGAACGCCCAAGGGCGCCGAGCTGACTCACTTCAACATGCTCGAGAACTGCCGGGCCGGCGGCACCGAGCTCATGCACATCTCCGAGCAGGACGTGATCTTCGGCGCGCTCCCGCTGTTTCACTCCTTTGGACAGACCTGCTGCCTGAACGCGGGGGTACGGGCGGGCGCGTGCCTGACGATGATCCCCCGGTTCGAACCCGGCAAGGCGCTGGAGATCGTTCAACGCGACAAGGTAACGCTGTTCGAGGGAGTGCCCACGATGTATCACGCGTTGCTCAACTATCCCGATCGAACGCGCTACGACGTCTCGAGCCTGCGCACCTGCGTGTCCGGCGGCTCGGCGATGCCGGTCGAGGTCATGCGCGGATTCGAGCAGGCCTTCGCCTGCGTCATCCTCGAAGGCTACGGGCTGTCCGAGACCTCACCGGTGGCGTCGTTCAACCATCCCGAGCGCGAACGCAAGCCCGGGTCGATCGGGACACCCATCCGGGGCGTCGAAATGAAGATCCTCGACGACGCCGGCAACGAACTGCCGCCGGGAGAGGTGGGCGAGATCGCGATCCGCGGCCACAACGTGATGAAGGGCTACTGGAACCGTCAGGACGCGACCGCCGAGGTGCTGAGGGACGGGTGGCTGCTGACCGGAGACCTCGGCCGCGTGGACGAGGACGGCTACTTCTTCATCGTCGACCGCAAGAAGGAGATGATCATCCGCGGCGGCTTCAACGTGTACCCGCGCGAGATCGAGGAGGTGCTCTACGAGCATCCCGCGGTGCTCGAGGCCGCTGTCATCGGCGTCCCCGACGACGCGATGGGCGAGGAGGTCGCGGCGGCGGTCGTGCTCAGACCCGGACACGAAGCCAGCGGCGACGAGATCCGGGGATTCGTCAAGGATCGTGTGGCCGCCTACAAATACCCACGCCATGTCTTGTTCATGGACGAGCTGCCGAAGGGCCCGACCGGCAAGATCCTTAAGCTCGGCATCCCCGCCCCTGACGTCGCTGCCCCCGCGAGCACTCGGCAGTAGCCGCCGCGGGAGCAGGAGCCGCAGGTTCGGAGGAGACCTCCGACAGCCTGCCTGCGGCGGTCATCCTGCGGTTTCGCAAATCCACTCCTGGAGAGGATCATGTCGTCCTGGCCGAGGTCAATCCAGAAGAACAGGTCGAGATCGGTCGCGGCGTGCTGAAGCGATGCATGATGCCGCCATGGGGGCCCGTCAACACGGCCGCGCGGGCCGACGGAGTGCACCCCGCGACCGGTGACAACGTGCTGATCACCGACCGGGCCCTCCAGCCGGCGAGGCCAGGTCGGCTCGCCTTCGAGCACGTCCGCCGATAATGCCGAAGGGCAGCCGCGACGAAGTGGAGCTAGGGGTGGCACGGGCAGCGGCATTGGCGAAGCCGTCGGGCCCAGAGCACGGCGGGCGCACGGGTCGTCGACCGGGCCTGCACCGCAGGTCGGCCACCGGGCTGCGGCGGTTCTGGCGCGTGATGATGGACGCCAACGTCACCGGTTCCGCCGCAATGGTCGCCTACAACATCCTGCTGGGAGTGATCCCCGTCGCGCTGCTGGCGCTGTTCGTCGCCGGTCAGGTCCTGTCCAGCCCCTCGGTGCAGCAGAGCGTCCTGCACGACCTGCGCGGCATCTTCCCGGGGGCCGACGTGCACACTCTCGATTCGCTCCTCGACCAAATACAGAGCTCGACCACCAGCACCGGGGTGCTCGCATTGCTGGCGAGCCTGTGGCTCGGATCGTCGTTCTGGGGAGCGCTCGACACCGCGTTCGCCCGCATCTACCGCTGCAAGTCCCGCCCGTGGCTCGAGCAGAAGCGGTTCGCGCTCGGGATGCTGATCGTAGTGCTGGTGTTCATGATCGGCACCGTCGCCGTGCCGACGGTGCAGAGCATCCTCAAGGCGGGCGCCTCGGCGCTGCCGTTCGACCTCGCGCGGGTGACCGACGCCGTCTACGCGATCTCGCTGCTCGTCAGCCTCGCGCTGTTATTCGTCAGCCTGGCGCTGATCTACGCGCGCGTGCCCAACCTTCCGGTGCGCTGGAGGGCCGTGTGGCCGGGCGCGCTCGGCGCGACGATCGCGATCGGCGTCGTGGACTTCGCATTCCCGCTCTACCTGACGAGCATCTCCACGATCGCACGGTTCGGCACCACGATCGTGTTCATCCTGATAATGCTCGGCTGGTTCTACGTCGTCGCCTTGGTGATCCTCAGCGGCGCGATCGTCAACGCGATGCGGCTGGAGGCCTACGGCTCGGCCGGACCCGAGCAGGAGTAACCCAGCGCAGTCGTGCTCCGCGGGCCGATCTGGGGCTGGGGTTGGTGGCCGAGCGTTGAGCAGCGCGAGCGGCACGGGATGGATGCTCCAGCCAGTGGCGCGATGATGCATCCGATGTTCGCGTGGCCGCCCGCGGCGAGCGACCGGCCGGCCGCGCGGCCGAGCGCGGCAGAACGGGATCTTGCCGAGCGCGACGAGAACGAGGTACATGACGATCATGACAGCAAGCGTCGAGGAATCTGGGAGCGCAGGTGAGGGGACGGCAACTTCTCTCTGGTCTGCCGGCGAGGGAGGTGTCAGGCCGTTCGGTCTGCTCGTCGGCGTTGGCGTCGTGTCTGGGCGTGCACGAGGTGTGCTCTGGTTCGTGTCGCCTCTTGCTCAAGCTGTTCGCCCCGCTCTCGAGATGCAGCATCTTCGACTTGATGAGTCGAGTGGTGGTGAGCGAGTTGGCGCTGCGATTGATTGGTCAGCCGTTGGAGAAGGCGGATGTGGGTATCGGTCATGATCGACTGCCGGGCTCAGGCGCCGGGATTGAGAGAGCGGCTGCCTGGGGCAGCTCGATCGGGAGATCCTCAGGTCCGACGAGACGGAAGCCCAAGGCGCTCTGGCTGGTGATCTGATGTGGCGGCTCGCCGCATTCCGGGCAAGCCACGATGTACGAGGCGGCGGCTGGTGTGAAGCGCAGGCGGCAGCGTGGGCAGCAAAGTTGGGTCATGACCGACCCTTTCTGATCGAAGGTCTTGAAGAGCGTGGGCTCTCGTTGGGCGGCGGCTGGTCGATGTGCGAGACCGTTGCGATCAGGGTCGGTTCTTGCCCGGGAGGCCGTGCCCGCACTCCGGGCATACGCGGTTCATCACGGGGTCCTCGGCCAGCTCGTCGGTGAGCTCGAAGAACACCCGGTGGCGGCCGAGACCCGACACGCGCAGAACGTGCCCGCACTCGGGGCAGGTATAGGTCCGTCTCGGACCCGGGATGGCTGATGGCTCGCGCCGCTCGGCCGGCGCGATCAGCGTCGCGCCGGTCATGTCGTCACCGCCTCGCTGCTGAAGCTGCCGCCTTCATCCAGCCAACGCTCTTCGTCCAGATCGTCGGTGATCATCGCCGTCTCCCGGCGGGCGGCGAGCTCGAGCGGGGCTGGGCCATCCGCGCGGTTCTCGAACGGCGCGGAGACCGCGCCGCTGCGCACGACGCCCGCAGCTTGTCTCGCCTCCTCGTAGGACACGAAGGTAGCTGGTTGCACGAGGCGATCGCCGCCTGCGGCGATGATCGCCCAGTGGAAGGCTCCGCCGTTCTCCTCGAAGCTGACGAACTTCGACGCCGGCGGGGACACAGCACGTACGCCGGCGCGACGCCTCGTTTGTCCCCTGACGGTTTGCCTGAGCGGCGTGGAGCGGGTCATGACCGGGCCTCACTGTGGCGGCGCGGGGCGCGGGTGCGCCAGTGGAACCTGGCGCTGGCGATCAGCCCGAGCGCCCAGCCGATCAGCGCGGCGGCGAGCACGAGCCACACGAGCGAGACTCGGGAGCTGCCGATCAGCCAGTTGACTTTGACTTGGGCGGTGTTAGACGCGGCGAGCGCGATAAGTACTGCGACGAGCGCGACGGCTCCGATTGCGTAGCCGTGAAGTCGCCCCCGGAGCGCCTTGCGGCGAAAGTGCTCGCCCCGTGTCTCGGTTGCGTTCGCCGCCGCGGCGGCTTCCCGCGCGCGGGCGGTGTTCGGCACCGCCGCCGGCGGCTCCTGGCTGATCGGGCCGTTGGTCGTTTCCGGAATCACTCCCGCAGCGGGGGAGTTGGCCGGCGAGGTGCGTGTGTTGGTGAGCATCGAGGACCTCCTCGGTGTGGTGGGAGGAGATCTAGAAAGTCCTCTTAGGGATACTTGACGACTATAGCATGAAAAATAAGTCTAGAAATACTATGCTCTAGTTGATGCCTGAGCACGCGGCACCGGGTTGGACGTTTCTGACCAAGCACGGACAGGTGCTGGTGTGCATCGCTCGTGATCCGGCCGTTCGCCTGCGCGAAATCGGCGAGCGCGTCGGGATCACGGAGCGGGCCGCGCATCGGATCGTCGCCGAGCTCGCCGACGCCGGCTACATCACTCGCCGGCGCACCGGCCGGCGCAACCACTACACGATCAACGCGCACCTCCCGCTCCCTGACATGCTCGCGCGCGAGCAGAACGTCGGGCAGATGCTCGAGATCCTGACCGCAACTCACGCTGCCGACCGGCGGGTCGATCGCACGGGAACGAGCGGGTGATCGCCGGGCTGCTGCTCGCCCTCGGCAGCGCGCTGGCCGGCAGCGCTTCGCTTCTGCTCAAACAGCGCGGCGCCGGCGCGGCGCCGACGGGTCGCGGGTGCTATCGGGTTCGCAGCGCGGTTCCAAGCATGTCATCGCCGTAGACAGGTAGCCGGGGCGCTCCAGCGGGCCAACGCCGGCATTATTGACGGCGGTTTGCGACCGGCGGCGAGGCGAGCCCGTTCAATGGATACTGGTGCTGGGGGCGCTAGGCTCGGGGAGCACACCTTCGTGGGGCCTCTCCCTCTCTCTCAGCCCAGCGGTGGTCTTCTCTAGGAGAAGAGTTGGGAACGAGGCTGGGATGAGCATCTCAGGGTCGGGGTTGACGGGCCGACAGCAGTTGGCGGCGATCTCCCGCTCGATGGCCAGTTTGCAGCACGAGCATTATGGTCGCGAGCCGACCAAGGTCAACGCGTATGCGATCAAGGACATGATCGTGGTGGTAGTGCGGCTGAAGCATCTGACGCCGTTCGAGAAGTCAATGGTGGACGGAGGGGAGCCTGAGCGCGTACTCGCGCTGCGCGCGGAATTCGCTCGCGTGATGGCCGGGCGCTACATGCACACGGTCCAACAGGTCACCGGACGAACCGTGGTCGCGTTGCTCTCGCAGGCGCACGTCGACCCCGACATCATGCTCGAGGCGTTCTTCCTCGACCGACGGTTCGAGTCAAAGGTCACCGACGGCCTGGCGGAGGTAATCGACCTCCCCGAGGCGGTCGACACGCGCCGCGGCGGGCGCGAGGGCGTCGATTGACGTCTCGACCGAACACGGTGCGGCAGGGAACGCGCCGCCGGATCCGAGCGCCTGAGTCGAGGCGTCTGCTCCACACTGACCCCCGGATCTCATCGAGTCAGCGTGACTCGCCCCTAGTTGCGCACGGGACTCCCGCCTAAAGACGCTGACACCCGACCTGATCTGGGCGGTCGTGCTCATAGAACCCGGGTCGAGCGGCCCATCGGGGCGAGTGCCGCTCCACGCATCGCCCGGGTTCTCCGCCCCTCGCCGGTCAGCCGGTCAGGAGCCGCGCCAAGCGCTCGGCGGCGGTAAGCCGCGACTCCGCGATCGGAAAACCGCGCTCGTCGAATTCGAGTGGATGCGCGGGCAGCCGACGTCCACGCTCGCGGCTCACACTCGATCGGCGCGATCGCAGCTCGCTCATCACGACGGTCAAACGCGGACGACGCCCAACGCTGTCTTGCTCCCGACGCGCCTGCATCAGCAGCCTCCCAACTCGCCCGCACCGACGGCAGCCAGCGTAAGCCGCGCACCCTCGCGCTGGTGTTCGACGTCGCGCAGCGACCAGGCCAGCAGCCACAGCGCGGCCTTGTGCATGGTCGGGAACTCGCTGGCGTCGATCACGTCCTCGACGCCCGAGAACGCCGTGCCCTGCTCCATCATGGCCTCGACCTGCTCTCGGCTTTGGTCGAAGCTGAGTGGCGCGCTCGCTCTCATCGACGCGCCTCCTTCCTGGGTCCCGCGCGACTACCCTGATCGTGCAGCCCGCGGTCCCTCTCGATGAAAGATTGGCCTATCACAGATCGATGGGCTTCGCCACCTGAACCGCGCAATTTGCCGAGAAAACGACCCCTAACACAAGCGGCTCCCCAGGAGTAGGCTGTAGGGAACGCTGCCTGCGGGGCTCCAACGCTTCCTCTCCCTCTTGTGGTGCCCAACACCCGCCCGAGGACGCGGCTGAAAGGCGTCCCATGGACCCCCAGCACGAAAGCCAAGGCCCCCCGGCAAAGATCGCCACCGCTGTGGTTCAGGTACTGCACGAGTACACCGGTCGAGGACCGACGAAGGCAAAGGCAACGATCAACGAGAACATGGTGACCGTCCTGCTCGCAGACACGCTCACCAACGGCGAGCGTACCCTCGTCGAGCGCGGCCGCGCGAACCGTGTCATCCAACTCCGCCACGACTACCAGCTCGTCATGCGCGACGACCTCGTAGAAATCGTGGAACGCGAACTCGAGCGCAAGGTGATCGCCTTCATGAGTCAGAACCACATCGATCCCGACCTCGCAGTCGAGGTGTTCGTGCTCGAGCCTGCCGAGGCGGTCTAGCGCGGCAATCGAGCACCCGAGCTCGTGACGCCGCCGCCGGACGATCGAGGCCCAGACCACTCAGGTCTGACGGCTTCCGCGCCACCGGTCCTGTTTGCGACGCCGACCCAAGGCCACAAGCGGACCCGCTTTGAATCGCAGCGCGGCGCCTTGCTCGCCGTCCTCGAGTCAGTCACCCTATGCGCGGGGCTCGTTTGTGCCGAGTTGACTTTTAGCCGGCTTCTGTTGTCGCGGTGTCGGTGAGCAGTTCGAGGATCTCGCCGATCGTGCGTTGTCGGCCGATGGTTTCTGGGATCGGCAGATCGGTCTGGATCCGGTAGCGGTTCCGACGGCCGTCCTTTTCCTTGAGGACGTAGCCCGCGTCGGTCAGGTCGGTGACGATCCCGAAGGCGCGACGTTCGGTGATCTCGAGTCTGGCAGCGATATCGCGCAGCCGCGTTCCGGGGTCGTGCGCGATCCAGAGGAGGGCTCGTGCGTGGTTGGTGAGGAAGCTCCATTCGGCCACACGGACAGGGTAGATGATCTTTTCTAGAAATATGTTGCAAGAGTGGAGTATGGTGTGAGGTAGACAGTTCGAGGCTCGGTTGTCGCCGACCGCCAGGCTGCTCGAGGGTCAAGGAAAGGAGCCGGGCATGCTCGCGAGCGACCGTCAAGCCGAGTATCCGGCGGGGACTGATTCACGGTCCGCAGGCGGCGAGAGTCTGAGCCCCGGGAC
>Ga0335080_10008449_pt1 | contig 10735 bp, 10 predicted proteins | sample Lox_Sample_34_FD_206720 | JGI IMG/M metagenome (GOLD analysis project Ga0335080, IMG submission 206720) | Soil microbial communities from Loxahatchee National Wildlife Refuge, Florida, United States - Lox_Sample_3.4 | ecosystem: Environmental > Terrestrial > Soil > Wetlands | place: USA...
TGGTGCACCGCGACCTGAAGCCCGCGAACGTGCTGCTGGGCCGGAACGGCGACGTGAAGATCGCCGACTTCGGCATCGCGATCGACGCCACCAGCGACGGACTCACGCGCCCCGGTACCACCATCGGCTCGCCGCCGTACATCGCTCCCGAGCAGCTGCTCGGCGAGCGCGTCGACGCGCGCGGTGACTTGTTCGGCCTGGGCATCGTGCTGTACGAGCTGTTGTGCGGCGCCCCGCCCTACCGCGAGCCCGCCGAGGGCGAGACCGAGAGCCTGCTCACGCGCGTGCAGCGCGAGCGCTACCAGCCCGTTCGCAGCGTCGCTCGCGACGTCCCGCGCTGGCTGGTGCGGCTGGTGAAGTCACTCGTGCGCGCCAAGCCGCGCTCGCGGCCCGCGTCGGCCCAGCGCGTGCGACGCCTGCTCGAGTCACGGCTGCGCGCCTTTCCGAACGAGGCGCGGCTCGAGCTGGCGAGCTGGCTCTGGGAAGAGGGCGTGTTCAAGCCGCGCGAGGGCGACACCGTGGTGCTGTCGTCCGAGCTGCCGTCGCGCTGGCGCGCGCGGCTGGCGCACGGCCTGGCCTACGCGGCGGCCTTGGTCTGCGCGCTCGGCATCGGCTCGTTCGTGGCGGTCGGCGTGCCCGGCCTGCAGCAGCTCGCGGGCCGCGCCCGTGTTGCGACCGCGCCCCCGAGCGCGGACGCCGAGCTCGAATTCACGCTCGACCAGCCGCTCGCGCTCGCAATCGACGGCGCAGCGGCGCAGGCGGTGCAGCCCGAGGAGCGCCGGTCGCTCGCGCCCGGCCGACACCATCTGGTGTTGGAGTGGCCGAGCGGCGCGCGCCTCGAGCTCGACCTCGAGCTCGCCGCCGGCGAGCTGCGCCGCGTGCGGCCCGAGCGCCCGGAGCCGACGCCCGCGCCCTAGGGCTGCTGCAGGTGCACGAGCAGGATGCGGCGGATCTCCTCGATCGTCTCGGGGTTGCCCTGCGCCGAGTGACTGGAGTGCACGATCTTCTCCGACTCGACGCCGTCGATGTGCGCGCTCTGGTACTTCACCACGCCGTCGCTCGCGTCCTCGAGCGGCCCTTCCAGATCCTCGCGCGCGATGATCGAGTGCGCGTGGACGCCCGGCGCGATCGGCAAGCTGGCCAGCACGGTGATGAAGTCACTCCCGGGCCGCATGTTGTCGATGCTGGTCGGCATGGCCGAGAGTGCGATCTTGCCCGGATTGCGCGAGACGAGATCCGAGAGCTGCTTGGTCAGTGAGCTCGGCAGCTCGACGAAGGAGCTGGTGAGCTTGGCCGCGCTCCAGGCGGCCAGGTAGCTGCCGCGCTGCGGCGTGCACACGAAGATCACGCGCTTCACGAACGGCTCGGGCGTGAAGATCGACGCCTCCTCCAACACCTTCTTCGTGTCGGGGTCCGAGACGAGCTGGTCCGGCTCGAGCGGCGTGGTCTGGTGCCAGAAGCGCAGCCCGCTGTCCACGACCGCGAGCTTCGCCAGGAGTCCCCCCTGGCTGTGACCGACCAGCACCATCTGGTGCATGGCGGGATCGCTGCCCTCCGGGTCGAACTCGGCGACCGCGCGCTCGAGCGTCTCGCGCATGACTCCCGCCGAGTAGCCCACGGGATTGCCGGTGTTGTAGATGTAGAGCCAGATCTGGTAGTGACTCACGACCCGGTCGTCGATCTCGAGCTCGTTCAAGAGGTCGGCCCAGCGGCCCGGGCTCGAGGCCGTGCCGTGGATCAATACCACCGGGATGCGCCCGCGCCGGTACGGGTGCACCAGCACCAGGCCGTCGCGGTTGCTCTTGTCGTGCCAGGGATTCACCGCTGCCGAGAAGAAGCCCGCGAGCTCGAAGTCCCACCAGTGCGACTCACCCAGTGTGTAGGCGAGCGCGGAGCTCAGGTCGTACTCGAGCGGCCACTCGTGCTGGCCGACGTGCACCGAGAGCTGGTCGTCGGCCGAGTACATCTCGAGCCGGGCCGAGAGCTTGCCCGCGGCCAGGCCCGCGCGCGGCTCCGCGATGCGCAGGAAGCCGGTCACCGCCACCTTCAGGTTCGAGGGCAGGCGGCGGTGACCCGCCACGACCTTGTCGGTGTCTGCCTTCCACAGACCCGCCACCAACGGGGCGCCGATGCCCGCCCGGCGGTAGCGGTTGCGCAGGCCGAACACCTCGAGATCCGCCGCGGGCACGAACGCCTCGAGGTGGTAGCCGCCCCAGGAGAGCGCCGCCGCATCGCCATCGAGCTCGAGTGACCCGAACGGCAGCGCGTGGCTCCCGCTCGCGATCTGCCACTCGCCGTCGTCGGCGGTCAGCGCCTCGGCCAGCCCTCGGTTGTACAGATCGCACGCCACGCGCAGCCGCGGATCGCTCGCGTCGAGCGGCGGGTCGTCGAGCTCCGAGAAGAGCAGCGCGTAGGCGTAGACGGCGGACGCCAGGTAGAAGCTGCGATCGTGCGACTTCTCGGCATAGGCATACGCCAGCTCGGACAGCGCGAACAGCCGGTAGCGGTCACCCGAATGCTCGAGGCCGTCGTGCAGCGTGCGCAACGCGCCCACCGGATCTTCCTGATACTGCGTGTACAGATCGAGCCGCTGCAGCACCTGCGCCGAGAGCTGACTCACGGCTTCCGAGTTCAAGACGTTCGAAGTGACTTCGCGCTGCACCAGCGTGGGGTCGGCCTCGTGCACCCGCACGGGGACCGCGAACCAACCCGAGCAGCCCCAGAGGCCGAGGCACGCGAGCAGCAGGGCGGCGCGCTTCAAATCCGCTCGAGCCTTTCGCGCGTGCGGTCGTCGCTCACGTTGCCGGTGTTCCGCGTCGAGGCGGGCTCGAGCAAGAGCACGCTGGCCTCGCCGCGCGCCACCGGCTTGTGCTCGACGCCGCGCGGCACGATGCAGAGCTCGCCCGGCCGGAGCTCCACGACGCGATCGCGGAAGTGGATCGCGAGCGCGCCGTCGAGCACCAGGAACAGCTCGTCCTCGTCGGCGTGGTGGTGCCACACGAACTCACCTTGGACCTTCACGAGCTTCACGTGCTGGCCGTTCAGCTCGCCCACGATCCTGGGATTCCAGTGATCCGAGAACAGCGCCAGCTTCTCGGCCAGATTCACCTTGTTCACGAGCTCTCCCGACAGTAGGGCTGTGTCTTTTCGGCCTCGCGCTCGAGCACGCCGCCGCGCGCCAGGAGCTGCGCGCGGAACGCCTGGGTGCGCGCGCCCGCCGGCGGATCGAGCCGCCAGTCACCGGTCGCGCCGAAGAAGGCCAGCGGTGACAGCAACAGCGGGCCGATGCCCATCCACTCCCCCGTTTCATAGTGGAGCCGTATCGTCTCCTGCGGCGCGTCGACGGCATGAAACGAGACCACGACGCGCTCTTCGGTCTTCAGACTGAGCGTCAATAGCTCGAGCCACAGGGGACCGTACTGAACGTCGTCGACCGGGAGCTGCGCCGCAAGCTCGAGGTCGATCGGGCAACGCAGCTGGCGGGTGAAGTCGACCTCATGGAACAGATCGATGCTGCGCAGCGTGTAGATCAGGTACGCCGCGGCATCGAGCTCGCGCAGCGCGATCTCGGCCTGCCCCTCGCCCGCGCGCAGCGTGGGCTCACTCACGCCCACTTGCCAGATGGCCGTGCGATCGGGGTGCAGCGGCGCGCTCGCCTCGAGCCGCGGCTGCGCCGGCACGTGCGTCAGCGAACAGCCCGCCGCGACCAGCACGATACCGGCGATCGTCAGCGGGCGAGACACTTCGGGTCGCGCCGGGGAGTCACACCCGCGAAGAGCTCGCTCCAGTGCTGGTCCAAAAAGCGCGTGAACGCGTCGTTCGAGCTGTCCGGCGCCCGATCGTAGCGCCAGCCGGGCAAGAGCGAGAGCGGCCCCGAGCCCCACCACAGCACCTCGACGCGCTCCCAGGGAAACACGTAGGTCTGGCTCGGCACGTCGCGCCGCACGAAGTAGTGACCCCGGTCCCAGGACTCGATCACGGGAATGACTCCCAGCGCGAGCAGGATCCAGGCGTCGTCGGGGTCGTTCCCGGTGCGATGGCCGGCGTTCGGATTCTCGACCGGCACCAGCACGACGTCGGGCTCGCAGCCGAGCTGGCTCCCGAAATCCACGTGCGCGAAGCGCCCGGTCGCGCGCAGCGCATTGGCGAGCGCGACCGCGCTCGGAACCGCCCCCCAGCTGTTCCAACGCCTCGCATCGAGGCGAATCTCCGGCTGCGCGATGGCAATCACGAGCTCGGGCGCGGGCGGCGGGCTCGTGGCGGGTGGCAGGTGGAGGCTCGTGCCCTGGTAGGTGGCGTAGCAGCCCAGCGCGCAGACGGTCACCAGCAGAAGCGCCGGAATCCGGGCTATCGGCGCAGCTCGATCCCGCGCCACGCATCGAGCTCCTCCTGGCGTGGCGCCTGCTCGGCACGGCAGGGCACGTCGAGGATCATCGTGTCGCGTCGCTCTTTGGTGTAGGGGCGCCAGTGCGGAATCGCCGCGTGATTCGGGTCGCCCGTGCGCGCGAACGCGAGCCAGGTCGCGGTCATGAGCTCCGCGAGCTGCGCGCGGTCGGCGCGCGATCCCGTGAGCGGCACGCTCTCGGCGTTGTCGAACACGAACGGGATCTCGAGCGCGTGCGCCGACTTGAACAGGCCGCCCATGAAGTCGCTGGCCCAGCTGAAGAGATACATGTACGCGGGCGCTGCGCCGACCTCCGACTTCCGCTCGGCGAGCCGGATCGACATGATGCGCGTGGGCTCGGTCGCGATCGCGATGTACAAGTCCCAGGGCGTGGCTTCCGGCCGCGTGCGCTGGTAGGTCCCGAGCACGCGCTCGAGCTTGTCGCCGAGCATCGGCACGAGCCGCTTGCGCAGCTCGTCTTCGCTGAGTCGCCGGCGCTTGGGATCCGCGGCCACGAACAGCGCGGCCTCGTCGAAGTTGGTGCCCACCAAGAGCGGCACCTGCGCGCCGGAGGGCGCGGCGGTCGGGTGGAACGGATGCACCGGGAAGTGACTGCCGTCGACCACCGGCGAGAGCTGGAACATGGCGTTCGCGCCCAGCAGGAACGGCCCGCTGCCGCGCGCGCCCGCGGGCATGCGCGCGACCGCGTCGAGGATCTGCTGCGGCGCCAGCTGCTGCAGCTTGCGCGCGTCGGCCGCGGGAATCTCGAGCGCGGCGAGCAGCCGCTCCGTGAAGGCCTGCGCGGTGGCGCGCTCCACGCCGCGCAGCCCGGGCCCGCTCTGCACGATCGCGCGCTGGAAGAGGCCCTTCGCCGCCGGCAGCGCGAGCATGGTGCTGACCTTCACGCCGCCGCCCGACTCACCGAACAGGGTCACGTTGCCGGGGTCGCCGCCGAACGCGGCGGCGTTGTCGCGCACCCACTCGAGGGCGACCACCACGTCGAGCAGGCCCGCGACGCCCGAGCCCGAGAAGTCCTCGCCCAGGAGGTCGGCCAGGTGCAGATAGCCGAACGCGTTCAGGCGGTGATTCACGGTGATCACGACCACGTCGCCGCGCCGCGCGAGATTGGCCCCGTCGTACATCGACTCGGAGCCGGCGCCCGCGCTGAAGCCGCGCCCGTGCAGCCACACCATGACCGGCCGGCGGCGGCCGTCGGACAAGCCCGGCGTCCACACGTTCAGCACGAGACAGTCTTCGCTCTGCGGCAGATAGCGAACGCTGCCGACCGTGCGCGCGTCGCTCTGCGCCGGATCGACCAGTGACCCGAGCTGCGGGCAGATCGGCCCGAAGTCCAGGGCGTCGCGCACGCCGGCCCAGGGCGCGCGCGCCTGCGGCGGCCGGAAGCGGCGCTCACCGCCCGTGGGCTCGCCGTAGGGAACCCCGGCGAAGCGGTGGATCCCGCGCTGGCTCGTGCCGCGGAGCTTCCCCGCGCTCGTCTCGACGATCGGCTCGCTCATGACTGCACGCCCTCCGTGCAGTCAGGATACCACCCCCAGGAGCTAGGGGGTCTCTCCGCCGCGCGCCTTCCAAGTGAGTTCCCAGACGCACGAGACCGATCCGACCACTCGGCACTTGGAGTGCTTCACGGCGATGTCGTCGAAGCCCAACAGGATCATCCGCTCCGACTGGTAGCCGGTGAAGGTGTCGCAGATCTCGCGCGTGGGCAGCGCGAAGTTCAGGAGCTCGACCACGGCGCGACCGGGCTCGCGCTCCAGGATGCGCATGTCGCCGCTGTCGTACATGGACGAGAGCAGCGTGAAGGCGGCCTTGCGGTCGGCGCTCTTGTTGAAGCGCTTGTAGGTGCCTTCCATCTGCGCACGGGCCGCGTCACGGCCCATCTTCTCGCAGGGATTCACGCGCCCGCCGCCCGCCACCTTGGAGAGCGTCTTCAGCATCTCCGCGAAGTCCTCGAGCGGATACCACGACGCCAGGACCGTACGCTCGCTCAGATAGTGCGTCAGCCGTGCCGGCAGGTACGTCTCGACGCGCTCGCGCTCGGGCACCGCCAAGAGCGCCTTCACCACCTCGACGAACACGGTTCCCTTTGCGTTCGGCATCACAGCCGATTCGGTCGGCGGCGCACGCGGCTTGAAGCCCGGGCGTGGCGCGCGTGGCGACGAAGACCCGGGATAGAATCGCAGCATGACTTCGGAAGCGAGCCCCGCAGAGCCCGACCTCTGGCTGCGCGACGACCTGGCGGACTTCGAGCAGCGCCCGGTCAGCTTGCTCGAGAAGACCAAGCTCGTGTTCGTGGCAGGCAGCGGGCCGGCCGTGATCGTGATGTCGGAGATGCCCGGCATCTACGCGGGAGTGTCTCGCTTCGCGCGCAAGGTGCGGGACACCGGCTTCACGGTCTGGATGCCGCAGCTGTTCGGCGAGCCGGGCCGACCGCCGACCATGGGCTACGGCCTGCGCAGCATGGTGATGGGCTGCATCAGCCGTGAGTTCCGCGCCTTCGCCGCCAACGAGTCGAGCCCGGTCACCGCCTGGCTGCGGGCGCTGGCCGCGCACGCGCATCCGCTCTGCGGCGGGAAAGGCGTCGGCGCGATCGGCATGTGCTTCACCGGGAACTTCGCGCTCTCGATGATGCTCGAGCCCGCCATGCGCGCGCCCGTGCTGTCACAGCCCTCGCTCCCGCTCTTCCAGGCCGGCGGCATGCACATCGCCCCCGACGAGCTCGAGCGGGTGAAGAAGAGACTCGAGCGCGATGACCTGACCGTGCGCGCCTACCGCTTCGCGGGTGACCCGTTCTGCAAGGCCGCGCGCTTCGAGGCCTACCAGCAGGCGCTCGGCCCGCGCTTCGAGGGGCGCGTGCTGCCGGATGAGTGCGCGCGCAAGGGCACGCCGATGCGGCCGCACAGCGTGGTGACCATGCACCTCGTCGACCGCGAGGGCGAGCCCACACGCGCCGCGCTGGACGAGATCCTCGGGTTCTTCGCCGAGCGACTGCGCGACTAGGACATGCGCAGCGCGAGCAGCCGCGCCGCGAACACCGCCCACATCAGGAAGATCAAGAGCGCCCCCGCCGCGTAGGCGTAGAAGCGGTGCACCACGGTGTTGTAGGTGATGTGGATCGTGCTGTGCAGCGCGCGCAGCGCGACGAAGATCCAGGCCGCGATCACGAAGAATGGAGTCACCTGGTCGGACGCCGCGAGACACGCGCACAGCACGTAGAACAGGACCGGCACCTCGAACAGGTTCTTGAAGTTGTCGGCCGCCTCGACGCGCTTCAGCACGCCCGCGCCCAGCACGCTGTTGCGAACGGTCTGCGGGTCGAGCCGCAGCTCGCGCATCTCGGCGACCCGATCGAGATATAGCTTCACCCAGACCACGAAGGTCAGCAGCACCATCGCGGCGCAGGGCAGCAGGATGTCGACCTTGCCCACCAAGGTCACTCGCCCAGCACCGCGGCGACGAACTGCTGACAGCGCTGGTTCGCGGAGCGGGCCAGCGAGGTCGGGAACAGGTTGAAGCCGTGCACGCCGCCCGGATAGATCGCGAGCTCGGCGCGGCTTCCGGCCACCGCCCAGCGCGCCGACATGAACAGGCTGTCGTCGAGCAGCGGGTCCAGCGTGCCCACCGTGAACAGCGCCGGCGGCAGGCTGCGCAGGTCGGCGTAGAGCGGGGAGGCGTCGGTGGTCGCGCGCTGCGCGCGGTCGGGCAGGAAGTGATTGCTGAACCACTCGATGATCGGCGTCGAGAGCACGAGGTTCCGCTCGCCCCAGTTGCGCACGCTGGGCGTGAACGTGGCGTCGTACAGGCCGTACACCAGGTTCGCGCCGCGGAACGGAGTCACATGGTGGCGGTCGCGCAGGCGCAGAAGCGTGACCGCCGAGAGGTGCGCGCCCGCCGACTCACCGCCGATCGCCAGCCGCTCGCTGCCGAACTCACGCTTGGCGTTCTCGAGCAGCCACAGCGCTGCCGCCTCGCAGTCGTCCGGGCCGGCGGGATAGGGATGCTCCGGGGCCAGCCGATAGCCCACGCTCACCGCCACCGCGCCGGCCGCGTTCGCCAGCGCGTCGAGCATCACGTCCTGTGCGTCGTGACTGCCGAGCGTGTGGCCGCCGCCGTGGATGTGGAAGTAGACGCCGCGCAGCTCACCCTTCGGCCGGATCACGCGCAGCGGCAGCTCGCCCGCCGGCCCGCGAATCGACCGGTCGACGGCGTGCGGTAGCCGCACGATCGGTCCGAACGTCCCCTGCCCCGACTCGCGCGCCGCCCGGATCGCCTGCGGCGTCTGCGTGTGGATGGCCGGCACCTGCGCCAGCAGCTTCTCGAGTGTCTCGTTCGCCGCGCGCGTCTCTGGATCGATCGCCTCCGGCGCGAACAGCTTCGGGTCGAGCGTCATCGGTGCCGTCCTCCCGTTTCCAAGTCTACTGCAACCCCGATCGCGCGATGCAAGACGCGGCCGAAGTGGTACGCTCGGATTCGGTGGGGCGGTGGTTCTCGTCGTCGCTGTTGCTGATGTGGCTGCTGGCGTTCGGCGGGAAGCCCCTGCACGCGGCGTCGCTCTCGAGCACCTGGCTCGGCGGCTCAGGATCGTGGAGTGATCCCGCCCGGTGGAGCGACGGCGTCCCCCAGAACACCGCGAGTGACTCGTTCCAGGCTGCGGTCGATGGCGGAAATCCGCTGGCCTCGGCAGTCGGGATCGACGGCGGCGTCGTGGTCGATTCGCTGACGATCGACCCTGGAGATCGGGTGACGATTGCCGCATCCGGGAGCCTCTCCGCGCAGCTCGTCGAGGGCGGCGGAGAAATCGACAACCTGGGCATGCTGGGCGCGAGCGGCGGGCACACGCTCGGCACGGGACAGCTGGTGGTGCAGAACGCCGGCGGCGTGATCCAGCTCGACGGCGGACACTGGAGCTCGAGCGACCAGACCAACGTCATCGGCGGCGACTTCGTCGCCGAGAACGGCAGCACCGCGATCGTCTCGGCCACCTTCTCGGGCACCCGCCTCAGCGCGGACGCCACGAGCAGCGTCACGCTCGGAGGCGGCCTCAGCGACGTCACTTTCGCGACGGGTCACTTCACGCTGAGCGGCCGCGTCTCCGGCGCGCTCGTGAACTCGGCAGTGCTGGAAGGGGCACTCATCCTGGACGGGCCCGCGACGATCGAGAACCACGGCCAGATCATCGTCACCTACGACGAGAGCAGCAGCCTCACGCTGTCCGGCGGCGGCGCGGTCACCTACCAGACGGGGAGCGACGTTCCCAGCCCCACCACCTTCACCAATCTCGACAACCAGATCCGGGGCTCGGGCCGGATCCGCCTGGCGAGCAACGCCGGGCCGATCGACGCGACCGGCGGGCTGCTCGACGTGTTCGGAAATCCGACCGTGCAGCACGACGGGATCTTCGGAGCGGCTCCCGGCGGGACGCTGCAAGTTCGCGACGTGACCGGCGGTGGCTCGTGGAGCGCGCATGGTGGGACGATCCATGCGCTCGGCAACGTTGCGACCAGCGGCGACATCTCCGTGACCGACGGCGGGTCACTGATCGTCGATACCTCGATGACCGGCCGCAACCTCACGATCGACTCCACCGGGACGCTCGACATCGAGGGCGCGCTGCGACTCGCCGGGAACGTCGAGCTCGACGGTTCCGCGGGCGGACGCTTCGTGTTCGGCCCCGGCGCGTCATTCGAGGCCGCCCACGGCGGAGGCGCGGCGGTCGGTGACTGGGCCAACTGGCAGTTCGTCGAGGTGGCCGGGCGAGATCTCGGAGACGACCCGACGGCGTTTCGCACCACGAACGCCTATCTGCCCGAGCTCGTGATCGGTCCCGACGGCCGGCTCTTCTTCGAGGATCACGCCGACAACGGGAACCGCCAGCCGGGCGTCGCCGAAGCCATCTACGTCGACACCCTGGTCTTCGACGACGCCCAGGGCCTGCTCGACCTGAACGGCATCCGGCTCTTCTACAACCACCTGGTCGGCAGCGCGAGTCAGATCATCGACGTGGCGGTGCCGGAGCCAAGCGCACTCGTGCTCGCAACGCTGGCACTGACAAGTCTGGGCGTTCGCCGCCGGTCAAGTACAGCCGCGCAGTAGGTACAGCACGATCAGCACCGGGATCGGGACGCCGATCAGCCACAGCACGAGCCAGCCGACCTTTCCGCTCTGGTCATTGAGCTGCATACCGCTCGCTTCAGCAAGGCACGTGCCGTGCGGGAAGAGCCGCGCGCGCGCCGGCCGGGCGCGGGCGTGCAACTTGTTCACTCCGCTAGGCGGCGCGGCGGGCGCGGACGAGCAGCAGCAGCGGGCGGCCGAGATACTTCCGGGCGAGCGGGA
>Ga0335080_10008452_pt1 | contig 10733 bp, 7 predicted proteins | sample Lox_Sample_34_FD_206720 | JGI IMG/M metagenome (GOLD analysis project Ga0335080, IMG submission 206720) | Soil microbial communities from Loxahatchee National Wildlife Refuge, Florida, United States - Lox_Sample_3.4 | ecosystem: Environmental > Terrestrial > Soil > Wetlands | place: USA: Florida...
CTGTTAGTCTTACAGCGTTCGCTGCCCGGCGGTCCCGCGGATCGTTATCTGACAACACCAATGACTGTGGATCTGGCGGCCAACACCGCAGTCAGTTTCGCCACCACCACCACTTGGCAGGCTTACGCCGGCGAGTCTACGATGCGGTACCTGGTGCAGGGAATCGGGCTGGTCGCGCAGAATTTCTTAGCCGGCGCCGCGGGGCTGGCAGCCGGATTCGCATTTATCAGGGGTATGGCGCGAAAGCGCTCCGCCACCATCGGCAACTTCTGGGTGGACCTGGTGAGGTCGTTGCTTTGGGTCCTGTTACCCTTGGCGCTGGTTGGAAGCCTTGTTTTGGTCTGGCAGGGCGCGCCGCTGAACATGGAGCCATACACCGTGGCGCACACGCTGGAAGGGCGGGCACAGACCATCGCACAAGGCCCTGTAGCCGCTCTCGAATTCATCAAAAATCTGGGCACCAACGGCGGTGGCTTTTTCAACGCCAATGGCGCGCATCCTTACGCCAATCCCACGCCATTGACGAACTTCGTTGGCATGCTGGCGATCGCCGTGTTGCCGGCATCTTTGATGATCGCATTCGGGCGCGTGACTCACCGCCTGCGGGCAGGTTGGGTATTGCTCAGTGTCATGGCCGTATTGTTCGTTGTTGGCTTGGCGATATGCGACCGGGCCGAGGCTGCGCCCCCTCCGCAACTGGCTGACCTGCATGTGTCCGGCGGTAACATGGAGGGCAAGGAAGTACGGTTCGGCATCGGCGGTTCGGTGCTGGCCGCGATGGTCACTTCCAACACCGCGACCGGCTCTTATAACTCCATGTATGACTCCTATCAGCCGATGGGTGTGCTGGCAATGCTCATCTCCGTGCTCTTGGGTGAGGTAGTGTTCGGAGGGCTTGGCGCGGGCCTATCCAGCATTGTCATGGTGGCGCTGGTAGGTGTGTTCCTGGGTGGATTGATGGTGGGACGCACGCCCGAATATCTGGGCAAAAAAATCGGCCAGGCGGAGGCCCGGTTTATGGCGTTGTATGCCTTAGTGACGCCGAAGGTAGTGCTGTTTCTGACCGCCGTGGCGGTGGCCACAAGCGCCGGACGGGCGGGGCTGATCACGAACTCCGGGCCGCATGGCTTCACCGAAATCCTCTTCGCCTATGCTTCGTGCATGGCCAACAACGGCCAGGCGATGGCAGGGCTGAACGCCAACAGCCTGTTCTACAACGTCACCACCGGAATTGCCATGCTCGCCGGCCGGTTCGGGTTGGCGGCGCTGGCCCTGGCACTGGCGGGCCGGTTTGCGGCACAGCCTCGCCAGCCAGTCACGGTGGGGACACTGCCGAGCGACACGCCGACCTTCGGGGCGCTTGTTTTCGGTGTGATCGTGCTTGTGGGAGCTCTCTGCTTTCTTCCGGCGCTCGCACTGGGCCCCATCGTCGAGTTTCTGCGGCGCTGAATGATCCCTGCCGGTGCGGCTAGGTTTCCCCGCTTACCTTCCTTACTCGAAACGCTGGCGCCTCGTAACCGGCAGGGCGATTACTCGCCGGAATCGTCATGGTGTTCCCGTCCCGCAGGGCGTAGAACGTCGGAGACATGATCTCGACCCCCGCCTGGTTGAAGCTGTCCTGGATTGCCTCGTGGAGGCGCGAATAAATGTTTTGGAAGTCGTTGGCGTGATCGGTGTAGGCGTTCAATTCGTAACTGATGTTGAAGTCGTTGAGGCTTGTCTCCAGCACGAATGGTCGCGGGTCCGCCAGTATCCCATCCGTGCTGAGCGCCGCGCGGATGAGCAGTTCATGCACGGTTCGCCAGGGGGCGTCGTACCCGATCGTTACCTTCGTGTTGAGGATCAGCCCCTGCGTGCGCGCCATCGCGCTGTAATTGACGACCTGGTTGCTGAGAATGGCGCTATTCGGTATCACCACCTCCTCATTCTTGATCGTTTGCAAGCGTGTCACCAGCAAGGTCCGTTCCAACACGTCGCCGATCGTATCCGCGATTTTCACCCGGTCGCCGGGATGAAACGCGCGCATATAGATCAGGACCAGGCCGGCCAGCACGTTGCTGACGGCGGAGCTCGATCCCAGCGAAAGCACCAGGCCCAGAAAGATCGTGACGCCCTTGAAGGCATCGGTTTTTCCGCCCGGCAAATAGGGAAAAGTCACTACCAGCGCGAACAGGATCACGACTACGCGCACCAACTGGTAGGTCGGCTGAGCCATTTCCGGGTGAATTGCCTTGATAGTGAGATCTCCGTTTTCGATGGCCTGCGCGAGGAACTTCAGGACCTTCAGTACGTAATACGTCACAAAGACCGCGATGACTACGAAACCACCGCTGGGCAGGTAATTCACCACCGCGGTGCCGGCAGCTCCAAAGGTCTGCTCCAGGTAGTCTAACAGCGTGGTCGAAATGCCGGCGGTCTGCGGAAACAGGCCGAAAGTATATGAGATGACCAAGGAGAACTCGGACAGTAGCGCGATCAGGGCAATGAATTTCAACCCTGTCATCAGGACTGCAATTGCACGCTCGAGGAGTAACCGGCTGGCGCGGCCGCCGCTCACCGTGGCTTCCCGGCTGAAACGCCGCTTGAGGCGCCGGTCCAGCCAGCCGAGCACCTTCCATAGGGCCCATACCGAAAGGCAAAAAACGGACCATGCGGCCAGGGTCTTGAGCACCGCCCTTACGAAGCTGGCCCATGTGTGGCGCGTTCGATAACCCTGGATGGCCTTTTGGATGTTTGCGGCATACCGGCCTGCTAGTTCCGCCTGCGTAACACCCGCCGACTCCGCGTCTCCTTCGGTCACGGCCATAATGATGGCTTTGTCCGCCACCACTGCCGTGGTCTTTTCCGAAGGAATTGCCCTGATTCCAACCTGGCCCGTGAATCCTTTCTCGGCGAGCATCGTTATCCGGTGCTCGATTTCTAACGCGCGATCTTCGGCGGTGAAGTGTCCCACCGGAGCGTAGACGCGCACTACTTCCTGGCCGTCGATGATGACTGGAGCGCCATTCTCCTCGGCATAGACAACGGAACTGAGCGCGGCCAGCAGGAGAGCCGGAATGCTGATCCAGCCTCGGTCACGTTTGATCATGAGTCATTCCTTTCCTATTCAAAAGCTTGCGCCCGGCTGATGTTAGGCGCTCTGCCTTCGCCGCGCGCATCCTCGGCGCCTGGCGCGATTCGCTGAGGCCAACACATCCCGCCGTCTGGGTTATCGTAGACTTTGGGGTCCGCCCCATCATGAGGAACGCATCTGTGAATGGTCGATTCTACCCGGTTTCGCTGCAGGTAAACGGTGGACCGGTGTTCCGCAACGACGGCTGGTCGGGGTACTTGGCCTTCGACACTCCCGGGCTCACGCTGGCGCAACTCGAGGAGGTCGCCCGTTATTACTACAGCCTTGGATACGGCTACTTTTGTCCCACCATGGTGACCGCTAGCCCGGAAGCATATCAGACGAACCTGCCGGTCTTCCGCGCCGCGCGCCAATTCCCGTGGGGGCAGGGAATCCTGCCTCCTCACTTGGAAGGCCCGTTTCTCGCGCCCGAGTGCATCGGCGCGCATAATCCAGACCTGCGTCGCGATCCATCGGTGGAGTTTGCGGCCAAGCTTATGGAGTGGTCCGGTGGATTCATTGGATGCGTCACCATGGCATCGGAACTTCCGTGCGCTTGGGAGGTCATCCGCTATTTCAGCGGTGCCGGCGTCAGCGTGAGCCTGGGGCATCAGAATCCCACGATCGAGGACATACTTGCGGCTCTTGCCGCGGGCGCGACTGGCTTTACACACGTGCTGAATGCCGCGACCAAAGACAGGATCACCGTCAAGGACCTGCGCATGATTGCGCAGTTCACTGACCGGCGGGCCTTCTCGATGATCATAAGCGACGGCATCCACGTTCCCGGATACGCGGTGAGGCTGATGGCGGAAGGCAAGGGGCCCGACAAGGTGATCTTCGTTGCCGACGAAAGCCCCCTCCTCGGAGCGCCAGTGGGCACCGTCGTGCCCATGTGGGGACGGACCTTCGAGGTCCGTCTCGACGAGGCGGCGCGTGTGCGCACGTATGATCTCAGCGGTTCCTGCACGCCGCTCGTCGAATGCCTCAATGTCGCGTCGAATTCTGGTGTCCCCCGCGAAACCGTCGAGCGTGCCGTGACAAGCAATGCCGCTGCCTTCCTCAAGCCCGCGCTCGACCGTCTCGGCATCCGTCTTCCAGACGCGCCCACCCACACCTGCGGTGTCGTCTTTCGCGATGGCGCCTACGCGCCGGCCCAGGGTTGAGGCGCATGCAATGGAACTGATCGCACCCGAGGTGAAACCGGTTCTTGATCCTGAATTCCGGCCGGCCGCCGTGGCTTGGCGCGCCTTCGCGCGGGGAATCGCGGGCCGCTCCGAACCCGTCCGCATCGCCGTCGAGCAAGGTGACGGTTCCGTCTATGTGTTCGAGCGCGCCATCGCGCGGGACTCCGGCAGCGCCGCAACCGCGGTGAATCTGCGTTTTCTGGAGCGCGAAATAAAATTCCTGCTCTGGGCGGTGGGCGGTTTTCGACTGCATATGGACGCGCCCGAACCCTTGGTCGTCCTGCTGCGGGACTACGTCTATCGCTATTCCCCAACTGCCTTGTTCGATATGGAAGTCATGGGGCCCATCATCTACGGGCGCCCTTTCGAGATCCTCCATTCTACGGGCGCCGCATTCCCGAAGGCCTCGCATGTAACGCTGCCGCTCGGGCGGCACACGGGCGGTTGCCGTGTTGCCATCGACAAGGGCGCATCGGATATCAAAGCTTACGCCGAGCAGGATGGGCGGAAGAAGTTCGCCGCGGAATTCAAGTGGGACCCGAAGCCGCAGACCGATCCTGCCTACCACTACGAACACATTCGTAATGCTCTGCGCACTGCCGCGGCCACCCTGCCGCGCGTGGACGCCATCGGCGTGAGTTCGGCGGGCGTCTATGTGGCGAATGAGGCGCGCATCGCCTCGTTGTTCCGCGGCATGCCCCGCGACCGCTTTCAAAGCGACATCGTGCCCATGTACCATCGCATCCAGGCGGAATTCGGCGGCATACCGCTGGTGGTCGCCAACGACGGGTCGGTCTCCGCGCTGGCGGGGTCCATGTCGCTCGGCCGTAACCGCGTGCTCGGCCTGGCGTTCGGCAGCAGCCTGGCCGCGGGCTACGTGGATGCCGGCGGCAACATCACCACCTGGCTCGATGAACTGGCCTTCGTCCCCATAGACATGAATCCGCGCGCTCCCACCGATGAATGGTCGGGCGACCGAGGCTGCGGTGTGCAGTATCTCTCGCAACAGGCGGTGAACCGCCTGCTCGCACCGGCGGGCATCGAGGTGCCCGCGGACATGGGCGTCCCCGAACGGTTGGAGCACGTGCAGGAATTGATGCGGAAGGGTGATCCGCGCGCCGGGAAGATCTACCAGACAATAGGCGCCTACTTCGGCTACGCGCTGGCGCACTACGCGAATTATTACGACATAGGCACCGTGCTGGTGATGGGGCGCGTGACCACCGGTCCCGGCGGCCAGGTCATCCTGGAAGTAGCGAACAACGTTCTATCGCGCGAGTTCCCCGGCCTGTCGATCGACGTGCGCCTTCCCGACGAAGCCAGCCGCCGCGTGGGCCAGGCGGCCGCCGCCGCGTCGTTGCCGCAAATTCGAGCAGGTGGGGCAGGCTCTCAGCCTGTCGCGGGCTCTTAGCCCGCCATGTTCTCATGCCAATCGGCGAGTGAGACTCCCGTTACGGCTCCGGCTGGGTGAACGGGAACCGTGACCGCACCGCCAGCACCAGGTCGTGCTCCTCGCCCGGCTTTGCGCCACTGTAGAATCCCACGGTGGCGTTTAACCGGATGAAATAAGCGTCGCCCTCGCTGGCCGGATAGCGCCCCTCGTTGCCATCCGCGCCGCCGCCCGCGACCATCTCCCCTCTGCCTCGCAGCACGTAGTAGATCTCTTCCGCCGTTTCGTGGTGATGCGGAATGTTGGTGCCACCCGGAGCGAAATCCATGATGAACAGGCTGACCATCTGGCTCGCGGCGGCCAGCTTGTCGCGGCGGCTGGACGTCGTTCCCATCAGGAGTTTGAAACGGCAATCCGGACCGTGCCCCTCCAATGTCTGTGACGGCACATCGTCGGCATTTGCCAGCATCAGCCTTGGCGTGGACGGAACCTTCACGCCTCTGGGAATCCGGAAGCCCATCACCAATAAGCGCAGCGCCTCGCCCGACGAATTCGCAACCCCGTGTTTCACACCCGCCGGCAGGTATGCGAAATCATTCCGCCGGATCGCGGCGCGCTCATCCCCACAGATCAGGTTCCCCTGGCCGGCCAGCACGAAATAAATCTGCTCCTCCGCCGGATAGCTGACGATCGCACTCGCGCCGGCCGGCGCAACCGTCAACTGGCCATACCTGGCGATGCCCTTCAACTGTTTCGCCTGGCTATCTCCCGCGCCGAACACTGGCTGGTAGGACGCGCCTGTCGCTCCGGCGGTGAGATCGTCCGCTTGAGGCGCGATCTGCGCAATTGTCCGCCGCAGAAACGTCGGATCGGCGCCGGCCATGCATCCGGCAGCCAGCAGCAGAAGCGCGCCCGCGTGCGTTGCGTTACTCATACGTGACACAGTTGCACCATTTCCCGGTCTCATCATAATGCGGCCACGGCCCGCCGGTCATAAACCCCGAGACGATCTTGTCGTCGAACATGGGCGTCGGCTCGAAGTAACCCGGCCGCCGCAGGTGTTCTTTCACCACCTCATCGTTCAGTTCCAGGCCGAGGCCGGGCGTGTTCGGAACCGCCACATAGCCCTTGTCGATGATCGGCTTGGGCACGCCCTTTACCAGGTCTTGCCACCACGGCATGTCCAGCGCGTGATTCTCCATCGCTACAAAATTTCCGAAGGTCGCTGCCGTATGGTACCCGGCATAGGCCCCCACGGGGGAACCCGCGTGATGCATCGCCGTTCCGATCCCCGCCAGTTCCGCGTAATCGGCAATCTTCTTGGTCTCCAGTAGCCCGCCCGACGTTTCGATATCCGGGTGGATCAGGTCGACCGCCCGGTTGTCGACCAGGTCATCGAAACCGTTGCGCAGCCCGAACACGTCCTCCCCCGTCAGGATGGGAGTGGTGGTGTTTGCCTTGATTTCTTTGAGTCCTTGCCAGTTGGTCCAGGGGACCATGTCTTCAGCCCATGCAAGCTGGTATTTTTCAAAAGCCCGCGCATAGCGGATCGCGTCTTTCACGTTCAACGGGCCAAAGTGATCCGCGGCCAGCGGCGCGCTCCATCCGATCACGTCGCGAATGGCCGCGATGAACTCGCACAAGTATCCGAGACCCTTCTCGGTCGCCACGCCGCGATCATTGACGGCGCCGGGCCGCTCGGCCACCAACTCCGTGTGCAGATCCATCTTGAAATAGGTGATCCCCATCTCCTTCCGTCTCCGCATCCGCTCCGCGTACACCTTGGGATCCTTGTGGTCGGTGGTGTCTGCGTAAATACGGATGCGATCCCGCACCTGGTTTCCGATCAGGCGGTGCGCCGGAACCCCGTAAACCTTGCCTGCGATATCGTGCAGCGCCATGTCCACCGCGCTGAAGCCGCCGCCCATGCGCCCGTGTCCCGCGAACTCGCGCAGCGGGCGCAGGTTGTTCTCGATGTCGAGCGGATTCTTGCCCACCAGGTGCGCTTTCAATATCAAGGCGATTCCTTCGACGCCCGCGTCGCGCACCTCCCCCAGGCCGTAGACATCCTGGTTGGTGTAGATCCTGATGATGGGGTAGTCGTAATTCGCCGCCACCCGGCAGGCGCGCATGTCGGTGATGCGCAAACCGCTCGGCGCCGAGTTGCGGTTGACCGGTTGTTGCGCGCCAAGGGTGCCGGTGGTGAGTTTGAATAGCGGACCGAACGCCGCGGTCGCCGCCGCCCGCCGCAACAGGCTGCGCCGGCTGCATTGAGATTCGCGCATCGCGCTTCCTCCGCAATAATAGTAACGCTGCGCACCCTGGCGATGACATGGCTTCTGCTATACTCTCCCGCTATGCGGATACGGTCCCTCGCCCTCGCGTCTCTCTTGCGTGTAGCCGCCCTTGCGCAAGGGCAACTCACTCCCGGAGTCAAGCCTTTCATCGCCGTTGACGCCCCCGCCGTCGCCTTGGAACACGTCCGCGTCATTGATGGCACGGGTGCTGCGCCGTTGGAAGATCAAACCGTCGTGATCGGCGGCGGCCGTATTCAGGCACTAGGCCCCAGCACCCAGGCCCAGGTTCCCGATGGCGCAACGCGCCTGAACCTGCCGGGCCACACCGTGATGCCCGGTCTGGTCGGCATGCATGAACACCTGTTCTATCCTTCCGGAAGCGGCGTGCCGCTCTATATCGAGCACGGCATGAGTTTCCCGCGCTTGTACCTGGCGAGCGGAGTCACTACCGCCCGCACGGCGGGCACCCTCGAACCGTACACCGACCTCAACATCAAGAAGCTGATCGATGCCGGCCGCATGCCCGGCCCGAAAATGCATATCACGGTGGGCTATCTGGAAGGTAAGGGAAGCTTCGCGCCGCAAATGCCCGAGTTGACCGGCCCGGATGACGCGCGCCGCTTTGTGGAATACTGGGCCAGCCAGGGCGCTGAGTCATTCAAGGCTTACATGCACATCACCCGCGCCGAGTTGGAGACGGCCCTCACCGCTGCGCACAGCCGCGGGCTTAAGATTACCGGGCACCTGTGCTCCATCGGGTTTCGCGAAGCCGCTGGGCTGGGTATTGACAACCTGGAGCACGGCCTCGTGGTGGATACCGAATTCCTCCCGGGCCAAGAGCCCGATGTGTGTCCGCCCGGCCCGAGCGCCGCCGACCTGGCAAAGCTCGATATGAACAGCGAGGCCGTGCAGCAGACCATTCGCGAACTGGTCCGGCACAACGTCGCGGTAACCTCCACGCTCGCGGTCTTCGAGGTGGCGCCCCCGCTCGCGCAGCGCTTCATCGACGCCCTGGCGCCGGACGCGCTGCGCAATTACCTGGTCGGCCGCGACAAGCTCTCCGAGACTGCCCGCAAGAACAGCGCGCAGCGGATCAAAACGGAACTGGAATTCGAGCGCGCCTTCGTCAAGGCCGGCGGCCTGCTAGTCGCGGGATGCGATCCTACCGGCAACGGCAGCGCCCTGGCGGGTTTCGGCGATCAGCGCAACCTGGAGTTGCTGGTGGAGGGTGGCTTCACGCCTCTGGGAGCCATCCGGATCGCCACCTGGAACGGCGCGAAGTTCCTGGGTTTGGACAGCCGGATCGGTTCCATTGCCGCCGGCAAACAGGCGGACCTCGTGGTCATCGAGGGCAACCCGGCCGCTCAGATTGCGGATGTGGAGAAGGTGCACTTGGTATTCAAAGACGGCGTCGGCTACGACCCGGAGAAGTTGGTCCAGTCGGTGCGCGGCCATGTGGGCATGCACTGACCAACCCGGGTGTATCATAAAGACGGGCCTGAAAGTCTGTTTATGAGTCCCGATGCTGGCCGCAACGCTTGGCTGGCTGCGATTTTGGCGTCGCTCTTCGCTGCGCGGGTCCTTGCGAATGACCCCTTCAGCCGGGATCGCGAGCGCATGGTGTCCGAGCAGATCGAGAACCGCGGTGTCCGGAACTCCGATGTGTTGCGTGTCATGCGCGTCACGCCGCGCCACATGTTTATCCCCACTCCCCTACGATGGCTGGCGTACGAAGACCATCCGCTCCCCATCGGTTATGGAGCGACCATCTCACAGCCCTACGTCGTCGCGCTGATGACTGAGCTGCTGGCGCCCGGCAAGCACGATCGGGTGTTGGAGATCGGCACCGGGTCGGGTTATCAGGCCGCGATACTCGCGCAGTTAGTGGCGGCGGTCTACACGATCGAAATCGTGCCGGAGCTCGCCACGTCCGCCAGTGAGGCATTGCGCCAACTGGGTTATGCGAACGTAACGGTTCGCCGCGGTGACGGCTACCTCGGCTGGCCGGAGAAAGCGCCCTTTGACGCAATCATCGTGACTGCGGCGCCGCCCGAGATCCCTCAGGCTCTGGTGAAGCAACTCGCCACGGGCGGCCGCTTGGTAGCCCCGGTCGGGTCGGATGGACCTCAGGAATTGATCCTCCTCAAAAAGGCGGCGGACGGGAGGATCCAAAAGCACTCAGCCGGCTTGGTCAGTTTCGTTCCGATGAGACCCGCTGCCCGGTAACGCTTTGTCGCGTCGAGACTCGACGCATCCGGAATCGGACATTCAAGTCTTGATACCGAATCGAGGTAGAATCCAGCGCTGCAGAATAATATACACCGCCAGTAACGCCAGTAGCCAACCCATACTTGAAACTCTATTCTACTTTAGAGCTTGAAAAAGATCTTGCGCCGGTAGAGCCAGTAACACAGACCCCACATCGCCAGCAGCACCGCGCAGGCCTGCGCGACCGGCGCGAAGTCGCCTAACCAGGTGAACCGGAACGTGAACACGCCCACCGCGCGGTTTATCCACCCGCGCAGCACCTCTTCGAGCGAGTAAATGAAAATCGAATTGGCGCCCACCACCAGCAGCGGAAACGTCCAGCGGCGATAGCCCTTGACTTCCACGCACCAGTAAAACGCCAGCAGCATCAGGAAGATCCAACCCGCGCTGTACAGCGTGAACGACGTGGTGCAGATCCGCTTGATGATCGGGTTCCACGGATGAATGGCGTAACCGGTCGCGAGACACACCACGGAAGC
>Ga0335080_10008454_pt1 | contig 10731 bp, 7 predicted proteins | sample Lox_Sample_34_FD_206720 | JGI IMG/M metagenome (GOLD analysis project Ga0335080, IMG submission 206720) | Soil microbial communities from Loxahatchee National Wildlife Refuge, Florida, United States - Lox_Sample_3.4 | ecosystem: Environmental > Terrestrial > Soil > Wetlands | place: USA: Florida...
CTCCATGCAGAATATCCGGCTGGCGCCCGCGCCCGCGCCGCGGAACGTCCCATCTTCGAGACGCATGCCAGCCGCCTGCGCCAGGTTCAGGACTTTGCGGCCGGCAAACGGCGCGCCGCTCGGTGCCACGACGTTGAGGCCGACGACGACGTCCACGTCGGCGCAAAAGCGGTCCAGGTCTCTGGCGGCATCGAGATAGCGCTGCGCGTCCGGTGCCTCCAGGCTGCCGCCCACACTCCGCGCCCATTGAGTCACCAGCCCGACGAAAGCATTCACGTCGTCGAGCGTTACATGCCCGCGCCGGTCGGCGAGCTGCAGCGCGACGCGCAGATGCGAAACCTCCGTATGACCTCCGGGCGGTGCCACCCAGGCTCCAGCGACTCGTCCAGCCACCTGGGTGCGGCGGCCGAGCCCATCGAGGGCCTCGAGGAGCTGCCGCAGCGCTGCCTCTGCCACCGCTTGTCCGCAAACCACCTCGACAGCGTAGTCGATCGAGGAAAGCTCCTCTTCAGCGGCCGGCGCGGACTCGGCCGGCATCCCGACCGGCTCGACGCGAACTACGCGCGTATCCACCGGCGCCGGCGTGTCTTCGACCACGGCGACCGTTTCCGCCTTGAGCAGCGGCTCGATGCGCTCCTCGAGACCGCCGTTCATCTGATCGAGGAGAGCATCGCCGCGATCGACGCCAAGACTCGCTTCGGCGCGCCGGCGGAACCGGCTCTCCTGGAACCGGTTGTAGACGATCACGCCAGCGATGACCAGCGCGCCCACGACCGTGAGGGCGATCTGCAGGTCGCTCATACCTTTCCGCTCACGCGGCGGCCTCTTTGCGATCTCGACCGTCTTCCGCGAAACGTGTCGGCCGCTGGCCGCGCTCTCCTAGGTCGCATCCCCACAAGTGGGGCCGCTGCTCCCGGGTTCACGCGGCTGCCTCCTCCTCGGACAGCCGCAGAGCCTCCTCGATGTCGACCGCCACCACTTTCGACACGCCCAGTTCCGCCATGGTCACTCCGACCAGCTGATCGGCCATTTCCATGCTGATTTTGTTGTGGCTGATGAACACGAACTGTGTCTGCTGCGCCATCTTGCGCACCAGGCCGCAAAAGCGTTCGGTGTTGGCGTCATCGAGCGGCGCGTCGACTTCGTCCAGCAGGCAGAACGGCGCCGGGTTCAGCTGAAACAGCGAGAACACCAGGGCCAGGGCGGCAAGTGCTTTCTCGCCTCCCGACAGCAGATGGATCGAGCTGTTCTTCTTGCCCGGCGGACGCGCGATGATCTGCAGTCCCGCGTCGAGAATCTCCTCGCCCGTCATCACGAGCCGCGCCTCTCCGCCTCCGAACAGCGACGGGAACATGTGTGCAAGATTCACATTCAGCAGATCGAACGTCGATTGCAGCCGCTCCCTCGTCTCGCGGTCGATGCGGCGAATGGCGTTCTGTAGCGTAGCGATCGCCTCGCGCAGATCCTGGGCCTGCGCGTCCAGGTAGGTGTTGCGGCCGCGGGCGGTTTCAAGCTCGTCCAGAGCGGCCAGGTTTACAGCGCCCAGCTGCTGCATCTCCTCGCCCAGCCGGTTGATTTCCGCCTGCAGTGCGCCCGCGCGCATTCCCTTTTCCAGTTTCCCCGAGAGCGACGGCTCGTCCACCCCTGCGTCGGCTAACTGCGCCGCGAAGTTCTCCTCCTGCAGGCGCGCCTCCTGTTCCTTGAGTCGCAGCTCGCCCACGCGCTCGCGCAGCGGGTTGAGCTGCTGCTCGCAGTCAAGGCGCTGCTGCTCGGCCTCCTTGAGCGCGCTCTCCGCCTCCGCGAGCGTACCGCGCGCCTCCGCAAGGGTTCGTTCACGTTGCAGGCGCTGTGCGAGCGCCCGGTCAAGCTCCGCCTGCAGAGGTGCCTCCGCCAGCTCCGCGAGCTCAGCTCGAAGTTTTGCCGCGGCGGCTTCGGCGCGCTGCTCCTGCTCGAGCAATCTTTGAATGTTACTCTCCAGATCGCTCAGCTTCTCGCTGGATACGCGCTCGGAGAAGGAGGCCTCCTGCGAGCGCTGCTGCGCCGCCTGCAGAGCCTGACGATTGCCCTCGAGCGCGAGCATCACTGCCTGCAGGCTCTCGCGCGCCGCGGCAAGCCGGTCGCGCAAGTCGCTCGATTGAGATTGGAGCTCCAGCACACGGTCGGCCGCAGAACGTTGCTGGGCTTCCTCTGCGGCGGAATCCGCGCCGATCTCCTCCAGTTCCTTCACGATCTGCTCGCGCCGATGGCGGCTGCGCTCGGTATGTTCGGACAACCTCACCTGATCGAGCTCCAGGTCGTGCCGTTGCTGCTGCAGGCGGTCGGCCTCTTCGCGCAAGCCCAGCGTCTCGCTGCGTCGGCTTTCCAGCTCCGCAAGCGCAGCCCCCGCTCGGGCTCGGACCGCCCCGACCTCAGCCTCCAGCCCTGCATGGCGTTCACCCAGCTCCTCGATCTCGCGCTGGCGCGACAGGATGCCGTGCACCTCGGAGTCGGCGGCGTGGAAGCTCACGCTGTTGCGTGTAAACACATGCCCCTGTGGGCACACCAGAGCAGCGCCGGGAGGCAGGCTCGCGCGCTCGGCGAATCCCTGGCCTGCATCGTGCACGACGTAAACGCGGTCCAGCCAGTCGGACATCACCTGTGCGTCGCCCGGATCGGTGAACGTGATATAGCCGAGTAGCGGTCGGCGGCCGGCCAGCTCGGTGGCGGACGCGTGCCCGTCGCGCTTCTGGAAGAACGAGATCTTCCCGGGCGGCGCCTGGGCCAGCCAGTCGCTCGCCCGCTGCAGATTGTCGAGTGCGATGCCGTTGAGGCGCTCGCGCAGCACCGCCTCGAGCGCATCCTCCCAGCCGGGCTCGATGCGAATGCCCTGCCACAAGCGGCCGGACCCGTCCAGCTCCTGCTGGTCGAGCCAGGCGTGCATTTCTCCAGACCGGCTCACCTGCTTCTGCAGCAGCTCGAGCGCCGTGCGGCGCGCCTCCAGCGCGTTCAATTCTCGCGCGGCAACGTCGGCAAGATCGGCTGCGGCCCTGTGCGCCTGCTCGAGCGCTGGCAGCTCCTGCTCGGCGCGGTCGAGCACCTCGCGGCAGCTCTCGTATCGGCCATCCAACTGGTCGAGCTCCCGACGCAGCCGGTCGAGGGCACCGGGTTCGGGATCTTCGAGGCCCGTCTGTTCCTGCTGGAGGCGCTGCCGCCGCTGGGCAAGTTGCGCCAGGAGCTTTTCAGAGTGCTCCCGGCGCGTGCCTTCGACCTCCATTGCGTTTGCACACTGTCCGGCTTCCTGCTGCAGGCGGTCGACCGCAGCGCCGGCCTCGGCAAAGGCCGCCTCGCGGGCCGGCAGCGCCGCAGACTCGGCCGCACGCTCCGCATCGCATGCCTCGCGTTGCCGGCGAGCTTCTTCCAACACCAAGCGCTGGGCGCGAAGCGCATCGCGCAACGCCCCAACCTCTCGCTGCGCCTGTTCCCGTTCCTCCAGCAGGGCGGAGAGTTGATTCTCCACCCGGCGCCGGTTGTCGCGTTGATGAGCCAGCGCCTGTTCGAGGCGTGCGGCTTCGGCGTTGACTTCATACAGAGCGCCTTGCGCCGCGTGCACGGCATCCGACCCGGCGTAGTGACCCTGACGCAAGCTCTCGAGGCTGCTTTCCAGCTCGCGCAGGCGCGCCGTCTGCGCCTCGAGCTCCATGCCCGCCTGGTCGGCATCGCGCGCGAGGCGCCTGCGCTGGTTCGACGCGTCCTGCTTGCGCAGCAGCCACAGCAGGTGCTGCGTCAGCTTGTGCGCGCTTTCGAGCTCGCGGTAGCGGGTCGCCACCTGGGCCTGACCTTGCAGGTGCTCGATCTGCTTGGCGAGCTCCTGGAGGATGTCGTCGACGCGCAACAGGTTCTCGCGCGTGTCGTTCAACCGCAGCTCCGTCTCGCGCCGGCGTTCGCGGTACTTGGAGACGCCAGCCGCTTCTTCGAGAAAGGTCCGCAACTCGTCGGGACGCGCATCGACAATGCGCGAGATCATGCCTTGCTCGATGATGGCGTAGCCGCGCCCTCCCAGCCCGGTCCCAAGGAAGATGTCCGCGACGTCCTTGCGGCGCACGTGCAGGTTGTTGATGAAATAGGTGGACTCGCCGTCGCGCTCGAGAACGCGCTTGACGGAGATCTCCGCGTACTGACTCCATGCGCCCGCGGCGCGGCCCAGGCTGTTGTCGAACACCAGCTCGACGCTCGCCCGATTGACCGGCTTGCGCTCGCCCGAGCCGTTGAAGATCACGTCCTGCATTGTTTCCCCGCGCAGATGGCGAGCCGAGGATTCTCCCAGCACCCAGCGCACGGCATCGATGACGTTGGACTTGCCGCACCCGTTCGGGCCCACGATGCCCACCAGCTGTCCGGGCACCGGGATGTGAGCGGGATCGACGAAGGACTTGAAGCCGGCGAGCTTAATATGGGATAGGCGCACGAGCGGCGTGAGCTAACAGGTTATAATGCCGAGGAAACTTCAATAAAACAAGCGCCTGGGCGATAAGGCCCAAGCGCGTGCGTATTTTAACTGAATCGTTACGGCGTCGACCATGGCAACGCGCGCTGCCAGGGAACTAGAGACCTTTCCCAATCCGAACCCCGAACGGGACTATCACATCCACATGGAGATCCCCGAGTTCTCCTGTCTGTGCCCGAGAACGGGTCAGCCCGATTTCGCCACCCTGCATCTCGACTACATTCCGGACCGTGCCTGCGTGGAGCTGAAAAGCCTGAAGCTGTACATCTGGTCGTTCCGCGACGAGGGCGCCTACCACGAAGCGGTGACGAATCGCATCCTGGGCGATCTCGTGACCGCAACCCAACCGCGCTTCATGCGCCTCACCGCGAAGTTTTACGTGCGCGGCGGGATTTTCACCACCGTTGTCGCGGAGCACAAGCAGGAAGGCTGGCAGGCGCAGCCTCTCGTTGAGCTGCCGCAGTTTACGCCCGAATCGAGCACGCGCGGATAACATGAACCCCAACCTCGCGCGCCTGCAGCCGTACCCGTTCCAGAAGCTCGGCGCGCTCCTCAAGAACCTCGTCCCGCGCGCCGACCTGCGCCCGATCAATCTGTCCATCGGCGAACCGAAGCATCCGACTCCCGAATTCATCAAGCGCGCGCTCATCGATAACCTGGATGCGCTCGCCTCGTACCCGCCTACCGCGGGCAGCGATGCGTTGCGCAACGCCATCGCGCGTTGGCTCGAGCGGCGCTACCAGTTGCCGAGCCTCGACCCGGCGCGCCAAGTGCTGCCGGTCAACGGGAGCCGCGAAGCGCTGTTTGCTTTCGCTCAGGCTGTGGTGGACGGTACGCGCCAAGGCGGGCTCGTGGTCATGCCCAATCCTTTTTACCAGATTTACGAAGGCGCCGCCTTGCTGACCGGCGCGGCGCCGGAGTTTCTGAATCTGGAGGGGCGCGCCGGTGCGGGCCTGCAGCTCGACCAACTGCCCGAATCGAAGTGGGAACGCGTGCAGTTGATTTACGTGTGCTCGCCGGCCAATCCCACCGGCGCCGTCATGACGCTGGAAGATTGGCGCCGTCTGTTCGATTTGTCCGACCGCTTCGGGTTCGTCATCGCATCGGACGAGTGTTACTCGGAGATCTACTTCGACGAGACTTTGCCGCCGCTGGGAGGTCTGCAGGCTGCGCAGCAGCTGGGGCGAGGCGACTATCCGCGTCTGATGGTGTTCGGCAGCTTGTCCAAGCGCTCGAACGTTCCAGGCATGCGCTCGGGATATGTCGCCGGCGATGCTGCTATTCTCGCGCAGTTCCTCCTCTATCGAACCTACCACGGCGGAGCCATGGGCCCCGCAGTGCAAGCGGCGAGCACGGCCGCCTGGCAGGACGAAGCGCACGTGGTCGAGAACCGGCGCTTGTACCGGGACAAGTTCGCCCAGACAACGGCCATACTGCGCGAAGCCACCGCGGTCGAGATGCCGCAGGCAGGTTTCTACTTGTGGCTCCGTACGCCGGTCTCGGACGTCGAATTCACCCGCGCGCTGTATGTGCAGCACGGCGTCACTGTCCTTCCCGGCAGCTATCTGGCGCGCGAGGCGCGCGGCATCAACCCCGGGCAGGATTTCGTGCGCGTCGCCCTCGTGCCTTCCCTCGCCGACTGCCTCGACGCAGCGCGACGCATGCGATCCTGCTTCCTCAGTTTCCACGAGCAAGTCGCAATCAAGGCGCAACCATGAGCGAAGCCCAGCAGCTGATCGAAACGGCTTACGAAAACCGCGCGGCCATCAATCCGGGCTCGGCCGACCCCAAGGTGCGCGATGCCGTGCGCCAAGCCATCGACCATCTCGACGCGGGAACGCTGCGCGTCGCCGAAAAGGCGGGCGATGCCTGGGTCACCCATCAATGGCTGAAGAAGGCCGTGCTGCTCTCCTTTCGCCTGGACGATAACAGCGTCATCCGCGATGGTTATACGAACTACTACGACAAGGTCCCAGCCAAGTTCGGCGCGTATGGGGCCGCGGACTTCCGTGCCGGCGGCTTCAGGGTCGTGCCGCCAGCGGCTGTTCGGCGCGGGGCGTTCATCGCTCGCAACGTCGTGCTCATGCCTTCCTATGTCAACATCGGCGCGTTCGTCGACGAGGGAACGATGGTAGATACGTGGGCCACGGTCGGCTCGTGTGCCCAGATCGGCAAGAACGTGCACCTGTCGGGCGGAGTGGGCATCGGCGGCGTGCTGGAACCGGTGCAGGCCAATCCGACCGTCATCGAAGACAACTGCTTCATCGGCGCTCGATCCGAGATCGTCGAAGGCGTCATCGTCGGCGAGGGTTCGGTGATATCCATGGGCGTGTACATCGGACAGAGCACCAAGATCTACGACCGCGCGAGCGGCACCGTTTCCTACGGGCGCATCCCCCCCGGCTCGGTGGTGGTATCGGGCAGCCTGCCCGCGCCGGACGGCACGCACAGTCTCTACTGTGCCGTGATCGTCAAACAGGTCGACGCGAAGACGCGGGCCAAGACCAGCATCAACGAGCTGTTGCGCGGCGATTAGAACCCCTCTCAATATTCCACACGGGATGTTGAGATCGTTTCTAGCCTGAAACTTGCTTGCACCGGCCCCGGTGCAATTCTCTGTTGCGGTCCGCTCAATGGCTCGCGGGCCGGCAAATCGAATCGGAACCGAAGCGAGGCTGCTATGTTCTTGACGCCCGTGCTCAAACTCATGGCCGAGAAGCAGGCGTCCGACCTGTTCATCTCGGCCGGCGCACCGATGTCGATCAAGATCCTGGGCACCATCATGCCGGTGAACTCGGATGTGCTCGACGGCCCTACCGTCAAGAAGATCGCCTACGAGCTGATGTCGCCGGAGGAGCAGGCGGAATACGAGCGCACCTGGGAGATGAACCTCTCTTTCCCCGTGCCCGAGATCGGCCGCTTTCGCGTCAATGTGTTCCGTCAGCGCGGTAACGTCGCGATCGTCATCCGCTATCTGCGCTCACAGACCCCAGGCCTGGAGGCGCTGCGGCTGCCGACCATTCTCAAAGATTTGATCATCGAGAAGCGCGGGCTGGTGCTGGTGGTGGGTGCGACCGGCTCCGGGAAATCGACGACGCTGGCCGCGATGATCGAGCACCGCAACGCCACCCGCGGGGGCCACGTTCTCACCATCGAAGACCCGATCGAGTTCGTGTTCCGGCATCAGCGCTGCGTCATCAACCAACGCGAGGTGGGTCTCGACACCAAGTCGTATCACAATGCCCTGGTGAACGCGATGCGCGAGGCGCCTGATATTCTCATGATCGGCGAGGTGCGCGATCGGGATACGCTCCAACAAGCTCTGCTTTACGCTCAGACCGGCCACCTGTGCCTGTCCACGCTGCATGCCAATAACAGCTACCACGCCCTCAACCGCATCATCAACTTCTTCCCCCACGATGCGCGCGGGGCGCTGCTGCACGACCTGTCCGTGTGCCTCAAGGCCGTCATCTCCCAACGCCTGGTGAAGGCAGTCGACGGCAGCCAGGTGGCCGCTGTCGAGGTGCTACTTAACAGCAAGCACATCGCCGAGCTGATCATCAAGAGCGAGATGGATCAGATCAAAGACGCCATCGAAAAGAGCCTGTCGCCGGGATCGGTGAGCTTCGAGCAAGCTCTGTTCAAGCTCTACACCGAAGGCAAGATCACCAAGGAAGAGGCGCTGCGCAACTCCGATTCGGCCACCAACCTGGCGTGGCTGATGAACAACGCCGAGCAGAAGGCGAGCCTGGCCAAAGGCGACCTCAACAAGGTTTCCCGCGGCGCAGACATCAACGCCACCTCCTTCGATCACTTCAAGATCGATATCAACGCCGGCAACTAGAAATCTCTTCGCCGGCGCTCCGAGGGTTGCCCGCCTCGGGGACCTATATAATTGCGGCCTGTAGCCTGGGTATTGACTGCTCGCGCCTTGCGGCCCTCCCGTTCTGGCCGCAACGCATCGCGCGACCGATTGTGAGATAGGTTCTAGTTTCTACGGCCCGCAGTGAACGACGAATCTTGGCCTGACGGACGGCGCGGCGGCTCTACTGTCGATCTGGCGCGCCAGCTCATCGCGCGCCGCTCGGTTACACCAAACGACGACGGTTGCCAGGAGATTCTCGCTGCACGGCTCGCCCCGCTCGGTTTTCATCTCGAGCGGCTGCGCTTCGGCCAGGTCGATAATCTCTGGGCGCGGCGCGGCAGCACCGCGCCGGTGGTGTGCCTCGCGGGTCACACCGACGTAGTACCCCCCGGCCCGCTCGAGCGCTGGCGCAGCGACCCGTTCACAGCGACGCAGCGCGACGGCCTGGTCTACGGACGTGGTGCAGCCGACATGAAGACATCGCTGGCGGCGTTCGTGACCGCCGTCGAGCGGTTCGTCGCCGATCACCCCGCGCATCGAGGCTCGATCGCGCTGCTGATCACCTCCGACGAGGAAGGTGCCGCGGTGGACGGGACTGTGCGCGTCGTCGAAGCGCTCAAATCGCGCGGGGAGCGGCTCGACTACTGCATCGTCGGAGAACCGAGCTGTGTGCAACGCCTGGGCGACACCATCAAGAACGGCCGCCGCGGCTCCTTGTCCGGCACCCTCGTGGTGAAGGGAAAGCAAGGGCACGTGGCTTATCCTCAGCTCGCCAGAAACCCCGTTCATCTCGCGGCGCCGGCTCTTGCCGAGCTGGCCGCGACGCGCTGGGACGAGGGCAACGAGCACTTCCCGGCGACCACCTGGCAGATCTCCAACATCAATGCCGGCACGGGTGCGAACAACGTGATTCCCGGCGAGCTCACGGTGCTCTTCAATTTTCGCTTCGGGACCGCCAGCTCGATGGAGGGCTTGAAGCAGCGTCTCGAGGCGGTGCTGGCACGGCACGAGCTCGAGTTCGAGCTCGAGTGGTCGCTGTCCGGGCTTCCGTTCGTCACCGAGCGGGGACGCCTCGTCGAAGCGCTGAATGCCGCTGTCCACGCGGTGGCCGGCATTCAGCCCCAACTGTCCACCACCGGCGGGACTTCCGACGGCCGGTTCATCCGGGACATCTGCCAAGAGGTGGTCGAGCTCGGTCCGGTCAACGGTTCCATCCATCAAATCGATGAGCACGTGGCGCTGCAGGACGTAGAAACGCTGAGCCGGATCTATCAGCGCACGCTGGAAGAGCTTCTAACGCCTTGAGCCGCGATCCGGTTCGCAAGCCTCGCCGCGGCCAGCCGCGTCCCGAGTCCGCTCCTGGCGGTGAATCAGCAACTCGGGACCGGGGCATGTTCGCGCAGGCCGGTGCTGCCCTGCAAAGTGTGCGCGACCTGCTGCGGTTCGCGGTGACCCAGTTCGAAGCCGCCGGTCTTGCTTACGGTCACGGCAGCGACAACGCCTACGACGAAGCGGCCTATCTGGTCCTGCACACCCTGCACCTGCCGGCCGGCAGGCTGGAGCCGTTTCTCGATGCGCGTCTACTGCCGGCGGAAGTGGATAGCGTGCTCGGCGTGCTGCAGCGGCGCGTGCGCGAGAGATTGCCGGCTGCTTATCTCACGCGCGAGGCCTGGCTCGGCGATTTCCGCTTCTACGTCGACGAGCGCGTCATCGTGCCCCGTTCGCACATCGCCACTGTGCTCGAGCAAGGCCTCGGCGCCTGGATACCCCGCCCTGACTCGATCGAGCGCGCGCTCGATCTGTGCACCGGATCAGGCTGCCTTGCCGTGCTGCTCGCCCACGCTTTCCCGGCCGCCATGGTCGATGCCAGCGACATATCGCCTCCAGCGCTCGAGGTGGCCTTGCACAACGTGCGCGCCTATGGATTGAGCCAGCGCGTGCGGCTCGTCGAGTCCGACTTGTTCGCGAGCCTGAGCGGGCAATGCTACGATGTGATCGTCAGTAACCCACCGTATGTGTCGACGGCAGGCATGGCCGAGCTGCCAGCGGAGTACCGTCATGAGCCGCCTCTCGCGCTGGCGGGCGGCGAAGACGGGCTGGGCGTGGTGCGTCACATCCTGCGCCAGGCCAGGCGTCACCTGACGCGCGATGGCCTGCTGTTGATGGAGGTGGGCGAGGGGCGGGAAGCGCTGGAGGCTGCCTACCCGCAGCTCGAGCTCACTTGGCTCGAGGCGCCGGCCGGAGACGGCGCGGTCTGTCTGTTCGAGAGGGAGCAGCTGCCCGCTTGAATGCGCCGGATGGGCGCCGCCACGTTTCCCGCTGCGCCATGCTGCGCTGAGATGTTTGGCGCGGCGCTGGGGTGTGGTGCGCTCCATCGGAGTTG
>Ga0335080_10008455_pt1 | contig 10731 bp, 10 predicted proteins | sample Lox_Sample_34_FD_206720 | JGI IMG/M metagenome (GOLD analysis project Ga0335080, IMG submission 206720) | Soil microbial communities from Loxahatchee National Wildlife Refuge, Florida, United States - Lox_Sample_3.4 | ecosystem: Environmental > Terrestrial > Soil > Wetlands | place: USA...
ACCACGAGAACCACTCCTCGACCGCGCCGGCGCCGCTCGACGTCGTGGTCACGTAGAACGTGTCGTCGTCGATCCGGCAGATCGTCCCGTCGTCGACGATGCGTCCCGCGTCGGAGCTGATCACGCCGTAGCGGATCCGGCCGGGCTTGAGGTCGCTGAAGCGGTTCGGGTAAAGGCGATCGAGGAACTCGCCGGCGTCCGGTCCCCGGACGAGCAGCTTGCCGAGCGTCGAGACGTCGATCAGTCCGGCGGCCTGGTGCACGGCGAGCGCCTCGCCCTGAGGATCGCCGTAGTCGTACGCGCGCCGCCAGTCACCGGCCCACTTGATGGTGGCGCCGAGCTCCCGGTGGCGCCCGTGGATCGACGAGCGCTTGGCGGGCTCGAACGGCCGGCCGGCGAGCACGCCCATGGGCACCGATACCCACGGCGGCCGGGCGGTCGTGGTGCCGACCTGCTCGAGCATCTGACCGGTCTCCTTGGCCATCAGCCGAATCGCCGGGAGCTGGCACATGCGGCCCTGACACGGCCCCATCGTCACCGTCGTGTAGCGCTTTGAGAGCTCGATCGAGTCGTAGCCCTCCTCGACGCTCAGCCTGATGTCCTTCGCGGTGACATCCTCGCACAGGCACGCGAAGCATTTGCCGCGGCCGGCGCCGGAAACGGGCGGCGGGATCGCCGTTGCGACCGCGGTCGCGTGCCCGTCGGCGTCGGCCTGGTCGACGCCCGCCACGTCGCCCACGGCGCTTACGCCCGGAGGCAGCGCTGATATCGCGAAGCAGCCGCGCTCCGGGTCATACCGGCTCTTGGCACCCGCCTGGAGGAGCAGCGACGTCGCCGGCACGAAGCCGCCCGACACGACGACGAGGTCGCAGTCGAACGTCTTCTCGACCGACGCGCCCGTCACCCCGATCGGCCCGAGCACCGCGGATTCCACCGCCTTGCCGCCCTTCGCTTCGAGGATCGTGTGACCGGCGAGCACCTGAATCCCGCGCCCGCTCAGGCTTCGCGCGGCGGCGCTCGGGGTCTCGCGCAGGTCGGCCACCGCCGCGATCTCCACACCGGCGTCTTGCAATCCGGCGACGGCCGCGAGTCCACGGTCGGAGGTCGTGGCGACCACGGCGCGGGTGCCGGGTTTCACCGCGTAGAGCTGAGTCAGGCGGACCGCGCCACCGGAGAGCATGACCCCGGGGAGATCGTTGGCGGATCTGGTGCAGGATGTCGCCCTGCCACACCGGGACGATCCCGTCGAAATAGCCGAGCGCGCTCGCCCGGGCGAGGATCTCGACGCCCGGGATCGGCTCGATCGGGAGCGGGCCTTCGTCGACCAGGACGACGTCGTCGCCCTGCGCCGCCGCGGCCGCTGCTTCCCGCTGCCCGGCGGTCCCGCCGCCGATCACGAGCACGTCGGCGTGGCGGCGGCGGTACTCGGTCCGCCACTCGCGGTCGGGCTGCTCCTTGCGAAGCACGCCGAGGCCGGCGGCGTGCCTGAGGACCTTCTCGTACAGGGGCCACAGCTTCCGGGGGCGGATGAACGTCTTGTAGTAGAAGCCGGGCGGCGTGAACTTCGTGCCCACGAGGTCGGTGGCGCGCATCACGTCGAGGTCGAGACCGGGCTGGGCGTTCAGGTGGTCGACCTTCATCCCCTCGCGGACCGGCTCCGTGCAGGCGCGCGTGCCAGGCGCGCCGCCGACCGCCACGATGCAGTTCGGGCACTGGCCGGCGCAGCAAAGGAGGCCGCGCCGGCGGTGGTACTTGAAGCTCCGCGAGAACGTCCGCCGCCCGGCGGCGAACAGCGCCGAGGCGATCGTGTCGCCCCCGTACGCTTCGACCGGCTTGCCGTCGAACGTGAACCGGATCACCTTGTCGCGGTTGATCAGCTCACCGGGCTGGTTGGGCAGACGGCTCATGCGGCGCCACCGCCGTTCGGGCTCGGGGCAGCGGGTAGCGCGGTCATCAGGACCTCGTTGGTGCGCGTGTCGCGCTCGGCGATGAACCACGCGCGGCAACCGGAGCGGTGGAACCACCACTCGCGCTGCACGCCGGCGACGTTCCGGCGGAAGTAGTTGTACTCGCCGAGCTCTCTGAGCGTGGGCCGGGACCTGGGCCGTGCCGAGATCTCGCCGCCGTAACCGAAGTCGGTCACCTCGCGGACGCCACAGTTGGGACACGTCAATAAAAAGGACACCCAGGCCTCTGAGACGGCAACGCTACGCCCGGCCCTGTGATCCTGTCCAATATCTAATTAAGCTCTATTGATTCGCTAACCGAATCATGGAACTCCGCCAGCTTCGCTACTTCGTCGCCGTCGCCGAGGAGCTGCACTTCCGCCGCGCCGCCGAGCGGTTGCACATCTCCCAGCCGCCCCTGAGCCAGCAGATCCGCGCGCTCGAGGACGAGCTCGGATTCGCGCTGCTCGTGCGCACGCGCCGGCGAGTGCAGCTCACTCCCGCCGGGGAGGCATTCCTCCGAGACGCCCGCTCCATCCTCTCGGAGCTCGACGGCGCGGTCGCCACCGCCAGGCGGATCGACGCCGGCCAGACCGGGCGGCTTCGTATCGGGTTCGTGGGGTCGGCGCTCCTGTCGATCGTCCCCGGAACGGTCGAGCGGTTCCGCTCCTCGCGATCGGGCGTGGCGATCGAGCTGCGCGAGCGCTCGACGGTCGATCAGCTGCGCGCGGTCAGCGCCGGCGTGATCGACGTCGGCCTGGTGCGCCCGCCGATCGAAGACGAGGCCGGCCTGCGCGCCGAGACCGTGCTCCGCGAGCGGACCGTGGCCGCACTGCCGGCGGCGCATCCGCTGGCGGCTCTCGCCCGGGTGCCGATCCGACGGCTCGCGGTCGAACCGCTCGTTCTGTTCCCGCGGGCCCAGGCGCCCGGCTTCCACGATCTCCTGATCGGCGCCCTCGCCGGCACGGGCGCCGGCCCGCGAGTGATCCAGTACGCGCCCGAGATGTTGACGATCATCGGGCTGGTCGCCGCCGGGACGGGCGTGTCTCTCGTCCCGGCGTCGGTCAGCCGGCTCGCGCTCGACGGGGTCGCCTACCGCCCGGTCAGCGGCGCGCCGCGGTCGGAGCTCGTCGCGATCACCCGCGCCGATGACGACTCGGCGCTCGTGCGAGCGTTCGTCGCCGAGGCCACCGCCGCGGCGGGTCACTAGCCGCTCCCCGCGAGGGCGAATAAGTCACCATTCGGCGGCTCTCTCGCAGGTGAATGTCGATTCACTCGGCCCTGGCACGAATATCTCCACACTCGGCCCTGTGCGTATCGTCGAGTGGTGAGTTTCTCGGCTGTCGCGCGCCCCGACCCATCTAGCCGAGAACCGTCTCAACCAACCCGGTGACCACGTCGTAGACGTGACCCGAGACCGTGACGCGCGGAGAGACCGCCGGCGCCGCGCGCAGCAGCGCGACGTCGTGGGCGACGGTCGCCACCGGGTCGAGCACCGCCTGCTCGCGCAGGGCGGACTCGTCGGCGCCGATCCGCTCGGCATAGCGGCGGCGGAACGTATCGTCGGCGAGCGCACCCGTCCCGCACTGGGTGTGGTGGATGACCGCGACCTCGAACAGCGGCCCGTCGGGCAGGAAGTTCTCGGCGAGCTGGCCGAGGTAGGCGACGTTGTTGATCACCTCGGGAGTGACCCGTCCGCCGACGTTCCGCACGACCAGCGCGTCGCTCATGCCGAGGCCGAGGAACTGCGCGGGGTCTGTGCGCGGATCGCAGCAGGTGAGCACGAACAGGCCCAGGGTCGGGAAGACGACAGCGCCTTCGTGTCCGCCGGCCGCCGCAAACGCCCGGTTGCGCTCGAGAGCGGTGGCCGTGCCTGGGGCTCCGGGAGCGTCCGGGGCGTCGAGGTCGAACCCGGTGGCGCGGCCGACCCCAGAGTCAGCGAGGTTGTCGATTTGCTCGGTCATGGTGTTTCTCCTTGGCTAGCGAGTTCGGGTCGGGTCGTCGTAGGGGTCCGAGCCGATCTTTCGTCCCTGGGTGGGATCGTCGAACGGGTCGGCGCCGATCTTGCGTCCTTGGGTTGGGTCGAACGAGCGCGGTTCGGTTTCGGAATGTTCTGACTCGCGGTCAGGGGAAACGACGGTTGTCATTTGCGTTTCGCCTCCTTACGGAGATTCGGGTTGGTCGGGTTAGCTGCGCGCCGCGACCGCCGCGGGCGCGCCGATTTCTTGTGTCTGCCCCGCGCCGTCGCTGCTGGCCGTCGGGTGTGCGGGGAGCAGCGCGAGCGCCATCACGGCACCCGCGGCGGCGGCGCCGGCGGCGACCCAGTCAGCCGCATGGAGCCCTTGGAAGAAGGCCGAGCTGGCGGCGTTGTGGATCGCCGCCGCGAGCGCCGGATGCCCGGCGTGGGCCAGCCTGTCTGCGACGGTGAGCGCGGCGCCGACAGATCCGTGGGCCGCCCGCGCGACACCCGCTGGCAGTTCGGCGGGAAGCGCGCTCGTGAGGCGACTCGCGTACAGCGACGCGTACACGCTGCCGATCACGGCCACGCCCAGGGTGCCGCCCAGCAGACGTGTGGCGTCGTTGACCGCCGACCCGACGCCGGCCTTCGCTTTCGGGACCACGCCCATGATCGCCTCGGTCGCGGGCGCGCTGGTCAGGCCCATCCCGGTCCCCAGCACGACCATCTGCGCCGCGATCGTCCCGTAGCCGGTCGTGGCTGCTGCCGTCGTGACCCAGGCGTAGAACGCGGCCATCAGGAACAGCCCGGATGCGACGACCAGCTTCGTGCCGACACGGACGGCGAGCCTGGCGCCAAGAATCGAGGAGATCGCGACGAAGCTGGCGACCGGGAGCAGGCGCACTCCGGTCGACAGCGGACCGTAGCCCTTGAGGAACTGGAAGTACTGCGTGACCAGGAAGATGAACCCCGACAGCGCGAAGAACGAGATCGCGACCGACGCGCTCGCGGCGGTGAACCGCGGGTTGCGGAACAGCGACATGTCGAGCATCGGCTGCTCGGCGCGCCGCTCCCGGGCGACGAACGCGGCCACCAGACCCGCGGTGAGCGCGAAGCTGGCCAGCGTGCGCGCGCCCCCCCAGCCGTAGCTTGGCGCCTCGATAATCGTGTAGACGAGCAGGGCGACCATTGCGGTCGACAGTGCGAACCCGGGGCCGTCCAGTTTCCGGGCGCTTGGGTCGCGCGAGGTCGGGACGTTGCCGGCGACGAGAACGCCGGCGACGAGCGCAACCGGGGTCATCGCGAAGAAGATGCTGCGCCAGTCGAACGCCTGGAGAAGCCACCCGCCGACGATCGGCCCGAGCGCGATCGCGACGCCGGTGATCGCCCCCCACAGGCCGATCGCCAGGGCGCGCTCGCGGCGATCGGTGAACACGTTGGTGAGCAGCGACAGCGTCGACGGGAACACCATCGCCGCGCCGAGGCCCATAACCGCCCGCGCGGCGATCAGCTCACCGGGACTGTCGGTCAGACCGCCGGCCAGGCTCGCCAATCCGAACACCGACAGGCCCGCGAGCAACATTCCCTTGCGCCCGAAGCGGTCCGACAGGCTGCCCATCGCCAGGACCGATCCGGCGAACAGCAGGTTGAACGCGTCGACGACCCATTGGAGCTGCGAGTTGGACGCGTGCAGGTCGCGTACCAACGTGGGCAATGCGACGTTAACGATCGTCGTGTCGAGATTGATTACGAACGCTGCCAACAGCAGCGAGATCAGGATCACCGGCTTGCGCTTCATCACTTCCTCCTAGGGCTGACTTGCTTCACGCAAGGGAAGCTAGCCGGGTACCTGGCTTTTGTCAAACAAGTCAGCTACCCTGGAGGTAATGCTCCAGCGCGACTATCCAGATCAGGTGTGCTCGATCGCCCGCTCGCTCGAGGTGATCGGGGAGCGCTGGACGGTGTTGATCCTCCGCGACGCCCTGCTCGGCCTCACGCGGTTCGAGGAGTTTCAGGAGAGCCTCGGGATCGCGTCCAACGTGCTCACGAACAGGCTGAAGCGGCTGTGCGACGAGAACGTGCTCGAGCGCGTGCCGGATCCCGATCGCCCGGGCCGCCCGAAATACGTCCTCACCGCCAAGGGATACGAGCTCGGTCCAGCGATGCTGATGCTGATGAAGTGGGGCGACCGCCACTATCCGGAGCCGGGCGGCCCGCCTCGGCTCACTCTGCACGCCGGCTGCGGCGGGAGCTTCGGCCCCGATCTCGTATGCGACCGCTGCGGCAAGCTGGCGCGACCGGGCGAGATCGAACTGCCGCTCGGACCGGGAAGCCCGTCAGACGACTAGGACCTCGGGCGCGCTCGCATCGTATTCCGGGATCCACCCTGTGCCGCGACCATCCGGATCACGTCCCAAACGCCGCCTCACGGCGATCGAGACGTCTCGCTTTAGCGCCGCGAGCGGCGACACGAGATGGTTGCTGACGCCGCGTTCGCGCGAGGCCAGCACGACCTGGCTCGCTCGGGGGCGCCGCGCGCGCTCGTACAGCGCGAGCGCCGCGACCGGATCATCGGCCCGCGCCGCGAGCGCCGCCGCGAGCACGACGCCGTCTTCGATCGCCTGGCACGCGCCCTGACCGAGGTACGGCAGCATCGGGTGGGCGGCATCGCCGAGCACCGTCGCCCGCCCGCGCGTCCACCGCGAGATCGGATCCCGGTCGTAGAGCGCCCACTTGTACCAGACCTCTCCCGCCGAAAAGACCCGCAGCAGTGACTCGTGCCAGCCGCTGTAGCGCTCGAGCACCTCACTCTGCTCGCAGCGGGACACCCAGGACTCGTGGCGGTAGCCCTCATCGTCGTAGTGACAGACGACGTTGATCAACTCGTCGCGCCGCACCGGATACAGCACGATCGTGCCGTGAGGCCCGAGCCACTGCGCGTTGTCGTTCGCCGGCGGGGCGCCGGTCACGGCGTCGACCGGCACCACGCTTCGGTAACAGATCTTGCCCGTGAAGCGCGGCGCGTCCGGCCCGAACAACGACCCTCGCACCGCCGAGTGGATCCCGTCGGCGCCGACGATGACATCGGCCTCGACCTCGCTCCCGTCCTCGAACCGCGCGACCGCGACCTCGCCGTCCGGCTCGACGTCCTTGCATCGCGCTCCCAGCGTCACGATGTCACTCGGCACAGAACGCGACAGCACGTCGAGCAGATCGGCGCGATGGACGGTCGCGCCCGCGCTGCCGAACAGGCTGGCCTGCTGCTGCCGGCTCGTCCTCGAGATCATCCGCCCCGTCCTCCCGTTGCGGGTGACCGCCCACTCCCAGCGCCCGGCGATGGCGCGGACATCGTCCTCGAGGTCGAGCGACCGCAGGACGTTCATGGCGTTCGGGCCAAGCGCCACTCCGGCGCCGATCTCGCGCAACTCCGGCGCGGCCTCGTAGATCCGCACCTCGATCCCGCGCCGGCACAGCGCGCGCGCCGCCGCGAGTCCGCCGATGCCACCGCCGATGATCACAACGCGCGTCATGCGGACCGCACCGACCTCCGCTACGGCAGGCCGGCGTGCGGGACGTCGACGGTGGTTGTGAACAGCACGGCCTCGCGCGCTTCGCGGCGGTTGCCTTCGAGGAAGTCGGGCGCGGCGCACACCAGCAGGGTGCGGCCGTCGTCACCACCCAACGCACAGGCGTAACAGCCGAACCCCTCGGGCGTCCGGATCTCGTCGACGATCGCCCCGCCGGGCGCGATGCGGATGCAGCGCCCGCCGGCCTCATCGGCCGACCAGATGTGACCCTCGGCGTCGAGCGTGCATCCGTCCGGCCCGATCGCGATCTGAGGAAGCATCTCCTGGAGCGTCCCGAGCTCCGGCGTCGGCGCCAACTGCGCCCAGATGCGGCGGTCGGTCAGCGAGCCGTCGTCCAGGATCGTGAACGCGGTGTAACGGCAGCCTGCGGTCTCGCCGACGATCAGAGTCGCGCCGTCGGGAGTGATCACGGATCCGTTCGGGAACATCAGCTCCTCGGCGGCGACGGTCGCTGTGCCGTCGGGATCAACGCGCATCAGGGTCGCCGGCTCTGGATCGGCAAACGCCATCAGGTCGAACCCGAAGCACCCGACCCACGCGCGCCCGTGGCCGTCGACGACCATGTCGTTGAGTGAGCTGTCGGTGAACGCGCCAAGCTCCGCGTGCACGCTCATCGTCCCGCCGGCGTCGCGTCGAAGGACGCGCTGGTCCTTCATCGAGACGATCAGCAGCGAGCCGTCCGGCAACCAACCGAGACCCGACGGCTGATGCTCGACCTCGACCACCAGCTCCTCGGCGCCGTCGGTGGTGACGGTGTACACCGCTTGGCGGTAGAAGTCCGACACCCACCACCGACCGTCGCGCCACCGCGGGCACTCGAAGAACGCGCCGCCTTCAAGCAGTGGGGCCAGGGCTCGTTCGGCCACACGGGCACGATACGAGATTACGCCGGCTCGGGCGTAGCCCGTTCGAGCGTCAGGCTGGCGTGGAGCGTGGCGTACCGGCCGACCATCCCGAGCCAGTTCCAGTCGAGTCCTGTCGCCGCGCGCGGGACAGTCGTCTGCCCTTCGAGGCGGACCGTCCCGCCGGCGGCGGGCTCGACGTTTACCGGGAGCTCGAGCGGGAGGCGCGTGGAGCCGATCACCAGGTCACCGGTGACCGTCACACCCGTGTCTCGCGGCGTGACGGCCGTCGCGGTGAACACGATCCGCGGCTGTCGCTCGACGTCGAAGAAATCGGACGAGCGCAGGTGCTTGTCGCGCCGCCTGTTCCGGGTATCGAGGCTGGCGGCCTCGATCGTCAGCTCGCCGGTGGCGCCGCCTCCGCGAACCTGCAGGCTGCCCGCGTATTCGTGAAAGACGCCGCGAACCGTTATCAGTCCCATCGACTTCACTGCGAACCCGATCTCGCTGTGCTCCGGGTCGACCGTCCAGGCGCCCTCGGGGAGCCCGGGTCGTGTTCTGTCTGTTGTCACATCGGCTGTATTTGAAGTGTCCATACTCATATGACACGCGCCGACGGGAGAACTGTGACCGGTGGCAACGACCAGTGGCTAGCCGAGCGATTCGAAGAGCAACGACCGCACCTGCGAGCCGTCGCGTACCGGATGCTCGGGTCGCTCAGCGAGGCTGACGACGCGCTCCAGGAAGCATGGCTGCGCGCCAGTCGCGCCGATGCGAGCAGCGTCGAGAACCTTGGTGGGTGGTTCACGACGATCGTGGCGCGGATTTCGCTGAACATGCTCCGCGCGCGCAAGGCCAAGCGCGAAGAGCCGCTCGAAGCGGGCATCCCCGACCCGGTCGTCAGCCCACTCGACGGGGCCGACCCCGAGCAGCAGACCTTGATCGGCGACTCGGTCGGGCTGGCACTGCTTGTGGTGCTCGACACCCTGGCCCCAGCCGAGCGACTCGCCTACGTGCTGCACGACATGTTCGCGGTCCCGTTCGACGAGATCGCGTCGATCACGGACCGCTCTCCCGCGGCAGCCCGTCAGCTGGCGAGCCGGGCGCGGCGGCGCGTGCAGGGCCACGCGCGGGTGCCCGACGCCGACCTCGACCAGCAGTGGAGCGTCGTCAACGCCTTTGCCGCTGCCAGCCGGGACGGCGACTTCGCCGCGCTGATCGAGGTGCTCGATCCGGACATCGTGCTGCGCGAGGACGACGGCACCGAGCGACCGGCCGCATCGGCTGTCGTTCGCGGCGCGCGTGAAGTCGCCGGACGCGCGCTGATGTTCTCGAACATGGCGTTGTACGCGCGCCTGGTTCTGGTCAACGGAGCCCCCGGAGTGGTCGTGCTCCCCGAGGGCGAGGACCGCCCGTTCGCCCTCTTGGCCTTCACGGTCGTGGGCGGCCGGGTCGTCGAGCTCAACGTGATGAACGATCCGGCGCGCCTCAGCGAAATCGACCTCTCCCTGATCGCCTGACACACCTACTGCGCAGGGTGCGAACATGGAGCCATGGCGCATGTGGGGGTCTCGAATCTGGCGTACGCGCATCCGGGCGGCGACCTGCTGTTCTCGGAGGTCTCGTTCCGGGTCTCGCCGGGGCAGCACGTGGGGCTGGTCGGTACGAACGGGGTCGGCAAGAGCACGCTGCTGAGGGTTCTCGTCGGCGAGTTGCCGCCCGACGAGGGCGAGCACGCCGTCGGCGGCCTGCTCGCATACATGGCCCAGGACGTCGGCGTAAGGGACGGCGAGCGAACGGTCCGGGAGCTTCTGCTGTCGCTCGCGCCGCGGGCGGTGCGGCAGGCCGGCGAGAGCATGCTCGCGCTCGAGGCCGAGCTCGAGTCCGGCAATGCGTCGGCGGGAATCAAGCTCGGCGAGGCGATCGCCGACTGGTCCGCGCTCGGCGGCTACGAGCTCGAAGGCCAGTGGGACGCGTCGTGCCGGCGCATCATCGGCGCCTCGTTCGCCGAGGTCGCCGACCGGCCGGCCCGGACGCTGTCCGGCGGCGAGCACAAGCAGCTTGTGCTCGACGTGCTGTTCGCCTCGGATGCCGACGTCCTGCTGCTCGATGAACCGGACAATTTCCTCGACGTGCCGGCGAAGCTGGCCCTCGAGCGCCGCATCCACGCGTCCAAGAAGACGATCGTGATGATCTCCCACGACCGCGAGGTCCTCGCGGGCGCGGTCGGGACGATCGTGACCCTCGAGGGCAATGGCGCCTGGGTACATGGCGGCTCATACGCCACCTATCCCCAGGCACGAGAGGAACGCCAGCGGCGCCTCGGGGATGCCGTCAAGCGTTGGCACGAGGAGGAACGTCGGCTGTTCCGCCTGATGAAGACGTTCAAGGAGCGCGCT
>Ga0335080_10008456_pt1 | contig 10730 bp, 8 predicted proteins | sample Lox_Sample_34_FD_206720 | JGI IMG/M metagenome (GOLD analysis project Ga0335080, IMG submission 206720) | Soil microbial communities from Loxahatchee National Wildlife Refuge, Florida, United States - Lox_Sample_3.4 | ecosystem: Environmental > Terrestrial > Soil > Wetlands | place: USA: Florida...
GACGGTGCGGTTGCGGATCACGGGCCAGAGCCTGAGCTCGATACGCGTGGTCAGCGCCAGCGTGCCCTCGGAGCCGACCAGAAGATGCGCCATGTTGTTTGGCGCGTTGCGTGGAACAAGCGCATCGAGATTGTAGCCGCCGACCCTGCGCTGCACCTTCGGGAATCTCTCGGCGATCTCACCGGCCTCGCGCGCACCGAGATCGAGCATGTCGCGAAACAGCGCAAGCCCGCCCTCCGGTGCTTCCGCGTGCGAAAGATCGCGCGGCACCTCGCCAAAATGCACCGGCGTGCCGTCGGCGAGCACCGCGTCCATCGCGATCGTGTTGTCGCGCATGGTGCCGTAGCGCAGCGAGCGCCCGCCGCAGGAATTGTTTCCGGCCATGCCGCCGATGGTGGCGCGCGAGGCGGTCGAGACGTCGACCGGAAACCACAGACCGTGCTTTTTCAGTTGCCGGTTGAGGTCGTCGAGCACGATTCCCGGCTCGACCACGCAACTGCGGTTCTCGACATCGAGCGAGAGGAGGCGAGTGAGGTGCTTCGAAAAATCGATGACGAGGCCATCATTGATGGTCTGGCCGCACTGGGACGTGCCGCCGCCGCGCGGCGTCACGATCCGCCCGTCGTCGCGCGCAATCGCGAGCGCTTTGAGCGCCTCGTCCATGGTGCGGGGTACGACGACGCCGGCCGGCATGATCTGGTAGAACGACGCATCGGTCGCGTAACGGCCGCGGCTGAAGCGGTCGAACAGGACGTCGCCGGTAATCTCCGACCGCAGGCGGCGCTCGAGCGATGACGCGTTCTTCATGTCCATTGCGGATTTGACCACGGGCCTGGCGAACCGGAGGAATGGACGCAAATCCGCTTCCTCAGCTCACGCGCGCTATGAATTCACAATCGGATGGGATTGACCATCGCCCGCAGGGGCCGATGCCCCGCTCTCGATCTCGGTGAGATGCTCGACTGCCGCGGCACGCTTGTTGCGCAGATGGTGGAACAGGATGTCGCTGAGTTCGCTTCCCGCGCGGCGGCGCAACGCATCCAAAATCGCCTCATGCTCGCGCATCGCTTCGGCCCAGCGCTGGCGCTTGCGGGCAAAATTGGCGGAATAGCGGACGCGGCGAATCCGTCCGGCAAAATTGGCGTAAGTGGCGCGCAGCGTTTCGTTGCGCGAGGCGGCAACGATGCACTCGTGGATGCGCTGGTTGACCTGGAAGTAGTTGTGCATGTCGCGGTGCAGATAGTAGCCGTACATCTCGTAGTGCAGCCGCTCGATCTCGGCGATTTCCTCGTCGGTGATGTTTTCGCAGGCGAGCCGGCCAGCGAGACTTTCCAGCCCGCCCATCACCTCGAAAAGCTCCTCCAGATCGCGCGAGGACAGTTGCCGCACCCGCGCGCCGCGATTGGGCAACAGCTCGATCAATCCTTCCGCGGCGAGCACCTTCAGCGCCTCGCGCAATGGCGTGCGGGAAATGCCGAACTTCTCGCAAAGCTGCCGTTCCGGGACGCGAGCGCCATCCTTGATGTTGCCCTCGACCACATAGTCGCGCAGCCGCGTCAGGATCTCGCCGTGCAGCGAGGTCTCCGCACCGCCGTTGACAGCAGTTCTTGAAAGCGGTTCGCCCGCTTCGGGACGCGTGGTCTTCATGAGCCCTCGACGAGATATTTTGAGTTCACATTAACATTGCATATTGCAGAAATGAATGCAAAACTTCACAAAAGTAGCCCGGGTAAGCGTAGCGATACCCGGGGGTCTCCCGGATGTCGCTGCGCTCATCCGGGCTACACACCACACGCGCGATTGGAGGCCAAGATGGGCCAAGGACGGCATTTTCTGCAGATTCCGGGGCCGAGCCCGGTGCCCGATCGCGTCCTCCGTGCGATGGACATGCCTGTCATCGACCATCGCAGCGCCGAGTTCGCCGAGCTTGGGCGGGCCGTTCTGGACGGCTGCAAGCGCATTTTCCAGACCTCCGGGCCGGTCGTGATCTTCCCGTCGTCGGGCACCGGTGCCTGGGAGGCGGCGATCGTGAACACGCTGTCGCCGGGCGACAGGGTGTTGATGGTCGAGACCGGGCATTTTGCGACCCTCTGGCACAATATGGCCAAGCGCTGGGGCATCGAGGTCGATTTCGAGCCCGGCGATTGGCGCCGTGGTGCCGATCCGGCCGCCATCGAAGAGAGGCTGTCGCAAGACAAATTGCATTCAATCAAGGCCGTGATGGTCGTCCACAACGAGACCTCGACCGGCGCGACCAGCCGGATCGGCGAGATCCGCGCGGCCCTGGACCGCCTTGGTCACCCCGCGCTCTTGATGGTCGATACCATCTCCTCGCTCGGCTCGGTCGACTACCGGCACGAGGAATGGAAGGTCGATGTCAGCGTGAGCTGCTCGCAAAAGGGATTCATGCTGCCGCCCGGTCTCGGCTTCAACGCCATCTCCGAGAAGGCGCGGTTGGCCGCCAAAACCAACAAAATGCCGCGCTCCTATTGGGATTGGGAGGAGATGCTCAAGCCCAATGCGAAGGGCTTCTTCCCCTACACGCCGGCGACCAACCTGCTTTACGGCCTGCGTGAGGCGATCACGATGCTGCTGGAGGAGGGGCTCGACAAGGTGTTCTCGCGTCATCAGCGGCTGGCGGCTGCGACCCGCGCCGCTGTCGAGCACTGGGGGCTCGAAGTCCTCTGCCAGGAGCCAAGGGATTATTCGCCCGTGCTCACGGCGGTCTTGATGCCGCCGGGATACGATGCAGACGAATTCCGCAAAGTCGTGCTCGACAATTTCAACATGTCGCTTGGAAGCGGCCTGTCCAAGGTCGCCGGCAAGGTCTTTCGCATCGGTCATCTCGGCGAATGCAACGAGCTGACCTTGCTTGCTGCACTGACCGGCGTGGAGATGGGTTTGTCGGTCGCCGGCATTCCGCACCGCTCGGGCGGCGTCGACGCCGCCATGAAGCTGCTCGAGGACCGCACCAAAAACAATTCAGCCGCGCATCTCAGGGTCGTCGGCAGCTAAGGACCAGAGGCTCCCGCGGGCGCTCAAGGTCCAGACGGTTGCGGCGCGGCAAAAGGGCCGGCGCAATGCCCTGCGTCTTGCGCATTGACGGCGAGCGCCCGGCGCGGGACAAGCCGGGCGAATAATGATATGCGAGCCGCTCGCGACGCCGAGGTAACGCCATAGGTAACGACAAGGCGGACCAAGGCAGGACTTGAGCCAAGACCGGGAAGGACGCCCATGACCGTGCACACTGGAAGGCATTTCCTCCAGATTCCAGGACCGACCAACATCCCCGACCGGGTGCTGCGGGCCATGGACATGCCTGGCCTCGACCATCGCGGTCCGGAGTTTGCCGAGATCGGCTTTGCCGTGCTTGCCGGCATGCAGCGGATGTTCCGCACCAAGGGCCCGGTGATCATCTATCCCTCCTCCGGCACCGGCGCCTGGGAGGCGGCGATCGTCAACACGCTGCAACCACGCGACAAGGTCTTGATGTGCGAGACCGGGCAGTTTGCCGTGCTGTGGCGCGGCATCGCCGACAAATTCAAGCTCGACATCGACTTCATTCCGGGCGACTGGCGCCATGGCGCCGATCTCGGCGAGATCGAGGCGCGGCTCTCAGCCGACAAGGCGCACAAGATCAAGGCCGTGTGCGTGGTCCACAACGAGACCTCGACAGGCTGCGTTACCTTTCCGCTCGAGGTGCGCAAGATCATGGACGGCGCCAGGCATCCGGCGCTCTTGATGGTCGACACCATTTCCGGGCTCGGTTCGATGGAATATGAGCACGATGCCTGGGGCATCGACATATCCGTCGGCGGCTCGCAGAAGGGATTGATGCTGCCGCCCGGGCTGGGCTTCAACGCGGTGTCGGAGAAAGCCCTGGCCGTTGCCAAGGCCAATCCCGGCTTGCGCTCCTATTGGGAGTGGGAAGACGTGATGGCTTTCAACAAGGCCGGCACCTTCCCCTATACGCCGGCGATCAACCTGCTGTTCGGGTTGAAGGAGGCGATCAAGATGCTCGAGGAAGAAGGCCTCGAGAACGTCTTCGCCCGCCACAGGCGCCACGGCGAGGCCACGCGCGCCGCGATGAAGGTGTGGGGCCTGGAGACCCAGTGCCAGGAGCAGGGCGCGCATTCGCCGGCCCTGACCGGCGTGCGGATGCCCGAAGGTCACGACGCCGACCATTTCCGCAAGATCGTGCTGGACAATTTCGACATGTCGCTCGGCACCGGCCTCAACAAGGTCAAGGGCAAGCTGTTCCGCATCGGTCATATCGGCCATTTCAACGATCTGATGCTGATGGGAACGCTGTCCGGCGTCGAGATGGGGCTCGATCTCGCCAAGGTGCCGCATCGCAGTGGCGGCGTGGTCGCGGCCATGGATGTGCTCAAGCGCCGCGAGCCGGCGTCGATGCCGAAGGCCGCAGTGGCCTGAATCTTCTACTCTCTGAACCAGGAAGGAAGAGCGCGAAATGAACGCCCCGGCCACGGCCTCCGAAGACCTGCTCTATTCCGTGAAAGATGGCATCGCTCGGCTCACCTTCAACCGGCCGCAGGCGCGCAACGCGCTGACCTTTGCGATGTACGAGCAGATGGCCTCGATCTGCGAGGCCATCAACGCCGACCGGTCGATCAAGGCCCTGATCCTGACCGGCGCCGGCGACAAGGCGTTCGCCTCCGGCACCGACATCTCGCAATTCAAGGCCTTCAAGACCGCGCAGGATGCGCTCGACTACGAGGCGCGGATTGATCGCGTGCTCGGCACGCTGGAGCAGTGCCGCGTGCCGGTGATTGCCGCGATCGCCGGCGCCTGCACCGGAGGCGGTGCCGGAATCGCCGCCTGCTGCGACATCCGCATCGGGACGGAATCGACAAGGATCGGCTTTCCGATCGCCCGCACGCTCGCCAACTGCCTGTCGATGTCCAATATCTCCCGCCTGGTATCTTTGATCGGTCCCGCGAGAACCAAGGACCTGATCTTCAAGGCGCGGCTCGTGGAGGCGCCAGAGGCGCTGGCGCTCGGGCTACTCAACGAGGTGGTATCGGATGTCGAAACGTTGCAGCGCCGCGCGGACGAGACCGCCAGGCTCGTTGCCTCCCACGCCCCGATCACGCTTGAAGTCACCAAAGAGGCGGTTCGCCGCATTCGCCGCACGCTGTCGCGCGACGAAGGTGAGGACCTGATTCTCAAGGCCTATATGAGCGAGGATTTCCGCGAGGGCATGGATGCGTTCCTGAACAAGCGGACGCCGAACTTCAAAGGCAAGTAACCGCGTTAACCGTCTGTTCTCTCATGCGAAAGTTAAAGAGCGCGCGTTGTGAGCGTGCTTGAACTCGGCATCCTGAGCCCGCACAATGGCGGTATCTTCAAACCATCCTCCCAACAGACAGCTCACAAGCCATTCAAGGGATGAAACACGTGCGAAACACCATGATTGCCGCCGCTATTTGCGCGGCTTTGCTTGCGACAACGCCCGCCAACGCCGGCTGGGAGCCGACCAAGCCCGTCGAGATTGTGGTGGCGGCCGGGGCCGGCGGCGCTTCCGATCAGATGGCACGGATGATGCAGGCCGCGATCCAGAAGAACAATCTGATGAAACAGCCGATGGTTGTCTCGCTGAAGGGCGGGGCATCCGGTGCCGAAGCCTTGATGTACATGAAATCGAGCGAGGGCGATCCGAACAAGATCCTGATCGCCTATTCGCTGATCTACATGCTGCCGCTGTCGGCCAAGATTCCCTTCAACTGGCGCGAGCTGACGCCGGTCGCGGTGATCGCGCTCGACCAGTTCGTGCTGTGGGACAATGCCGAAGGACCGAAGAGCGTGAAGGATTTCATCGCCGCCGCAAAGGCCGCAAGCTCCCCGTTCAAGATGGGCGGCACCGGCTCCCGGCGTGAGGACCACGTGCTCACCGTGTTCATCGAACAGAAGACCGGCGCGAAGTTCTCCTATCTTCCCTACAAATCCGGCGGCGAAGCGGCGACCCAGCTGGTCGGCGGCCACACCGAGTCCAATGTCAACAATCCGAGCGAAAACCTGGAAGTCTGGCGCGCCGGCCAGGTCCGCCCGCTCTGCGTGTTCGACAAGGAGCGGATCTCCTACACCGCCAAGGTGACCGACACGCAGTCCTGGCGCGACATCCCGACCTGCAAGGAAGAGGGGCTTGACGTGCAGTACCTGATGCTGCGTGCGATGTTCCTCCCCGGCAAGGTGACACCGGAGCAGCAGGCGTTCTATGTCGACCTGTTCCAGAAGGTGACGCAGACGGCGGAATACAAGGAGTACATGGAAAAGCAGGCGCTGAAGCCGATCTTCCTTACCGGCAAGGACATGCTGAAGTTCCTCGACGAGGACGATGCGCTCAACAAGCAGCTGATGACGGAAGCGGGCTTTGTCGCGAAGTAGAGATTGCCGCGCTTGATGTCCGAGACCGAAGCAGAAATCGTCGTCGACGATCCGACCGCGCCGGAAGCCGATTCGCCCTCGGTCGCAAGCAATCGCAGCGTCGACGTCCTGGTGTCGCTCCTGCTGATGGCGCTTGCGGCAACGCTCGGCTACGACAATTGGCGCACCGGCATCGCCTGGGATTCGACCGGGCCCGAGCCCGGCTATTTTCCGTTCTATCTTTCGGTGATCCTCGGCCTGGCGAGCCTCTACGGACTCGCCGTGGCCTACCTGTCGCGCCAGGAGGCGGCCGAGACCTTCGTCACCCGCGCGCAGGCGAAACGGGTGATGGCCGTGTTCGTGCCGACGCTGCTGTTCTGCCTTGCGACGCAGTTTCTCGGCCTTTATGTCGCAAGCTTCCTCCTGATCGCCGGCTTCATGCGCTTTGTCGGCAGGATCGCGCTGTGGAAGTCGCTCTTGACTGCGCTCGTTTTCACCGCAGCCATGTTCGTCACCTTCGATATCGCCTTCGACGTCATCATGCCGAAGGGACCGCTCGAAGCGGCCTTCGGCTATTAGCGAGGCGATATGTCTCCCGCCGTCATTGCGAGCGAAGCGAAGCAATCCAGAACGATTGCAACAGGTCGCAATAACGACGGCGAAACCTGTCAGGTGGCCTGATGGAAGCCTTCGGCCTGCTGGTTCACGGTTTTGCGGTCCTTTTGACCTGGAAGACGCTCGCGCTGATGATGGTGGGCCTCGTGCTCGGCATTTTTGTCGGCGTGCTGCCGGGTCTCGGCGGCCCCAATGGTGTGGCGATCCTGCTGCCGCTGACCTTCACGATGGACCCGACCTCGGCGATCGTGATGCTGTCCTGCATCTATTGGGGCGCGTTGTTCGGCGGCGCCATCACCTCGATCCTGTTCAACATTCCCGGCGAAGCCTGGTCGGTCGCCACCACCTTTGACGGCTATCCGATGGCGCAACAGGGTCGCGCGGCCGAGGCGCTGACGGCCGCCTTCACCTCGTCCTTTGTCGGCTCGCTGGTCGCGGTCCTCCTGATCACCTTCCTCGCGCCGCTGATCTCCTCGTTCGCGCTGAAATTCGGGCCGCCGGAATTTTTTGCGGTGTATCTTCTCACCTTCTGCTCCTTTGTCGGCCTCGGCCGCGAGGCCAAGCACAAGACGGTGATCTCGATGTCGCTCGGACTGCTGCTTGCCGGGGTGGGCATGGACACCGTCTCCGGGCAGTTGCGCATGACGTTTGGGTCTTCGGAACTTCTCCGTGGCATCAATTTCCTGGTCGCCGTGATCGGCCTGTTCGGCATCAGCGAGATCCTCTTGACGATGGAGGAGCGCCTCGCATTGCGCGGGCATGCCGCCGCGATCAGCCTGCGTGTCGTGCTCAGCGTGTGGAAGGACCTGCCGAAATACTGGGTGACGCTGCTGCGTTCGTCGGTCATCGGCTGCTGGCTCGGCATCACGCCGGGGGGCGCGATCGCGGCAAGTTTCATGGGCTACAATCTGGCAAAGCGTTTTTCCAAGGATCCCGACAGCTTTGGCAAGGGCCGCATCGAAGGCGTGTTCGCGCCGGAAACCGCAGCGCATGCCTCCGGCACGTCGGCGCTGCTGCCGATGCTGGCGCTCGGCATCCCCGGCTCCGGAACGGCGGCGATCCTGCTGGGCGGCCTGATGGTCTGGGGCCTCAATCCCGGGCCGCTGTTGTTCGTCGAGCACAAGGATTTTGTCTGGGGCCTGATCGCCTCGATGTATCTCGGCAACGTCGTCGGTCTCGTGCTCGTGCTCACCACCGTGCCGATCTTCGCCTCGATCCTGCGCGTACCCTTCGCCGCGGTGGCGCCGATGATCGTGGTGTCCTGCGCGATCGGTGCCTATGCGATCCAGAACGCGATGTTCGACATCTGGTTGATGCTCGGCTTCGGCGTCGTCGGCTACGTCTTCAAGAAGATCGGCATTCCGCTTGCGCCGTTCACGCTTGCGCTTGTGCTCGGCAGCCGCGCCGAGGACGCCTTCCGGCTATCGATGATCGGCTCGGGCGGCGACATCAGGGTATTCTGGTCGAACGGCCTCGTCGGCTCGATCACGACGCTTGGGATTCTCCTCTTGTTCTGGCCGGTGATCGACAAGGCGTTCGCCCAGCTGAGCCGTTCGGGCTCCCCCGGCAAAATTTGAACGAGGAAGCGCCCGAATCAAGCGCGCATTGCGCGCAGTCGATTCGATCCGAGAGTGCTTGCGAAATCAGCGGGTTCCACGCCGGCCTGGCTTGATGACCGCTCGCTTGCCGCGGTTTGTTCGCGAATGTGACTTCCGCGCGACATCTTCCGGCGGCTCGGGAGCGTATATTTCCGAATCTATTTTAAGGGGGCCTTGCCATGAAAAGATTTATTGGGATCGCGCTGCTCGCATCGGGGATCGTGACCAGCGCGCTGGGTGCCGATCTTCCCACGAAGGTCTACACCAAGGCACCGCCACCGGTCGTCGAGGTCTACAACTGGACCGGTTTCTATATCGGCGGCAACATCGGCTACAGCTGGGGCCGGTCGAGCGACTATTCCACGCTGAGCAATGGTGCGGGCACGGTGCTTTTCGCGAACGCAAGCGGCGTGAATCTGGACGGCATCGTGGGCGGCGGACAGGTGGGCTACAATTGGCAGGTGCAGAACTGGGTGGTGGGCGTCGAGGCCGACATCCAGGGCACCGACGAGAAGGGCAGCCGCACCTTCACCTGTCCGATCGGCGTTTGCAGCCCAGCGGCGAACCCGTTCGCCGCTGTTGCCTTCGTTGCGAGCGCTCCAATCTCTGTCCTGGCGATGGATCAGAAGATCGAATGGTTCGGCACGGTTCGCGCCCGCGGCGGCGTCCTGGTTAGCCCGAGAGTGCTGCTCTACGCGACCGGCGGTCTCGCCTACGGCGATGTCCGCACGGCTGAGGCGATCAACAACACGGCGACGGTGCAGGCGTTCTCCACCACCGACACCCGCGTGGGCTGGACGGTTGGCGCGGGTGTCGAAGGTGCAATTGGCGGCAACTGGACGGCCAAGCTCGAATATCTCTACATGGATCTCGGCAGGACCAGCGGCTCGTATCTGACGAACTTCCCGGCAAATGGCGGCGGCTTTATCTCGAGCACCTACTCCTCGAAGATCACCGACAACATCCTGCGCGTCGGTGTGAACTATCGTTGGGGCGGCCCGGCGGTCGCCAGATACTGAGCGTATTCTCCGGAAAGCTCAAAGCCCGGCCTTGCGCCGGGCTTTTGTTCTCGCAAGGGCGCCTTCAGACCACCTTGCGCTGACGCAGCTCCTTGATCTCGTCTGCGCCAAAGCCGAACTCGGCGAGCACCTCTTCGGTCTGCTCACCGAACTCCGGCGGCCGCGCCGCCATCCTGCTCGGCGTGCGCGACAGCGTGAAGGGCTGGCCGACCAGGCGGATATGGCGGCCTTCCTCATTCGGCACGTCCTGCGCCATGCCGAGATGCTTGACCTGCGCGTCATCGAACATCTGGTCGATGGAGTAGATCGGGCCGCAAGGCACGCCGGCATCATTGAATTCCCTGACCCAGGTCTCGCTTGATTTTGCAACGGTGAGCTTGTTGATCTCGGCGTTGAGTTGCTTGCGGTTCTTCGAACGATCCGGGCCGGTGGCGTATTCGGGGCGGTTCGCCAGATCGGGGACGCCGAGCGCCTCGCAGAAGCGAAGCCAGGTCCGTCCGCCCGCCGTGGCGATGTTGATATAGCCGTCGGAGGACTTGAATACTCCGGTCGGGATCGAGGTCGGATGGTCGTTGCCGGCCTGCTGGGCGACATCCTTGTCCATCAGCCAGCGTGCGGCCTGGAAATCCAGCATGAAAATCTGCGCCTGCAACAGCGAGGTCTTGACCCATTGGCCTTCGCCCGAAACTTCGCGCTCCAGAAGTGCGGTAAGAATACCCATCGCGCAAGACAGGCCCGCGGTAAGGTCAGCCACGGGAATGCCGACCCGCATCGGGCCCTCGCCGGGCGCGCCGGTGATCGACATCAGCCCGCCCATCCCTTGCGCAATCTGATCGAAGCCGGGGCGCTTGTGATAGGGGCCGTCCTGACCGAAGCCCGAAATGCTGCCATAGACGATGCGCGGATTGATCTTCCTCACGCTCTCATAGTCGACACCGAGCTTGGTCTTGACGTCGGGCCGGAAATTCTCGACGACGACGTCGGCCTTCTTCACCAGGCGGTTGAACACTTCGAGCCCTTTCGGGTCCTTCAGGTTCAGCGACATCGCCCGCTTGTTGCGGTGCAAATTCTGGAAATCGGAGCCGCGGCGCGGGCCACCCAATTGCTCGCCGCC
>Ga0335080_10008457_pt1 | contig 10730 bp, 10 predicted proteins | sample Lox_Sample_34_FD_206720 | JGI IMG/M metagenome (GOLD analysis project Ga0335080, IMG submission 206720) | Soil microbial communities from Loxahatchee National Wildlife Refuge, Florida, United States - Lox_Sample_3.4 | ecosystem: Environmental > Terrestrial > Soil > Wetlands | place: USA...
AGCAGGTCGAGCATGTGGTCGAAGCAGCCGACGCCGGTGTCGCGCTCGCCGGCGCCGTGGCCGTCGAGCGCGAGGCTGACCTTGATCTCGGTCTCGGCGGTCTTGCGTTCGATCAGGCCGATGCGGGTCATCGCGATCCATTCTCCCCAAAGTCGCCGCCGCCAGGCGCCGCCGTCGAGTCTCTCTTTATGCGTACCTCCATCGACCGCGCATGCAGCTCGAAGCCCTCCGCCCGCGCCAGCGGCGCCGCGGCGTCGGCCAGCGTTTCCGGGTCGCCGATGCGGACCTCGCTGAAGCGCCGGAGGAAGTGGTCGGGAGAAACGGCCGAGGCGAACCGGGCGGCGCCGTTGGTCGGCAGGATGTGGTTGCAGCCGGCAATGTAGTCGCCGAACGCCGTGCCGGCGCCGGCGCCGACGAACAGGCATCCGGCCCGGGTGACCCGGCCCGCGAGCGCCTCGGCCTCGGCGCCGACGAGCTGAAGGTGCTCGGGCGCGAATGCCTGGGCGAGCGCGAGCATCTGGTCGGCGCCGGATGCGGCGACCAGGCACGACACCGCCCCGGTCTCCTGTGCGTGGGTCAGGCTCGCGTCGAACGCGTCGAGGGTCGCCGGCGCGTCGGAAGCCGCGACCACGATCGTGCCGGGGCCGTGCTCGGCCTGGGCCAGCAGGTCGAGCGCGAGCGGCTCGGGGTCGGCGTCGCCGGTGGCGATCACGAGCAGGTCGCTCGGGCCGGCGAAGCCGTCGATCCCCACCTGCCCGAACACCTGGCGCTTGGCCTCCTGGACGTACAGGTTGCCGGGGCCGACGATCACGTCGACGCCCCGGACCGACTCGGTCCCGTAGGCGAGCGCGGCGATCGCGTGGGCGCCGCCCATTCGGTATACGGCGTGGACGCCCGCGAGCCGGCACGCCGCCAGCACGACCGGATCGAGGTCCCCGTCCGCGCGGGGCGGGGAGCAGACCGCGATGTGGCCGACCCCGGCGAGCTTGGCGGGGACCGCGCCCATCACCACCGTGCTCGGATACGGGGCCCGGCCACCGGGGACGTAGATCGCGGCGCGCTCGACCGCAGCCTGGCGATGGATGATGCGGTTCTCGCCGATCTGGGTCGCTCCTGAGGATCCGCGAGCGCGACGGCGCGCCGCGGCTTCGACGTTCGCGATCGCGCGCTCGATCCCGTGGCGGACTCCTGGGTCGAGGAGCGCTACCGCGGCATCGAGCTCGTCGTCGGGGACGAGGAGCGCTTGCGGCTCGCGACCGCCGGTGTCGAGCGTCCGCGAGTAGTCGCGGACGGCGCGGTCGCCGCCCGCCCGCACCGTGGCGATGATCAGCGCCACCCCGTCGCGGACCGACTCAGGGGGCGGCACGAGCGTGCGGATTTGGGCCGCGACGTCGGCGGCGTCGTCGCCGCTCAGCGCGAGGCGCTCACATCGCATCGAGCCGCTCCAGCAGCGCGTCGATGGTCGGCGCCTTCAGCTTGTGCGACACGGGGTTGGCGATCAGGCGTGCGGTGCTGCGCGCGATCTCCTCGCGGACGACGAGCCCGTTCTCGCGAAGCGTGGCGCCGGTCGCGGTGAGGTCCACGATGCCCTCGACGAGGCCGGTCAGCGGCGCCAGCTCGACCGAGCCCTTGACCTCGACGATCTCGGCCTGGCGGCCGGTCTCGAGGAAGTAGCGCGTGGCGATTCGCGGGTACTTGGTCGCGATCCGGACCACGCCGAGCCGTCTGAGCGCCTCGGCCGCCGGGTCCTCACCGGCGACAGTCGCGAGCACCATCGTGCAATGACCGTAGCCGAGATCGACGAGCTCGTACAGCTCGCGCTCGGATTGCTCCATGAGCACGTCCTTGCCGGTGATCCCGAGGTCGGCGGCGCCCGCCTCGACGTACGTGGGAACGTCCGAGGGCCGCATCGTGACGATGCCCGCGTCCTCGAACAGGAGCTTGCGGTCGTTGTCGCGCACCTCGCGCGTATCGAGACCGAGCCGGTCGAGGAGCTCGAGCGTCCCGGTGAACAGCGCTCCGCGCGGAACGGCGATCCGCAGCTCGCTCATCGGCCGTGCTCTTCACTGGTGAGCGCGATGTGCAGCCGCTCGACGTTGAGCGCGAACCCGACCGCGGGGAGCGGCCGCCCGAACCGGCCCAGCAGCTCGTCGTAGCGTCCGCCGATACCGATCGGCACGCCGTAGGCGGGATCGTAGACCTGGAAGATGGCGCCGGTGTAGTAGCCGAGGCTGCGGATCAGGCCGAGGTCGAAGATGATCCGCTCGGCGACGCTCGGCGCAAGCAGCGCATGGACCTCTCGCATTCCGGTGACGGCGGTGTGGAGCGGCCCCTCGAGGCCTTCGAGGACCTCGGGTCCTCCTCTCGTTCGCGGCGCGCGAAGGAGCAGCTCGGCGTGCGCGGGGTCGACTCCAAGCTCCGTGATTTCGCGTTCGAGCCCGACGAAGTCGCCGTCGACGAGCTCGGTGAGGATATGCTCGCGCCGGTCGGGGTCGATGTTCAGGCCGTCGAGCAGGATCGGATACAGAGACGCATCGCCGAGGCCGATCCGATACGTCTCGAGGCCGGCCGCGTCGAGGGAGTTGCACAGGACGGTCAGAACCTCGGCGGTTCCCTGCGGGCTCCCGGCCCCGATCAACTCGATGCCGGCCTGGAGGAACTCGCGCGACTGGCCCCGCTGCGGCCGGACGCCGCGGTAGGCATGGGCGAAGTAGCAGAAGCGCAGCGGCGGCTCGGCCTCCCGATAGCGAGTGGCGACCAGGCGCGCGATCGGGACGGTCATGTCCGAGCGGAGCACGAGCACCTGACCCTGCTCGTCGAACATCCGGTACGCGGGACGGCTCGAGTTCACGTTCGCGCGCTCGAACGTGCCCTCGTACTCGAGCGCGGGCGTGTACACCTCGCCGTAGCCGGCCCGCTCGAACACCTCCCGGACGCGATCTGTCATCGCGCGCAGTTCGCGCATCTCGTCCGGCAGGAAGTCTCGCGTTCCGCTTGGAATGCGATCGACCATCGCCCGGGACTGTGTCAGTTACGGCACGCTCACGGCTCGCCGGGGCGGTGCGGGGCGGGCGGGATCCGTTACACCGAGACGGGCACGTCGTCCTCGCGCTCGATCCGCGCGCCGAGGTCACGCAGTCGCTCGTCGATACGCTCGTAGCCACGGTCGATGTGGCGCACGTTGCCGATCTCGGTGACGCCGTCGGCCGCGAACGCGGCGATCAGCATCGCCATGCCGGCGCGGATGTCGGGCGAGTCCACTCGCTGGCCGTGCAGGCGGCGCGGCCCCACCACCATTGCCCGGTGGGGATCGCAGATCGTGATCGAGGCGCCCATCAGAACGAGCTTGTCGACGAAGAACAGTCGGTTCTCGAACATCCACTCGTGGATCATGATCGACCCCTGGGCCTGGGTGGCCATCGCCAGCGCGACGCTCGTCAGGTCGGCCGGGAACGCGGGCCACGGGCCGTCCTGCACCTTCGGGGTGTGATCGCCCTTGTCGTTGCGGATCACCAGCTCCTGATTGCCGGGAACGATGATGTCCGCCCCCCGCACCTCGGTGCGAAGGCCGAGGCGGTTGAAAACAAGGCAGATCATCCTGAGGTCTTCAGGCACCGTGTCCTTGACCACGAGCTCCCCGCCGGTCACGCCGGCCAGCGCCATCAACGAGCCGATCTCGATGTGGTCGGGGGCGATGCCGTGCGTACAGCCCCTGAGCCGGCCGACGCCGTGGACGGTCATCACGTTCGAGCCGATTCCGTCGATCGGGGCGCCCATCGCGACCAGCATCCGCGCCAGGTCCTGGACGTGCGGCTCAGACGCGGCGTTGCGGATCACCGTTGGCCCGCGCGTCAGCGCGGCGGCCATCAGCGCGTTCTCGCTGGCCATCACCGACGGCTCGTCCATCAGGAAATCGCACGGACGAAGACCGAGCGGAGCCTCGAGCCGGATGTCGCCCCGGTCCTCGTCGACCGTCGCGCCGAGCGCGCGGAATGCGTCCAGATGCGGGTCGAGCCGTCGGCGGCCGATCACGTCGCCGCCCGGAGGCGGCATCTGAGCCCGGCCGAACCGAGCCAGGAGCGGACCCGCGAGCAGGAACGATGCGCGGATGCGCTCGGCGAGCTCGCGATCGACCTCCCAGCTGTCGACGGTCGAGGCGTCGATGGAGATCTCGCCGGGGCCGAGCCACTGAACCCGGGCGCCGAGCTGCTCCAGCAGCAGGGTCATCGCCTCCACGTCCCTGATCCGGGGGACGTTGCGGAGGATCACTTCGTCGTCTGTGAGCAGGCACGCCGCCAGGATCGGAAGCGCGCCGTTCTTGTTTCCGGCGGGAGTGATCGTGCCCGACAGGGGCCTCCCGCCTTCGATTACGAACTTTTCCATAGGGGGCCGGAGGGTACCTTCTCGCGTTGCGAGACCCGTGCCCGACGGCGATTTGGCCTGCTGGCGAGGGGATTTGGTCTGTGTGGCCCGCGGGTCGGTGTCGCGAGCGTCGAGGATCCGAATCCGCTCAGCTAGGGTTCCGTCCATGCAGGTTCAGCTTTCGCGAGCGCAGGCGTGGGACCTCCTTAGTGAATGGACTTCTTCTGACTCGCTGCGGCGCCACATGCTGGCCGTCGAGGCCGCGATGCGCGCTTACGCGCCGAGGTTCGACGGCGACGTCGAACTGTGGGGCCTGACCGGGTTGCTCCACGACCTCGACTACGAGCGTTATCCGGATTTGGAGGACGGCCACCCGCGGTATGCGTTGCGCGAGTTGGAAGCCCGCGGTTATCCGCCCGAGCTTGTGCGTGCGGTGGCATCGCATGCTGATTTCTTGGGCGTGTCGCGCGATTCGCCGATGGAGAAGACGCTGTTCGCGGTCGACGAGCTGTCGGGGTTCGTGCTGGCGTGTGCCTACGTGCGGCCGGAGAAGTTGCAGGGGATGACCGCCAAGTCGGTCAAGAAGAAGCTCAAGCAGCCGAGCTTCGCGGCCGCGGTCAACCGCGAAGAGCTCCGCCACGGCGCCGAGGAGCTCGGGGTCGACTTCGACGAGCACCTGACGATCGTGATCGCGGCGCTCGCCGAGAAGCAGGACGAGCTGATGCCCGCCGGTTCGGATTCAGGTTCCGGTTTGGGGGACGACTCGGGCGACGGCGGTCCGACCTCGTGGGCTCGTCCGTGAGTCGTGCGGCACCGAGAGTGGTCACCGGCGGATGCTGCGCGGCTACGCGTCGACTCCTGGTCCGCGCCCATCCTCGGTCTTCGCTCGCCCACCAGGGCAAACGTTCCGGTCACGGCACTACTACTAGGCGTTCGCGCGGCGCTGCTTGTATTCGGCGAGGCTCGGGACGACCCCGAGCGGCTCGAGCAGCCGCGCGAATTCGATCGCGCGCCGCACCGGCCCCTCGCCGCAGATCACGGTCAGACCTCGCCCCTGCCGCGCCAGCCGCCGCTGAGTGCTGAGGAGGACCGTCAGGCCGAACGAGTCGATGAACTCGGCCTGGCTCAGGTCGATGACCGCGTCACCTTGGTGCTTGCGGACGATCTCGTCGAGCTGAGGCATCAACCTCCGGGCGGTGAGGACGTCGAGCTCGCCGGTGACCGTGACCACCGTCGCCCCCGAGCCGCGCCGCGTGCTCAGCGCAAGCTGAATCGGCCCCCGCGGGCGCAAGAAGCGCCCGAGCGTCGCGTGGTCAGCGGGTCGTGTCATCCGCACCGCACTCCCTGCCGTCATGATGCCCCCGCAGCCATGCGCCAAAACTTGGCCTACCGGGCTTTGCGTACCTCATGACCTCGATCTGCGCAGCTCGCGCTCCTCGATGCTGCGACGCGTCCGTGCGGGATTGGGCGTCTCGCTTGGGCGTGTGCGAGGCGAGACGGCCCGGAAGGTACCCGCTCGCCTTCGCCCGTCCGTCCGCCGTTGGGACCGTTGGTCCGCGGCCGTACGTTCGAATCCGGACAATCCTCTGGTGGAGGCTGCGGACACGTGCTGCGCGGCCCGATTCCGGCCCCTTCGGCTATGGTCCGCCGGCATGGCCGAAGCGGCCAAGATCGTCGTCCTCGAGGGCGACCAGACCGGTCAGGAGTTGCTCGAGCAGGCGTTGCGGCTGCTCGATCCGGCGCTCCTCGGACTCGAGCTGGAGCTCGAGCGGTTCGACCTCTCGCTCGGGCATCGCCGCGCGACCTCGAACGAGGTCGTGACCGACGCCGCCCGCGCGATGCGCGAGGCCGGTCTCGGCCTCAAAGCGGCCACGATCACCCCTGAGGGCAAGGACGACGTCGGCTCGCCCAACCGCATCCTGCGCGAGGAGGTCGACGGGAAGGTGATCATCCGGACCGGGCGCCGGCTCCCGGGCGTGGCGCCGATCGCCGGCGTGCACTACCCGATCTCGGTGGTGCGGATGGCGGTCGACGATGCCTACGGCGCCAAGCAGTGGCGCGAGGGCGATGCCGGAGCTCCGTCGGAGAACGCCTACCGGACCGAGAAGATCACCCGCTCGACATGTCGTGCCGTCGCCGAGTACGCCTTCCGAACGGCGGAGAAGATGAACGCCCGGGTCTACGGCGGCCCGAAGTGGACGGTGTCGCCGGTGTACGAGGGCATGCTGAAGGAGGAGCTCGACGGCGCCGCCGCGCGGCACCCGGGGACGGCGTACGAGCCGGTCCTGATCGACGCCACCTACGCCGGCCTGATGTCGGGCGCCACCGATGCGCCGCTCGTCATCCCGGCGCTCAACCGCGACGGCGACTGCCTGGCGGACCTGGTCCTGCCGATGTTCGGCTCGATCGCCGGCGCCGAGTCCGTCCTGCTCGCGTTCGACAACGAGACCTACGAGACGACCGTCGCGATGGCCGAGGCGCCCCACGGCACGGCGCCGGCGCTCGAGGGCAAGGACCTCGCCAATCCGCTGGCGATGATCCTGGCCTGCGGCGCGCTGCTGCGCCACGCCGCCGACCGCCACGGGCCGCCGGCCGAGCGCGCGTCGCGGGCGGTCTACGAAGCCGCGCTCGAGGCGATCGGATCGGGATGCAAGACCCCCGACCTCGGCGGCAACGCCACCACCACGGAGTTCACGACCGAGGTGTTCAACCGCGTCGGGACGAAGATCGAGGTCTGGTCATCGCTGGGCTCGGCGGCATGACCAGGACTTGGAGCGCCGGCATTCGGAGCGCCGGCATTCGGAGCGCCGGCATTCGGAGCGCCGGCATTCGGAGCGCCGGCATTCGGAGCGGGGCATTTGGAGCGCCGGCATTCGCAGCGGGAGCGAGCGACGCCTTGACCTGCGTGTGCACGTGATCACCGGCGCCCACGCGATCATCTACAGCCGGGACGCGGACGGAGTGCGCGCGTTCCTCGAGGAGGTGTTGGAGCTTCCCTCGGTCGATGCCGGGCACGGGTGGCTGATCTTCGCCCTTCCTCCCGCCGAGATCGCCGCCCACCCCACCGACGGCGCCGGCCACCACGAGCTGTATCTGATGTGCGACGACATCCACGCGACCGTGGCGGAGCTCGAGGCGAAGGGCGTCGCGTTCACCCGGCCGATCGCCAAGGAGCGCTGGGGCTCGGTCACCGCGATCGCGCTGCCCGGTGGCGGCGAGCTGGGGCTGTACGAGCCCCAGCATCCGCGACCGCGGGGCTGAGCCGCGGCGGTGCGTCCTCTCCGGCACTGGGGCTCCCTCGCCCCGCCCGGACCGTTATGGAGCGTTCCACGCGGCCGCCCGCTCGACCCCGCCCGCGCCTTGCAAGCGTGCGCCCATTCCGTCCGGCCCTCGCCCTAGGGTCACGAACATATGTTCCAGTCTTCAGCCAACCGCCTGCGCGCCTGGTTCGCGGTCGTCGACGACTTCCTTGGCGACCCACCCGTTGACGCGCATCTCGCTCTCGAGCGTTGGGCTACGCACCCGCATCGCCGCCCGCTCCGGTGGGAGTGGAAGCGTCGCGCCGGCAGCGTGCCACCCCCGCCCGCCCACTGCCTTTGCCCGGTCCGGACCGCGCCGGATTTCGATGGACGAAGCGAGGTGATGCGCTAGCTCCGCTAGCCTGGACTCCCACGTGGGGTGGGTGAGGTAACGCAGGAAGGCGTTCTCGTGCACGGCTGCTGGTCGGCCGCCGCAGCTGCGTTAGCGATACGGCTGAACGTCTGAGCCGTTGGCCACCTTGTTAGACTCGGACACGCCCAGCCGTTCCGTGTTGGCCAGAGCCCGAATCATGGGGATATGCCCACGCTGCGGCGTGATTCCTGGGTTCCGCCGGACCATCTGAGATAGTGGAGATGTGTTCAGCGGTGAAGACGGAAGGTTAACGGGTCTGGCGCGGGTGTTTCTCGAGCCGGCGAACGCTACCCACCGCCAGTACGAGGCGCTGCGAGCCTTTTACGTGGACGGGGTGCCCTCCAAGGAGGTGGCCGAGCGGTTCGCCTACACGCCGGGCAGCTTCCGGGTGCTGTGCCACCACTTTCGCGCCGACCCGACCCGCGAGTTCTTTTTGCCCGAGCGGACCCGGGCCAGGACGCAGGAGAAGCCGCCGACGAAGTCCAGTCGGCTGCGCGACAGGGTCGTGGCGATGCGCAAGCAGAACCTGTCGGTTTATGAGATCGCCGCGGCGCTCACCGCCGAGGGCGAGACGCTCTCGCCACCAGCGATCTGGGCGATCCTGTCCGCGGAGGGGTTCGCGCGGCTGCCGCGCCGCGCCGATGAGGAGCGAGCGCCGCGGGGGGTCACGGCGGCCGCCACCGCCGACGTGCGCGCCCTCGATCTGAGCGCCCGGGAGTTCCGCACCGAGTTCGGCGGGCTGTTCTTGTTCATGCCGATGCTCGCGCGCTCGGGCTTTGACGAGATCGTCAACGACGCCGGGTTGCCGGGCAGCAAGATGGTGCCGGCCGCAGCGGCGATGCGCTCGCTGCTCGCACTGAAGCTGACCGGCGCGGCGCGCACCAGCCACGCGATGGCATCCGTGTTCGACGAGGGCCTGGCGCTGTTCGCCGGGCTCAACGTGATCCCCAAGCGGTCGTTTCTGACCGAGTACTCCTGCCGGATCGCCTCCGCCAGCTACCCGAAGCTGATGCGCGCCTGGTTTGAGCAGGCCGGCGCGCTCGGGCTCGAGCGAGGCGTCAGCTTTCACCTGGACTTCCACACGATCCCGTTCCACGGCGAGGACGCGCTGATCGAGAAGCACTACGTCTCCAAACGCAGCCGCCGCCAGAAGGGGGTGCTCGCGTTCCTGGCCCAAGACGCCGACAGGCACGTGTTCTGCTACGCCAACGCGGGCGTCCGCAAGGCTGAGCAGGCCGACGAGGTGCTGCGCTTCGCCGAGTTCTGGCAACAACGCACCGGCACGCTCCCCCAAGAGCTCATCTTCGACTCAAAGCTCACCACCCACAAGAACCTCGAGACGCTGAACCAGAAGGGGATCGAGTTCATCACCCTGCGCCGCCGCTCCGCCGGCCTGGTGGCCGAGCTCGAGGCCGCGCCCGTCTCGGCCTGGCGGCGGATCGAGCTCAAAGACGTCCACCGCGCCTACCGCACCCCCAAGATCCTGGACCGGCAGATCACACTCACCGACTACACCGGCCCGATCCGCCAGATCGCGGTCACCGACCTCGGCCACGAACAACCCACGCTGCTGCTCACCAACCAGCTCCGCCCCGGCGCGGCCGGGCTGATCGAGACCTACGCCAAACGGATGCTGATCGAGAACTCGATCTCAGACGGCGTCGACTTCTTCCACATGGACGCCCTCTCCTCCGTGGTCGCGATGAAGGTCAACTGCGACCTACAACTCACGCTCATCGGGTCAAGCCTCTACCGCCTCTTCGCCGCCCAGATCGGAGGCGCCTACACGACCGCCGAATCACGCCACATCTGGCGCGACTTCATCAACGCCTCAGCCCACGTCACGATCACCCACGACACCATCGAAGTCCGCTACGGCAAACGCGCCCACAACCCCTACCTACTCGACGCCGGCTTCGCCAACACCGACGTCCCCGTCCCATGGTGGGAAGGACGCAGACTCAAACTCGCGTTCGGATAGCCCCACGGCCACGTGGTGTTAACCCCGAACCTAACGTGGGAGTCCAGGCTAGCTGCCAGCCGGGACGGAGGCGACCGGGACGCCGTCGAGCCCCATCGCCTTCGACGCTCCAGCCGGCTGCTCCGCCGGACACGCGGCGGCTAGGCCGGACGCCCAGCCGCCAGTGCCGCCTGGAGCACGTGCCAAGCCGTCTGCGCTCCGAGGATCGCGCCGCTCGGTTCCCCTGTCGTCTGGTCGGACGGCGCGGTCACGAGAGCGATCAGCACGGCGAGGAACGTGCCCAGTCCGAGCACGAGGCAGATCACCAGTAGCACACCCACCTGCGGGTTGGCGCGGAGAAACCGGATCACGGCCTCCATCTACGAATTCCTTCGAATGCTCCGCTGCGTACGGCTGTCACGAAATAAACCGGCGGCGACCTACTCTCCCAGGCCCTTGCGGACCAAGTACCATCGGCGCTGAGGGGCTTAACTGCTCTGTTCGGAATGGGAAGAGGTGTTTCCCCCTCGCCATAGCCACCGGAAACCGGTCGAGACCGGGCTAAGCCGCAAGCGGCTTAGCCCTTAGGAGAAATCGGACATTTCTCCCGCCCTTCTCGGGCCTTCAAAACCACACAGTGCCAATGCACGGATATCAAATATCCGTCAAGCCCTCGACCCATTAGTACCGGTCTCCTACGAGTGTCACCACTCTTCCAGATCCGGCCTATCAACCT
>Ga0335080_10008458_pt1 | contig 10729 bp, 9 predicted proteins | sample Lox_Sample_34_FD_206720 | JGI IMG/M metagenome (GOLD analysis project Ga0335080, IMG submission 206720) | Soil microbial communities from Loxahatchee National Wildlife Refuge, Florida, United States - Lox_Sample_3.4 | ecosystem: Environmental > Terrestrial > Soil > Wetlands | place: USA: Florida...
GCGTGGTGAGCAACTTCGGAACGATTTCCGTGGCCGCCAATGGGGGCGAGTGCGACGATCCGCTCAGCTACCGCGCGAGCGATTTGATCGCGGCCGAACGCAGCGGAACCTTGCGCACCGGGCAGGTCAGCCTGACCGGGATGTCGCCCGCCGGCGAGGTCGACTTCTCCGCGGGTTTCTATTCCACCGACCTCGGCTCCCTGATCAACTCGACCTCGCGCCTCAATCCACCGCCGGGATCGTGCAGCGTGGCGGTTTCACGGGTGGGAGCGAACGCGCCGCCGCCCGGCACGGGTTTGAATGCGGGCGACGCGATCACGGTCACCGGACCTGCGGGCCTGCTCTCGGCCGGCACGACTTCATCGGGCGGGTACTTCATGGCGAAGTCCCCAGCGCGTCTTTCGCAGGGAAGCTACTCGTTTGCCAGCAATGGGGGCGGGGACGTCGGAGCCTTCACAGCTTCTCTGAACATGACGGCGCCGGCAGCATGGACCAACATGGCGGCGTATACCGGAGGCACCCTCAACGGAACGAATCCGCTGATCTTTACCTGGACGGGGGGCGACCCGGCGGGGTACGTGACGGCGAGCATCGCATCCGCCAACTCGACCTACAACTCCGTGCTGCAGTGCAATGCGACGGCCTCGGCCAACACGTTGACCGTCCCGGCATCCTTGCTGCGCGCAGTGTTCCCCGGGCCGATCACGGTTTCTTTGACCTCGACGAGCGCCCCGGTTTCGTTCAAGGCAAGCGGACTGGATACGGGCTCAATCACCGCGACCGCGGGCGCGAGCACGCAAATGACCTTCTCTCCCGCGCAATAGATATTACGCAAAACGAGCCGCGGCGCTTTGTTGTATTCTCTAACAATGGCTGTGGACACGAAGCATTTGGAATCCGGCTGGGTGGTGATCACGATTTCCGGCCGCCTGGCTCTCGGCGGCGAGACGGAAAAGCTGAATGCCGGATTCAATGCGTTGTTACAGAAGGGCCAGCGGAAATTTGTCCTCGATATTACAGGGCTGGAGTACGTGGACAGTTCTGGCGTGGGCACCCTGGTATCCTGCCTGACCGGCGCCAAGAAGGCCGGGGGTGAATTGAAAGTGGTGGGAGCCAACCCGCGCATCCGGCGCATATTCAATATGACCGGGGTAGACAACATGATGCCGATGTTCGGCACGCTGGCGGAAGCGACGGCTTGAGGAGCGGAGCGGCGATCAGGAGAATTTCGGCCCGAGACCCAAAGCTCTGCCCAGCCTGATCCAGCGCGACTGTGCGGCGAGGCCGATCTGCGCCGCTTGGCGCCGCCAGAGCCCGACGAGCTCACTTCGAGCTCTGGGGTCCAGGGAATAGGGCTCTTTGCGGGCGATCAGCGGCTGAGACACGTCGGGATCGAAGTGTACACCGATCTCGGGCACGTCGGCGGTCAGGAGATGGATATCGCGGAATCCGGCGTCCAGCAGGCGGCAGCGGAGTCCGGTAATGCCGAACTCGCGCATTTCCAGCGTCTCGCCGCTGCCTCCATGGAACACGAGATCCTCGCGTATCTCCAGGGTGCCGTCGCGGCGCCGGTTGATGAGCACGTCGGAATCGCCGAGGTGAACCACGCGATATTGGTGCATTTCGGGGAAGTGTTCGCGCATCGTGTCGCCCGGTTCGCAGTAGATGGTGATGCCAAGGAAGCCGTTCGGCTTGAGCAGGCGGCACATCTCTTGCATGGCCTGCTCGAGGGGAGGCGCGATGTGCTCCAGGACGTCGGCGGCGAGGATGAAATCGCAAGTGCCGGCAAGGTGGGGATGCGCCTCTTTGATATCGAACCGGGGCTCGCGATCGTAATGGGTATTGGTGTAATCGAACTTCTGTGCCAACAGGGCGGCGTAGCATTCCTTATCGGTGAGGCCTATGCCGCGAATTGTCTTCAGGGGCGGGAAATCCTTCAGCGCCAGGCTCTCACCGAACAGTTCCAGGGAGAGCAGGTGAATCAGCGCGCGGAGGCGAACGTTCGATCCGCAGCCGCAGCTGGCCGGCTCGGTGGGGAACGAAGCGGCGTCGTTCCAGGCGCCGCAAAGATTACAGGTGAAGGCCACGCTAGGAGGATCCGGGCGCCGCGTTCCTGCGGCGTTTGGCCGCGAATCTTTCGCGGAATTTTTTCACTTTGGGCGACACGACGAAGGCACAGTAGGGCTGATCCGGGTTATTGCGGAAATACTCCTGGTGATAGTCCTCGGCGATGTAGAAAGTGGACGCCGGCCGCACTTCGGTAACAATCGGGCGCCCGAAAGCCTGTTCGCGGTTGAACTCCGCGATCATGTTCTCCGCGGTGCGACGCTGGCTGTCGTCATGGTAGAAGATCACGGACCGGTATTGGGGACCGGTGTCGTTGCCCTGGCGGTCCATCGAGGTTGGATCGTGCATCGCGAAGAAGACCTCAAGGATCTCGCGGTAGGAGGTGACGGCGGGATCGAACGTCACCTGGACGACCTCGACGTGACCGGTGCGACCGGAGCAAACCGAGCGGTAGTCGGGATTGGGCATGGCGCCGCCCATGTAGCCCGATTCCACGGACATCACGCCGTCCATTTCGTCGAACACCGCTTCCAGACACCAGAAACAGCCGCCTCCGAGTGTGGCAATCTCCATAAGTTCACTCTACCGCGCCCGCTGGTGCGATTTCCCGCGGAACTACCCACAACGGATCTCCGGATACCCCCCAATTGCGGATGATAACCAAAGGCTTCAGCCGGCACCAATAGGATGTACAAAGCAGCCAGGAGTTTGACAAATGTACCGTATCGCATCCAGGGACGATCTCAGCCGGCGCCAAGATGCCGTGACGCTCGCGCGAAAGCAGCTCGCGGCGAGTTTCCTCCACAACTCGATGGTTGAGCGGAGCGCCTGGAGATATGTCGGCTCCTTGCGAAGATATCGCCGGACGCTGGAGGCGCTGATCCGCGAGGCCGCCTGAACGGGCCAAGGCTACTGCAACTGCGCCGTCACCGTCACCGAGGCATACACGCTGACAGTTCCGGTCTGCACGGGTGTAGTCGCGGCTCCTCCTCCGGCGGCTGCCGGAAGAACGACCGGCGTGTAAGAACTGTCCTGAAGCGCCGTGACCACCGGACCCAGGGTAGCTCCGAGACCGGCCGCGATGGCAGCGGCGTGGGTCATGGCCTGCTTGGTCGCCTGAGTGAGCGCCTGCTGGACCTTCGGCTCCGGATCCTGTAAACCGAAGCTCAGGTTGCCGACAGAATTGGCACCGGCCTGGTTTGCGGCGTCGATCAGCTTGCCAATGATGCTGAGGTCGGTAGTGGTCACGCGAACCGTGTTGGTAGTCGTGTAACCGATGAGGACGTTGGATTGGCCGGTAGCCGAACTGTACCGCGGTGTCACGTAGTAGCTCACGGTTTGAACCGTTCCGGAGGAGCCGAGCACGGATTTCAAGGCAGCCAGCACCGCGGTAGTCATGGTCGCGTTCTGCTGCGCGGAATCCTGAGCTGTGGCGCCATTGGTGACCACGCCCAGGTCGATCTGCGCCTGGTCGGGAGTGGCGAGAATGGTGGCGCTGCCGGTGGCCTGGACGGTACGCCCCGCGGTCTGCGCGGCAGCAGCGGCGGCGCCCAAGGCGAGAAGGAAGGAAACGACAAGAATCCGGGTCATGGCTCATCATAGGCCGGAAAGGCCGGTGAATGGATGCTGGTTTTACACTGATTTACCGCGCCTCCGCAACTCACTCCGGAAATTGGCGTTTAATGAGTCATAGAGGGTAAGAGATGCGCAACCGAGTGGTTCTGGGGCTGACGGTGATGCTGAGCGTGGCTGCATTCCCCGCTGTTGCCTCGTACGCAAGAAAGAGAGCCGCTGAAAACCGCGGGTTTCAGAATCAGATTGCCAGCGATCAGAAGATCATGCAGGCCTTGAACCGGCTCACCTTCGGACCGCGTCCCGGCGACGTTCAGGCCGTCAAAGCGGTGGGCTTGAAGAAATGGATCGACCAGCAATTGCACCCGGAAGCGATTGCCGAGAATCCCGTACTTACGGCCAAGCTGCAGACGATGGACACGCTCCGAATGTCGGAGAGGGAGCTGGTGCGCAACTACCCCACACCGCAGATGGTCCGGCAGATGGTGAGCGGTCAGATGCCGTTTCCTTCCGATCCGGATCGCAGGCTGGTGCTGACGCGGCTGGTGGAGCGCTTCGAAAAGCGCCAGGCAGCCGGCGGCGATCCGAACCAGCAGGCTCCGGCCCCGGATGTCAGGAAACTCAACGAACTGTTGACTCCACAGCAGATCCGCACGTTGCGGCAGGGCACGGCACAGCAGCGGTTGGACGCCTTCCTCGCGCTCGATAATGTTAAACAGGACGAGGTGGTCGCAGCCCTTCCGGCGGGCATGCGGCAGAATCTGTTTGCGGCGGCGCCTCCCGAGGTGCGGCGCCGGATCGAACTGGCCAACGGACCGCAGCAGGTGGTGGCGCGCGACTTGATGGAAGGCAAGCTGCTGCGCGCGGTCTACAGCAACCGTCAGTTGGAGGAAGTGCTGGCCGATTTCTGGTTTAACCATTTCAACGTCTTTCTGGATAAAGGCGCCGACCGTTACATGGTCACCGGATACGAGCGCGACGCGATCCGTCCCCACGTGCTGGGCAAGTTCAAAGACCTGCTGGAGGCCACCGCAAAGAGCCCCGCCATGCTGTTCTATCTCGATAACTGGCAATCGGTGGGACCCAACGCGCCGCAGGCCAGGGGTAAGAAGGGCGCGAGCGGCTTGAACGAAAACTACGGCCGGGAATTGCTCGAACTGCACACGCTGGGCGTCGACGGCGGCTACACGCAGAAGGACGTCACGGAAGCCGCGCGCTGCTTCACGGGGTGGACCATTCAGCAGCCGCAGCGCGGCGGCACGTTCGTGTTCAACCGCCGCGCGCACGATGACGGCGAAAAGACGGTTCTGGGCGTGAAGATACCTGCCGGCGGCGGAATCGAGGACGGTGAGAAGGTGCTCGATATCGTGGCCCGCCACCCGGCAACGGCCCGTTTCATTTCCAGGAAGCTGGCAATGCGTTTCGTGGCGGACGATCCGCCGGAGGCCCTGGTGAAGCGCATGGCCGAGACTTTCCAGAAAACGGACGGCGATCTGCGCGCTGTCATGAAGACTATGCTGGAGAGCAGGGAGTTCTTCAGCGTGGCCGCCTACCAATCGAAGATGAAAAGCCCGCTCGAAGTGGTGGCGAGCGCCGCGCGCGCGCTGAATGCGGATATCGACTACGCCTTTCCGCTGGCCAACCAGGTGGCGCAGCTCGGGGAGCCGCTTTATCGCAAGCAGGAGCCCACCGGCTACTCCAACAACAGCCGGGAGTGGCTCAACTCGGCGGGTCTGATGGCGCGCATGAACTTCGCGCTACAGCTCGCCGACAACAAGATTCCGGGCGTGAAGGTGAATGCCGCCGATCTCACCGGCATCGCGCTCGGTTCGCCCGAGTTTCAAAAGAGGTGACCATGCCGTCTCGCCGCATTTTTCTCCGCAACAGCGCTCTCGCCATGGTCGGTGTGGGCAGCGCACCACTGTGGCTGCAGCGGGCGCTTTATGCCGACGTGACCGGTGCGCGCAAGAAGATCCTGGTCGCGATCTTCCAGCGAGGCGCGGCCGACGGTCTCAACGTCGTGGTGCCGCACGGCGAGCGGGCCTATTACCGCCTGCGGCCGACGATCGCGATTCCGCGGCCGGCGCTTGACGCCTCGAACAGGGACGATGCCGCCATCGACCTGGACGGCTTCTTCGGACTGCACCCGTCGCTGGCGCCGCTCAAGTCACTTTACGATCAGAATCACCTGGCAATCGTGGATGCCGCGGGGTCGCCCGACCCGACGAGATCGCACTTCGACGCGCAGGACTACATGGAGTCCGGCACACCCGGGCTCAAGGCGACGCAAGACGGGTGGATGAACCGGGCGCTTCCCGCCGCCGAGGGCAAGGTGTCCCCGGTTCGCGCGATCGCGCTGGGCCAGACACTGCCGCGCTCGATGCGAGGAGTGCAGCCGGCGGTGGCGCTTCAGTCGATCGAGAGCTTCCAGGTGCGGAACGCCGACGCAGCGAAGCAGTTCGAAAGCATGTACACCGCGGCCAAGGACCCGGTGCTCCGGGCCACGGCGCGCGAGACTTTCGAAGCTATGGCGATGTTGCAGGCGATCCAGCGCCAGGGCTATACGCCCTCAGCAGGAGCGACCTATCCGCGCGGGCGGCTGGGGCAGAGCCTGCAACAGGTGGCACAGCTCATCAAGAGCGACGCGGGAGTGGAGATGGCGTTCGCCGACGTTGGAGGTTGGGACCACCACACGAATGAAGTCGGCCAGCGCCCGAGCGAAGGCCAACTTCCGAACCTGCTGCGCGAGTTCGGCGGAGCGCTGACGGCCTTCTGGAAGGACATGGGCGACCGTATGCAGGACATCGTGGTGGTCACGATGAGCGAGTTCGGACGTACCGCCCACGAGAACGGGAATCGCGGCACCGACCACGGCCATGCCAACTGCATGTTCGTCATGGGAGGCGAAGTCAAAGGCGGAAAGGTGTACGGGAAGTGGCCGGGGTTGGAGAAGGAACAGCTCTACGAGGGCCGCGATCTCGCGCTGACGACGGATTTCCGCGATGTGCTGGGGGAACTGGTGGCGCGTCACCTGGGAAATCCGTCGGTGAAGGGCGTGTTCCCGGGTTACGACCCGAAGTTTCTGGGCTTAGTGGGGTAAGGCCGGAGCCTGGCTCAACTCCACGCCGCCGTATATCTCCGCCAGGGTGATGCGGCACGGTTCCTCGCACTGACCGGACGCGCGGATGGTCGGCGGCCCGCTCGATTTCCAAGTACTGTTCGGGCGTAACGAACTGTTTCGGCTGGGTGGACACACGCTCTGCCCATAGCCTAACCACGCCCGCGATCCACGCATTTTCGCGGCGCGCTCCCCACAATGCTGCACGGATCCTTCTCGTGAAACATGTAATCCTGATTAAGAGAACCGATAATGCTTCAACACTGGACTCACTGCTTCGCCCTAGCACTCGTGGCGCCTGTTTTTTGCGTGGCGCAGCAGATCGCACCACTAAGACTCACACTAAGGGAGGCGGTCGCCCTGGCGCTGCGGCAGAATCCGCAAGTCATCCTGGCAAACCTGGCGGTTTCGCAGACCGAGCAGGACCGTCTGCTGGCACGCTCGGCGCTGATGCCCCAAGTGGGCGGCAATCTCGCACAGTCCGTGCATCGCATCAACCTGGACTCGGCGATCGGTTTTGCGTTTCCCAACTTTCCGCAGCACGTCGGACCCTTCTGGGTGTCCCAGGGCGGTGTGGCATTCAACGCGCCGGTCTTTGACCTGACGCTGTGGCGGCGGTACAAATCTGCACAAATCGGTATCGACGTACGCCGGGCGCAGGAGATCTCGGTACGGGAGGAGAGCATCCTTCTAGTAGTGTCGCAATACCTGGGCAGCCAGCGCGCCGCCGCCGATTTGCAGGCAGCGCAATCTCGAGTCGAGCTGGCGCAGGCCCTGTACGACCAGGCCGCCGATTTGCAGAAGACCGGAGTCGGCACCGGCCTGGACACGCTCCGGGCGAACGTGCAGCTCCAGAATGAGAAGCAGCGCGCCATTATCGCGCGCTCCCAACTCGACACAGCTCTCTTTGGCCTTGCCCGCCTGCTCAGCGTGGATCCGCGCCGGACAATCGAGCTGGCCGACCAGGTCGGCTTTTTCGACACGCCTCCGCTGGTTATCGAGCAGACGCTGGAAAAGGCCTATGCAACGCGCCCGGAGCTGCGCCAGGTGCTCCACGAAGAGCAGCGCGCGGAACTGGATTCGCGCGCTGCCGGCGAGCAGAGGCTGCCGAAGCTCAGCCTCAACGGTTTCTGGGTGGAGCAGGGGCTTACTCCAGGGAGCGCGATCCCCGTGTATCAATACCAGGCAAGCGTGGACTTTCCGCTATTCACCGGGGGGCGCATTCAAGCCGACCGCGCCAAGGCCGATCTCGCTATCCGGCAGCTCAAGCAGCAGGAACAGGAGATCCGGAACGGCATCGCGCTGGAGGTGAAGACCTCCGCCGTGCAACTGGAATCGGCGCGCAGCGAAGTGACCGTGGCCAACCTCGGCGTGCAACTTGCGAGACAGGAAGTGGAACAGGCGCGCGACCGGTTCCAGGCGGGCGTGGCGGACAATATCGAGGTGATCAGCGCGCAGGACTCGCTGGCCCGCGCCAACGACAACCAGATCGCGGCGCTCTATCGCTACAACCAGGCGCGCGCCGACCTGGCGCACGCGGTGGGAGATCTGGAGGCGCTCTACGCCAGATGAAGTAAGGGACTGGCACCGGGGCGTCAATCCCTGGGTCATCGCCATGACGGTGATGCTGGCCACCTTCATGGAGGTTCTGGATACGAGCGTGGCCAATGTGTCGCTGCCGCACATCGCGGGAAATCTGTCTGCGAGCCTGGATGAATCCACCTGGGTGCTGACTTCATACCTGGTAGCCAACGCCATCATCCTGCCGATGGGCGGCTGGTTTTCGATGCTGCTCGGCCGGAAGCGGTTCTACATGACGTGCGTCGCTCTGTTCACGGCCAGCTCGTTTTTGTGCGGGCTGGCGCCCTCGCTGGGAGCGTTGATCTTTTTCCGCGTGCTGCAGGGGATCGGGGGCGGCGCGCTCCAGCCGATGGCGCAGGCCATCCTGGTGGAGAGCTTCCCGCGCGAGAAGCACGGCATGGCGATGGCGGTGTACGGGATGGGCGTGGTGGTGGCGCCGGTGGTGGGGCCTACGCTGGGCGGGTGGATCACCGACAACTATACGTGGCGTTGGATCTTCTACATCAACATCCCGGTGGGAATTCTGTCCCTTGTCCTGACCTGGCTGCTGGTGCACGATCCACCGTACCTGGTACGGAGGCGCTTCGGCGACGGGTTGAAGATCGACTATCTCGGCTTCGGGTTGCTGGCGCTCGGGCTGGGCGCGCTCGAGGTCGTGATGGACGAAGGACAGAAGGAAGACTGGTTCGCATCGCATTTCATCGCCATCTGGACGGTGATCATGGCCGTGTGCCTGGTCGCGGTCGTGTTCTGGGAGCTGCGCCAGAAGGAGCCGGTCATCGACTTCCACGTTCTGAAGGACCGCAACTACGCGCTGGCGACTCTTTCGATGCTGGTGCTCGGCTTCGTGCTCTACGCCAGCACGGCGCTGATGCCGATGTTTCTGCAATCGCTGGTGGGATACACCGCTATGCTGAGCGGGATGGTGCTCTCGCCCGGCGGTCTCGTGGTGATCGTCTGCCTGCCGCTGGTGGGGAAACTGATCCGCAAGGTGCAGGCCCGATGGCTGGTGATTTGCGGTGTGATCGTCTGCTCGGGCGGGCTGTTCCTGATGTCGAGTTTCAACCTGGAGATCGACTTCCGCACGGCCGTCATCGCGCGCATGGTGCAGAGCCTCGGAATGGCGTTTCTGTTCGTGCCCATCAGCACGACGGCTTTCGCGTACATTCCCAAGGAGCGGACCAACTACGCGACCGGGCTGTTCAACCTGGCGCGGAATATCGGCGGCAGCTCGGGCATTGCGATGGCGACTACCATGCTGGCGCGCCGCACGCAATTCCACCAGAGCGTGCTGGTGTCTCACCTGACGCCTTACGACTACCGCTACCGGCAGGCGCTGGAAGGAGCGGCGGCCGCCATGCGGTCAGGCGGCTGGTCGGCGCCGGACGCCGCGGCGAAAGCGCAGGGCGTGATTTACGGCGGTATGCTGCGCCAGGCGGGCATGCTGGCATTCGCCGACGTGTTCTGGATGATGGCCGTGCTCTTTCTGGCCATTATTCCGTTGATGTTCATGATCCGCAAGACGAGACCGGTCATCGGCCCGGTGGCGGTGGAATGACGCGCGGTGCGGTTATCGGGGAAAATAGGAGAATCAGTGACACCTACGCAAGAGGCCGTTGAGAACACTCCGGCGGTTCCACGGAAAGGCCCGCGCACCAGGATCGTCGTCATCCTGGTGTTGCTCGCGATCGTCGCAGCCGCGGCTTATACCATGTACCTGCACTATCGCGACCGCGTCTCGTCGGACGACGCCAACGTAGACGGGCACGTGACGGCCGTGGCTCCCAAGGTCTCCGGCAACGTCGTCGAGGTGGCAGTGCAGGACAATCAGGCAGTGAAGGCCGGGCAGGTACTCGTGCGGATCGATGCGCGCGATTACCAGGCGAAGGTGGACATGGCGAGGGCAGCGCTGCTGCAGGCGGAAAGCCTGCTGGCGTCCGCGCGCACGGCGGTTCCGTGGGTCAATGACACGACGCAGTCGAGCAACTCCCTGGCATCGGCTCAACTGGAGAGCGCGCTGGCCGAAGTGGAGCGGGCGCGGGCGGCTTACGAACAGGCGTCCACGGCCGACCTGGCGTACGCGGAAGCTAACATCCGATCGAAGCAGGCCAGCAACGATCGCGCGCAGGCGGACCTGGAGCGCATGAAGCCGCTGCTCGACAAGGCCGAGATCTCGCGCCAGCAGTATGACGCGTACCTTGCGGCAGCGCGGGTGGCGGAAAGCGATATGAGGGCGTCGCAGGAGAAGCTGGCATCCGCGCAGAAGGAAGCCGCGATTCGCAAGGCGGCCCTGGACGCCGCGCAGACGCACGTGGCCCAGGCCAGGGCGCAGGTCGAAACGTCGGTGGCCAATCGGAAGCAGGTGGACATCCGGAAGGCGGACGTCTCCGG
>Ga0335080_10008459_pt1 | contig 10728 bp, 12 predicted proteins | sample Lox_Sample_34_FD_206720 | JGI IMG/M metagenome (GOLD analysis project Ga0335080, IMG submission 206720) | Soil microbial communities from Loxahatchee National Wildlife Refuge, Florida, United States - Lox_Sample_3.4 | ecosystem: Environmental > Terrestrial > Soil > Wetlands | place: USA...
CGAGGGCGGCCGCGGCCTGGAGCGCCGACGCCGTTCCGCGACGGTTAGTGCGATCGATCTTGTTGACCGCGATCACGACCGGCACGCCGGCGGCCCGCAACAGTCCCGCGATGAACCGGTCGCCAGGCCCGACGCCCTCCTCGGCATTGACCACGAACAGGCACCCATCGGCGTCCTCGAGCTCGTGCTCGACCCGCCGCTGCATCCGCTCGGTGAGCGCGTCTCGCGGACGCTGGACGCCGGGCAGATCGACGAGCACGAGCTGCCAATCCGGCCCGTTGGCCACGCCGCGAATCGCCCTGCGGGTGGTCTGCGGCTTGTCCGAGACGATCGCCACCTTCGCGCCGACGACCGCATTGGCGAGCGTCGACTTGCCGACGTTGGGACGGCCGGCCAGCGCGATGAAGCCGGAGCGCGTCGGCTGCGCGCTCACCGTGCCCAGCGCAGCAGTTCGGCTTGGAGGGCGAGCATCTCGCCGTCGTCGGTCTCGTGATCCATTCCGGTCAGGTGGAGCGCGCCGTGCACGACCGCCTCGCGGAGGTCCACGGTGTGCTCCGGGCAGATCACGATGTCGCCGAGCTCGCGCGGCCCGGCGGAGGCGCCTTCGCCGTCGACGGCGAAAGACAGCACGTCCGTGGGCTCGTCGACGTGGCGATGCTCGCGGTTGAGCTCACGGATCCGCTCGGCGTCGACGAACTCGATCGCGACGTGACCGTCCTCGATGCCGGCCGACGAGATCGCGAGCGCGCACAGCCCCTTGAGCTCGGCGGCGGTGGGGAACCGGAGCTCGTCGGGAACGGGCACGTCGACCGCGATCCCTTCGATCCCGATGACTTCGATCTCCAGCACCGGCGTCGGGCGTCAGGCCCTCGGGGTGGCTGCCCGGGGACGGAGTTCCGGTGCCCGCCGCTGCGCGTGCTCGTTATACGCGGCGACGATCCGGCGAACGAGCTTGTGGCGCACGACGTCCTCGTCGCCGAAGCGGATGAACTCGATCCCCTCGACGCCCTGGAGCACGTCCGCCACCATCACCAGACCCGAATCCTGGTCGCGCGGGAGGTCGATCTGGGTGATGTCTCCGGTGACGACCATCCTCGAGTTGAACCCGAGGCGCGTCAGGAACATCTTCATCTGCTCGGGGCTCGTGTTCTGGGCCTCGTCGAGGATGATGAAACTGTCGTTGAGGGATCGCCCGCGCATGAATGCCAGCGGCGCCACCTCGATCACGCCGCGCTCGAGATACTGGGAGACGCGGTCGGGCTCGAGCATGTCGTGGAGCGCATCGAACAGGGGCCGCAGGTAAGGGTCGACCTTGGCCATCAGGTCGCCGGGCAGGAACCCGAGGCGCTCGCCCGCCTCCACCGCCGGGCGGGTGAGGATGATCCGGTTGACCTCACGGCGGCTCAGTGCGGCCGCCGCCAGCGCGACCGCGAGGAAGGTCTTTCCGGTTCCCGCGGGGCCGATCCCGAACGTGATCGTGTTGTTCCGAATCGAGTCGACGTAGCGCTTCTGGTTGACGGTCTTCGGGGACACCTTCGTGGCGCGATGGCGCCACACGACGTCGTCGAGGATCGCGCCGGGCGACTCGTGTGCGTCGAGCGCGCGGGTGACGGCCTCGATCGTTCCGGGCGCGATCTCGTGGCCCTGGACGATCAGCTCGGCGAGCTCGTGCACGACCGCCGCGGCGGCATCGACCGCCTGCTCATCGCCCTCCAGCGTCAGCACGTTCCCGCGCAGGAACACGTCGCAGTCGAGATGACCCTCGAGCGCCCGCAGCACCGCGTCCTTGCTGCCGGCCAGCTCAGCGGCAATCGCGTTCTCGAGCTCTACCTGCCTACGCACCCACCCTGCCTCGGTTGCTAGGCACTCAAGACCTCGCGGACGCGGGCCGACGCGCGCTTTCCGTCCGCGCGCCCTCCGGCCTTGGCCATCACGGCCTTCATCACCTGCCCCATGTCCTTCGGGTTCTTGGCGCCGGTCTCCGCGATCGCCGCCTTCACGATCGCGTCGAGCTCGGCGTCGTCGAGCTCGGTGGGCAGGTAGCCCTCGATGATCCGGGCCTCTGCCTCCTCGCCCTCGGCGAGCTCGGTGCGGCCGGCGTCGCGAAACTGCTCGGCGGCTTCGAGCCGGCGCTTGCGCTCACGGCGCAACACCGCCAGATCATCCGTCCCGCCGTCCTTCGCGGCCTTCTGAAGCTCGGACAGCACCAGACGCAGCGCGCCGACGCGCTCCTTGTCGCCGGCTTTCATGGCGCTGGTCATGTCGGTGCGCACCTGATCGATAAAACTCACACCTTCAGGATAGCCCCGCGGTATCCCGCGGCCCGCACCGTATCCCGTCCGCCTGCAGCTCCAAGCATGCGACGTCGATGATCTCACCTCGCGCGGCGGCGCCACCGGGGAGATAGCAGCGCGTGTAGTCGGCGGTGTAGCCCGAGCACTGGGTGTCCGCCACCTTGTCGACGAGCACCCGTTCGAAGGCGCCGATCTTCGTGGCGCGGTGGTGGCGCGAGCGGACCTCCGAGCGCCCGCGCAGCTCGCGCGAGCGGCGTTTCTTCTCCTCGGGAGGGACACGGTCGCCGAGGCGCTCGGCTGTCGTCCCCGGGCGCGGGGAGTACGAGAACGTGTGCACCCTCGTGATCCCGGCGGCATCGACCGCGTCGAGGGTCCGCTGGAAGGCGTCGTCGGTCTCGGTCGGGAAGCCCACGATCACGTCGGTCGTCACGTTGACGTGCGGAACGGCCACGCGCAGCTTCGCGATGAACTCGAGGTACTCGCCGGCGGTGTAGTGGCGGCCCATCGTGCGCAGCACCTCGTCGTCGCCGGACTGCATCGGGACGTGAACGTGTGGGCACACATTCGGCTCGGTCGCGAGCGCCTCGAGCAGCGAGTCCTTGACGTGGATGACCTCGACGCTCGACAGCCTGACCCGCGCGACGCCCGGCACTCGGGCGACCTCGACCATCAGCTCGCCGAGCTCGAGCCCGCGCTCGGGATCGCGATAGTCGCCGACGCTGATGCCGGTCAGCACCATCTCCGGCTGGCCCTGGTCAACGCGCCGGCGCGCCTCCTCGAGCACGCCCGAGGCGGGCCGGGATCGGGCGTCGCCCCGGACCGTGGGAATGATGCAATAGGCGCAGTGGCAGTCGCAGCCATCCTGCACCTTGATGAACCCGCGGGTGCGCGAGGCCTGAGCGGACGACTGCCGGGCGAGGACATCGTGGTCGACGTCGGCGCAGGCGCCGGGCGGCCCCAAATCCCTCGCCATGGCCCCCGCCGCGTCCTCCGCGGTTCCCACGAATGTCCTCACCCGGCGTCCTGGAGCCCCGATCGCGCGGAACTGCTCCGGATGCAGGTTGACCGCGCATCCCGACACGAGAACATCCCCGGCCGTAGCCAGCGAGCGCCGCACCGACTGGCGCGACTTGGCCTCCGCCTCGCTGGTGATGCAGCACGTGTTGATCACGTGCACCTCAGCCTCGGGTTCGGGAACCTCGGTGTGCCCGGCGGCGAGCAGCGCCTCTCGGGCGGTCATCGCGTCAGCTTGCGAGACCTTGCAGCCGAGGAACTTGACGGCGAACGGCGCCACGGTGGCCGCACGTTAGCGCGGCCACCGTGGACACCTCACATTCAGTTGAGTCTCACACCCGCGGCCGGCGGATACTCGTGCTCCTCGTGTGCTGCTTCGTGCCGCGGTGTCCTCGAACCGGCGCGGGGAGTGAGGAGAAAGGACTCATGCGCAGATCCAGCCCGAGGCTTTGGCCGGGGCACCACCACATCGAGGAGCAGGCCACCGAGGGTCACGCCGATCGCGAGCGGATTGGGCAACTGGGTTCACCTCCTTTTCGAAACCGTTCTCTTTCGTGATCGCAATGTCCCGGTGAAGGATGCGCGACGGGCCGGGGCGCGGCATCGGCCCGGTGGACAAGATCTGGCGCCGCGAGGTTGTCCACGGTGGCGGCCGGGCGGTGGGGTGCAAAAGTCACCAAAGCTCCTCGCCCGCTCGGTGCTTTGGGGAGATAAGCGTCTCCCAGACGCTTATCTCGCCAAAGTTCCCGCAATCCGGGCGACTTTGGTGAGTTGTGCACCGGGCTGCTCAGCCTGAGCGGCGGCAGAGCAGCAGCGCCGACCACTCCCCGGATTCGCGGCGCGCCGCCTCGACCAGCCCGACCCCCGCGAACGCGCCGGCAACCTCGTCCGCCTCGCCGACCAGCAGGCCGCTGGCGATCACGGTCTCCGGAACGCCGACCGAACAAGCTGCCAGCCGCGCCGCCCACACCAGCAGGAGTGGCCGAAGCAGGTTCGCCGCCACCGTGGGCGCCACCGCCACCGGATCGACCCGCAGGTCGTGCCGCGAAACCTCGAGCTCCACCCCGTTCGCGCGCGCGTTGTCGGTGGCTGCGACCACGCTCGCGGGGTCGTAGTCGAGCGCCACCACCGGATCCCACCCCAGCCGCGCGGCCGCGATCGCGAGCACGCCGGACCCGCACCCGAGATCCAAGAACCCGCCGGCGGGAGGGATCGAGAGCATCAGCTCCAGGCACAGGCGCGTGGTGGCGTGCGAGCCCGTCCCGAACGCCTGCCCCGGATCCACAACGATCTCGACCGCAGCGCCGACCGCGTCCTCCCACGGCGGCCGCACGGCCAACCGATCGCCGAGCACGAGCGGACGGTGAAACGACCGCCACCGCCGGTCCCAATCGTCGGCCACCTCTGACGTGTGGACCTCCACGAAAGCAGACCCCGCGGCCGCGGTCAGATCGGGCAGCGCCGGCAACTCGCCCGGCGCTCCGTACACGGCGTACTCGACCACGTCAGACCCCACATCCACCTCCTCGACGCCGGAAGGGGCAAGCGAGAGCAGCTCGGCGAGCACGATCTCGGCCTGCTCGCGCCGGACGCGAACCGCCAGCCGGAGCAATTACCCGCCGAAGGCCCGCTTGAGCTTCCCGAACAGGCCCTCGTCGCTCCGCAGGTTGTGCTCGGTCATCGAGTCGGCGAGCTGCTCGACGAGCTCGCGCTGTTCTTTGCTCAGGTGGCGAGGGACGACGACGTTGACGAGCACCCGGAGGTTGCCCGAGTGGCGCCCGCGCAACGACGGCATGCCGGCGCCGCGGACGATCAAGGTCTCGTGCGGCTGGGTGCCGGCCGGTATCTCGACCTCGACCGGGCCGCGATCGACGGTCTCGACCTCGACCGTCGTGCCGAGCGCCGCCAGCGGGGCGGACACGTCGACGGCGGTGACGAGATCGTCGCCGTCGCGGACGAACCGCGGATCCTCGCGAACCCGGACCAACACATACAGATCACCCGGGGGGCCGCCGCGATCGCCGGCGTGGCCGCGACCGGCGATCCGGATGCGCTGGCCGTCGGCAATCCCCCCCGGCACGTCGACCTTCACCTTCGGGCGCTCGACCTTGCGCCCGCGGCCGCGGCACACCTTGCACGGATCGCGGGCAACCTTGCCGTCGCCGTGGCAGACGTCGCACGCGGTCGTGCGCATCATCTGGCCGAACGGCGTGCGCGTCACCGCCTGGAGCTGGCCGGTCCCCTGGCAGCGCGGGCAGGTCTCGATCGGAGTGCCGGGCTCGGCTCCGTTGCCGTGGCAGTGCTCGCACACCTCGACGGCCTCGTAGCTGACCTCGACCTTTGCGCCGCGGGCGGCCTCGACGAGCTCGATCTCGGCAGTGACCGCCACATCCCCACCCTGGACCGGCCCTGCGGCGCGGCCGCCACCCATCCCGAACAGGTCGCCGAACGCGCCACCGCCCCCGAAGAACGCCTCGAAGATGTCCGATACCGACCCGAACGCCTCGAAGTTCGGCGCGTAGCCGCCGCTGCGCAGACCCTCGCGCCCATACCGGTCGTAGGTGGCGCGACGGTCGGAGTCGGACAGGACCTCGTAGGCCTCGGCGGCCTCCTTGAACTTCTCCTCGGCGTCGGGGTCGTGGCGGTTGACGTCGGGGTGAAGCTCGCGGGCCAGCCGGCGGAACGCCTTCTTGATCGTGGCCTCGTCGGCGTCGCGGGTGACGCCGAGGACCTCGTAGTAGTCGCGCGTGCTGCTCATCGCTCGTCGTACACCTCGGCGATGAAACTCGACAGCTGCGCGGCGGCTTCCCGCACCGCGGTAATCGCGTGGCCGTAGTCCATCCGCAGCGGGCCGATCACCGACACCGTGCCGAGCCGGCGCTGCGGCAGGCCGTAGCCGGCGGCCACGAGTGCCATCGAGCGCAGCCCAGGAACGCCGCTCTCGGCGCCGATCCGGACGAGCACGTCGCGCTCGTTGAGCGCCGCCTGCAGGACGCCGAGCAGGGTCACGCGGCGCTCGAGCATGTCCATCAGCGCGTTCAGCTCAGTCACCTCGCCGACTCGGTCGTCGCGCAGGAGCCGCCCGGTGCCCTCGACGTAGAACATCTCGTGCGCACCGTCCTCCAGGTCCGTGAAGACCGGCGACAGCGCCTCGAGGAAGTCCGACTCCGAGCGCGCGAGAGACGCGTCGTGCAGCCGCTTCTGGAGGATCCGCGCGCCGAGCCCGAGGCCGACGAGTCGCTCGTTCAGGTAGCTCGCGGCCCAATCGGCCAGCCCGGAATCGACGGGTCGCGCGAACGTGAACAGGCGCTTGGTGACGCCGCCGGTCGACGTGATCACCACGACCATCAGCACCTGTGGCTGGAGCACGAGCACCTCGATGTGGCGGATTGTCGAGGTCTCGATCGGCGGAGCGGTGACGATCGCGAGCAGATTCGTGACCTGTGACAAAGCCTCGGTCGTGACCCGCATCGCCTCGTCGAGCTCGCGGCGCACGAGCGATATCGCCAGCCGTGGGTGGGCGGGAGCCAGATCCTTCGCCGGCAGCAGCCGGTCCACGAAGTACCGATATCCGGCCTCGGTGGGAACGCGGCCCGCGGACGTGTGCGGGTGCGCGAGCAGCCCCAGTTCCTCGAGGCTCGCGAGCTCGTTGCGGATCGTCGACGGGCCCCAGCGGACGTTCACCGCGAGCGCCTTGGAGCCCACGGGCATGCCGCCCTCGAGGTATTCCTCGACGACCTTCTGCAGCACGAGCTCTTGGCGTGAAGTGAGCATCAACCGCTGATTGTAGGTCGGGCGCTGGCCATTCCCGGCCGGTTGGACGATCGGGATCTTCGCTCAGTCGACTGAGATTTCCGCGACCGCGTTCCGGATGATCCGGTGGCCGGACTGCTCGGCCTGCGAGTCGACGACCGCGACCCCGTCCTCGACCGAACGGACGGACCCCGACACCACGATCGGCTCCTCCATCCGTCCCATACCCCGGAACTGCACCGACAGCCGCTTCAAACTCTCCGGCCCGCCGCCCGCGTCGGTGTGCGCGCGCGCCACCTGCGCCATCGTCCACAGCCCGTGCAGGATCCGCCCCGGCAGACCAACGCTCAAAGCGAACTCCTCGTCGATGTGGATCGGGTTGAAGTCGCCCGACGCGCCCGCGTAGCGGACGGTCACGAACCGGTCCGGGGTGACCTCGAGGTGAACCGGGTCGCCGGCGTCGAGCTTCACGATTCCTCCCTCACCAGGTTCGTCCAGATCCCCGTGCATACGGTCTCGCCGCGCTGATTGCGCGAATCGGTCTCGAACACGAAGAACGTGATCCCGCCCCGCGTGGAGATGTCCTTGACCGTTGTAGTCGTGGCGATCTCGTCGCCGGCGACGACGACAGGGCCCCACCGGAACTCCTGGCCGCCGTGCAGCATCCTCGCGAAGTCGATCCCGACCTCCGGGTCGAACAGTGCGGGCGTGATCGACCGCCCGGCGTAGACGACCGCGAACATCGGCGGCGCGACGACATCGGCGTACCCGGCGGCGCGGGCGGCTTCGACGTTGAGGTACAGCGGGTTGGTCTCGCCGACCGCGTGCGCATACTCGCGGACCTTCTCGCGGCCGACCGCATAGGTGGTCACGGGGTACTTCTTGCCGATCGCATCGGTATTCACGGCCACGGCGGCGCAGTCTTTCAGATGATCACGGGCACGGCACCGCCGTCCACCGACCACGACGCGCCGGCGACGTTCGACGCCGGCTCCGAGCACAGGAACACGACCACGGCCGCGATCTCCTCCTCGGTCCCGAGCCGCCCGATCGGCTGGCGCGCGGCAACCGACTCGAGCACCTCGTCCCGGGACACGCCTCGCGCGCGCGCCTGCTGCTCGGCCAGCCCGTCCGGAGCCAGCCACAGATCGCCGCCGATCGGGCCCGGGGAAACCGAGTTCACGAGCACTCCGCGAGACGCATACAGATCCGCGAATGCGCGCGACAGCGACAACTCGGCGGCCTTGGACACCGAGTACGCCATGTTCGTGCTCGACGGCCGTTTACCCGAGGAGGAGGCCACGTTCACGATCCGCCCCCACCCACGCGAGGCCATGGCCGGCGCGGCGGCCCGCATCAGCCGCATCGGCGCCATCACGTGCAGCTCCCACTGCGCTTGCCACTCCTCGTCGGTGAGCTCCTCGACCGATCGGACCGCGCTTGTACCGGCCCCGTTGACGAGCACGTCGATCCGCCCGAAGCGATCCGCACACGCCTGCACAACCCGCTCACCGGCGTCGGCAGCGGTTACGTCGAGCGCCAGCGCCTCGCCGCGTCCGCCGGCCGCCGCGCACGCCCGCGCCACGTCGTCCAGCACCGACGAGCGCCGGCCGACAAGCAGAACCGACGCGCCCTCGCCCGCCAGCGACACCGCGACGGCCCGGCCGATGCCCCCGGACGCGCCGGTGACGATGCAGGCCCGATCGCGGAGGCCGAGGTCCATACTTGGTGATTCTTCCATGGCCCTCAGTAACGAAAACGGCGATGCCGGCGCCGCGATCATCCGCACCGACGGCCTGACCAAGGTCTATCCAGGAACCGACTTCAAGGCCGTCGACCAGCTCGACCTGACCATCCAGGCCGGTGAGATCTTCGGGCTGCTCGGGCCGAACGGGGCCGGCAAGACCACGACGGCGGGGATGCTCACGACGCGCGTCGTCCCCACCGCCGGGCGCGCCAATGTCGGGACGGTCGACGTGATCGCCCACCCCGCGCTCGCCAAGCAGCTAATCGGGATCGTCTCCCAGCAGAACACGCTCGACCGCCAGCTGACCGTGTGGGAGAACCTGTACTTCCACGGCCGCCTGTTCGGGATCGCGGCGTCCGAGTCCCGGCGGATCTCGGACCGGCTGCTCGAGCAGTTTCACCTCAGCCGCTGGGCGAAGGCGTCGGTGTACGCGCTCTCAGGCGGGATGGCGCAGCGACTGATGGTGGCGCGCGCGATCTTTCACCGGCCGGCGGTGCTGTTCCTGGACGAGCCTACGGCCGGCCTCGACCCCCAGAGCCGGCTGGCGCTGTGGGAGATCCTCGGCGAGCTCAACTCCGACGGCCAGACGATCATGCTGCTCACGCACTACATGGAGGAGGCCGATCGGCTGTGCAATCGGGTCGCGATCATGGATCACGGCAAGATCCTCGCGCTCGACACGCCGGCAGCGCTCAAGCAGTCGGTCGGCGCGGACACGATCGTGACCGTCAAGGCATCGGGTGACGGAGACGAACTGGCGCAAGCGCTCGAGCGCGAAGTCGACAACGTCACGCGCACGCGCGTGATCGACGGCGGCGTCGAGCTGCACGTCACGGGCTCCGAACGGATCGTCCCGCGCGTGGTGTCGGCCGCCGAGCGCGCCGGGTACGAGCTGGTTGACCTGTCGGTCGCCGAGCCGACGCTCGAGACCGTGTTCATCAACCTGACCGGAAAGGATCTCCGCGAATGACCACCACGAGCCCGCGGGCCGCGCAGGCGCCGGGCGCCGGTCAGGCACACGCGATCTCGCTGACGCCCACCCGGTCGACGTTCGCGGCGAGCCGGGCGGCGCTGTGGGCGCTGATCGTGCGCGACCTGACCGTGCTCCGCAAGCACCTCGGCGAGTTCATCGTCCGGACGCTGATCCAGCCCTTCCTGCTCGTGTTCGTGTTCCTGTACGTGTTCCCGACGATCGGCCAGGGCATCGGCGGCGGCCGCGGCCCGGTGGCCGAATCGGCGTTCGCGACCGTGCTCGTCGCTGGCGTCGTCGGGATCTCGATCATGTTCCAGGGGATCCAGGCGGTGGCGCTGCCGATGTCGACCGAGTTCGGCTACACGCGCGAGATCGAGGACCGGGTCCAGGCGCCGTGCCCGATCTCGCTGGTGGCGATCGCCAAGGTCCTGTCGGGCTGCGTCCAGGGGATCCTCGCGGCGCTGATCGTGTTTCCGATCGCAGCCGTCGTCCACGCCGGCGGCGTGAACGCCCACCTCCATGTCCATTGGCCGGTGGTCCTCACGCTGATCCCGCTCGCCTGCCTCGCCATGACCTCGCTCGGGCTCGTGCTCGGGACCACGTTCGAGCCTCGCAACATCGGCCTGATGTGGGGGTTCGTCGTCCTCCCGCTCACGTTCCTGGGCGGCACCTACTACCAGTGGACGAAGCTCGCGCCGGTGGAGGTCGCGGGCATCCACTGGCTCCAGATCCTCGTGCTGATCAACCCGCTGATCTACGTGACCGAGGGAATGCGCGCCGGGCTGACCCCGTTCTCGCACCTCCACCTCTTCATCATCTACCCGGTGCTGATCGCGTTCTCGGCCGCGTTTTTGTGGCTGGGGCTGCGGAACTTCCGCCGGCGCGTGCTGGTCTAGCTACTCGCCAGGGATCGGCGCACCCGCGGGGACGCCGCGGCGCTGGTACTC
>Ga0335080_10008462_pt1 | contig 10726 bp, 9 predicted proteins | sample Lox_Sample_34_FD_206720 | JGI IMG/M metagenome (GOLD analysis project Ga0335080, IMG submission 206720) | Soil microbial communities from Loxahatchee National Wildlife Refuge, Florida, United States - Lox_Sample_3.4 | ecosystem: Environmental > Terrestrial > Soil > Wetlands | place: USA: Florida...
GGGCGGGCACCCGCGATTACAAGGTGCTGGCGGAGCGGCTGATTGCGGAAGCCGACGCGGTGCTCTACCGCGCCAAGAGCGCGGGGCGCAACCGCATCGCGACCTCACCGAACGTGGTCGGGTAGCGGCCGCCGCGGTCCGTGGCCGCCTATCTTCCGCGGCCGCGCAGCAGCACCACGAAGAGCGGCGCGCCAAGGAGTGCCATGATCGCGCCGACGGGAAGCTGGCGGGGGCTCGCGATGGTACGGGCCACAAGGTCGGCTGCGGCGAGCAGCATGCCGCCGGCAAGCGCGGCGGCCGGGGCGACGATGCGGTGATCGCTGGTGCGGAAGGCGAGCCGCACGGCGTGCGGGGTGATGAGACCGACGAAGCCCACGGTACCGGCACTCACCACCGCAAGCGCGGTGAGCGTCGCGCAGGCAACGAACAGCAGCGTGCGCCACCCCTCGAGCGCCAGCCCCACCGTGCGGGCGCGCAGCTCCCCCGCCGCGAGCACATTCAGCGGTCGCGCCACCACGATCGCCACGGTCACGGCGACTGCGGCGGCAGCGGCGCTCAGCCAGGGATTCACTGCCCACTCGAGATCGCCGGCCAGCCAGAACACCATGCCGCGTACGCGCGAAGAGTCCGCGAGCGCGAGAAGCACGCTGACCAGCGCACCACAGGCGCTCGCCAGCACCACACCGGTCAGCAGCAGCCGCGGCGTGCCACCGCCGCGCGCGAGCAGATAGACCATGGCGACGGCGCCGAGTGCGCCGGCGACCGCGGCGGACTGCACCATGACGGCCGCCACCCCGGCCATCATGGCGAGCAGCGCGCCGACTGCCGCGCCGCCCGAGACGCCGAGCACATACGGATCGGCGAGGGAATTGCGGAACAGAGCCTGCAGCAGCACCCCGGACAGAGCGAGCAGGCTGCCGACGCCGAAGCCTGCCAGTACCCGCGGCAGCCGCACCTCGCGCAGCACGGTGCGCGAAGCTTCATCGCCGCCGCCGGCGAGCGCCGCGAGCGCCCGCGAGAGGGGGATGCCGGAGCTGCCGACCAGGAGCGCCGCGAGAAACACCGCAGCCGCCAACATCGCGAGGATCGCGAGGCCCCGCAGCGATGCGACCGGCGCAACCTTCGATCCCGGCATTATCCTGGTGACCCGCTTGATGACAGGACCGTTAGCCTCATCGAAATTGTTGGAAAACGCCATCCCTCGTCGTCTGCGTGTGCAAGACGCACAAGCGGTTGCGCCTTGTGGCAGACTCGACGCCCTGAGATGAGCGACGTCATCGACGCGGACGGCTTCCGTGCCAACGTGGGCATCGTGCTGATGCACCACGAGCAGGTGTTTCTCGGGCGCCGCAGCGGCGGCCGCGGCTGGCAGTTTCCCCAGGGCGGGGTGCGCTCCGGGGAGTCGCTCGAGCAGGCACTCTACCGCGAGCTCGACGAGGAGATCGGCGTCGGCAAGGCGGCGGTGGACCTCATCGGTCAGACCGACCGCTGGTTGCGCTACCGGCTGCCGCCGCGCTACGTGCGACGCAATCAGCACCCGCTGTGCATCGGCCAGAAGCAGCGTTGGTTCCTGCTGCGCATGAAGCGGGCGGATGTCGCATTCGATTTCAGCCGCACCGCCGACCCGGAATTCGACCAGTGGCGCTGGGTGTCGTACTGGGAGCCGGTCAGGGAAGTCATCTATTTCAAGCGTCCGGTCTATGCGCGCGCGCTGACGGAGCTTGCGGGACTTGCCTTCCCCCGTGGCAAGCAACCGCCATTTCCCGAGTGGTGGGACAAGTTCACCGCCCGCGGCCAGCGTGCGGCGCCGGCAACCCCGGACTGACTGCACCGTTGGGACCGCTTGCCTCCATGCTCGGCAGTGACGACGGTGCGCCGCTCGTGGTACGCCGCCGCGCGCCGCGACTGCGCATGACGCTGCTGGTCGCCGCCGCGCTCATCGGCCTGTTCGCTCTCTACGTCACCTACGAGCTCGGCCGCTACGATGCCGGCTATGACAGCCAGGCGGCAGCGCAGCGCCGCACCGAGCTGGAGGTGCAGATCGAGCACCTGGAGAAGGACAACCGCGAGCTGCGCACCAAGCTCGCCGAGCTCGACACCATCCGCCTGGGACGTGCGCACGAGCAGGCGGACCTGGCACGCTCACTCGGCGACCTGCAGGCGCAGGTCGCGCGGCAGTCGCAGGAGCTGGCCTTCTACCGCGGGCTCGTCGCACAGGGGGCCGCGGCGATCGGCGTGAAGATCGAGCAGCTGCGCATCACGGCGGGCGCAAAGCCGGCGAGCTACGTCGTGCACATGTCGCTGCTGCGCTCGGGACGCGCCGACACGGAAGCCGCGGGCACGGTGCACATCAGCCTCGATGGCTCCTACGACGGCACCGCGAAATCGCTCGACCTGCCGGCGCTCACCGCGGGCAAAGTGCGCGAGCTGCGTTATAACTTCCGCTACCTCGAGAACTTCGACCAGGAGGTGACGCTGCCGCTCGCCTTCAAGCCCGAGCAGCTGGCGGTCGAGGTGCAGTCGAGCCATCGCGATCTGGCACCGCTGTCGCAGACGTTTCTGTGGACCGTCGAGGCCTCCCCCTGAACCGCAATCCACCTGTCGGAGCCAAAGCATGTTCACCCGCGATTCCCGCCAGCCACGCATCGACACGCTGATCGGCAAGAGCGCGCGCGTGAGCGGCGACGTCGACTTTCACGGCGGCCTGCATCTGGACGGCCGCGTCACGGGCAACGTGCGCTCGGACGATTCGCCCGACTCGACCCTTTCGGTGAGCGAGACGGGTTCGGTCGAAGGCACGGTGCAGGTGCCGAACGTGATGCTGGCCGGCACGGTGAGGGGCGACATTCATGCGCGCGAGCGCGTGGTGCTCGGCGCCACGGCGCGGGTGGAAGGGAACGTGTACTACGGGATCATTGAAATGACGCTCGGCGCCCAGATCATCGGCAAACTGGTGCGCCTGGCGCCCGAGGCGCCGCCCGCGGCTCCTGCGACGGGGCATTCGGCATGATTCGCGGGCCTGTGAACTGCCGCTTTGACCTGATGAGCTGCCCCTCTTAGACTGGTTCGAGGTATGGACACTATGAGCACGACCGAAGCGCTGCAGGAGGCTGCTACGCTCACGTTCACCGATGCCGCGGCCCGCAAGGTGGGGGACCTGATCCGCGGCGAGGGCAATCCGAAGCTCATGCTGCGCGTATTCGTGCAGGGCGGGGGCTGTTCGGGGTTGCAGTACGGCTTCGAATTCGACGAGGCGATCCAGGACGGCGATACCTGTGTCGAGAACCTGGGGGTGAAGCTTCTCGTCGACCCGATGAGCGTGCAGTATCTGATCGGTGCGGAGATCGATTATCGCGAGGGGCTCGATGGGGCGCAGTTCGTGATCCGCAACCCGAACGCCGCCACCACCTGCGGGTGCGGCTCGTCCTTTACGGCCGCCTGAGCTGCCGGCGGCGCGCGTGCCAACCGCAGCGAGCGTCCGACCCGCCGAAACCCGTCCCGCTTCCCGTCCCGCTCCCCGCCCGGTTCCCGACGTCCTCGCGGCGGTCGACCTGGGCTCGAACAGTTTTCACATGGTGGTCGCGCGCTACCTGCACGGCCAGCTCGTCATCATCGATCGCCTGCGTGAGATGGTGCGCCTCGCCGCCGGCGTCGCCGAGAACGGCCGCATCGATAAGGACGTAGCGGCGCGGGCGCTGGCCTGCCTGCAGCGCTTCGGGCAGCGGCTGCGTGACATGCACGCCGACAGCGTGCGTGTCGTCGGCACCAACGCTCTGCGGCTCGCGCACAAGAAGCAGGCATTTCTCGAGCGTGCCCGGGAGGCGCTCGGCCATCCGATCGAAATCATCGGTGGCATGGAGGAGGCGCGCCTCATCTACTCGGGCGTGGCGCACACCATGCCGAGCGAGCCGGGCAAACGGCTGGTGGTCGACATCGGCGGCGGCAGCACCGAGCTCATCATCGGCGAGGGACTGAATCCACTCGTGCTCGAGAGCCTGCAGATGGGTTGCGTCAGCTTGAGCGAGCGCTTCTTCCGCGACGGTAAGATCTCCGCCAAGCGCTTCGAGCGGGCACGCCTCGCGGCGCGCCTCGAGCTCGAGCCGGTGCAGGCTGCGTTCCGCCGCCTGGGGTGGGATACCTGCGCGGGAAGCTCCGGGACGGTGCGCGCCATCGGCGATGCGATCCGCGTGCTCGATCCGGCGGTCCCCGCGATCACACCGGCCGGCATCACCCGCGCGATCGAGTACTGCGTGAGCGCTGGACACACACGCGAGCTCAGCCTCGAGCCCATCACCGAGGATCGCCGCCCGGTGTTTCCTGGAGGACTCGCGATCCTCGCCGAAGTGTTCGGCGTGCTCGAAGTCAAGGAGATGCGCATCGCGGAAGGGGCGATGCGCGAGGGACTTCTGTACGACATGCTCGGGCGCTTCAAGCGCGAGGATGCGCGCGAGCGCACCGTGCGCGCCATGCAGCAGCGCTATCACGTCGATGTAAGCCAGGCGGAGCGTGTCGAGGCTACGGTGCGCAACTTCCTCGAGCAGACGCGCGAGGCGTGGAAGCTCGAGGAGCCGCTCGCACATCTGGCACTGAAGTGGGCGGCACGCCTGCACGAGATCGGCCTCGACGTTTCACACAGCGGCTATCACCGCCACGGCGCCTACCTTCTGGAAAACGCCGACATGCCGGGCTTTCCGCGCGAAGAGCAGCGGCTGCTCGCGCGGCTGGTCGGGGCTCACCGGCGCAAGCTCGCGCTCGAGGGCCTCGAGGAGCTGGTGCCGCCCTGGGACCGCAGCGCGCTCTACCTGATCGTGCTGCTGCGGCTCGGGGTGCTGCTGCACCGGGGGCGAAGCGCCACGGCACTGCCACAGATCGATGTTGCGGCGACTCCGCGATCACTCGAGGTGCGCTTTCCGGCACGCTGGCTCGCAGAGCACCCGCTCACCTCGGCGGACCTGCTGCAGGAAGTGGAGTACCTGCGCGCCAGCGACTTCAGGCTGCGTGTGTTCAGCCAGGCGAAGGGCTGAGCCTACACGACTACGGCGGGGCCGGCGGCGTAGGCGGCGAGCAGCTCGGCCTGCGCGCTGAGAGCGCGCTCCCTGCCACGGCCGATACGTTCGTAGCGGCCCTCGGGCTTCAGCTCCCAGGCCTGGGAGTTGTCCTTGAGGCAGAAACCGAGATCCCGGAGGATGCGCTCGCGGTGCTCGTGATGGCGGATGGGGAAGGCCACCTCCACGCGACGGAAGAAATTGCGCTCCATCCAGTCGGCGCTGGCACAGAACATATCCGGCTCGCCGCCGTTCTCGAAGTAGAAGACGCGCGAGTGCTCGAGGAAGCGTCCGACGATCGAGCGCACCGTGATGTTCTCCGACACGCCCGGCACCCCCGGCCGCAGCGCGCACACACCGCGCACGATCAGGTCGGTCTTTACGCCGGCACAGGAGGCGCGGTAGAGCGCCTCGATCGCCTGCGGGTCGACGAGTGCGTTCATCTTGGCGATGACGCGCGCCGGGCGCCCGGCGCGCGCGTGCTCGGCCTCGCGGGCGAGCTTCGCGAGCACCATGTCGTGCATGCCGAACGGCGACTGCGTGAGGCGGTTGAGCTTCGGCGTCTTGGTGAGACTCGTGAGCTGCAGAAAGAGCTCGTGCACGTCCTGGCCGATCTCGTCCTCGCAGCTGAACAGACCATAATCCGTGTAGCCCCGCGCCGTGCGCGGATGATAGTTACCGGTGCCGAGATGACAATAGCGACGGATGCCTCCCGCCTCGCGGCGCACCACCAGCGCGAGCTTCGCGTGCGTCTTGTAGCCGACGACGCCATACATGACGTGCGCGCCCGCCTCCTGCAGGCGGTTGGAGAGCTCGATGTTCGCCTCCTCATCGAAGCGCGCCCGCAGCTCGACGATGACGGTCACGTCCTTGCCGGCATTCGCCGCCGCCACCAGCGCATCGACCAGCGGGGAGTCGTGTCCGGCGCGGTAGAGAGTCTGCTTGATCGCGAGCACTTGGCTGTCGGCGGCCGCCTGGCGCAGGAAATCCATCACCGGCGCGAAGCTCTGGTAGGGGTGATGCAGTAGCACGTCCTGCTGGCGGATGCAGGCAAAGAGATCCGAGCTTCCCACCAGGCGCTTCGGGACTCCCGGCGTGAAGATCGGATATTTGAGATCCGGCCGCTGCACCAGGTCGTACACCGCCGAGAGACGGTTGAGATTCACCGGACCGGCCACCGGGTAGGTGTCGAGGCCGTTGGAGGCGAACTGGGCCTGGAGGAACTTCACCATGTCCTCGGGGCAGTCGTTGGAGGTCTCGAGCCGCACCGCGGCGCCATAGCGGCGATGCGCAAGCTCGCCCTCGAGCGCGCGGCGCAGGTCGTCGATCTCCTCGTCATCGACGAACAGGTCGCTGTTACGGGTGACCCGGAACTGGTAGCAACCCATGACGTCGATGCCGGTGAACAGCTTGTGCACGAACGCCTGCATGATGGTGGAGAGCAGCACGCAGGGGCGGGTCGCACCCGCGCCGGGCAGTGGGACTACACGCGGCAGCGAGCGTGGTGCCTGCACGATGGCAAGCTCGCTGTTGCGGTTGAATGCATCCTTGCCCTCGAGCCGAACGATGAAGTTGAGGCTCTTGTTCTGGATGCGCGGGAAGGGACGCGCCGGGTCGAGCCCGAGCGGGCTCAACACGGGCTCGATCTCGCGTTCGAAGTACTGCTCGAGCCACTCGCTCGCCTCGGCACTCCACTCCGCGCGCCCAAGGAGGGGCACCCCTTCGGCCGCGAGCGCCGGCAGCAGCAGCTCGTTCAGGCAGCGGTACTGGTCGGCCACGAGGCGCGTGGCGCGGTCGTGGATCGCCGTGAGCTGCTCAGGGATCGACATGCCGTCGGCGGCGAGCTGGCCGCCGCCGAGCTCCTGCAGCTGCTTGAGCCCCGCGACGCGGATCTCGAAGAACTCATCGAGGTTGCTGCAGGAGATGCACAGGAACTTCAGGCGCTCGAGCAGCGGCACCGACTCATCGAACGCCTGATCGAGCACCCGCTGGTTGAACTCGAGGAACGAGAGCTCCCGGTTGATGTAGTGCTGGGGTGCCTTGAGGTCTGGCGAATCCATCGACTGGCTGACTGCCTCGCGAGAGTGCCACGGCGGTAACGAAAGCATACCAGCGGGACGCGACGCTACCGTGAACCAGGCTTAAGCCGGCAGGGTTCCCGCTGCGAGGCACTTGCGAGCGTGGCACGCTCGAGCGGGCGCGGGCGAGGGTTGGACCGATCGGGCGGGGCGCCGCCCGGCTAGCGCGAGACCAGCATTGGCCCCGGCAGCTCGAGGCTGGCGAGTAGCGGGCTGGAACGGGACAGGAAGTCCTCCCGCCAGCGCGCATCGATCGGCGCGGCCGCCGCAAGCGCGACCGTCTGCGGGTTCTTGAACACCCCGTCTACGCGGTACTCGTAGTGCAGGTGGGGCCCGGTGGCGAGCCCGGTCATGCCCACGTAGGCGATCACGGTGCCCTGTGTCACGTGAGTCCCGACGTGCGTGCCGTGGGCAAAGCGGGAAAGATGACCGTAGACGGTCACGATGCTGCGCGTGTGCTCGATCTCGACCACGTTGCCGTACCCGCCTTTCCAGCCCGCGAAGCGGATGCGGCCATCCCCGGCGGCGTGCACCGGCGTGCCGATGGGCGCGGCGTAGTCGACGCCCTTGTGGGCGCGGATGAGGTTGAGGATCGGGTGAAGGCGCGCGGAGTTGAAACGCGAGCTCACGCGGGTGAATTCCACCGGGGCACGAAGGAAGGCCTTCTGGAGGCTGCGGCCATCGGGGGTGTAGTAGTGCGACCCGCCGTCGGGGTCCGTATAGCGCACCGCACGGAACTCACGACCCTGGTTGACGAACTCCGCCGCCTCGATCGGGCCGTCCTTCACGTAGGCGCCGTCGCGCCAGATCTCCTGGTAGGTGACGACGAAGGCATCTCCGGGCCGCACGTCGAGGACGAAGTCGATGTCCCAGCCGAAGATGTCCGCAAGCGCGACCGCGGTTTGGTCATGAGCTCCGGCGGCCTCCACGGCCTCGAACAACGAGGTGTCGATCACACCGCGCACCGTGCGAGTGCGCATCTCGAGGGGATTCTGCAGCACGTCGGCCCTGAGGCCCCCGTCGTCGCGCGAGACCTTGAGCGTCTGGCTCTCGTTGAGGCGACGCTCGAGCCCGAAGATCTGGCCGTCCCGGTGCGTGAAATGCAGTGATTCCCCGGGTCGCAGGCTGTCGAGGCTCGCACGCACCCCCGGAAGGCTCCTGAGCGAGGCAAGGTCGGCGAGACTGAGCTTGAGGCGCCTGAAGATCCGGTCGAGCGTGTCATTGCGCGTGACGATCACGTCGATCGTCGACAGCGCAAGCTTCGCATCGGCGAGCGAGGGGGCCGCGGCGAGCTGCACTGCGGTTGTCGCCCGCGCCCTCGTATCGCCGGCTGTCGCCACGACGCCAAGTGGCGCGGCCCCGTCACCCCCGTCGGTGCGCCCGGCGGCATCGGCCTCGAGCGCGGACGGGGAATCCGTGGCGCTCTCGTCCGGCGGTTGGGGCGGTGCGATCGCCGCCTGGTGCAGGAGCGTCCAGCCCACCACGGCGCAAGCGCTCGCCTGCAGCCAGAAGGTCGCCGCAGGCATCCGCCGAAGCGACGCAAGGGCATGCAGGGGGAGTTTGAAGTTGAGACCCATCGACTATTCTTATGCGGGTTTTGAAAGGGCGCACCGTACCGGAGGCGGGACCTTGGGGTCAATCTATGTTAAGTACTGGAACGGGGACTCACCGGCTTCCTGGTGACGAGATTACATGCGTTGGCTTCCCGGATTCGGGGTGCGCTTCACGGGATGAGCATGAACTTCGAGGATCAGATCGCAGAGCTCGAGCGCGGCGCGGATGAGGTGCTCACCGCAGCAGACCTGAGGAAGAAACTTGGCCGCGAGGTGCCGCTGCGGGTAAAGGCGGGCTTTGATCCGACGGCACCGGATCTGCATCTCGGGCACACCGTGCTCCTTACGAAGATGCGCCGCTTCCAGGAGTTCGGCCACGAGGTGACCTTTCTGATCGGCGACTTCACCACACTCATCGGCGACCCGTCCGGCCGCAACGTCACCCGGCCCGCGCTCACCGCCGAGGAGATCCAGGCCAACGCCCACACCTACGAGGCGCAGGTGTTCAAGGTCCTCGACCGCGAGAGAACGAAGATCGACTTCAACTCGCGCTGGCTCTCGAAGCTCACCGCCGAGGACATCGTGCGCTTGAGCGCCCACTACACCGTCGCGCGCATGCTCGAGCGCGACGACTTCTCCCAGCGTTACAAGGCCGGCGTGCCAATCTCCATCCACGAGTTCCTCTACCCGCTCGCGCAGGGCTATGACTCCGTGGCGATGCGCGCCGACGTGGAGCTCGGGGGAACCGACCAGAAATTCAATCTGCTCGTCGGGCGAACGCTGCAGGAGGCCTATGGGCAGGAGCCGCAGGTAGTCATGACCATGCCGCTCCTGGTGGGGACCGACGGTGTCAACAAGATGTCGAAGTCTCTCGGTAACTACATCGGGATCACCGAAGACCCGGACAGCATGTTCGGCAAGGTGATGTCGATCTCCGATGAGCTCATGTGGCGTTACTACGAGCTGCTGTCGCTGCGGCCGCTGGCGCAGGTGGCGGGGCTACGCAGGGAAGCGGCCGCGGGGCGCAACCCACGCGATATCAAATTCGAGCTGGCGCAGGAGATCGTCACGCGCTTCCACGATGCGGCCAGTGCCGAGCGGGCGCAGCGCAACTTCATCGCGCGGGTGCGCGAGAAGGCGGTGCCCGAGGATCTGCCCCTCAAGGTGCTCGCGGTAGAGGCGTCCGGGCTCAAGGTGGCCAACGTCCTCAAAGAGGCAGGGCTGGCGGCGAGCACCTCGGAGGCGAACCGCAAGATCGAGGAGGGAGCCGTGCGCATTGACGGCGCCCGGGTGAGCGATCGGGGCCTGACGCTCAAGCCAGGTGGCGTGTACGTCGTGCAGATAGGGGCCAAGCGCTTCGCCAGACTGAGACTTGAGTCCAAGGGTTGAGGTCCGTCACTTACCCCCTGGCGCCCTGATCCCGCCTTTATCCCCCTGATTCCACTGGGCCACGATATCCGTGGCGGGGTGCAGCTCTTGGACTCTGCCGCGGCGACCACATTATTAAAGGTCGATGGCCCCGCGTTGCGGGCCCACTAAGGCAGCCGCCGGGTTTCCAGGCAGTCTCCGGTGGCCTCAAGAATCGCGGGGCGGGGCCGAAAATCAAGCCGCCGCTCGATATGACGGTGCGTTGACAAGCCCCCAATCGGGGCTATACTGCGCGCCCCCTGGCAAGCCCCTGCCGCGATGCAGCGGGGGGTGGCCGGTTGTGGTCTTTTACTTATTGGACGGGCGTGGCCTTTGGGCTTACTATCCCGGCCCTTTTCCCCGAAGCCTTTAGCGCTCCTCGGGTGCTCTTTAAAAGTTCGGCAGGTAATTTGTGTGGGGACTCGCGTCGATGCGCCTTTGGCATTTAAGACCGAGTGACCAAAATGTCCAGCAGTAAGTTGGAGCCATTTTGGATTTGCTCTTTGTTGATGATTGTCGAAATCTTCAAGTGAAGAGTTTGATCCTGGCTCAGATTGAACGCTGGCGGCGTGCCTAACACATGCAAGTCGAGCGGTAACAGGTGTAGCAATACATGCTGACGAGCGGCGAACGGGTGAGTAAT
>Ga0335080_10008464_pt1 | contig 10726 bp, 8 predicted proteins | sample Lox_Sample_34_FD_206720 | JGI IMG/M metagenome (GOLD analysis project Ga0335080, IMG submission 206720) | Soil microbial communities from Loxahatchee National Wildlife Refuge, Florida, United States - Lox_Sample_3.4 | ecosystem: Environmental > Terrestrial > Soil > Wetlands | place: USA: Florida...
GTTCAGCGACGGGAACGAGCCGACGATGCCGGCCTTGCACTGTGCGATCACCAGCTCCGGCCCCGAGACGATGAAGAGCGGGCTTCCGATCACCGGCAGGCGCAGGCGGTCGCGAAGGACGGCGGGGAGGGACATCGGGGCAGGCTCCGGCGAGGCTTGGACGCTTGCATCTGCGCACGATAAGCGTACGGTGTAAACATGGAACGTAGCGTCAAGCCGCCGCATTCGAGGGCCCGCTCGGCAGACGCGCGCGGCGAGGTGCGGGGGCGGCTGTGCGAGGCGGCTGCGAGGCTCTTCCTGGAGGAAGGCGAGGGCGCGCTCTCGATGCGGCGGCTGGCGGCCGAGGTCGGTTGCAGCCCGATGGCGCCCTACCGCCACTTCGCCGACAAGGCCGCGCTGATCGCGGCAATCCGCGCCCAGGCCTACGGCCGGCTGGCCGACGCGCTCGAGGCGACCGCGAAGGACGATCGCCGACGCGCCCGCGACATCGGCGAGGCCTACGTGAGCTTCGCCCGCGAGAACCCGGCGGCCTACAAGCTGATGTTCGACCTCGCCCAGCCGGACGAGAGCGCCTATCCCGAGCTCGTGGCCGCCGCGGCGCGGGCCAGAGGGGCGATGAGCCGCTACGTTCGCGAGCTGGTCGAGGCCGGCGTGCTGGCCGGCGATCCGGTGGAGCTCGGCTACGTCTTCTGGGCCGCGATCCACGGCCTCGTGGTGCTGGATCTCGCCGGCCGCATCCCACCCGAGATCGGCTTCGAGACGCTGCGGCTCAGGACGTTGGGCGCTTTGATGCGCGGTCTGAGAGCTTAGCTCTTGCCGCGCGTCATCCGCCGAACGAGGGCGCCGAAGAGGTTGGTGTAGTCGTCGGTCCAGGGCCGAACGCCGGCCGGGTCGGCCTTGCGCCAGCGCGGGTCGTGCGTGAACGGCTCGAGGCCCGCTGGCGTCTTGGCGAAGATCACCGCGTCCTCCGTCGCGGCCCAGTACGACGTCGGCGTCGTCGTGACGTACGACTGCGCGAGGGCCTGGCCACCGGCGGCGAGGGCGATTGCCTGGGCCGGGTGCAGGAGGTCGAGATTGCGGTTCGACAGGTGCAGGATCACCACCCCGTTCGACTTCACCTTCGCCAGGTACATGCGCGCCGCCTGGGTGGTCAGCAGGTGCGCCGGCACGCTGTCGGAGCTGAACGCGTCGATCAGCAGCACGTCGAACGATCCGGCGGGCGCCTTGGCCAGGGTCAGGCGCGCGTCGCCCAGCGTGTAGCCGATCCGGCCCTTCGCGCAGTCGGTCACGTAGCTGAACTGAGTCCGGTCCCGCGCCGCGTTCAGCACCAGCGGGTCGATCTCGAAGAACCGCAGCGTATCGCCGGGGCGGGTGTAGGCGGCGACGGCGCCGGAGCCGAGGCCGACGACGCCGATCGACAGCGCGCTCCTGCGCGCCGTTGCCGCCTCGAACACCTGCCCGATCGGCGCCTCGGGCGCGTAGTAGGTCAGGGGCCGGCAATGGTAGGGGCCGACCAGCGCCTGCGCGCCGTGCAGCGTCGTGCCGTGGGTCATGTAGTGGACTTCGCCGACCCGCGGGTCGATCGCGCGGGCGACGCGGAGCACGCCGAAGAAGCTGCGCCCGGTGCTGAGCACGTCCGACGGCTCGGTCACGTGCCACGAGGCGATGACGAGGCAAAGCAGGGCGGCCGCGAACGGCGCCGCGCGGCCGTACAGCAGCATCGCGCCTGTCGCCGACGCCGCTAGCAAGGTCGCGGCGATCAACGGCGCCGGCAGCGCAGCGAGCGGGTCCAGCAGCTCGCGCAGCGGTCCGGCCTGGCCGGTCGCGCCGATCGCGAGCGTGGCGGCGAGCGCGGCCAGCGCCAGCGCCGCCAGCTGCCAGGTCTTCAAGGCCCCACGGCCCCAGGGCCGGGCCAGGCACGCGAGCACCAGCACGGCCGGATACTCGATCACCTGCGAGAACAGCACGGGCGCGAGGAATGCGTTGAACGAGCCGCCGACCACCCCGCCGAGGCTGATCCAGATGTAGAACTCGGTCAGCCGCTCGGGCGGCGGGCGGCGCGCGACCAGCGCCTGGTGACAGACCAGCGCAGTCAGGAAGAACGCGGTCAGGTGGATCGCCAGCTCGCCGACGAAGCCGAGCCCCTGCACCCGGAAGCACGCGGCGCAGACCGCCACGGCCAACGCCTGCAGGGCGAGCGCGACCCGCGGAGCGATCGCGGGCCTGGCCTGGAAGGCGATCACGAAGGTCAGGAGATAGAGCGCCAGCGGCGCGACCCACAGGAACGGGGCTGAGCCGAGGTCGGTCGTCACGTAGCTGGTGACCCCGAGCATCAGGCTGGACGGAATCGCGGCCAGCGCCAGCCAGGCCCCGCGTTCGCGCCACGTCGCCGGCGCCGCGCGCGCCGCCGGAGCGGGAGCAGCCGTGCGGGCAGCTCGTGTCACCGCTAGCCCGAGGATCCCCGCGAGCACGGCGAAGAGGACGTAGGCTGAGGTCCAGCCGGCGCGCTGGACCGCCAGGGTCAGGGTCGGTTCGACCAGGACCGGATAGGCGACGAGCGCGACCAGGCTGCCGACGTTGCTCGCAGCGTAGAGCGCGTAAGGCTCGGCGGCGTCCTCGCGGCGCATCGTGCGCGCATGCCAGGCCTGCACCAGCGGCGCGGTGGCGGAGAGCGCAGCGAACGGCGCGCCGATCGAGAGCGCCAGCACCTCGACCAGCCAGAGCGCGGGCGCGTCCGGCGGCGGCTCGCCAAGGAGGCCGGTGATGTGAAGGGGCAGCGCGGCGCCCGCCAGCGCCAGCACCGCCAGGTGAATGACGGCCTGCCGGCGCACCGAGGCCAGACGTTGCAACAGGTGCGCGTAGCCGTAGCCGGCCAGCAGCGCGAGCTGGAAGAAGGCGAGGCTGGTGTTCCACACGGCCGGCGATCCGCCGAGGAGCGGCAGCACCAGCCGCGCCACCATCGGCTCGACCATGAAGACCAGCGAGGCGCTGGCGAACGCGACCGCCGCGAACAGCCAGTCGACGCGAGCGCCGCCGCGCGACTGCGCGCCCGTCCCCAGCGCGATCTCGGCCATGTCCCGCTCAGCCCCCGGGCCCTTCGCCGAACGCCGGCGCAGGACGGCGGAGCTTCACCGACAAACCCTGACGTCTGATTGACGACGCGGCCTTGGCCGGGAGGTCAGCCGCCGATCCGGGCGGCGGGGCGCTAGCTGAATCGGAAGCCGGCGTACCCGGCGTCCGCGCACTCGGCGCATTTCTGCAGGTAAAGCGGAAGGCCGCCCGGGTAGTTGAGAAGCTGCCGCGGCTTGCCGGGGATGTTGGCGCCCATGTACCAGGAGTTGGCCTTTGTGAAGAGCGACGTCGCGGCCCATTCCTCGATGTGCTCGTTCCAGGCGTCCTCGGCTTCAGGGGTGGCTTCGATGCGCGTGAGGCCGCGTTCGCGCAGCCAGGCTAGGCACTCGACGACGACGTCGCCCTGCAGCTCCGCGGCGGTCGGGCCGTTGCAGAAGCCGGCCGGGCTCTGCGGCCCGTAGACGATCAAGAGATTGGGGAAGCCAGCGCTGGCAAGACCAAGGTGCGTGCGCACGCCCCCCGCCCAGTGGTCCTTCAGCACCGCGCCGCTGACGCCGCGGATGTCGACCTGGGTCAGGCCGCCGGTCACCGCATCGAACCCGGTCGCCAGCACCAGGAGGTCCGCCCCGTGCTCGCCGGCGCTGGTGCGCACGCCGTTCGGCGTGATCGCCTCGATCGGCGTCTCCTTCAGGTCCACCAGCTCGACGTTCGGACGGTTGAAGGCCTCGTAGTAGGTCTGTTCCAGCGACGGACGCTTGGCCCCGAACGGATGCGGCGGCGTTTCCGGCGCCAGCTTCTCGGCGATGCGCGCATCGTCGATCCGCGCCCGCACCTTCTCGCGCCAGAAGTCGTAGGCGGTGCGGTTGGCCGCCTCGTCGCGCAGGATATCGACGAACGTGTTGGCCCAGAACGCGAAGCCGCCGGTGGCCCAGCGGTCCTCGTAGAGCGCGCGCCGCTCCTCCGCCGAGACCTCCAGCGCCGATTTGCCCACCGAGTGGTAGTCGTAGCCGCCGAAGTTGTCCCGCCGGCGCCGGTAGATGGCGGGATAGCCGCTCTTGCGCTCGGACTGCGTCGCCGGATCGAGCTTTTGCTGCTGCATCGGCAGCGCCAGCATCGGGGTGCGCTGGAACACTGTCAGACGCTCGGCGACCGGCGCCGCTTCCTGGATCACCTGCACGGCGCTCGCGCCGGTGCCGATCACCGCGATCCGCCGGCCTGCCAGATCGACCCCGCCTTGCGGCCAGTGGGCGGTGTGCAGCCACTGGCCGGCGAACGCGTCGAGCCCGGGGATCGGCGGGACGTAGGCTCGCGCGGCGAAGCCGGTGCAGAAGACCACGTATCGCGCGCGGACCTTGTCGCCCCGGTCAGTCTCGACCTGCCACTCGTTCCGATCGCTGTCGAACTCGGCGGCGACGACGCGCGTGCTGAAGCTGATGTCGCGGCTCAGATCGAGCCTTCCGTCGACGTAACGGAAGTACTGGCGCAGCTCCTCCCACGAGGGGAAGCGCTCGGTCCAGCACCAGTCGCGCCAGAGGCCCTCGTCGGAATACTCGTAGAGCGGTACGTGGGAATCCACCCGGGCGCCGGGGTAGCAGTTCCAGTACCAGACCCCGCCGAGCTCGGCCCCGGCCTCATAGACGCGGACGGAAAAGCCCCGCTCGCGCAGCCGCCGCAGCTGGTAGAGCCCGGCGAACCCCGCGCCCACCACGACGACGTCGAACGTCCCGATTTCAGGCTCGCGATCCGCTCCGGTCGGGTTCATGTCGGCCCTCGCGACTGGCGATGGCGGCGGGGCGCCTTAACCCCCGCCGATCTTGGGGATCAGGCAGACTTCGCTCGCCTCGCCGATCGCCGCGCCGTCGGCGTCCTGGAAGATCTCGCCGTCGATCGCGATCGCCATGCGGGCTCCGACGTAGTCACCAAGGCCCGGCCAGCGCGCCTCGAGCTCGCGCAGGAAGCCGGCCACCGTGCCGGCCCCGACGTCGAACTCCGCCTGGCCGCCGGTGAACTGCGCGACGTCGCCGCCCATGGCCACGACATGGGGCATGGGCGGCTCTGGCTCAGCCCGCCTTGCTGTCGATCGCGGCGCGGATCTTCGGCGGCGAAAGCGGCAGGTCCGGGATCCGGACCCCGATCGCGTCGCGGACCGCGTTCGCCACCGCCGCCAGCGGCGGCACGATCGGCGCCTCGCCGACGCCCTTCGCGCCATAGGGGTGGCGCGGGTTGGGCACCTCGATCATCACCGTGTCGATCATCGGCAGGTCGGAGGCCACCGGCACGCGGTAGTCGAGGAACCCGGCGTTCTCCATCCGTCCCTCGGCGTCGAAGATGTACTCCTCGTTCAGCGCCCAGCCGATGCCCTGCACGGCGCCACCCTGCATCTGGCCCTCGACGTAGCTCGGGTGGATCGCCCGGCCGACGTCCTGGGTCGCGGTGTAGCGCAGCACGGTCACGTGGCCGGTCTCCGGGTCCACCTCGACGTCGCACATGTGGGCGGCGAAGCCCGGGCCTGCGCCTTGCGCGTTCAGCGACACCTCGGCCGAGATCGGGCCGCCGGTGCGCGCCGACTGGGCCGCGAGCCCTTTCAGCGTCAGCGGCTTCTGCTCGCCCTTCGCGGTATCGAGGCAGTAAGCCTTGCCGGCCGACCACTCGACGTTTTCCGGGGTGGTGTCCCAGATCTTCGCCGCGCGGGCCTTCAGGTTCTCGATCACCTTCTCGGCGGCGCGGACGACAGCCATGCCGGTCGCGAACGTCGTGCGGCTGCCGCCGGTCAGCATCGAGTAGCCGATCGAGGCGGTGTCGGCCACGATCGGGCGGACGTCCTCGACCGGGATCCCGAGCGTCTCGGCGGCCATGATCGCCATAGAGGCGCGCGAGCCGCCGATGTCCGGGTTGCCGGTCGCGACCGTCGCCGTGCCGTCCTCGCCGATGTGGACGGCCGCGGTGGATTCGCCGCCGACGTTGAACCAGAACCCCACCGCGACGCCGCGACCCTGGTTCGGGCCGAGGTTGGCGTGCCAGTTCGGGTGCTGCTTCAGCGCGTGCAGCGACTCAAGGAAGCCGATGTTCTGGAACGTCGGGCCGTAGGCCGCCCTGACGCCGTCGCGGGCGCCGTTCTTGGCCCGCAGGTCCACCGGGTCGACGCCCAGCTTGCGCGCGAGCTCGTCCATCGCGCTTTCGACCCCGAACGCCGAGATCGGCGCGCCGGGGGCGCGGTAGGCGGCGGTCTTGGCCGAGTTGGTGACGACGTCCCAGCCGACGATGCGGAAGTTCGGGATGTCGTAGCAGGCGAGCGCGGTCATGGCCGCGGTGCCGACCGGCGAACCGGGGAAGGCGCCGGCCTGGAACTTCAGTGTCACCTCGGCGGCGGTGATCGTGCCGTCCTTCTTGGCGCCGAGCTTGACCTCGATCACCCCGCCCGAAGTGGGGCCGGTGGCGCGGAACACCTCGTCGCGGCTCATGACCAGCTTCACCGGCGCGCCGGCGATCCGCGAGAGCAGCAGCGCGACCGGCTCTAGGTAGACCGTGGTCTTGCCGCCGAAGCCGCCGCCGATCTCGGCCGGCGTCACGCGCAGGTCGGAGATATCGAGCTTCAGCACCTTGGCGCAGTAGGTGCGGACCATGAAGTGGCCCTGGCTCGAGCTCCAGATCTGGCCCTGGCCGTCCGGCCCCATCGAAGCCACGCAGGCGTGCGGCTCGATGTAGCCCTGGTGCACCGCCTTGGTGGTGTAGCGGCCTTCGAACACCACGTCCGCCGCGCCGAGCGCGCCGTCGACGTCGCCGCGCACGAACTGGTGCTTGCGGGCGATGTTGGAGGGAAGTTTCGGCGTCTCGTCGAGGCCGGCCGTGAAGATGTGGTCGTGGATCAGCGGCGCGTCGGGCGCCATCGCATCCTCGACGTCGATGACGTGCGCCAAGGGCTCGTAGGTCACCTCGATCAGGTCGAGCGCCGCCTCGGCGATCGCCGGCGAGGTGGCGGCCACGGCTGCGACCGCGTGGCCCTCGTAGAGCGCCTTGGCCCGAGCCATCACGTTCCAGGCGAGGTCGCGCATGCTGGAGGCGGCCTCGCCGCCCTCGACCAGCTCATCGGCGAGATCGGGGAAGTCGGCCCCCGAGACCACCGCCTTCACGCCCGGCAGCGCCAGCGCCTTCTTCGTATCGACGCTGACGATCCTGGCGTGGGCGTGGGGACTGCGCTTGATGCGGCCATAGAGCATGCCCGGCATCGCAAAGTCGGCGCCGAACGCGGCCCTGCCGGTCACCTTCTCGATCCCGTCAGGTCGGATCGGGCGGGTGCCGACGCTCTTGAAACCTTCGCCTTCGCCCGCTTCCGGGCGGTCGAGAACGTCGCTCATGCGGCCCTCCGTTCCTGTCTCAGCACCGCCGCGGCGTCGAGCACCGCGCGGATGATCTTGTCGTAGCCCGTGCACCGGCAGAGGTTGCCCGCCAGCCAGTAGCGGGTCTCTTCCTCGGTCGGGTCGGGATTGTTGTCGAGCAGCGCCTTGGCCGCGACCAGCAGGCCCGGCGTGCAGAAGCCGCACTGCAGCGCGGCGTGCTCGAGGAATTTCTGCTGCAGCGGGTGCAGATCGCCGCCGTGCGCCATGCCCTCGATCGTCTCGATCCGATGCCCCTCGGCCTCGGCCGCCAGCATCAGGCAGGAACAGACGAGCCGCCCGTCGACGATGACGCTGCACGCGCCGCAGTCGCCCGAGCCGCAGCCCTCCTTCGAACCGGTGAGGCCGAGCTCGTCGCGCAGCGCGTCGAGCAGGGTCGTTCCTGGATCGGTGAGGAACTCGGCCGAGTCGCCGTTCACGACGGCGGTGACGTGGATTTTGCTCATTCAGCGGGCCTCCGCCCGGTTGTAGGCGATCGCCGCGGCCCGGCGGGCCAGCACGCCGGCGATCTTGGTGCGATAGTCGATCGTGCCGCGCTTGTCGTCGATCGGGTTGCAGGCCGCCCTTGCGGCGGCGTCGAGCTTTTCGAGCGCCGCGTCGGTCAACTTGCCGCCGACCAGCGCCGCGCCGGCGGCCGGGACCAGGAGGGTGGTCGGCGCGACGGCGCCAAGCGACACGTGCGCCTCTGTGATGTTTCCGGCATCGTCCAGCGCAAGGCTGACGCCCGCGCCGACGACGGCGATGTCCATCTCGGTGCGCGGGATCAGCCGCAGGTAGGCGTCGGCGGCTCGCTTCGGCCGGGCCGGCAGGCGGAACTCGAGGACCAGCTCGCCCGGCTGCAGCGTCGTGCGGCCGGGTCCGGCCTGGATCGTCTCGACCGGCGCTTCGCGCCTGCCGGACGGGCCGACAATCACGCAGACGGCGCGGGCGGCGTAGAGCGCCGGCACGCTGTCGGCGGCGGGCGAGGCGTTGCAGAGGTTGCCGCCCAGCGAGGCGCGGCCCTGCACCTGGGTCGAGCCGATCAGATTGGCGGCCTCGACGACGCCCGGCCAGGCCCTGACCAGCGCCACGTCCTCGCCGAGCGCCGCGCCCGACGTCGCCGCGCCGACCGTGAAGCTGCCGTCGGCTTCGCGCCTCACGCCGGTCGTTCCGGGGATGCGCTTCAGGTCGACGATGGTGGCGGGCCTGGCGCGACCCGAGCGCAGCTGGACGATGAGGTCGGTCCCGCCCGCCAGCACCTTGGCGGAGGGCTGGGCCACGAGGGCCTTCACCGCGTCGTCGATCGTGGTCGGTGCGACGTAGTCGAACTGAGGCATGGGCTCTCCCGGCGGCGTCCGCGCTCCCCGGCGGGCCGTCCGCTCCTAACTTAGTGATCGGCGATCATCAGAGGCAATGGGGTTTGGCCAAGGAAGCGCGCCTTTAGGCGGGCGCCGCCTCGCCCCATTCGTTCCAGCCCGCCCATTGCGGCGTCCCGGGCAAGTACATCGTCTCCTTGTGCAACAGGCGAAAGCCGGCCGCCTCGATCGTCGGCGTGACGGGCCGGGTCAGATGACAGCCGCCGGCGATGTGCTTCCAGACCGGCTCGATCCGCCGCTGCCACTTGACGACGTTGGGGTCCGGCGCGAGGCCGTGCTCGCAGAAGATCAGCCGGCCATCCGGCTTGAGCACCCGCCGCGCTTCCGCGAGCGCCGCCGCAGGGTCCTGCACCGAGCAGAGCGTGAAAGTGCAGACGATGCAGTCGAACGCGCCCGCGTCGTACGGCAGCGTCTCGGCGCGCCCGGACCGGATGTCGGTCTTGAGGCCCACAGACTTGGCGGCTTCCTCGGCCTTCTTGCGCATCTCGTCCGAGGGCTCGACGGCGTCGACCTTGGTGACCTTGGCCGGGTCGTAGAAGGGCAGGTTCAGGCCCGGACCCATGCCCAGTTCGAGCACCCGCCCCGCCGCGCCCGGCACGACCTTGCGGCGCTGGTAGGCGATCGGTTTGGTCCCGCAGGCGCAGCCGATCAGCCAGGGGACGACGTAGCGTTCGTAGAGCGAGGCCATGGTCAGCTCCCCGGCGTCAGATCGATCTCGTCGCGTGCGGCGGCTTCCACCGCGGCGTCCGAGAAGACGAGCGGAAAATAGTCCCCCGCCGCCCAGAGCGGGAAGAGGTCGCGGTAGTGGGCGCTGAACGGATCGCCCGACTGCCCAGGAGAGTTGATTGCGACCGACCTGTCCCAATCGCCGACGTCCATGTCGAGCCGCACCGAGGCGCCGGCGGTGGCGAAGTAGTCGCGCCGGCTCCAGGTCGAGGCGGCAGGCGTCGAGGCGCCGCCGCGCACTTCGAGCGGTCCCACCGACATCTGCGCCGCGAGCGACGGGTCGGCCAGCGCCGCGGCGGCGGGCGCGAAGTGGGCCTTGTGCAGCGAACCCCAGGTCCAGGCGGCCGGATCGGGACCGAGCTTGGCGCGGACGCTGCGCACCGCCTCCGCCAGGCTGGTCAGCAGCACGCGCTCGCGGATCGCCGCGGCGGCCGGCGAAACCAGGTAGCTTCGGGCCACGTCCAGCGTCGCCGGCGCGATCAGCGCCTTGGCGGCCTCCGGCGCCGCGGCGGCGACCAGGGCGGCGCCGAGATGGTTCACCGACCAGTCCTCGTAGAGCGCCGCCGCGGCGCTGCCGACGCCTTCGCGGCAGTCCCAGCCCTTCAGCAGCTTCAGCCCCAGCGCGGCGTCGGAATCGTCGCTCGAAAGCGGCGCCAGCATCGCGACCAGCCGGCAGGCTTCCGGGCTGGTTGCGTCCATCTGCAGGTTCATCGAGTCGGCGAGACTGACGTGGGCGTTCGCCGCCAGCACCGCCTTGATCCGCTGGATCCGTGACGGGTCGCTCCACTCGAAACCCACCTTGCGCTCGGCGACCGGGTAGCCCGCCGGCAGGTTCATCTCGTTGGCGGAGGCGAACCAGCCCTCCGGCGGGTTGTGCGCGCTCGGCAGCTCGTCCGCAGTCAGGAACCCCGTCCACTCGTAGCGCCCGTCGCCGGGCACGGGCAGCAGCCCATCCCAGTTCGGCCGGACCGGCGCGCGGCCGGCGGCGATCCAGCCGATGTCGCCGGCCGTCGAGGCGAAGATCATGTTCTCCGAAGGCGCGCCCCACTGGCTCATGTGGGCGTAGAAGCCCTTCCAGTCCGCCGCGTCGTCGTACTCGATCGAGCCGAAGTAGGCGCTCGTGCCCGGCTCTTCCCAGACGGTCCGGATCGCGAACGCGTGCTTGCCGTCCGCCTTCAG
>Ga0335080_10008465_pt1 | contig 10725 bp, 9 predicted proteins | sample Lox_Sample_34_FD_206720 | JGI IMG/M metagenome (GOLD analysis project Ga0335080, IMG submission 206720) | Soil microbial communities from Loxahatchee National Wildlife Refuge, Florida, United States - Lox_Sample_3.4 | ecosystem: Environmental > Terrestrial > Soil > Wetlands | place: USA: Florida...
TCGTCAGCGAGCACTGCATGACGTATCTCAAGGACCAGGTCATCGCCGTCACAGGAGCCTCGCGCGGCATCGGACTCGCCACCGCGCAGAGCCTGCTGCGCCGCGGTGCGCGCGTCGCCCTGATCGCGCGCGGTCGCGTGCCGCTCGAGGCGGCGGTGGCGGCGCTCGGCACGCCGCAGGCGCTCGCGGTGGTGGCCGACGTATGCGATCGCGCCGCGGTGAGTGCGGCGCTCGATGCGGTCGTAGACCGTTTCGGGCGCCTCGATGGCCTGGTCAACAACGTCGGCTTCCAGTTCGCGCGCCGCATCGAGCTCATGCCCGAGGCCGAGGTACGCGCGCTGATCGACCTGAACTTCGTCAGCGCGGTGTTCGCCAGCCAGGCGGCGATCGCGCACCTGCGCGCCGCCGGCGGCGGCCGCATCGTCAACGTGTCCTCGGCCACGGTACGGCATCCGGAGGAGTTCTCGCACGTCGGGCTGTACTCGGCCAGCAAGGCAGCGCTCGAGCATTTTTCGAGCGCCCTGCGCCAGGAGCTCAAGCCCGACCGCATCGCAGTCACCGTCTTCAGCGCCGGGGCGACGGCGACCGGCAGCGTCGCCAATTTCGATCCCGCGGCGCTGAAGGAGGCGATGGCGGACTGGCTGAGCAAGGGCGCGCTGTTCGACGGCGCGCTCGAGCCGCACACGGTCGGCGAGGCCATCGCGGCCTGCTTTGAGTTCCCGGCCGGTGCGGGTGCCGAATTCGTCGAGGTGCGCCCCAACCGTCCCACGCCCAAGATGCTGGAAACCGAGTGGCAGCCATGACGACGCCGCGCGCATGAGTGTCGGTTTCATCGGCCTGGGGAACATCGGCAAGCCGATGGCCGTGCAGCTGCTGAAGCTGGGCGAGGAGCTGTGGGTGTATGACCTGGCCGCGGCGCCGGTGGCAGAGCTGGTCGCGCGCGGCGCGCGGCCAGCGGCGAATGTGCGCGAGCTCGCCGCGCACTGCCAGCTGATCGGCATCTGCGTGCGCGACGAGCCCGAGGTCGACGCGCTGCTGCAAGGTCCCGGCGGTCTGCTTGCCCAGGCGCACCCGCAGGCGCTGCTGGCCGTGCACAGCACGGTCACCGTGGCGGCGATCCGTCGCTGGGCAGGCGAGGCACAGGCGCGCCAGCTGCAGCTCATCGATGCGCCGGTTACCGGCGGAGCGAGCGCCGCCGAGGCCGGTACGCTCACTTACATGGTGGGCGGAGCGCCGCAGCTGCTCGAACGCTGCCGCGCGGCCTTCATGACCTCCGGCCAGAAGCTGCTGCATGCCGGGCCGGTGGGCGCGGGCATCCTGCTCAAGCTGTGCAACAACCTGATGACCTACGCCGCCTTCAGTGCCGCGGGCGAGGCGGTGCGCCTGGCGCGTGCCGGCGACCTCACCGAATCGCTGCTGCTCGAGGTCGGTCGCAGCAACGGCGTGGTGACGCCGCAGATGGAGGCGTTCCTGCGTAACCGCCGCCAGCTCGGCAGCGCCGGTGCGCTGGCGCGCACCTTCGCACCCTTCGCGGCGCTCGCGCGCAAGGATCTGGGCGCCGCCCTCGACAGCGCCCGCGAGCTTGGGGTGTCACTGCCGGCGACCGAGTGCGTACACGGCATCATCGAGCAGGTATTTCTGGAACAGCAGTGACGGGCAGGCAAATGACGCAATACGATCGACGCACGGGGCTGGCGAAGTTCACCGAGGTCTATGGCAGCGAGTTAGCCGCGCTGCCTGCCGAAGGGTCCTCGGCATTCATCGACTACATGCTCGAGACACTCTTTGGCGTGCTGTGGCAGGACAGCACGCTGTCGGTGCGCGAGCGGCGGCTGCTCGTGCTCGGGGTGCTGGCGGCGCAGGGCGAGGAAGCAACGCTCGCCCTGCAACTGCGCTGTGCACTCAAGCGCGGCGAGCTCAGCCTTGCGCAGCTGCAGCCGCTGGCAACCTTCCTCACCCAGTACGTCGGCTATCCGCGCGGATCCCGGCTCTTCAAGGTGTGCAGCGAGCTGATCGCGGCGGGCATCCCCGGCTGAGGGCCCCACCTTAGCCGGGGGGCGGACCCTCACTCACCCGCACCAGCTGCTGCGGCCGCAGCCACTTGCGGAATGCCGCCTGCACGGCCGCGGCGTCGAGGGCGATGAAGCGCTGCGCGGCGCGGGTCGGCTCATCCAGCGGCAGGCCGAGGTCGCTGCGACCCAGCATGCCCTGCGCGATCTCGGTGATGCCCGCTTCGCTCAGGGGGAGTTGGCGCACCAGGTACGCCTTGCCGCGCGTCAGCTCGTCGGCGCCGACCGCGCTCTGCTGCATGGCCGTTAGCTCGCGCGCCACGAGCGCGGCGGCCTTCACCACATTCTGCGGATCACTGGCATATTCGATCAGGTAAACGCTGCGCGTGCGGCCGGCCTGCAGCAGCGAGTCGACCGAGTACACGAGGCCGGCGTTCTTGCGCAGATCGATGCTGAGCCGGGTGGCGTAGAAGCTGCCGCCGAGCACGGCGTTGCCCAGCTGCAGCGGGTAGTAGTCCTCGTCCGCACGGCGCAGTGCGAGCGTCTGCGCCAATATGACGCGGTCCTGCACCCGACTCGCATCCGGCACGGCGATGCTGCTTACCGGATTGTCGGGCGTCACGGGCAGGTCGATATCGGAAGCCGCGCCGGCCGCGCCCCAGGCGCCGAAATATTTCTCGATCGTGGCGCGCGCCGCCTCGGGCGTGACCTTGCCGATGACCACCATGGTCGTCAGGTCCGGCCGGAACACGCTCTGGTAGTAGGCGCGCACAGCCGCGGGCGTGAGGGTGCGCACCGATTCCGGGGTCGACATGCGCAGGCTCGGATCGGTGGCCGGGAACAGCGCCGTGCGCAGCGAGTGCTGCGTCAGGAAGCCGGGACTCTGGTTGCGTGCGGCCACGCTGAGGGCCAGCTGGCCCCGGATCACCTCGAGTGCTGCCGGCGGCAGCGCCGGGTGCAGTTCATTGTCGGCCAGCAGCTCGACCGCGCGCTCGAAATGCTCGCTCAGCACCTGCGTGGAGAAGTCGGTGCCGGCCCGTGCCTTGGCACCGATCGCATCGAGCGCCTCCTCGAAGGCGACGCGATCCAGCCGCTCGCTGCCGTAGGTGAGGAGCCGGTCGAGCAGCGGCGCGACGCCCTCGTGGCCCTGCGGTTCCTGTTTCTCCGGGCGATTGCGGATGTGCCCGTACACACTCACCGTGTCGCTGACATCCTCGGGCTGCACGATCAGCGTCAGCCCGTTGGGCAGCCGGCTCACGGTGGGATGCAGCGTCGACAGCGGTACCTCCAGGCGCGTCAGCGCCTTCTGCGCCCACGAGGGCAGGGCGGTGGCGTGCGCTTCGCCAAGGGAGATCGACTCCTGGCCACCGAAGCCGCCGCGCACCGGCACCGGTGCACCCGAGCCCCGCGGCAGCATGGTGCCGGTAATGGCATGGTCGAGGTCCAGGTACCTGCTCGCCACGCGGTTCACGTCGGCGACGCTGACGCGCTCGATGCGCTCCAGGTCCTCATCCGGTGAATCGAGCCCATAGAGCGCGAGTGCTTCGGACCAGATGGAAGCAAGCTCCGGGATGGAGTTGCGCTGCAGCTGCGCCGCGGCCCGCTCCTGCAGCTTCGCCGCCTGGACCAGCGCTTCCGGCACGCCCGCGCGCGCCACCCGCGCAAGGATGGTACGCACTTCGGCGGCGAGTGCCTTGGGGTCATCGCCGCTGGTGAAGGTGAGCGCAGCATAGGCGATGCCGGCCTCAGGCAGTGGCTCGATGGCGAACTCGGCACCGGTCGCACGACCCTTGGGGACCAGGCCGTAGAGCTCGAAGCGGCGGCTGTTGAGCACGTCGGCCAGAACTTCGAGCGCGGCGAAGTCGGCATCACGCGGACCGGGCGTGCGCAGCGCCAGCATCAAGGTGCCGGAGGGCTGGTCGGTGTCCACCACCAGGCTGGTCGGCTGCACCGCACGCAGCCGCAGCGGCGGCTTCGGCGGCAGCTTCTTGGTCGGGATGGCGCCGAACAGCCGTCGTACCTCGGCCAGTGCCGAGGGCGGATCGACATTTCCCGCAATCACCAGCAGCGCGTTGTTGGGCGCGTACCAGGTGTCATGGAAGTTCTTCAGCATCTGCGCCGTGGTCTTCTGGAACGAGGGCCGGGTGCCAAGCGCATCGTGCTCGTAGGGCGTGCCGGCGAACATGCGCGCGCGCAGCTTGGAAAACAGCACGTAACCGGGCTCGGACAGATCCTGTGCCACTTCCTGCTCGATGGCGCCGCGCTCGTTGTGCCACTCGCGCTCGGTTGCGAGCACCGCGCGCATGCGCAGCGCCTCGATGTGCAGTGCCAGGTCCAGATCCTCCGCGGGCACGGTGAAGAGGTACTGGGTCATGCCCTCGCGCGTGTTGGCATTGAAATCGCCGCCGAGGATGCTGCCGATGTCGGCGAGCTGCTCGGCACTCAGCCCAGGGCTGCCGCGGAACATCATGTGTTCCTCCGCGTGCGCCGTGCCCGGAAAGCCCGGCGGCGCCTGGTCGGAGCCGGCCAGGTAGTTCACGGAAGTGGACACCACCGGCGCCAGCTCGTTGCGCACGATCACGACCCGCAGCCCGTTAGCGAGCGTGGCGCGCAGCACGCCAGGTTCCGCACCCGCCACCGGTCCGGCGAGGCACAGCAGTGCGCACGCGGCCTGCAGTGCCCGGGCGCGCCGCCCGGCAGAGAGCTGTTCAGTCATGGCGGATCCTGATGCTGGGGAGGGCGCCAGTATATGCGATGCCCCCCTGCCACTTTCTGCCACAACAAATCGCTGCCGTGACGTTTTTGCGCCCGCGTCGCGGCTGGCGCTGGAGTTGAACTGGAACCGTGCCGGCGAGCAGCCCTGCCGGGCAGCCGGCGCCAACTTAACAGGAGAGTTCCATGAGCAATCGCACCAGCATCTCGCGCGCCGCCGTGCTCGGCGCGCTGCTGATCGGGGCCGGGTCGCCGGCAGCACACGCGCAGGATACGGCCGCCGCGAGCGGCGGCCCCTCTAAGCAGAGTGGGTTCGGCGGACTGGCGGGACTCGCGCTTGGCGCCGCCGCCGGCGGGCCGATCGGTGCCGTCGTCGGCCTCACGGTCGGCGTGGTGGCCGGGGATCGCTACCACCGGCAGCTGCAGTCCGCCGCCGCCACGCGCGCCAGTCTCGATGAGAGCGAGGCGCAGCGTGCGCAGCTGACCCAGAGCGTGAGCCGCCTGGACAGCTCACTGGCCCAGGCGCAGAGCACGCAGGCGCACCTGGGCACGGCGCTGCAGCGCACGCAGCAGCTCGGGCTCGACGTGAACTTCCGCACCGACGATGACGCGGTTCCCGAGCAGGCGCTGTCGCCGTTGCTGAAGATCGGCGCGCTCGCGGCGGCGATGCCCGAGACGCTCTTGCGGGTGGCCGGCTACACCGACGCGCGTGGCTCGGACAGCTACAACGACGCGCTGTCGCTGCGCCGCGCCCAGGCCGTGGCAACGCTGCTGAGCGGTGCCGGGGTACCGGCTGGCCGCATCATCATCGAGGCGCACGGCAAGAGCGAGTCGCAGAGTGCCGCGGGCGACCTGGACGGGTACGCACTCGAGCGGCGCGTGAGCGTGCGCCTCGAGTCGACCACGACCGCCCAGGTGGCCAGCCGTGATTAGCCTGCCGCAGGCGATGGGGCCGGCTGCGCCGCGGGGGAGGCCCGCGGCGCAGGTTCGCGCTAGAATTTCCTGGTATGAGCACCTGTGCGCGACGGCCATGAGCGGCAGCGGCATCGTCAGGCTCGACCAGCCGCTGGCGCCCGAGCATTCCAAGCCGCCGGCCGAGCGGCTGCTGGCCGGCAATCCGCAGCTCGAGGTGCGCAACTACTTCAGCGATCCGAGTGAGCAGTTCTTCGCCGGGCGCTGGTCAGCGACCCGCGGCAAATGGCGCGTGCGCTACAGCGAGAACGAGCTGTGCGTCATGGTCGCGGGCCGCGTGCTGCTCGAGAGCGCGGCCGGGGCGCGCGAGAGTTTCGGTCCGGGCGATGCCTTCGTCGTCCCCGCAGGGTTCGTCGGCACCTGGGAAGTGCTCGAGGACTGCACCAAGATCTACGCGATCTTCGAGCCGCGCTCGTAGTCGCGCGCGCCGCGATCGAGCAGACATAACACGGCGCTCCCTTGACGGCGGTCGCAGATTGGCGACCGTGCGCTTCCCCGCACGCCACCGCGATGTGAACGTAGCGCTCCCCTAGCACGGGGCGCTTGCAACTGCGGAGGAAGCTCGTGCAAACCATTACAGTGACTGCCTCGCGTGGCAGCAGCATGTTCAGTCTGTCGGAGATGGAACTGCTGGTCGGCAGTGCCATGGTGGTCGTGGTGCTGGCGTGGATGGTGATCTCGCGCATGCGTCGCGATCGCCACGACCCGCACGCCTAAAGGCCGCCGGGAGCCAAAGGAAAACCCGTCGTTGCTCCTGCCGCCGCCCGCTCGAGGCGGCGGCCGCCGCTATTGCTCGCGCAGCACTGCGGCCAATGTCGCGAACATCTGCTCGATCTGCGCCGGCTCGACGATCAGCGGCGGCGACAGTGCCAGGATGTCCGCGGTCTGGCGAATCAACAGCCCCCGCTCGAAGCACTTGAGATACACCTCGAAGGCGCGCTGTCCGGGCTTGCCCGCGATACCCTCCAGCTCCAGGCCCAGGATCAGACCGTAATTGCGCACGTCGATGACGTGCGGCAGGCCGCGCAGCCCGTGCGCAGCCTCCTCCCACTGCTTGGCCAGCGCCTTGGCGCGCGTCAGCAATCCCTCGCGCCGGTAGATCTCCAGCGTCGCCAGGCCTGCGGCGCAGGCGGTCGGGTGCGCCGAGTACGTGTAGCCGTGGAACAGCTCGATGCCCTCGGGCCCCTGCATGAACGCCTCGTAGATCGGCTTGCTGACCAGTACGGCACCCATCGGCACGCAGCCGTTGGTGAGCCCCTTGGCGAGCGTGATCATGTCAGGCATCACCTCGAACTCCTGCGCCGCGAAGGGGGCGCCGGTGCGGCCAAAGCCGGTGATGACCTCGTCGAAGATCAGCAGGATGCCGTGGCGGTCGCAGATCTCGCGGATGCGCTTCAGGTAGCCGCGCGGCGGGATCAGTACGCCAGTGGAGCCGGCGATCGGCTCGATGATCACGGCGGCAATGTTGGAGGCATCATGCAGCGCCACCAGCCGCTCGAGCTCCTCGGCCAGGTGCGCGCCGTGCTCGGGCTGGCCGCGCGCAAAGGCGTTCCTCGCCAGGTCGTGCGTATGCGCAAGGTGATCGACGCCGGGCAGCAGGCTGGCCGACCAGGTCTTGCGATTGGGCGAGATGCCGCCTACCGAGATGCCACCGAAGCCGACGCCGTGGTAGCCGCGCTCGCGCCCGATGAGACGCGTGCGCGTGCCCTGGCCGCGCACGCGCTGCCAGGCGAGTGCGATCTTCAGCGCCGTGTCCACCGACTCGGAGCCTGAGTTGGTGAAGAACACGTGATCGAGCCCCTTCGGCGCGATCCGCACCAGCGCATTGGCGAGCTGGAAGGCCGGAGGGTGTCCCATCTGAAAGGGTGGCGCGTAGTCCAGGGTCTCGAGCTGCCGCGCCACGGCCTGGGCAATCTCAGGGCGCCCGTGGCCCGCGTTGACGCACCAAAGCCCAGCAACGCCGTCGAGAATCTGCCGTCCGTCCGCGGTCCAGTAGTACATGCCCTCGGCCTTGGCGAGCAGGCGTGGCTTGGCCTTGAACTGCCGGTTCGGCGTGAAGGGCAGCCAGAAGGCCTCGAGGTCAGCGCGGCTGAGGGGGGCGGTGGCGTTCATATCGCGACTCGGACGGTGGGGAGGCGCGATGATAAATAAAGTGGACAATTTCGACCACCCGGGCATATTTTCGGCGCTTCTCGTCTAGGATATTAAACACATGAACATCGATGTTGGCGCCCGACTGCGCAGCGTGCGCACCACGTTCGGACTGTCGCAGCGCGAGCTTGCCCGGCGCGCCGGCGTGACCAACGGCTTGATTTCCCTCATCGAGCAGAACCGCGTGAGCCCCTCGGTGAGCTCGCTGAAGAAGGTCCTCGACGGGGTGCCGATGTCGCTGGCGGAGTTTTTCACGCTCGACCTGAGCAGCGCGCCGCAGGCCTTCTTCGGCGCCTCTGAGCTCGCGGAGCTCGGTAACGAGGCGGTCTCGCTGCGGCTGGTGGCCGCGCAGCGGCCGGGCCGGCAGCTGACACTGCTGCACGAGCGCTATGCGCCCGGTGCCGCGACGGGGGATGAGATGCTCGCGCACCGCGGCGAGGAGGGTGGCATGGTGATCCGCGGGCGGATCGAGCTGACCGTGGGCGGCGCCACGCGCGTTCTCGGCCCCGGTGAGGCTTACTACTTCGCCAGTCAGTTGCCGCACCGTTTCCGCAACGTGGGACGCGAGCCCTGTGAGATCATCAGTGCCTGTACCCCCCCGACTTTCTGAAGGTGCGCGCCCGCTATGAACGCAAAACCCGAAACGCTCTCGTGGCAGGAGCGTGCCCGCTCGCTCAATTTCCGCACCCAGGCCTTCATCGACGGCCGCTACGTCGACGCCGCCTCGGGCTCGACGTTCGACTCGATCAATCCGGCCACCGGCAAGCTGCTCGCCCGCGTGGCCTCCGGCGACACCGAGGACATCAACCGCGCGGTCACGGCGGCGCGCGCCGTGTTCCGCAAGGGCAGCTGGGCCAATTTGCCGCCCGCCAAGCGCAAGAAGCTGTTGTTTCGCTTTGCCGAGCTCATCGCCAAGCACACCGAGGAGCTTGCCCTGCTCGAGACGCTCGATATGGGCAAGCCGATCTCCGATAGCCTGAAGGTCGACGTGCCCGGGGCGGTGCGCTGCCTCAACTGGTACGCGGAGGCGGTGGACAAGGTGTACGACGAGGTTGCGCCCACCGGACCAGGTGCGCTCGCCACGGTCACGCGCGAGCCGCTCGGGGTGGTCGGTGCCATTGTGCCGTGGAACTTCCCGCTGCTGATGGCGGCGTGGAAGATCGCCCCGATCCTCGCGGCCGGCAACTCGCTGGTGCTGAAGCCCTCGGAGAAGTCCCCGCTCACCGCGCTCAAGGTGGCGGAGCTGGCGGTGGAAGCCGGCATTCCCGAGGGCGTGCTGAATGTCGTGCCGGGCTACGGGCAGACGGCCGGCAAGGCGCTGGCGCTGCACATGGACGTGGACTGCGTCGCCTTCACCGGCTCGACCGCCACCGGCAAGACCATCATGCAGTACGCCGGGCAGTCCAATCTGAAGCGCGTCTCGCTCGAGTGCGGTGGCAAGTCGCCCAACATCATCATGGCAGACTATCCGGACCTCGAGCGCGCCGCCACGGCGGCCGCCTATGCCATTTTCTTCAACCAGGGCGAGGTGTGCTCGGCCGGCTCGCGGCTGCTGCTGCAGGAAGGCATCAAGGAGGCGGTGCTGGATAAGGTGCAGGCCATCGGACGCAGCATGCAGCCCGGCGACCCGCTCGATCCCAATACCAAGCTCGGTGCCATCGTGGATGAGACGCAGATGAAGCGCGTGCTCGGCTACATCGATGCCGGGCACCGTGACGGCGCGCACCTGCGCTTCGGCGGCCGGCGCGTGCGCGAGGACAGCGGCGGGTTCTTCGTCGAGCCCACGGTGTTCGAGGACGTGCGTCCGGCCATGGCCATCGCGCGCGAGGAGATCTTCGGCCCGGTGCTCTCGGCGATCACCTTCAAGACGCCGGAGGAGGCGGTCGAGATCGCCAACGACGTCGTCTACGGGCTGGCCTCCGCGGTGTGGACCCGCGACGTCACCACCGCGCACCGTGTGGCGCGTGCCATCCGCGCCGGGACGGTGTACATCAACTGCTACGACGCCGATGACATGACCGTGCCCTTCGGCGGCTTCAAGCAGTCGGGCATCGGACGCGACAAGTCGCTGCATGCGCTGGAGAAGTACACCGAACTGAAGACCACTTGGCTCGACCTGAGCTGAGCGGCGGCGGACCGGCGGCGGCATCGCCCGCCGCCGTGGGCGAGGAACTGCGCTTCCTCGCGAGCGCGCCACGCGGCTTTGCCGACCTGCTGATCGCGGAGCTCGCCGGCTGCGGGGCACGCGACGCGCGCGAGCGCGCCGGCGGCGTCGCCTTTTCCGGCCCGCTGGAGTGCGCCTATCGCGCCTGTCTGTGGTCGCGGATCGCAAACCGCGTGTACCTGGAGATCGCGCACTTCGAGGCGCAGACCGCGGACGAGTTCCACGCCGGCGTGGCGGCCCTGGACTGGGCCAGCCAGCTCGGCCCTGAGGCGACGCTGGCCTGCGAATTCACCGGCCGCCACCCGGCCATCACGCACACGCACTTTGGCGCCCTGCGCCTGAAGGATGGCATCGTCGATGCCCTGCGGGCGGCGACCGGCACGCGCCCGAGCGTGTCAACGGAGCGCCCCTCCGTGCGCGTCCACGCGCACGCGCACGGCGCCCGCATCAGCATCGCCGTCGATCTGGCCGGCGAGAGTCTGCACCGGCGCGGCTACCGCACCGAGGCCGGCGAGGCGCCGCTGAAGGAGAACGTCGCGGCCGGGGTGCTGCTGCGCGCGCGCTGGCCGGAACTCGCCGCGCGGGGCGCGCCGTTCTTCGATCCCCTCTGTGGTTCCGGAACGCTCTGCATCGAGGCGGCGCTCATCGCGGGCGATCGGGCCCCGGCGCTGACGCGCAGTTACTTTGGCTTTCTCGGCTGGCGCGGTCACGACGCGC
>Ga0335080_10008467_pt1 | contig 10725 bp, 7 predicted proteins | sample Lox_Sample_34_FD_206720 | JGI IMG/M metagenome (GOLD analysis project Ga0335080, IMG submission 206720) | Soil microbial communities from Loxahatchee National Wildlife Refuge, Florida, United States - Lox_Sample_3.4 | ecosystem: Environmental > Terrestrial > Soil > Wetlands | place: USA: Florida...
GATACGGAACCTCGTCGGCCGGAAAGTCGGTTGTGTGGTTCCTCTGTCAGTGGTAGGTAAGCAACAATGGCGAGTGCGCTTCTGCGGGTTCATCATGTGGCAGCGTGTGGCCTTCGCGATGACCGTTGTGCCGCTGGCAATTGGTGGAGGCGTCCTCGCCCTCTTTCTTCGTGGCATGCGTGCCGAGCGGGGCGCGGCAGTAGGTTTCTGCCTTGTTTGCACGTTGGCCGTCGTGCAGGCGTACTTGGTTGCCTCCGGGATCGCCAAAGCCCACAGGCTGGACAGCAACCTTCGAAGTGCATCTTTCAAAGGAACCCAGGCGAAATTTCGAGATGTCTTTCTCCTTGGGCTGTCTGCGTTCGTGGGCGTCCTGCCGATGGCAATGATCGGGGCAAGCTCTGGAGCCCCAGCCCAGTTCGCCACGGTCATGTTGGGCGGTATGGTGTTTTCCACTGCCGCAGCGTTGACCGTGCTGCCTGTCCTCATTGCGCGGACAAAGCACTGAAGGGTTCGCGAATCTCTGGTAGTGGGATGTTTTGAAACTCAGCGTCCAAATCGCCCGACAATTACGCCTATGATCGTCCCACCAAGCGCTCCCATCCCGATAATCGGCCCATAGGCTTTGGTGATGACGGCGTCGGGGACGCTCAGCAGTAGACCGAAACAAAGCCCAACCACCCATCCCGGCCATGGCAAGCGGGCCGCGCCGATGACGAATCCAATTCCGAAGCGTGCAATGAAGGCGGCCGTGATTGCTGCCTTCTTATCGGGAAAGCTCATCGGCAGCATGATTCCGATGTCGATGGCTCCGAACACCAAACCACAAATCGCGCCAAGCAGCACTCTGGACATGTGTTCTCTTTCAGGCCGCTACCGATTTGGTCTTTATAGTAAACTAACGAATTTTCCTCTGCCCCAAGACGTTCATCTGCAACGCCAGTTTTCATTACAGGTATCACCCTCAACGGCGGAAATTGTAAAGCACCATGCAAGAAATTCAAAACAAACCCTACTGTCGATCCTCTTCATTGCTTGCATCTGTACATTAACTATGATTAACTGCAGAAAGCAATCTATAGTTAACGCGAGGTGGGGGTCGCGCGTATGCGGTTAGCTGTCCTCTGGGGCATTGTTCTAATTGAGGCGCTCGCTCTCTTCTCGTCACGAGCCACAGCGCAAGGAGAGACAACGAGTGCCATTGTGGGGCAGGTATCCGACACCGCCAGCGCCGCATTAACGGGCGCGACGGTCACCATCACGAATCGCGAGACGGGAGCCACCCGCACCGCTAGGACCGACAACGCCGGGCGTTTCGACTTCCCCCAGCTCAAGCCAGGCACTTACTCGGTCCGAGTCGAAGCGCCGGGTTTCCAACCGCAGCAGAACGACAACGTGTTTTCGGGCCTGGGGCAAAAGCAGGCCCTCGATATCCGCCTCAAGGTTGCGCAAGCACGAGAAACTGTCGAGGTAAGTTCAGAGCCACCGCTGATCAACCCGGAAGATGCTAATACTTCCACCAACCTGAATGCTCCCGCCTTGGAAGATCTGCCCAATCCCGGCGGAGACCTGACATATCCTCTGCAATTTGCGCCCGGTGCCCTCATCAACACGGCAGGCAGCGGCAACGATTTCGTCGGAGGCACCAACGGTTACGGCAACGTCGAGTTCAACGGCCTGCCGGCCCTGTCGAATGGCTACATTGTCGACGGCCTGGAGACGAACGATCCGCTTACGAACCTCAACAGTGGTCTCTCCACGAACTTAGTGCTGGGGCTGAATTCCATCTCCGAAGTCACCGTCAACACTCTGTCCTACTCGGTGGACCAGGGCCGCTACGGCGCGTCGCAGGTAAACTACGTCACCAAGTCCGGCACCAACCAGTTCCACGGGAATCTTTACGAGCTATGGAATGGCGCAGTCCTGAACGCTGCGAACTACTTCACCAACGCGACGCCCGGCAATCACAAGCCGGGAGCGACCGTGAATCACTTCGGAGGCAGTCTGGGCGGCCCGATTCTGCATGACAAGCTGTTCTTCTTCTTCGACAGTGAATGGGTTCGGATCGCATTGCCCATTGTCACTGCGACCACGGTTCCGACCCCGGCATTCCAGCAATACGTCTTACGACAGCTTCCGCTCGGCGGCACGGATTCAGTCACGGGATCGATTTACCCTGCGTCTCCGCAGTCGGTGCCGTTCTATCAAAAGATGTTCGCGCTCTACCGAAACACCAGCGGATTGCCCCTCGTAGTTCTCGGTTGTCCGTTCGACGTCGGTGGAGGTCCACCCGCGACTACCAACGATGGAAATGGCTGTGCGAACCGGCAAAGCGTTTCCCATTCCAGCGATGACCACGAACAAGTACAGACGGTTCGCATCGATTACAACATCAACGAGAAAAACACTGCCTGGTTTCGCTTTCAAGCCGACACCGGTCTGCAGGCGGCCTACACCGACCCGATCAATCCTCGGTTCGATTCCGTGTCTCCCCAGCCGCTTTACTCTTTCGCGGCCGGATACACCCACGTCTTCTCGCAGCATCTCGTGAACTACTTCAACCCGGCATTTTCGTGGTACGAAAGCCTCTTCGGTCCAGCGGATTTTCGGAAGACGCTTTCCGCATTCCCGATCGTGTTGCAGGGAAGCGGCGCCAATGCGCCTTTCACGCCTGTCGGAGGACTCGACAACACTTGGGTTCAGGGGAGGCGTGCCTCTCGCTTCTTCATCAATGACAACTTGGCTTGGAGCCACGGCGCTCACGAGCTGCGCTTCGGAACCAATACACGAATCTTCCGCCTCAATGACTACGACTTCGGCGAGGGCTCGGTCCCAACTGTTTCTTACTCCACGTTGCCACAATATATCTACGGAGTTGCATCGACCGCCACGAAAACGTTTCCTACATCCGCCAACGAGCCCTTCAACTTCCTTAACCTTGACCTCTACGCGCAAGACACCTGGAAGGTGACGCGCAAGCTGACGTGGACCTTCGGCGTGCGCGATACCTTCAACTCCAACCCGCTGAACCCTCATCAGCAAATCGCCCGGCTGCGCGGATCCTTCGCATCCATCGTCCACGACGTGAACCAGCCGTTGAATGCAGCGATTCAGACCGGCCTCGGCAATGTTTTCGCCTCGACGCCTCTCGCAATTGTGCAACCGCGCATGGCGATTGCCTGGCAGTTCGAACCGAAGACTGTCCTGCGCTCCGGCTTCGGCATCTTCAGCGACATTCTGCCGGGCAGCGTCGCCGATTTGGTCGGAGTCAATCCGCCCTACGTCCAGACTTTCCAAGGAGGTCTTCTCGGCACAGTCGGCGGCGTGGCCATTCCGCCCGATGTGCCAAACAGCGCCGTCGACGCTACCGTGGCCGCCAATCAAAGGTTCGGAGTGGGTTTTCCCGCAGGCCAGCTTTCCTGCGCTTCTCCGCTGGCCAACGGCGGCACGTGTCTTCCTCCAGTCGCCATGACAGCCGTCCCCGACGGCACACTCCACGCGCCCTACTTCATGGAATGGAGCCTGGGCGTCGAGCATCAATTTGGAACCAACGCCAGTGTCCAGGCCCAATATGTCGGAACCCGTGCAGTGAACCAGCCCTATCTGACGCAAGTGAACGGATACCAAACGGTGTGTTCCGGCTGCTTCGCCCCATTCCCTTATCTGCAGCCGACGGACCCGAGGTTCGGCGGAGTCACCCAACTCTCAACCGGCGAGAATAGTCACTACAACGGTCTTCAGCTCACCGCAATGAAACGTCTCAGTCACGGTTTGCAGGGCCAGGTCAATTACACCTGGAGCCGCTGCATGGACACAGTGTCGAACGGCGGCTTCCTGCAATTCTCCGCAGGAGGAATTCTCTCGCCCCTGCCGGGAGAATTGGCCCGCGACTATGGGCCCTGCGACTATGACATCCGGCACAATCTCAATGCTCAGTACATGTATCAATTGCCAATCAGAGTGCGAAACCGCGGGTTGGGGAACGTGCTAAATGGCTGGCAGATTTCAGGCAGCATGTTTTGGCACAGTGGAATTCCCTTCTCGGTTCTGAGTACACCCTATTCAGCGAATGGAAATGGAATTGTGCAAGGCAGCGGTCCGCAGTTTGCTCGCATCGTTCCTAGCGTCCCGCTCTATCAGCATCAGGCCATCCCGGGCGTCACCCAATCAGGGACTCGTCAGTGGCTGAATCCCGACGCATTCGTGTCCGCAGTCGATCCGAGCACCGGGGAGTGCTCTGGCGGAGACAGCCCTCAGAATTGCCAATTCGGAAACCTCGGCCGGAACGCTTTGCGTGGCCCAGATTTCTTTTGGAATGATTTCTACCTGACAAAGTGGTTTCGGCTTACCGAGCATGTGAAGCTGCGCCTGGAATCGCAGTTCTTCAACGTCTTCAACCATCCAAATTTCGGGCTTCCGAGTATGGTTCTGGCAGGCATCCCAGGAAAGCCATCCACACAAACCGGATTCGGGGCGCTTACTTACACGACCTCTCCTCCGACCGGCCTTCTCGGGGTTGGGTTGGGCGGTGACAGCAGCCCTCGAATGATCGCGTTTCAAGCGCGGTTAGAGTTTTGAATAGGGAAGCGTGCCTTTCGGACAATCAACCCGACAGCCTTAATAGAAGTAGCGCAACATTTCGCCCAATACTATACGTGGTATGGTATGGGCGTGCGATATACCATCAACCGGAAGCCAAGCGCGATTCTTCGGGCCCGATTCCTCATAGCATTTGTATTCATTTGCTCAGGATGCTCGTTTACGCAGTCGGTCGAAAAGGAGGGAGTGGCCGTCGTCGAGCTGGGAGCCGCTGCCAATCGGAGCCTCACCGAGGGTCAATCGACCTTCGGTCCCACTGTCGCGGTTGAGGTTACGCCGATAGAGAACTGGCTAGAGCTTGAGGCGGGCGTTACGCCGCTCTTTAGGCCTCACTCGACGGAGTGGAGTGTCGATCTTCTCTTCAAGAAGCCGTGGACGCTGTCAGAAAAGACAGAGTTCATGCTTGGGATTGGCCCCGAATGGATTCACACGGAGGCATACGGCATCAAGATGAACTCAATCGGCGCTGAAATTGCCCCAGACTTCATGTTCTGGCCATCCAAAAAGCACAGATTGGGCTGGTATTTCGAACCAAGCTACGAGTACAAATTTGGGTCTGGACATGAACACTCGCTCGGCGTAAGCGGCGGCCTTCTGATCTCGATCCCTTAGAACTTCGCGCCACGGCCATTTGATTATTTGATTGGCTGACTCCTCGTTCGTAGAGAACTTCCATTGAACGATTGTTGATGCCTGCTTGACGTTTGCTACGTCACGATATTCCGACCTTCCGGCGTCGCTACGGATCAGTAGTGAAAACGCCAACGGAGTTGAACATAGATCTGTCTGGGCAAATTCCAGTGATAGCCGCCAAAGGTGAGGCTGTCGTCGAAAATCACACGCCGGTTGGCCAGGTTGAGCGCGGTCACGGACAGCGTGAAACGTTCGCCGAAATCCTTCCCAGCTGAGAGATCAAACGTTGTATGGCCAGGCAAATAGTCTCCTTGGTATGGCCAACCAGGTGTACCGTTTTCTCCGTTGCTGAACCGGAGCCGTAGTAGACGTTAGTGGATGCGTAAGAATGCCATGGCAGAGAGACATCGCCGCCGACATTCAATGTATTGCGCTGGTCGTGATCGAGCGGACTGAGTCCAGGAGACAGGGTGAAGTCGGTAAGTCCACCGGTAATGGTGCCGCTCCCCTCGGCGATCTGATTGGAGTATGCGAGGCACGGCGGCTGCTTTGTTTCAGATCGCGCTCGCTGGCATCATTTTGGGACATTTGAGTGTTTGGAAAGGGGCGGAGCAGTTTCTCTTCGCAGTGGTGGGTGGGGCAATTCTTGGGTGCTTCCTCGGCTACGCCGCCAGCAGACTCACGCGAACGATTGATGACCCTGAAGTGCAGATCACACTCACTGCCGTCGTCGCCTACAGCAGTTACCTCCTCGCCTATCCATTGCACCTGTCGGGCATCATTGCGACAGCATCAGCAGGCCTCATTGTCGGCAATTTGGGAACGAAGAATTGCAGCACGCAGACCAAAACCGCCCTCGAGTCCTTTTGGGCCTACGTCGCCTTCATCATGAATTCTCTCGTCTTTCTGCTGATCGGGCTCGAGATCCGCGTCGATGCACTGCTGCGTTCCTGGCGTCCCGTGCTTCTGAGTGTCGTAGCGGTCCTTGTTGGCCGCGCCTTGTCAGTCTATTTTCTGACTCCGGTAGGCAACCTATTAACAGGGAAAATCCCGCTACGCTGGCAACATGTGATCGTATGGGGCGGCCTGCGCGGGGCGCTGGCGCTGGCATTAGCCCTCAGCCTCGACAACACCTTGCCGGACCGCGCACTGGTGCTCGACCTGACCTTCGGGGTCGTCGTATTCTCGATTCTCGTGCAGGGTCTCACAATTAAGCCTGTCCTGAGGGTTCTCGGGCTGGCACGTGTCACCGAATCGACGTAGTCGTAACGATCAAGACAAGCAAAACACGCATACCGGAAACTCTGACGGTGTGCCAGCGGTAGGTCTGTTCGGGCTTGATCCCGAATCTCGAACAGATCTACCGTCGGGCTGTGCTGACGATTCGTGCCATGACCGGCGGTGAAGGATACGCACAGCGCCACCTCCAACAGAGCGACTACTACGACCAGAATCGGACCGTCAAAGGCCAGTGGCACGGTCGCGGCGCTGAAATGCTTGGTCTTAAGGGAGAGGTTGGTTCCGAAGATTTTGAGGCGGTGCGTCAGGGTCTCGACCCACAAACGGGAGAATTCCTCCGGCAGCGTCATGGGGCAGATCGCATTGCTAGCAATGGTGAGGATCAAAGTAAGGCGCGTTCTCTTTATGACATGACATTTTCGGCGCCGAAGTCCGTCTCTGTCATGGCCATTGTTGGCGGTGATGAGAGGCTAGTCGCCGCGCACGGAACCGCGGTGCGCGACGCATTGGAAGAAGCAGAGAAATACTCGGCCACTAGGGTTCGCCTCGCCGGCCTAAACGAAAATCGAGCCACCGGAAACTGGATCGTGGCTTCGTACACTCACGACACGAGTCGCCAGCTAGATCCTCAGCTCCACACTCACGCCGTCGCTGCCAATCTCACCTACGATGGGACTGAGGGACGTTGGAAGGCGCTACAGGCTTCCGGTCTATACGAGCGTCGCAGCTACCTAACCGAGGTCTATCGCAATGCCCTGGCTCGCGAAGTTCGCGCCCTTGGTTACGAGATTGAAAATCGTCACGATGTCCGCGGTCGTGATAAGGGATTCGAGATTGCAGGATTCTCCCAGGACCTTCTGGATAAGTACAGTCAGCGCAGTGCTCAGCGCGATGCGGCAATCCAAGAGTTCACGCAATCACGTGGTCGGGCCCCAACGGACAACGAGGTTGCGGTACTGGTCCGGGAAACGCGGGCCGATAAGCTTCAGGAGATATCGACCGAACGGGTCCGCGACCTTCAGCAAGATCGGCTGACCCCAGACGAGAGGCAAACACTCCGTGAGGGGTTGAACGAAGCTCAGACAGAACCTCACTCACCTAAACTCAATCGCGGTATGCACGAGGCTTCGCTTGCATACTCTCAGGAGCACATTTTCGAGCGTCTTTCAGTCGTCAGAGAACATGAGGTTCTGACCGAGGCGCTTCGTCACGGACGCGGCAACGTTGAACTCAGCGACCTTCAGGGCTCTCTCTCCCTTGAACGTGCGAAAGGGATTCTCATCTCTGCTGGGGATGAAATTGCGACACACGCGACCCTCCAACGCGAGCGCGACATGATCGGGGTAGTTAACCGAGGGATAGACCGCTACGACAGCCTCGGCAAAGGCTGTGACTTTGAGTCTTCGGACAAGCTGCGCCCCGAACAAAGACACGCTGTCGAGGCAGTGCTCGGCTCTCGTGATCTGGCGATCAACGTTCGGGGGGCTGCCGGTACTGGCAAGACTGCTACGCTCCGTGAACTTGACCGTGGTCTCAGAGAAGCCGGACACGAGGTTCTGGCGGTGGCTCCTACCCGGAGTGCCGTGGACGAACTGGAAAAGGTCGGCTTCCGAGATGCCATGACTGTCTCTCGACTTCTGGAGAGTCAGGAGCCACACGGGACGCTGCGCGGCAGGGTATTGATTGTTGATGAAGCAGGTATGGTTTCTGGCCGGCAGATGCAAAGCTTGCTTCACCTCGGCGAAGATCAGGGAGCCAGAATTATATTTTCCGGTGACACCCGGCAAATTCCCAGCGTCGAGGCCTCCGATGCGTTGCGTATTTTGGAGCGGGAGTCTGACCTGAAGAGTGTTTCCCTTACTGAGGTACAGCGGCAGACGAACTCTCTCTATCGTAAAGCCGTAAAGACGATGAGGCATTCCCCCGAGGAAGGGTTCGCACAATTGGAAAAGCTCGGAGCCATTCGCGATGTATCCATCTTCGACCGAGGCCGTATTGTGGCGGAACTGCATCGCGAGTTGCGAGCGGAAGGACGAGATACGCTGGTAGTTGCGGGCAGTCATGCCGAAATTTCCCAACTCACCGACGCGATTCGTCAGGATCGGAAAGAACACGGCAAACTGGGATTCGGCCATTCTTTTGATCGGTACGTATCGCTCCAGTGGACAGCAGCCCAGAAACAGGAGCCGTCGAACTACCAAGAGGGTCTGATTCTGCAGTTCCATAGGGACACGAAGCTAGCAAAACGACATGAGTCGCTGGAAGTGGTGCACGTTGGACCGGATTCTCTGGTTGCTCGAAAAGAAACCGGAGACGAGGTGAACATCTCGCCAAGGCAAACGCGGGCATTCTCCGTTTATGAACGCCAACCCATTGAGGTTGCGCCTGGCGACAGCCTCATGCTCACGGCAAACCGTCGCGGGTCGGAATTCAGGGCGACTAACGGAGAGCTGGTAAGAGTGAAGTCCCTTGATGGCGGGGCCATTGAACTCGAAGACGGAAGAACGCTTCCTGCGAACTATCACGAATTTACGCATGGTTACGCGGTCACAGCCCACAGAAGCCAGGGCAAGACGGTCGACACTGTCATCATTTCGGCAGACGCTATGAAGAAGGAACTGTTCTACGTGGCTGCCAGCCGGGGTCGGAGCGAAATCGCTGTCGTCACCAGCGACCGCGAGCAGCTTCGTGAGTCTGTCGGTGTATCGACGATGCGGCAGTCTGCGATTGAACTGGCTCGAAAACAGCTATCTCCGCACACTCCGGAAATCAGGCACGATGTTCACCCTGTACATGGATTGACCCCGCACGCTGGACAGCAGATCGGAGAGCAGCATTCATCCGTTCCCACTCACACACCGGAACTGGGAAGGACTCCCAATGTCGGCGTGGAACGTGACCTCGGTGACCCCGGTCTTGGTCTCGGGCTTTGAAGTCTGCGGAGAGCCACATCTGCACATTCCCCCCATGGCGGAGAAACGAGCCGCACCCCGGCTATGCTGTTCGGCGTGGGGATCGGTCCTCGTCGTGTGCGTCCTTGTTCGAAAATATTTTCGATATATTTTCCCTCTCGCAGGTTCCTTTTATACATAGAAGGGAAAATCTCGCGCGGATCAACGCAACGGCCTCGCTAAAGATACCGCCGGTTGAGTGCGGCCCTTGCATGTTCCCGTGGATTCCCCAAACGTACCTAAAAGCACTTCTAGGCGCTTTAGGCACTTTAAGCAGTTGTTGAGAAATGTTTTCGAAGTTGAAAAAGAAAAGATTCTTCGAGATGAAGCAACAAATGCGTCTTGTACGGTTTCTATACGAATAATGTTCTCGTCCGTCCATGACGCGAAAAACTAATGCCAGCCGAGTAGTGAAGGAGTTCGAAGTCGATCGAATGGAGCTGATCACCAAAGTCGGCTCTCGTACGAGTCTTTGATTCCAGCCACGTCTCGACTCTCTACTGCGGGGTCATATGAGCGAGATGCATGAAGCGACAGCAGTCAGCCAGCCTATCCCTCACTTCGAGAGATTCCTCGATTCACGCGAAGCAGCAGCGCTGCTTCAAATTCATCCGAAGACGCTTCAGCGTCTCGCCCGCAAAGGCGAGATACGCGCGATGCGAATCGGAAAATTATGGCGATTCCGCACATCGGATCTCGACGCATGGGTCGACTTGCGGTTAAAGTTAGGCAGCTATCCGTACCGTCCCTAACCACGGAGGATCGTGATGAGACGGACGAGATTTCAGCAAGGCAGCCTTCAGATCGTGAAGCGTGCTCGTGGCCGAAACGCTTGGGAGTATAGATGGTATGAACTCCAGGCAGACGGCTCCCGCAAGCGGCGCTGTCTGATCGTTGGTTCGGTCGAACAATATCCGAACGAGGCGTCGGCGCAGAAGGCCGTAGCCGCACTTCGGGCAGACATCAACGCTGAGAATCCGCGCACCAGCTTGACACCGATTAGTGTTCAAACGCTCATCGAACACTACCGGGAAAAGGAACTGGGCACGAATTGCAGCAAAACAATGAAGACGCAGGTCACCTACGAGGGATATTTCAATAAGTGGATTCTGCCTCGTTGGGGAAGCTATCGCGTCACCGAGGTTAAGGCAGTCGCTGTCGAGCAGTGGCTTCGGTCGCTCAAGTATGCGAATGGAAGCAAAGCCAAAGCTCGAAACATCATGAGTGCCGTGTTCAATCACGCTGTTCGGTGGGAATGGCTCGGTGTGAATCCCATACGCATGGTGCGTCAAAGCGCCAAGCGGAC
>Ga0335080_10008471_pt1 | contig 10721 bp, 8 predicted proteins | sample Lox_Sample_34_FD_206720 | JGI IMG/M metagenome (GOLD analysis project Ga0335080, IMG submission 206720) | Soil microbial communities from Loxahatchee National Wildlife Refuge, Florida, United States - Lox_Sample_3.4 | ecosystem: Environmental > Terrestrial > Soil > Wetlands | place: USA: Florida...
CTTGATGACCACGTGCATGGTGTCGTAGTCGTTCCAGTTGAAGCTGAGAATCCGGTCCTCCGCCAGCATCCGCTGAAACAATGGCGTACCGGGATAAGGCGTATAAAGCGAGTAGCGCGGAATATCCACGCCGAGATCCTGAACCAGTTGTACGGTGGATTCGAACACGCCGGCATCGTCGTGATCGAACCCGAACACAAAACATCCTTGCACGGTGATGCCGCGCCGTTGAAGAGAATGGATCAGGTCCCGATAATTCAGTGTTTTGTTGAAGTTTTTACGGATGCCCTGAAGCGTCGTCTGATTGCCGGATTCGAAACCGACCAGCAAATAGACGCAACCGCTCCTGGCCATGATGTCGAGCAGTTCGGTGTTCTGGAGTGTGTCTGCGGTCACCAGACCGCCCCAGCGTTTTCGGAGCGGAGTGATGGCGGTGAAAAGTTCCTTCGCGTACTCCACGTCGTCAATGAGGCTGACGTCATTAAATCCGAACCGGTTGCCCGGGATGTTGCGAATGTCGCGGACGACGTCGGCAACCGGCCGCTTCAGGTAGCGGGGCCAAATGGCATTGACGGTGCAAAAATCACAGATCCGTTTGCAGCCGCGCGTGGCTTGAACAGTGTTGGGCAACATATAACCGCTGTTGCGTTGCAAATCCCTTCGCGGTGAGGGAACGCCGGCCAGCACGTGGTCGGGCAAGGGAAGTTCGCGGTAAACCCGCTTGAGTTCGCCCCGGCGGAAATCCTCAATGAATTGCGGCCAGGCGTGCTCGCCTCGGCCGATGACGATGCTGTCGGCGTGCTGGGCTGCCTCGCCCGGCAAAATGGTAACGTGAACTCCACCTAGCACGACCGGGATGCCACGCTGACGGAAATGTTTCGCCAATGCATAGGCTGGCCGCGCGCAACCGGTGATGACACTGATCCCAACCAGATCCGTCGGCTCATCCATTGGGATTGGGTCCACGCTGCCATCCACCAACTTGACTTCGATATCGGGGGGCACCATGGCCGCCAGTGTGGTCAACGTCAGGGGTGCTTCCCGCATGGATCGGACAAACGATCCGATCCGCAGCTTGTGCATGTGCGCGTCAGGCATGATGAGGAGAATGCGCATCAGAGTCCTTTCTCCAATTCAACCGGGCTGGTAGGAGCCGACGCGAGGAGGCTCTGACTTCTTCTGTTCGCCGGACTCGATAACCGGAACAATGGAGCCTCGCCACCTCGGCTGCTACGAGGTTGGGATATTTCCCGTTCCAGACCACGGTAGCCCAGCATCATCTCGTACTTTTTGTGGAACTCAACCCGGAAGATGGGGTTGTAGGCAAAATAGGTGAACAGGCTCCAGAAATCCTTGGCATTGGTCTTTAGATCCGTGGCGCGCCGGAGAATCTGAAAAACTGTGTTGTGCCGGATGCGTGCCTGATAACCAAGTTCAGACAGTTCCTCGGGACTGATTCGCTTGGGCCGGAAGGCGGCATATCCAAACCGGTAGTCGTCGTGCAACCACCAGCAGCCGTTATAGAGCAGGCGCCCTTCCGTTTTCATTCGCTCATAAAAAGCTGTGCCCGGGTAGGGAGTAAGAACGTTAAAAGCGGCAAAGGCGAACTTCTTGGAAAGCGCCCAATTTACCGTTTCGCGGATGCTTTCCGCTGTTTCGTGATCATAGCCCAGGAGGAAGGCAGCCCAAAGCATGATGCCGGTGTCCCGGATTCTCTCTACCAGCTCGTCATAGCTACCGCCAGCCAGGTTGAATTGCTTGTTCATCGCCGCCAGATTGGCGGGGTCCCGGGATTCGAATCCAACCACCAGCCCGGCGCAACCGCTTCTGACCATGAGATTCATGAGCTTGGGATCCGAAGCAAAGTTCAGGCTGGCCTGCCCGATCCAGCGCAGCTTCAGCGGGATCAATTCCTGGAACAGGACCTTGGCTGCCTCCACATCCGCAATGAGATTGTCGTCCACGAAGAAAACAAACTTCCGTCCGTACCTCGCCAGCTCGTTAACAACTTCCTTCGAGGAACGGTGCGGGAAGCGACCGCGGTAAATGCTGCCGGTGGCACAATACTCGCAGAAATTGGAGCATCCCCGGGAGAACTGCGTGAGGGTCACGGGCAGGTAGGGTTTCCCCTTGAAAATGTCGCGGCGAAGGCAAATCTGTTTGAATTCGGTTCCGTCCAAAGGCAGGCCGTGATACACAGGTTTCAAGCAACCGGCTTCCGCATCATCGAGAATGGTTTGCCAGACGGCGTCAATGTCTCCCAAGGCAATGGCATCGGCGTGTTGGGCGGCCTCGGCGGGTATCAAGGTCACGTGGGGTCCGCCAACAATCACCTTCACGCCCAAGGCACGGAAACGGTCGGCGATCTCGTAGGCCCGGCGAGCCATGTAAATCTCGACGGTGATGCCCACCAGGTCCCAAGTCTCGTCATAGGGGACCGGTTCAAAACGGTCGTCACACAGGCACACCTCGTGACGCTCGGGAGTGAAACCCGCCAGCGCTGCGAAGGTGAGCGGCTCCATGCATCCGCGATCATCATAAGGCCGCCCGTTTACGAGCCCCATGTTGGGTTTGATGAAGAGAAGTCTCATGGCGCGGCCTCCGGCAGATGTGACTTGACCTGGATGTCCCGCCGCGAGACCCAGTTGGATGCCAGATACATCGAAAGGTTGTCCAGGCTGCGGACATGGGCCATCGCAGGCAGCCGCCGCGCAATTCCGCGAAGGCTGTGAAAGCGTTCGCGGGCCCAGCGGCAGCCTTCCGTTAACTGTCCCGCCGTCATGCCGCGGGGACGCAACAGGGCCTCGTTCCAGCGATAGCCCGGTTCCATCCACCACCGGTCGTATACGAGCCGGGCTTCCTTCTGAAGCCGTTGGTAAAGCGGAGTGCCGGGCATCGGCTGGAGCGGATTGAAATTCGCAATGAAGAACCGCTGCTGCAACGCGAACTCGAGTGTGTGCTTGAAGGAGCCCGGGTCGTCTTCGTCGTAGCCGAAAAGGAAGGTGCCGTAAATCATGATGCCCGCCCTGCGGATGCGCGCCAGACGCGTTTCAAAACTGGAGGCGTGGTTCCAGGTTTTGCCCATCTGCTTCAAATTATTTTCGTTTAGAGATTCGAGACCGATAAGCAAGCTCTGGCATCCACTGCGCCGGGCCAGGTCCAGCAGATCGGGTTTGTCCGCAATGCTCAAATCCATCTGGCTCGACCAGCGCAACCCGAGTGGCAGGATGGCTTCCATCAGGGAATGGAAAGCCCCAAGATTGGCCAGTAAGTTGTCGTCCACGAACAAAACTCTCCTGGCACCATCGGCCTTCAATTCCTCCACCACCGATGCGACGGGCCGATGCCGCACCGCGCCGCCGTAGAAAGCGTGAATAGCGCAAAAATCGCAGGCTCGCGGGCATCCTCTGCCGAATTGTACCAGGCGAATCGGAAGGTAACTTTTGTTCCTGAAAACAGAACGGTCGGGCGTTGCTGCCATCATCGGGCCGGGCGTAGCCGGCGCATATAAACGTTGCAGCCGGCCAGCTGCCGCATCCGCCACAACCTGAGGCCAGGTTGCTTCCGCATCTCCCACGACCACCGCGTCGGCGTGTGCCATGGCCTCTTCGGGTTGGAGCGTGGGATGGAAACCGCCCAACACGACGGGTACTCCCTTCTGCCGATAGCTTGCGGCGATCCCGTAGGCCCGCTTTGCCGAAAAAGTGCATACGGAAATGGCAACCAGATCCGTGTCTTCCAATAACGGCACCTCCTCAAGTCGTTCATCAATTGCATGGACGGTGTGCTCCCTGGGTGTGATGGCCGCGAGGATGGCCAGGACCAGTGGTTCCATGCGCGCTGGACTCCGATAGCCCTCAGCGAAGCGGGGATAGATCAGCGTGATCTTCATCGCACCGCCTCCAAAAGTTGGCCACGAAAGTTCCGATCGCCCAGCGGCAGCGCGTCCCGTTTGCCGATCTCCGCCCGGTGCAGCAGGTTCAAGGCAAAGAATGCTTTGAAGAACATGAAATCCGAGCGGTTGGGTGGATGGAACGCGCGCCGGAACGTAGTCGGCAATGAATAGAAACGCCGACGCGTCCGCAGGCAGCACGCCCGGATTTCATCGGGTGACATGCGGGCGGGCCGGAACGGCACGGTGTTGTAGGTGTATGCATTGTCCAACCACCACGCATCCGAGAGCAATCGTCCTTCCTTTTCGAGCCGTTGATACAAAGTAGTGCCCGGCATGGGCATGAGGTGGTTGAACCCGCACAGATACAGCCCGTGGCGCACAGCGAAGTCATAGGCCCGATCAAACGTCTCCGGCGTATCGTTATCGTAGCCAAAGACGAAGGTGCCGTAAATCCGAATGCCGTGCTTCCGCAAGTTCGCCATGGCCGGCTCGAAATCGCCCTGCGCCAGATTCACCGCCTTGCCCATCTGGCGAAGGTTGCCCGGATCGAGGCTCTCGAATCCGATGAGCAGCCCCTGGCAGCCGCTCGCTTTAAGCAACGCAAGAAATTCCGTGTCCAAGGCCGTGTTGATACTCGCCTGGCTGACCCAGCGGATTTTCAGAGGAATCAAAGCCTCCAAGAGTTCCCGGGCGGCAGCGCGGTCCGCAACGAGGTTGTCATCCACGAAAAAGATCAGCTTCGAGCGGTCCTGGATTTTTTGGATCTCCTGGACAATTTGTCCGGCCGGTCTCCGGCAGTGGCTCGAATGAAAGAAGCTTTGGATGGCACAGAACTCACACGAAAACTTGCAGCCTCGACCGGCCTCCACCAGTCCGATTGGCAGATAACTTTTTCCGTTGTAGATGCTCCGATCCGGCGTTGAACGCTCCAGGGACGGGCGTGTTTCGCTGCGATAGACTTTCTGTGGCGTTCCGTTGCGGTAGTCATCGATCACTTTGGCCCACAGGTTTTCCGCTTCTCCCAGCACCACGCTTTCGGCATAGCGCTGCACTTCCTCGGGAAACAGCGTGGCGTGAAAGCCGCCCATGACCACGGGAACGCCCCGGCGGCGGTATTCGCTCGCGATTTGATAGGCCCGCTTGGCGGTATAAACTTCCGTGCTGATGGCCACGAGGTCCGTGGGTTCGTCATAGGGAATGAGTTCCAAGCGATCGTCGTGGAATTTCTGCTCCACGTCTTTGGGAGTCAGTGCGGACAGGACGGCAACCGGAAGCGGCTCCATCTGCCATGTCCGCAGGTAAGGCTGGCCGGGTTTCCGCCCAATGCACGGGTGAACAAACGTGAGGCGGAAGCGGTGTTTCATAACATGAGTAGAAGCATTCTCATCACGAACCTTTTCCGACTGCGATTCCTGCCCCCGTTTTTACCGTGCCGTTGTTCACCACCTGATCGGAAATACACAGCGGCACCAGACCGCCATTCTTGGCCACGGCGTCAGGACAGCACTGGCAATGAATTACGTGGCCCCGTTCGTCGAAGGCGGCGGGCCGTTGGAACAAAAACCGCTTGGCGCTTAACCGCGCGCCGGGGAGACTCGCGCGTCCCAGGAGTTTCAGATTCCCCACGAGGCCGCCGCCGGCCAGACCGTTCAACAGTAAATGCAACGCAAATTGTCCGGCACGCTGTGACTGGTAGAACGGGTAACGCCCGGTCAGTTTGCGCGATAATTCGAGAACCGCCTTTTCCACCCAGGTCGGTCGCAGGCTCTTGTGACAGGACAATTCGCCGCGGCAATGCGTTGCGCCAATGATGAATGACAGCCAGCGCCGGTCCGCCGCGTCCAAATTGGACCCGATGAATCCAAATGGCTTCAAACCATGCTTTGTTTCCAGCAACCGTTCGATTTCCCGGAGGCTGGCTTCCTCCTCGCGGCCCTGGTATGGGGCGAAACCGGATTCCGCATACATCCCGGTTGCCAAATCCCCGTGAATCGGTGGCATGCGATTGATGTCCCGACACCACGTAACCAGCAGCCAGCCGATGTGGGGTGATTCCAGTGCGAACGCAAACGCATCCTCAACTTCCGCCAGCTTCTCCGGATAAGCGGTCACCGTCAGGCCAGCCTGGATGCCGTGCGCGGCGACGAGGGCCGCCTTTTCCGCGCGCAGCCGCCGCACATCTTCCGCCGTGGCGTTCTCCGGAAGGTCGGGACGCCGTTGATTGGGCTCGATGTGCAGGAAAATAACATTGGCCCCCGCCTGGCTGAGCGCGGCGAGCAAGTGATCGTTCAGTTCCACACCATTCGAGCATAACTCAGCAAACAAGCCACGCCGCCGGACCAACCTGACAATTTCGATGAGTTCCGGGTGCAGCGTGATTTCCCCACCGACGATGGAAACCGAGTGCAGCCTCCGCAGACGCATCAGGGCATCCAGCTCCGCTTCGATTTCTGCCAGCGGCTTGAGGCGATCCGGTTGCGAGTTGTAGCAACTGCGGCAATGGATGTTGCAACCACGCAGAATGTCCAATACGCCATGCGGGACGTTCTCAAGCGTCCAAGGCAACCGCATGGCGTCATGGTTTGAACCATTCATACCACGCTCACCTCCAGCTTTCCGGTTTGGGCCCGCTGTTTGTTCTGTGGAATCCGAAGCAACTGCTCCGCGCGTGTAAACACCGCGTCGGGAACACCCGCCGCCTTCATCATTACAACGGCCTGATCGAAAGGGTTCGTCATCCGTCGCAGTTCGAGTGCGTGCCGGAAGCTCACCGGACCAAGGCAACTCAACGGCATTTGTGGAACCGGGAAATCGGAACCGAACACCAATTTTGCCGTCAATGCAGGCGATTTCAGCATGCGCCTCAGCAACCAGATGCGGGTGATCATGCCGAATGCGCTGATGTCTCCGTAGAACCGTTCGTAGCGCAAAGCCATTTCCTTCCAGCTCCTGAAATACGATTTCTCGTGTAGAAAAACCCGTGTACCACAGTGCGCGGCAATGACGGTAACTCCGCGTTCGAGAGCCGGTATCAGTCGCCGGGGATCATTCAGCGTATTGGGAAATGCCTTCAGCGTGTGTTCCACCCCGGTGTGGCAGAGCAACGGGATTCGATGGTGTGCCAACGCATCGTAGAATGGCAGGCAGCACGGATGATCCGGCTGGATGTTCTGTGCGCCGGGCAGCCATTTGACCAGACAGGCACCCCGGTCAATGAGCCGTTCCAGTTCAGCCACGGCGTCACACCGATATGGGTGAAGGCTTGCTCCAAACAGGATTTTTTCGTGCGTCGCAGCCAGGTTGGCAACGAAATCGTTGTCGGTCACCATCAACGTGTGACCATGGTCGCGTGTTCCATCTTCGTTGTAAGCCGCGTCAAACGCCAAAAGCACGGCACGATCCACCATGCTGCCATCCACCCAATCCAAAATCCGACGGGCAATTTGTTTGTCACAATCCAGCCAGGTTATCACCTCCGGTGGCAGCTTCAAGTAATGCACCAATCGTCGGAAGGCATATCGGCGTTGAAATGCCGGCGAAAGACAATTGCCGCTTTCGCCCGAACCAATTCCGGCAATGTGAACATGCAAATCGTAGATCATGGGACAACATCTGATTTAGCCACCCGAACTCCGCCCTTCCATTTGCTGAACGGAGGTGAAATAAGAAATGCCTTCGTGCATTCGCCCGGCGCAATTTCCGTTCCGGCGGTCAGCAGGGAATAGCCACCAATCAAGGCTTCGTTTCCTATGGCGACGGTTGCCAGAATCAATTCCAACTCGCCCGCCTTGTTGCGTGCCAGGACATGCGGATTCAAACGTACTGTCGCCCCAAACATCACGCCATTGCCAATCTGCACAAACGAACGGTCGAGAATTCTTAAACCGGCTCCCCAATAAATCAGCCGTCCAACCCGCGCGCCCCAAAGCCGAAGCCACATGCCGTAAAGTCCCGGCACCAATCGCAGCATTTCTTCCAACGCCGGGAACCGGCAGAAGATCACCTGCAGATTAAACAAAGCCCACCAGACAAAGAAATCGCGCCGGCCAATGGGAATGCGTCCTTCCTGAACCGGGGCGATCCAGCGAAGGATTCTGGCGGCCAGGGGCGGAACCAGGTAGAGCAACAGCAGGCCGGCCAGAAGCCGCCATCGAAACTGCGCCCAGGGAATCCCCAGGGTCAGCCCGATCAGAACCACTTGAAGAATCGTCCAATAATTGATGAAGAGAATCGCCAGGCGTTTGGGGCCGGACAGCGTGGAGCCCAGCCCCGCGGCAACGGTCGTGCCGGTATCCATCAGCGTTGAAGCATCAGGTCCCATACAACGATCCAGCAAATCAAGCGCTGGGAAAACGAGCCCCGGTCGCCTGCTGGCAGAAGTTACGCCTTGGCGTTTTCGCAGACCTTTTTCCGACAACACAGCAGCCGGACCAAAACGATTCCCAGGACCAGGCCGCCAATGCCGGCGCCGAGGGCAAGTTTTTTTGCAAATGCCGAGGCGCGATCCAGCACTGGGTTATTCATAAAATCGGTCCCGACATGGGCCAGGGCCACTTTCCATTCGCCATTTTCCTTCACCACCGTGGCGCTCCAGCGGTTGTTCATCGTGACCGTCCCGCCGCTCTTCAACGTGTACGTGTCCTTTGTGCTGCCGTAGCAAACGCCCGTGTTTTCATCGATGAACCGCGTCAAAATGTCCGCCGTGGCTTCGGTCTTCATTCCGGTGACGAGCGCGTCCGGGGAGTGGAATGTCCGGTCAAAGAATTCCTGGAATTGCGTCTGGTTGGTGATGACGGTTTGGTTCACCGTGGTGAACGCGAACTCGCTGGCGAAACAGGACGCCAGCGCCTTGCCATCCAGATTGTTGATAGCGGTGACGGCCTTGTCCCGCAGTTGACGCAGGGCGGCGTGGTCCGCCTCGCGATTGGTTTCCGCGGCACGGAGGTCCGTGGCGGCGATAGTTTGATAGCTGATCAAAAGAGCCAGCAGCGGTAGGACTTTGGTTGTTTTCATTTGTTTATTTGAGCAGATTGTGGGTCCGACAGGCGAAGTGTGCGACAAGCTAATCAGCACTCAAGCCAAATCCGCATTGAAAAATTATGAGATGTTATCGATGCGATTGATGATGCGAATCGCGGATTGAATGTACGATGCGCGCGTTTTCAATGAATGAAAACTGTTGTTGATGAATAAGCCCGGCCAAACTATCAGCGACTCGACCCGGGTGGAACGCCTGCCACTGGAGAGGCCGGGAACACTCCCGCTGTTTAAAGATTACCCACGGCTGGCCGGACAACTTCCCCATGTGTCGTTGGGACGGTTTCCGACGCCGGTGGAGAAACTGGAGCAGGTTGGGAATGCCATCGGGCTGAAAAATCTGTACATCAAGCGGGATGATTTGAGCGGCACCGTTTATGGCGGGAACAAAGTCCGCAAGCTGGAGTTTCTGCTGGGGGACGCTCTCCGGCGGAACGCAAAGGAAGTGATTACTTTTGGCTTTGCCGGTTCGAATCACGCCTTGGCCACCGCCCTCTATGCCAATCAACTGGGGCTGGGCAGTATTTCCCTGCTGCTCTCGCAGGTCAACGCGCATTATGTCCGGCGCAATCTTCTCGCCAGCCAATATTTCAAGGCGGACCTCCGCCATTATGAAAACTGGACGCTTCTGAGTTTGGGCCTGCTCTGGAAGCTGCTTCGAGGGGGAATGAAGTATGGAACTTTTCCGCTGCTCATCCCCGCTGGCGGAACCTGTCCCCGGGGAATTGCCGGCTACGTAAACGCTGCGATGGAATTGAAGGGACAAATCATCACCGGGGAAATGCCGGAACCGGATTTCATCTACGTTCCGCTGGGCTCGATGGGCACGGCAGTGGGGTTGACGCTGGGTTTGAAAGCGGCGGGTTTGAAATGCCGCATCATTGCCGTCCGGGTGATCGAGAAACGATTGGCGAATGAAAAAAAGATGGCCCGGCTTTTTCAAGAAACGGCCTTGTTTCTCCGTAAGCTGGACCCGGAGTTTCCCGAACTCCTCCTCGGTGAGGATGATTGGACCGTCCGGGACGATTGTCTGGGCGGCGGCTACGCGTGCTTTACAGAAAAAGCCATGAAGGCTGCATCGCTGATGAGGGAAAAAGCCGGTATCATCCTAAACGGAACCTATTCGGCGAAGGCGTTCTCAGCGCTTTTGGACGATGCCGAAAAACAGGTCTTGAAAGGAAAGACGGTTCTCTATTGGAATACCTACAACTCCAGAGACCTCTCGAAGTTTGCCGCCGAGGTTGACCACCACCGATTGCCGCCGGCATTCCACCGCTACTTCGAGGAAGACGTCCAACCCCTTGACCGGGCAGGATTCGACCGTTGACGTTCGCCGGCTCATCCGCTGCCATTATGAGATTCAGCGACAGCAAATTCTCCGCCGACCCTGGCGATGCGGTATTGGTAGAATCGAAAGCCGAGGTAGGACAAGACTACGAGTGGTTTTACCCATAATGGCTTCACGAACAGGCGGCGGGATAAAGCGCCCCAGGAATAAGCCCGCTTGCGGACGTAATCGGTGCCGCGCTCCAGTTCCCCGGCGGTCATGCGAAGTGGACGGAAGACCACATTCTGGCCGTTGTACAAAGACCAGTTGTGCGTAAGAATCCGCCCTTCCTGTTCCAATCGATCGAAGACCGGAGTTCCGGGGAACGGTGTGTAGATGCTGATTTGTGGCAGATCAAATCGCGCGTTCACGATGTAATCGGCAGTTTCCTCAAAAACCGAACTGTCATCCGTATCGAACCCAAAAACAAAGCAGGCTTGCACAAGGATGCCGTGGTCATGG
>Ga0335080_10008472_pt1 | contig 10720 bp, 9 predicted proteins | sample Lox_Sample_34_FD_206720 | JGI IMG/M metagenome (GOLD analysis project Ga0335080, IMG submission 206720) | Soil microbial communities from Loxahatchee National Wildlife Refuge, Florida, United States - Lox_Sample_3.4 | ecosystem: Environmental > Terrestrial > Soil > Wetlands | place: USA: Florida...
TGTTCCCGCATTGCGGCTCCCAGAAAGTGAGCTCCGGAACACGCCTCAAGGCCGATCAGCGAGGGCGGCAGATTCGCCGTGTGCGCCAGCAGTTGTGTGCGGGAAAACTTCTTGCGAACAAGAACCTTGCTATGTTCTCCCAATGCAACCATGTGAAAAGTGTTCTTCCCGAGATCGATGCCGATGGATGCGATGTGCATGCAGATGATCCTCCCAGTTGAAACTGCCGAGTTATCCTACTCGGCGGCGGACCATCTCATTATTCCCCGCCCAACCACAATGAGTGAAATCAGGATTACCAGTTATCGCTCGCAGGTGTGATGCCCGAACCTCCACAGCGCGCAGCGCTCGTTGCCACACGAAAGGCCGATTGTGCGGAATGGCTGGAGGGGCATGGGTAAGGTCGTTACCAATAGATAGCTTGTGCGGAAACGGCAGGGTGGATATGCACTTCGGGCACCTCAATTCGGCAAGAGTCGGCTGATAGGCTCCTTGGGATGCCGGTTAACGACAGTGGCGCGAAAGCTTCGGAGAGCGCGAGCAGCGAGCAAGTCCAAGCTTCCGACAAAGTGTCGGCGCTAGCGGAGGTGTTGCGCAAGTATTCTTATGTGGAGATCCGGCAGCGGATGTATGACAGTCCTCCGGGGAGCCCGTGGTGGACGGCGTGCCGGGCGGAACTTGATCTGCGCAATGGACAGCAATTCGGTGAAGCCGCACTTGCCATGGCGAGGACCTCGGACAAAATGAGGGCATCGCTGCAGCACTTTGAGCAGTTGGCGGATACTCTGCAACAGTCCACCAAGGATGTTGCCGACCTGCTGCGCGGGACCCAAGAGGCGGGTCGCCGGCTGGAGATTGCGGTCTATGTCACCATCGGGATAACGCTAGTGCAATTCTTCAATCTGATCTTCGAAATCTTCCGCAAGCATCGGTAAGCGCCATGTCGCCACCAGGCTCCCCACTGGTGAATGACTGATATGGTGATTCTTTGATTTTTCGCCAGCTACAAATTCTGTCCAACTTCCAAGGTGCACGGCGAGTAGACGAAAAAAAGCTGGTGCCCACAAAATGAACCCCAGGATCCCTTAACTCCAACCGGCCTTCTCATGGAAGGCAATAGCGCCCGAATCCCCGTCGTTAGCATTTTGAGTTTCCATGGGCCTGGTGCCCACCCATTGACATGAAAATGAGGTTGAGTTGTGCGTGTACGCTGATGGAGCCTCTGCTGCCGTCTCGATTGCTACCGGGTGGAACGAACCAGTTCCCGGGCAGGAGTTGCACCCGCTGAAGTCCAGCGCCTTTCACGGCGCACTGTTACGACAAAGTTGGGGGTAAGCGAAGTCCTAGTTGCCACGCAACAGTTAGAATTGTCCCGAAAGAGAGAGGTGCTTAATGAAAGGGCGTTTGGTGTTCTCGGTACTCGTCGCTCTTTCGATCGGTTGTGATCCTCGTCCGCATTTGCGAAGCGCTAAAGCACTTTCGACAGAATCCGCAACGTGGCACGGCGGGGCGTGGGACGGGAGGACGGGCACGGCTGTAACCATTCAATTTAAGGATGGTACCGAGCAGTTTTCGCGAGCCGAGGAGGTTACTTTCACCTTCGGTCCCCTCAAGAATGGGGGATATTGGTCGGTTGCCGATTTCACCGTGCCTGTAATGAAGCGGGAACCGCACGCGCTGACTTTGTTCTTCCAGAATGACGAAACAGCTTTACGGGCGCTTGAAGAGCTGCCCCATCAGATTGAGGCCGGAACGCTAGCAGTTATCCCCTGTATTCCCGACAGGATTTGCTAGTCCTCACAAATGGAAGATCGACTCCTAATGAGCAACGGAGTCCAAATGTCGAAAACAGATGAGATGAGTTCTACATGGCTTTCTGGCACAACGGCGAATGAAAACGAGTTAGGCTGAGCGAAGCCGTGGACGTATGAGGTCGTTCGCCTTAGTGGAGCCCAAGAGCCCGCGACGTGGGCGGCTATCTGGGACTGCAGCCGGGACGTAGGAACTCGGGAGAGAGCGAGCCGCAGCTGCACATCAGTAAAGAGGGCGATCCGTATCTGCCGACGCTGCTGGTGCAGGGAGCGCAGCACATTTTGGGACCGTTCGGCATCGATTGTGACCTGCGACGCTGGGGATTGAAACTCGCGGAGCGTGGTGGAAGAAACGGAAAGAAGAGAGCCATTGTGGCCACCGCAAGAAAGCTGGCGGTGTTGCTGCATCATCTGTGGGTGAGCGGAGAAGGCTACGAACCCTTGCACAACAGCAGCCGAATGACGGTTGCGGCGGCGGCGTAAGAAGCAAAGACAAAATCGTTCCAGGAAGAGAAAGGCAAAAGCCAAAGCCGAGTTCCGGTGACTGCGTCAATCGCCTGGGCCAGGTTCCACTCTGGAGTGCAACGACAGGTCGCCAAACCGATGGCAGCACCGGCTGAATTGAGAACGCCCCACCTGCACCGAGCGAATGAATCGCTCCTCGAGAGTGCGAATGGAAGCATGGCGACAGCGGCTACTCGGCGGGGGAAAAAACCGTGTTCAACGAAAAAGGAAAAGAATCGACTTGACTCCGACCGGCCTTCTCATGGAAGGCGATTTCACGCTTTGAGCGGCAAAGTGGATTTTGAGGGTAAATGCGATGTTACGCCAGGAATGGCGTGACCCACGTCACGGCAGAAGGGGAGCAAAGAACGCAGAATACCGAGTGCTTTGGACCTTCAAGACTGTAGCCACATGGAGCGCTCTATTTTTGGGGGTGCCGTGATGAGTTTTGGAGAATTCACAGAGAAGAATCACCGGCCCACGCAGACTGAAGTCGTAGAAGTGCTTGGTGCAATGCTGCAACCATGGCAAGCACTCATACAACATATCCGTGCGAACTATCATGCTCAGGAGGACTTCAGATTCTGCTACGGGAAGCAGTACGGGTGGGCTTTGAGATTTCGGACCAAGAAAAGCTTGCTGACTGCGCTGTATCCTGCCCGAAACGGCTTTGTGGTTCAGGTCATCCTTAGTCGCGTTGCACTCGAACAGGCACAGGCGCTCACGCTCGGAGATGTGTCCCGACAGGCAATCGCAAGGGCCAAGCCCTATCCCGAGGGAAAGTGGCTGTTTATTCCCGTCCAATCCCGACAGGGCCTTCGCGATGTGCGATCTCTACTGGTGCTGAAAGAAGGAACGTTGTCGGGGAAGAAGGCTGCGGCGATCACGAGAGCCGGTTAGTTTTTAACCTTGTGCCGCAGTTCGGCTGAGGGAAAATCGCCGCGATGACTTCACGCTCTCTCGATCGGCCGTACCAGGATCGGGCTGTGGAATACGATGTTTTCGGCAAGCATGTCCCTCACGTGTGCGGGTATAGGGCTACCCACAGCCCACCACTCTGCGTTCTTTCCGTTCATGCTCTGAAACTCGTAGCCGAAATTATGCGCCAAGACCTCAAATGTTGTAAGCAAGCGTTCACAGTCAAACCGCTCGACAGGCTTTCACCATAGCGTCGTACCCCGCCGTGCAGCAGTCTCGAACGGAAAATCCGTACTGGACTGCTGGGGCAGGAATTTGCTCCGACCCAAAGTGCGATAGTATGGCGCGACACGTCCGAGGGGGAATCACAATGACCTGGGTTCTCGCTATGACATTCCTATTCGCAGGATTCTTCACGCCGCTCTCCGACACTCCTTCGTCTTCATCAGGCTTGCTGCTCGTGGCCAACAAAGGCGACCGGACTCTCGGGGTAATTGATCCGGATAGCGGGCGGCAGGTTGCGACCGTCGTGGAGGGGGGTGTTACGGGACATGAAGTTGTTGCGTCTCCCGATGGCAAGCGGTCGTTCGTGCCAATTTATGGAGATTCAGGAGTTGGATTGCCGGGCACGGACGGAAGCACGATGGATGTGATCGACCTCAGTGAGCGGAAGGTCATCAAGTCTGTCGACTTTGGACATGGTGTCAGGCCGCATTGCGCCGTGTTTGGACCCAAAGACGGTCTGCTGTATGTCACCACCGAACTGGACAAAACCGTGACGATCATCGATCCCAATTCCCTGAGAATTGTCGGGAGCGTTCCGACCGGGCAAGCAGAATCGCACATGCTGGCGATCAGCCCGGATGGGAGCAGGGGCTACACTGCGAATGTAGGTCCGGGGACAGTATCGGTGCTCGATCTGGCAGGACGAAAAACCGTCGTGGTGATTTCCGTTGCCGGGCACGTACAGCGCATTTCGCTGTCTCCTGACGGGCACTGGGCATTTACCTCGGACACGGAGAAGCCTCGGCTGGCGGTGATGGATACCACAACGAACAAGCTTGACCGTTGGGTCACGCTGCCCGGCACGGGGTACGGCTCCGCCTCCACGGGGGACGGGAAATGGCTGCTGGTCGCGATCCCGAGCACGAATGAAGTTGCGGTGGTCGATATCGCTGCAATGCGGGTGGTGAGGACGATTAAGGTACCGCCTTCTCCACAAGAGGTGCTGGTACGACCGGATGGCAGGGCCGCTTATGTTTCGTGCTCCTCCAGCCATCAGGTTGCCGCGATCCAAATCGACGATTGGAGCGTGAAGCTGATCGAAGCCGGACGCGGGGCGGATGGTCTCGCATGGGCGAAGTGATTTTCCGGCCATGCAGCAACGTTCCCGATGGCGGGCAAAAAGATCCGTATCCCTGCGGGCGGGGGTCCCAGTTTTTGGTTTTGAATTCACCACGACCGAGGGTGGCCGCTTGCGTTCTTTGCAAGGGCGTGACACACGGATCTATCGATTACCGGAAACGAAGGTTTCGGACTGATGGTACCTACCGAGAAACAGCGCAACCTCACGGTGTCGGCAGCATCGTACCCGCCCTTGCCAAAAGCGCAAGGACGGGGCACCCACAGTCGTGGTGGCGTCTGCTAATTTAAGAGCCTGGCCACCCGCCAGGCACGGGAGACTATTGAGATTTTTTCGTCAACTCCCCTCTGAGTCGCCGACTATACAGACAAATGAACCAAGGTGTAGACTTCCCCGCATTCTTGGGCGAGGAGTGTGTATGAAAGCAATAGCAATCGTCATCGTGTTGCTGGCTGGGGTAATCGCGGCTGCGCAATCGAAGCCTGACGAGGACGCCATTCGTAGGATCCTCGATGACGAGATCACCACCTGGAAGCAGGGCGACACTGATGGATACTCCAAGCACTTTGCCACTGATGGGACCTTCACCAACGTTATGGGAATGTTTTTTACCGGGCAGAAGGCATTCCGGGACCGGCACGAGTTCATTTTCAAGGGACCATTCCGGGGCACGGTGCTGCAGGCCCAAATCGTGTCGTTGCGGTTCCTCACAGCGGATGTTGCCGTCTGCGAGGCCCTGGAATGGGTTTCGGGGTTTAAGAGCGGCGCGCCTCCCGGTCTTCACCTCGACACGAAAGGCCGACTCCGCACACGTCTTTTGCAAGTGATGGCAAAACGCAGCGGCGAATGGCAGATCGTCGTCTATCACAACGTGGACATCAAGCCCAACGTTGAGGCACCTGAACCGAATTAGGCCGGTGCAAAGTTGCCCGCTGCAAGGGAGAGCACAGTGATCGCGCAATTGGCAGATCACGGGCAAGCTTCTGTCAACGGACGAAACCCAGAGAGGGCAGTCCATCTCACTCATCTACCAGGCGATTAGCACGTGAGCCAGAGGAAGAATGTTTTGACTCAGGTGTTGCAGGAAAATGAGTGTGAGCAAGTTTTCGCCAAGAATGGGTTAATGTCGCAATGCCATGCTTCGACCTCAACTCACGGCTTCGCCGGCTCCGGCGTCTGCAGCTGACCTAACGCCGCGAGGACCTGAGCGCTGTGAGTATTCGGGTTCACTCCCAAGAACACTTTTGCGACTTTGCCGGTGGGGTCGATCAGGAAGGTATTCCGCGCGGCGAACTTCACGACTCCGAAGTTGCTCAGGGATCCATAGGATTCGGTGACCTTGTGGTCCGTATCCGCCAGCAGTTTGAAGCTTAGGCTTTCTTTCGTGCAGAACTTCTTGTGAGACTCGACACTGTCGAGGCTTACTCCCAGAACAACCGCATGGTGTTCGGCATACTTGGGCTGGTCCACCTGGAACTGGTGGGCTTCGCGGGTTCAACCCGGGGTCTGGTCTTTCGCATAGAAGTACAGGACAACCCACTTTCCGCGGTAGTCCTTGAGGCTGACGGGGCCGTCTTGCGCGGGCAGGGTGAAATCTGGAGCCATGCTGCCCTCGGCGGGTTTCGCCGAGCGCGACAGCACGCGCGGCACGACAAACACGGCTACCGCTACAACCGCTACCAACAACAAGATAATGCGGAGCATGAGACCTCCCCGGCCTTGCAGAGAAGAGAATAAACCACAGAGGACACGGAGGGTTCCCACGGAAAGTTTTGCTAGCCCTTGCTGCCTCCTCTGACTGACGTCCTGCCAGCAGGATTTGCCGCTCATGAATTATGATGGAGTATTCGCCAATCCTTGGGGAGAAATCAGACGTGGCTCAGACAGAAACTGATGGCTTAGAAGTGTTGGAAACGCGAGAGTGGGTGGACTCGCTGGATTATGTGTTGTCGCACGGAGGCCCGAACCGGGCGGGCCGTTTGCTGCAGCAACTGGCGTTGCATGCGCGGCGCGAAGCCGGCATCAACTTGCCTTTTACCGCAACTACGCCATATCAGAACACCATTCCTGTGCGGCAACAGCCGCCATTTCCCGGCAGCCAGGAGATGGAGCGGCGCATCAAGAGCCTGGTCCGCTGGAACGCGTTGGCCATGGTGGTGCGGGCCAACAAGATTCAGGAGGGCATCGGAGGGCATATCTCGACGTTTGCCTCGGCGGCCACGCTTTACGAGGTCGCATTTAACCATTTCTTCCGGGCCGGGACCGAAGGCGGGGACCGCGACATTGTTTACTTCCAGGGGCATGCTGCGCCGGGAATGTATTCCCGCGCCTTTCTGGAAGGGCGACTTTCCAAGGAGAAGCTGCAGAATTTCCGCCGTGAGTTGAAGGCCGGAGGAGGACTGTCTTCGTATCCGCACCCGTGGCTGATGCCTGATTTCTGGGAATTCCCCACGGTTTCGATGGGCCTGGGGCCGATTCAGGCGATCTATCACGCCCGGTTCATTAAATATCTGGAGAATCGCGGATTGAAGCAGTCTACGGGCGGGAAGGTATGGGCCTTCCTTGGCGATGGCGAGATGGACGAGCCGGAGTCGCTGGGCTCGATCACGCTGGCCTCGCGCGAGAAGCTGGACAATCTGATCTTCGTGGTGAACTGTAACCTGCAGCGCCTCGATGGCCCTGTGCGCGGCAACGGCAAGATCATTCAGGAGCTGGAAGCCATCTTCCGGGGCGCGGGATGGAATGTCATTAAGGTGATCTGGGGCTCCGATTGGGACAGCCTGATCGTGAACGATCGCGATGGACTGCTGGTCAAGCGTTTGGGAGAGGTCAGCGACGGGCAGTACCAGAAGTATTTCGTTGAGAGCGGCGCTTACTTCCGGCAGAACCTGTTTGGTACCGATCCGCGGCTGCTGAAGATGGTCGAGCATCTGTCCGACGACCAACTGGCGCGCATGCGGCTGGGCGGGCACGATCCGATCAAAGTGCATGCAGCGTATCGCGCGGCGGTCGATCACACCGGGTCGCCTACGATCATCCTCGCGAAGACGATTAAGGGTTACGGCCTGGGTGAAGCGGGCGAAGGCAAGAACATCACGCACCAGCAAAAGAAGTTGAACGATGAAGAGCTGGAGATGTTCCGCTCGCGTTTTGGGATTCCGATCCCGGATGATGAGTTGCATGACGCGCCGTTCTACCGTCCCTCCGACGACAGCGCCGAGATCAAATACATGCAGGCTCGGCGTGCGCAGCTCGGCGGATACATGCCGCAACGCAAGGTGCGAGCAACGCCGATGAAGCCCTTCCCGGACTCGCACTTTGAGGAGTTCCACAAGGGCACAGAGGGGCGAGAAGTTTCCACCACGATGGTCTTCGTGCGGCTACTGGCCAAATTGCTGCGGGATCCGGAACTCGGGAAGTACATCGTGCCGATCGTCCCGGACGAGGCGCGTACGTTCGGCATGGAAGCACTGTTCCGGCAGGTGGGTATTTATTCCAGCGTCGGCCAGAACTACGAACCGGTCGACATGGACACTCTGCTCTACTACAAGGAAGCCAAGAACGGGCAGATTCTGGAAGAAGGCATCACCGAATCGGGTTCGATGTGCTCGCTCATCGCCGCGGGTTGCGCCTATGCAAACCACGGGATCAACACGATACCCTTCTTTATCTACTACTCGATGTTCGGATTCCAACGCATTGGCGACCTGATCTGGGCCGCCGCCGACATGCGCTGCCGCGGATTCCTGATTGGTGGCACGGCTGGACGCACGACGCTCGCGGGCGAAGGCCTGCAGCATCAGGACGGTCATAGCCACGTGCTGGCCCTTCCGGTGCCGAATCTGCATGCCTACGATCCGGCATTTGCCTACGAGATTGGCATCATCATTCAGGACGGCATCAAGCGGATGTACGTGGATCAGGAGTCAATCTTCTACTACCTGACCGTGGGCAACGAGCCGCTGCCGATGCCTGAGATGCCGGCGGAAGGTAATGTACGCGAGGGCGTGCTGAAAGGGCTTTACCGCTTCAAGGCAACGAGCAAAGGTGACGCAAAGTTGCGTGCGCAGTTGCTGGGCAGCGGCGCGATTATGTTCGAGGTGCTCAAGGCGCAGCAGATGCTGGAAGAGAAATTTGGAGTCGGCGCGGACGTCTGGAGCGTCACTAGTTATAAGGAGCTGTATCGCGACGCCAACGATTGCGAGCGCTGGAACATGTTGCATCCGGGAGAATCTGCCAGGGTGCCATATGTAACCGAGACCTTGAAAGACGCGCAAGGGCCGTTCATCGCGGCCTCGGACTATATGAAGGTATTGCCGGAAAGCATCGGGAAGTGGGTGCCCGGGCAGCTGGTATCGCTCGGAACCGATGGCTTCGGACGCAGCGAGAGCCGTGCCGCACTGCGCGATTTCTTTGAAGTCGACGCCAAGCACATTGTGCTCGCCACGCTCGGCGCCCTTGCCCGGGAGAAGAAGGTCGGCACGGATGTCGTCAAGCGGGCAATCAACGAACTGGGGATCAATCCGGAGAAGGTGAATCCGGCGATCAGCTAGAAAATTGCCATGGAGTGATCGGGTGATCGAGCGATTGCACTCTTTGGCGGCTTTTATCTTCAATCGCTCCATGGCCTAATCGCACAATGACTCAATTGATTGAATTCAAACTTCCGGAGTTGGGAGAAAACATCGAGCAGGGGGATTTGGTCCGCCTGATGGTCGCGCCGGGCGCGCCCGTGAGTGCCGGGCAGTCGGTCATGGAGCTCGAGACCGACAAGGCGGTCGTGGAAGTGCCTTCCTCGGTCAGCGGGACAGTACAAGAAATTCGGGTGAAAGAGGGCGACAAAATCAAGGTCGGACAGGTCATTTTCACGGTCGATGGAGCGGGAGGCAAGTCGAATCCGGCTCCGGCTGAAGCTGCAGCGCCTGCTCCCAAGGCTCCTCCGAAGGAAACACAGGCTCCGCCAGCTACACCGAAGCAACCTGCTGCACAGCCGGTGCCAGCAGGCTCGTCAAGTCGGGCTCGGAGCACCGGAGGTGCAAGCGAGTTCATGCTTCCCGAGCTTGGCGAGAATATCTCGCAAGGCGATCTGGTGCGTCTGATGATTTCGCCAGGAAGCAAGGTTTCCGAGGGCCAGCCCGTGATGGAACTGGAGACCGACAAGGCGGTGGTGGAAGTGCCGTCTTCGGTGAGCGGAGTAGTAAAGGACGTCAGGGTCAAGGAAGGCGAGAAGATCAAAGTTGGCCAGGTGATCTTCACTCTGGAGGGCGGAGCGGCTGCCACACAAGCGTCGCGGCCACAGACAGGCCCCGTTGAGCATGTGTCGGGCCAGCATGGGGCACGGCTGGCATTCCAGGCTGCGATTCGCGCCGAGGGAAAAACGGAAGAGCAGGCTTTGCCTCCGGACCTGCCGCGGGCGGCGGTTGCTGCTTTCAGCATGCCGACGCAACTCGGTAAAGTCGCAGGAACTGAGCATCGGCAACCCGTTCCTGCCGCACCGCATGTCCGCCGATTGGCGCGCGAAGTTGGCGTAGACATCTATGAAGTGAAGGGCAAGGGGCCCGGCGGGCGCATCAGTGAAGATGACGTTAAGGCGCATGCCAAGGCGTTGCTCTCGGCTGCCGCTACAGCGACAGCGACTCCGCGCGCCGGCCACTTTGCGCAGCCGCAGCTTCCCGACTTTGCCAAGTGGGGAAAAATCGAGCGCGTCTCGATGCGTGGCGTCCGCCGGAAGACCGCGGAACATTTAGCAGAAGCGTGGAACACGATTCCACATGTCACGCAGCATGATCGAGCCGACATCACCGAACTCGAGCAACTGCGCGCGCGCTTCGCTCCTAAGGCTGAAGAAGCCGGCGGTAAGATGACAGTGACCGCGATCGCACTGAAGGTCTGCTCCGCGGCGCTCAAAGTCTTCCCGCAGTTCAACGCCAGCATCGATATCGAGAAGGAAGAAATCGTCTACAAGCAGTACATCAATATTGGTGTCGCTGCGGATACCGACCGTGGATTGCTGGTTCCGGTGATTCGCGATGTGGACAAGAAGAACATCGTGGAACTGGCGGTAGAGTTGTCGCAGCTTTCGAAGAAGGCACGGGAGAAAAAACTTGCTCCCTCCGATATGGAG
>Ga0335080_10008473_pt1 | contig 10720 bp, 9 predicted proteins | sample Lox_Sample_34_FD_206720 | JGI IMG/M metagenome (GOLD analysis project Ga0335080, IMG submission 206720) | Soil microbial communities from Loxahatchee National Wildlife Refuge, Florida, United States - Lox_Sample_3.4 | ecosystem: Environmental > Terrestrial > Soil > Wetlands | place: USA: Florida...
TGGCCGTGCACACCATCGGCTGACCTTGTCACAACTCGCCACAGCGACGCGCAGCTCGTTGGCCACCAGCCCGATAACCGCCGCCTGTTCTCGCTGCGGCGCCCCTGGCCGCCGATCGGCGCATGGGATGCACGGCCGGCGGCGTGGCCACTCCTGCCGGTCTCATCTGCTGCCCGGCAAGAACCGGTCGATCTCGGCCAGGAAGTGCTTCCACGCGGGATCGTGCTCGGGCAGCAGGTGATTGCTGCTGTCGAGCGGAACCAGGCGGCTGTTCGGGATCAGCGCGGCCAGCAACCGCGACTGCTCGAAGCGATTGCCGGGTTCCCGGCGGGAGCACATGATCAGCGTGGGCACGGTGAGCCTCGGCGCGAGGTCCGTGACGTCGATGCTGGCGAATTCGCCGACGAACCGCCACGCGTTATCCGCCGAGGTCGAGCGGCGCTGAAGCTCGTCGAAACTGCGCCACTGCTCCTGGGTGGCCTCGGGCAGGAAGCGGGCTGCGAAGATCTGCCGGTAGGCCGGATCGGGACGCCCCCAGCCCAGCCGGACGATCTCGACGCGGGCCTGGACGAGCGCGAGTTCGTCGGGTGTGCGGGCGCTCTTACGCCAGCCCTGGGCGTATGACCCGAGCAGCACCAGGTGCGTGACGCGCTCGGGGTGGCGCACCGCGTAAGCGATAGCGACAGGCCCGCCCTGGGAGATGCCCAGCAGCGGGAACCGGTCCAGCCCGGCGGCGTCGACGACGGCCTCCAGGTCGTCCACCCAGTCCTCGAACGAGAACCGCCCGACGTCCCAGTCCGACAGCCCGCAGCCTCGCTCGTCGTACCGGACCAGGCGGAACCGGCCCGACAGCTCGGCCAGCCAGTGCCGCCATACCGGGCTTTCCCAGTCGTAGGCGAGGTGGCTGAGCCAGTTGGCGGCCTTGACCAGCGGCGGGCCCGCGCCGCTGGTCGCGTAGGCCAGCCGGGTGCCGTCATCGGCCGTGGCGAACCGGATCTCCTGCTCCGGCGGAGCCGGCGAGAGGCCGGCGGCCGGATCGGCTTGCGCCGCTTCCTCCACCGGCGCGACGAACTGGTAGCCGCGTCCGTGCGCGGTGCGGATGAGACGCTGGCTGCGGCCGTCGTCCCCGATCGCCTGGCGCGCCGCCTTGATCCGGCTGGTGAGCGCCGATTCGCTCACGAAGCGATTGCCCCAGACGGTGTCGAGCAACTCCTCCTTGGGCACGACCCGGTGCCGTTCCCTGATCAGCACGGCGAGCAGGTCGAACACCTGCGGCTCGACCGGCCGGTGCCGCCCGGCCCGGCGCAGCTCGAACCGGTCCAGATCAAGTTCGCAGTCGCCGAACACGAAGATCAAGAAAACCCCCGCACGTCACCAGGCAGCGTTCACCAGTGTCTCACCCGGGACGGCCACCGGCTGGTCTTCAGGTGTTCTCCATCTTTCCTCCAAGTCTGAGGCCGCCCGAGCGCGCACCGTGGAGCACGAATCCGATCAGGCCCCCCGCCGCCAGGCGGCCCAGCACAGAGGAGAAACCGTGACTGCGAGCACCGCTGCGGGAAACGCCGGCGTTGGTTCATGGATCGAGCGCCGGGCCAGGGCGGCCCCCGATGCTGTGGCCCTGATCGCCGCAGACTGCTCGGTGACCTACTCGGAACTGGCCGGCCGGGGCCGCCGGCTAGCCAACGGCCTGCGCATGCTGGGCGTGGCGAAGGGCGACCGGGTGGCGTGGCTGGGGCCGAACCACCCCGCGTTTCTCGAATCGCTGTTCGCCGCCGGCCTGCTCGGCGCGGCCTTGGCTCCGGTTAACCACCGGCTGGACGAGGCTGAGATTGACTGGATTCTGCAGGACATCAAGCCACGGGTCCTCATCCAGCACTCTGCGGCGGGTGCCACCGCGGTACGCGGCCCGGCCTTCCGTCACGTCGCGGTCGGAAGTTCGCTGGCCGGGGCAGCGGACTTCGAGGCGCTGATGGCCGGATCTCCCGGCCACGCCATCGAGGAGACGGTAGGGCTGGACGACTTGTGCCTGCTGCCGCACACCTCGGGCACGACCGGCCGTCCCAAGGGCGTGATGCTCACCCACGGCAATGTCACCTGGAACGTCGTCAACCTCCTCACCTGCGCCGACTTCCGCAGCGACGACGTCACGATCGCCCTCGCCCCCTTCTTCCGGGTGGGCGGCACCGGGGTGAACGTGCTCCCGGTCCTGTTCATGGGCGGGACGGTGGTCGTGCCGGGCGATGTCCATCCCGACGACATCCTCAGGCTAACCGAGCAGCATCACGTCACCGTGGGCTTCGGCAACCCGGACATCTTGCAGTCCCTGGTCCGATCCCGGCTCTGGCCGACCGCTGACTTGTCGCGGGTTCGTTTCCTGATCACCGGTGGTGCCCCGGTCCCTGAACCGCTGATCCGCGCGTACCTGGAGCGGGGCCTGACCCTGCTGCAGGGCTACGGGCTGTCCGAAGCAGCGCCAGTCGCGTTGCTGCTTCGGCCCGAAACCGCGCTCAGCAAGGTTGGCTCCGCCGGATCGCCACCCCTGTTCGTCGAAACCAAGATCGCCGGGCCAGCCGGCGCCGATGTGGCGCCTGGCCAGGCAGGGGAACTTCTGGTCCGCGGCCCGAACGTCATGGCCGGGTACTGGAACCTGCCCAAGGACACAGCCGCGGCGCTGACGCAGGACGGATGGCTCCGGACAGGCGATGCGGCGCGCCCCGACGAGGACGGGTACATCTGGATCATCGGCCGGGTCGCCGACAGCTTCATCTCCCGCGAACAGATGGTGCACCCGGGCGACGTGGAACGGGTTCTTCTCAGCCACCCGGCGATCGCCGACGCAGGCGTCGCGCCAGTCCCAGAATCCGGCCAAGAACAAGTAGCGACAGCCTTTGTTGTCCTGGCGCCAGAGGCCGGGACGACCGAACAGGAGCTCCTGGCCTGGGCCCGGGAGCGCCTCGCCGCCCACCTGGTCCCTGCCTTCGTGACCTTCACCGACCGCCTGCCGCGGAACTCGGCGGGGAAGCTGATCCGCGCCGAGCTTCAAAACGCCGCCACCCCTACTCCGCCCGGCCCCGGCCGATAACCAGCAAGTGACTTACCGCCTCGACTGCCCCATCCAGCCGAGCCCCGCTCACCAGCATCGTCTTCCGCCGCTATCGGTGGAACTACTGCTGGCCCAACGCCGGCGACCACTTCTGCCGAGCCAGAACGGCCACAGACAGCAGCGCGTGAGCCCGCACTCACCTCGCGACACAGATCAGCCTGATCTGCGCGGATTAGATGAGGCAGCCGGATCCATCCAATCCCGCACCGAACGGCGGGTATCGTGCGTTGGCCGCGGCCAGCGATCATCACGCAGCGCGACTGGTTTTCCAGAGCGTCGGTGTCCTGATCGCCGACTCGGCGCGTTTCCGTTCACAACCTCTAGGCCGTTGCCGGAGCGCCCGATCGGCCAGTTCTGTTTTCTTCCGCCGATCATCGCCCGGAGTGTTCCGCAATGAGGATCCCTTGCGAGGCGCGCCCGTCGGCGAGAAGGTTCGTCTATGTCTGCAGCGGCCCTTCAGCCCGGCTCTGGGTCGACTGCGGCTGGCCGGGATCCGCCGCCGGCCGCCGCGACCGGCCTGGCGGCCTGGCGAGGAGTTGAGATGAAGGAGACGACCATGACCGATCCGCTGCTCCTCGACCAGTTCCTGCCGGCCTGGGACCACGAGATCTCGATGTCGCAGCTGTTCCGGGCACCGCCGGCCGAGGTCTTCGACGCGGTCACGAACCTCGACCTGTTCCGCCTCCCGGTGGCCCGGGTGCTGCTCGAGGCCCGCGCCCTGCCCGGCCGCCTGGCCAGCGTGGCGGCCCGGCGGCACGGTGAGACGGTCGTGCCGGAGCCGCCGACCTTCCGGGTGCGCGACCTTCCGGCCCGCGGCTGGATCCCGCTGGGCGAGCGGCCCGGCACCGAGCTGGTCTACGGCGCGGTCGGCCAGCCGTGGAAGGGAACGGGTGGCTCGCCGCCGGAGCCCCCGGTAACCGCCGAGACCTTCGCGGCCTTCGCCGAGCCGGGGTTCGCCAAGCTGGCGGAGAGCACCGTGGTCACCCCGTACGGCGTCGGGGGGTGCGTGCTGACGCTGGAGAGCCGGGTGGTGATGACCGACGAGGACAGCCGGCGACGGTTCCGGCGCTACTGGCAAGCGGCGGGGCCGTTCATCCGGCTGATGCGCCCGGCGGCGATGCGCGCCGTGGAGCGGCAGTTGCAGCACGGCGCCTCCCGCAGGCCGGTGCGATGACGCCCGGGAAGGCGGCACGGCTTCGCCGTCTTCGCAGGCTGAACTCGCCGCCCAGGCCGGTCAGGCCGCCGAGGACATCGGCCGCCGTGCCGAGCCGGGCGTCTCTCCGGCCGAACCTTCACCGGGAATCTTGCAGATGCGAGGCCATGCCTGCGCAGGAGCGTCCCGTGTACCCCGCCCGTTGAAGATTCCCTGAGGGGTGCCCTATCCGGGACACCGTCTCCGCCTGCATCAGCCCGGTACAGAACGTCCGGATCCGAACGGCACCTGGCTCGATAAGTCCAGATCGCCGGGTCGACCAGGCGGGTCCGGGCGCATCAATGGCACGTGCCGCCTGTGACGGCCTGTGATGGCCCCCGGCTCTCGTCAGGACCTTGGCACGCCTGGCACTGGCTCTACGGGGTGCCGGATGATCGTCCGCAGCTTCTCCGGCGCGCTGCGGCGCGGATCGCCGAGGTAGATCTCGTGGTGGCGGCCGCGGGGGCGGTAGCCCGCTTCCGCGATGGCCTCGTGCAGTGCCGCGATCGACGGCGCCTCGGCGGCGTACGGCCCGATATGCAGCAGCTGAGCGCACCGGCCCTCCGCCCACCGGATGTACTCCAGGCGGGCCAGGCCGGGCAGGTTCTTCTTGCTGGCCGCTTCCGCCGTGGCGGCGGCGATCAGCTCCGCGTCGACCGGGTCCGGCTGCATGAGCAGCGCCTGCCACCGCCAGCTGCCGCGATCGCTGGCGGCCATGGTGACCTCGCCCCGCGCCACCGCGGCGAGGATGTCCTGCTGGGCCGGGTCGTCCACCCACCACAGCCCTTCCAGCGGCATGACCCGCGGTGCCTGGCCGGTGAGCTTCTTCAGCCGGAAATGCGCGCCGTAGCTCACGCTGTACAGCGCCTGCACCGCCTCGGTGAACTCGGCGCCGCCGGGCTCACCGGTCCCGGTCACCGCCACGAACCCGAACTCGGGGACATCGACGATTTCCACTGCACCCTTGCGTACCTTGAGCAGCGACTCGTAGCTGGTCGCGATAACGGTCATGCCATCATGGTTGCCACCCCCGGCCGACGCGGAAAGGGCCGAAGGTCCGCTGCCGGTAAGGGCGAACTGAGCCGCAAGGGCCGGGCCGAGGCCTTCGACGCCTTCGAGGTCCCAGTCGGCAAGCGGGGCCCTGTCATCGCTCGGTACCGCGAAGTTGCCGTTGCGTTGGCGTCGTGAGCCCGTGCTTCACCAGCTGCCTGACGCTAGGGATCATCCCGTGTTCCAGATCGACCAGAGCAATCGCGGCAGGCGATCCACCGATCACCAGTCTCACTGGGCAACCCGCCCTGGAAGTGCCGGTATCTCCTGGGACCTCGCTATTTGCGGATCCAGCGGCTGCATTCTGCAGGGACGCTCCGGCAAGGCGGCATCCGGCGCTCCTCCGGCAGCTCAATCTTGCGCGGGCCTCGTGCTGGCGGCCGCCTGGACCTGGCAGCGGGATTGAGCAGGCTTCCATCGCGCCCGGCGCGCAGCTGGCGAGCCCGGCGGGACGTTCGACTCTGACCTCCTCGCCCCCCGGGTCTGACAGTGGAAGCAAATGGGTGGTGGATGAAGAGGTGATCGAGATGCCGGTCCTTGTCGTATACGCCAGCAAGCATGGTGCCACCCGGGAGATCGCCGAGCGCGTCGCGCAGACGATCGCGGCTGCGGGACAGCGGGCGCGGGCGCGCCCGGTGACGGCGGCAGGCGACCTGACCGGCTATGACGCCGTCGTGGTCGGCAGCGCCGTGTATATGGGGCACTGGCAGAAGGAGGCGACGGAGTTCGTCCGGCGCAACCGCGCTGTCCTGGCCGGCCGCCCGGTGTGGCTGTTCAGCAGCGGCCCGCTGGGCACCGAGCCCACCGACGCCCAGGGCCGGGACCTGACCGTCGCGGCCGAGCCTAAGGAGCTCGCCGAGTTCACCGAGGCCGTTCATCCCCGCGGCCATCGTGTCTTCTTCGGCGTGCTGGACCCGGGCAGGCTCGGGCTGGGTGAGCGGGCGATCAGGAAATTGCCCGCGGGCCGCGCCCTGCTCCCCGAGGGCGACTTCCGCGACTGGACGCAGATCGAAGCCTGGGCCCGCGGCATCGCCCGCGACCCCGCACTGGCCACCGGGGGGCCCGACAGGATCGGCGCGGACAGCTGACGGACACCACGATGCCAGCCTTGGACCCACTCCCGGCGCCGCAACCTGAAGTCCCCGCTGCCGGGCAGCGACGGGACCACCGTTGCTGATCGATCAGTTCCTGCCGCGCTGCGACTTCGCAGTCGAGCACGCGCAGGTGTTCGGTGTCTCGCCCGAGGTATGCCTGCGGCGGCCCGCAACCTTTGACCTGTTCCGGCACCCGGGCGCGCCACAGGGCGCTGCTGGACCTGCGGGCACTGCCCGGCCGTGCCGCCAGCCGCCTGGTATGGGTGGGCCTGGACGGGGACGAGATCGTGGCGGGCCACCTTCCCGAGCACCGCAAGGTCCGCAATATCCGCAACGACAGCCGGGTCGCGCTGTCTATCGAAACCAGCACGCGCAACGCCATGGGCCTGAACGAGTACCTGGTCATCTACGGCACCGCCCGGATCACCGAGGTAGGCGCGGCCGAACTTCTCCAGCGGCTCGCCCGCACCTATCTTGGCCCCGATATCCGCTTCCCGCCCATGCACGACCCGCCGCCCGGATATATCACTCGCATCAGGGTGGATCGGGTCTCCGGCGTGGGTCCCTGGGCCGCCCAGCGCTGATACAGCGTGTCCACCTGCCGCGGGGTGACGGGCACCTTGCCGGCCGGGACGCCAGGATCGCCCGGGGACGCAGGGACCCGCCCGCCGTTCGCCGGCAGCAAGTGACACCACGGGGCCAGATCATCTGGGATTGACAAAGCCAACTGAGCCGCACGCCGGAGTGACCCGCCCACAGACTGCACGTACGGGGCTTCCGCATCTCCGCCTTACTGACCAGTTCACCGGGTAAGCCATCGCGGTATCACTCCAGTACAGACCACCAGACCACCAGGCAGCTGGAGGGCCGATGACCGGACCGGAACATTACCGCAAAGCCGAGGAACTTCTCGATGATGCCGAATCATCGGGGGCAACGTGGCCGGTGGAAAAAGCACAGGTGCACGCCATTCTGGCGCTCGCCGCCGCCACCGCGCTCCACGGTGTCACCGACCACCGCCACTGGTTCGAGGCCACGGGCACCCAGCACGCGGACGGCTAGACGGCCCGCACTGTTTAGCCGGACGCCTGCCCACGCCGGCAATCAACCGCCCGGCAATCCCCGGCTAGAGCTGCCCCGGTGACAAGCCAAGGTCAAGGCCGCCCAAGGGCCGCACTTGGGGGCGGCCGGCCCGCCGAAGCCGGCACGCCGGCCCTCACGCACCGTGACGAGCACAGGGGCCGCACATTGGGCCAAGTCGAACAGATCGCCGAATATTTCGCGGCTGACGCTGGAACCGCCGCAGGCCGCATCTGCGTGCAGATATTCCAGTTCTGGCGTCGCCTCACTAACCAGATGACGTATCATCAAGTCGGCTAGGTCGGCCGCAGTGGCGAACCGTTCGTTCAGCGTTCGAGTGCGCTGCTCCGCGAGCGTTCTGTCCAGATTCTTACCTTGTTCTCCGAGTGTATTGTCCGTATCCCTACTGGTTGCGCGGCGGCCAAAATTGAGAACGCTGACGCTGGCTGCAAAGTGGGTGCTTGCCGTCGGCGTCTGGCCTGTCCGGCCGGGACTGCGGCTGGACCCGGGGCCGGGTCCAGCCGCGGCGGATGTCCGGCACGGGTCGGGCGGGCGTCACGCGGTGGTTGCGGCGGCGGCGCGGCGGGTGGCCCGGGCCCGGTCCAGGATTACGGCCACGGCGGCTGCGAGCAGGGCAGCCCCGATGGCGATCAGGGCAATCTGCCAGCCCGCCATGCCGCCGCTGCTGACCACGTGGACAGCGGTCGCCGGAACTGGCGCGACGGGGCTGGTCCCGATATAGGGATCCCCGACATATCCTGCCGGGTCCGGGATCGGATTTGTCCCCGCTAGGGCGGCTGGCGCGGCCGCGGCGAAGGCCAGCAGGGCACAGGCTCCGGCGGCCAGGATGCTGATCAGGTGGTGAATGCGGTGGATGGTGTTCATGATGGTTCTCCTTGCGGGCTGATCTTGGAACGGCAGGTCCGTGCGTGGCGCTGAGGATGGACCCGAGCCGGGTGACCATGACAGGGACCGGCGGTGGGGCTTGCTGCCGCCAGGCTGATGTGAAAATTGGGCACAGTACTCGCGGAACACCCTTGGGTTGGTCTACTCTCACTGCGAACATTAGGAAAGGCGGGGTCAGAGCACATGACCAGTTCTGATCAATGTCCTGACGCTGCAGGCCTAGCTGATTCTGGTCATCGCTGAGGCACCGGACGCCGCGTACGCTGGATGGATGGCGGCATGGGCGCGTCCATCTCTTCCGATGCGGTGGAGTAATCCTGGGCAGCAGCCGCCGTTTGTTGGCCGCCAGGGAGATTTTGCTGTCCTGGAGGATGCCTGGGCGGCGGTTACCGCGGGCGCAGGCCGTGCGGTGTTCGTAGGCGGCGAGCCCGGCGTGGGAAATCACGGCTGGTCGCCGAGGCGGCGCATGCCCTGTATGACCAGCAGGCGATGGTCCTGCTTGGTTCATGCGTGGCCGAGCTGGGCACGCCGTATGAGCCGTTCGACGAACCGATCCGGTTGCTGCTGCCGACGATCCGCCAGGGCAAGATTCCGCTTGAGGACTGGGCCGCGGCTGGGGACGAGCCGCGACTGGAATTGCTATCGGCTGTCGCGGGCCGTACGGAGACTGCGCTGGCTGACGGCGATCCGGGGAACCGGCGAGGCCTGTACGAAGCGGTGGTGGCGCCATTTCGAGCAGCCGCAAATCAGTCGCCGCTGGTTCTTGTGCTTGAGGACCTTCAGTGGGCCGGGGAGACAGCGGTAGAGCTGCTGAGGTACCTGGTGGAGCGAGCAGCGGAGTCGCGGATCCTGATCCTAGCCACGCACCGTACGTCGGCACCGGACCGGTTCAGGTCGCTAGGTGCGGTCATCGCGGGCCTGCACCGCCTAGACGGTGTGCGCCGCCTGGACCTGTCACCGCTGACCGCCGATGACATTGCCGAGTACCTAACCTGCCAGGTACCGGATCAGCGTCACCGCAGAACTCGCCATTGCCTGGGTGCGCCTGCCCGAGGTCCGCCTCCAGTACCTACCCGGCTCGGTCACCTGGCAGCTCCTCAAGCCGGTTACCCGGAGGCACCCGCTGGTCTCCGAGGGTCTTCGCAGCGTCCAGCATCGCGAGCTTGCGCCAGGCGGCGTGTTGTGCTGTCGTGTCCAGCTTCCGCGATCGCTACCGCCGCCAGATCGCCTCGGTGTCCTTGTCCCTGAAGGATCTCAGCACCCTCCCATCGGTGCACGATCGCCGTTCGCCCGCCGTGACCCGGTGCCCGCTTTAGGCCCCTGACATCGATCAGGAAGCTGGCACCAGATCAGGCGGCTGGCCACGCAGCTAGCGGTCAACTGGCGAGCGGGACTCCGGTGCTAGCAGAGTGGTCGAATCCGGTTGGGTGTAGCCGGTGCACCGGCAGCGCCGCCACCAGCGGCCCCGGACTGAGCAAGAACCCGGGTGCAGGTGCGAATCTGCCCGGTGCCCGCAGCGCGCGCAGGGCGTGGGCTCTGGCCCACCGGCGCCGGGATGGGGCCCCGGTGGCCAGCCGAGCCCATACCCACTACTACTGGACATGGCAACCTCCTCGTGGTCACTGGCTCTCACGTGGGAACCGCCAACTGTCTGAGGGCATGCGCCCTCTGCCTGCACGATGGACCCCTGACGCCGAGCTGGGCAGGGGCATAGGTCACGTGTGCCCCCCCGAATGGCCCGGATGTGCACGACGGTCGCGTGCGACTCTGTCTGGCGAGTCTGCCAAGGAACGGCGTAATACGGTGTGCCGCTCGGTCCGCTGTCAGGCCCGCACCGGTTCCTGTGAACGGCCGGCTTTGGGCTGGGCCGCAAGACGCTGGCTGGATGGAACATCGTCCTTCCCTCAGCAGCCATCCGGCCCTGGTGCGATCCACGGGGTCTGGCGAGCCTGAGATCGTGGAGTGATCGCCAGCATGAGGATCAATCTCCGTGCGTGCCCGGCGTGCCTCCGCGCCGGGAGGTGGCACTCCCGCTCCATCTGCACGCGGTGGAGAGGAGGAGACAGTGCCGGTAAGCAGCTATCCGATGATCGAGGTGCGGGGGCTCACCAAGCGGTACGGCGAGGTGACCGCTGTCAGCGGCCTGTCGTTCGACGTGATGCCGGGCAGGGTGACGGGTTTCCTCGGGCCGAACGGGGCGGGCAAGACCACCACCATGCGGCTGATCCTGGGCCTGGACTACCCGAACGCCGGCACCGTCACCATCGACGGCAAGCGGTACGCCAGCATGGCCTG
>Ga0335080_10008474_pt1 | contig 10719 bp, 5 predicted proteins | sample Lox_Sample_34_FD_206720 | JGI IMG/M metagenome (GOLD analysis project Ga0335080, IMG submission 206720) | Soil microbial communities from Loxahatchee National Wildlife Refuge, Florida, United States - Lox_Sample_3.4 | ecosystem: Environmental > Terrestrial > Soil > Wetlands | place: USA: Florida...
CCGCAACGCCCATTCGGCTGGACCATCAACAACCTGCCGGGACAAATCCAGGCCGAGGATTACGACACGGGCGGCCAAGGGGTGGCCTACTCCGACGACACAACGGGCAATTCAGGCAGTGCCTTTCGTTCGGATGATGTGGACATCGAAGCGACCGCGGATGCAGGCGGTGGTTACGATGTCGGGTGGATTGATCCGGGCGAGTGGCTGGAATACACCGTGAACGTGCCCGATCCATCGGCGATTTACAGCATCCAGGCGCGCGTGGCGTCCACGGCCGCGGGTCAAATGCGCGTGCGGCTTGATGGAGTGATACTCGGCGTAATCCAAATTCCCAACACTGGCGGCTGGCAGAATTGGCAGACCGTGACGTTGACCAACATTCCCATCGCCGGGGGCAACGGCTCGAAGGCGTTGCGGCTGGAAATGATCACCAGTGGTTTCAACCTTAATTGGGTTGAACTCGACCGGGTGCAGATTTGTGGCACCAACAACGTTGCGCTCAAACAGACGGCATCGGCTTCGTCGTTGGAATCCGGCAGCTATCCCGCGGCGTCCGCTTTTGATGGTGATCCAACCACACGCTGGTCCTCGGCCTTCAGCGATCCTCAGTGGATTCAGGTGGACCTGGGATCGGTGCAAAATATTGCGCGGGTCAGGCTCGATTGGGAGAATGCCTTTGCCGAAAGTTACAGCGTTCAACTGTCTACCAATAGCAGCACGTGGACCACCGTTTATACGACGACCAACGGCCCGGGCAGTGTCAATGACCTGCCGGCGCTGGGCAGCGGCCGGTATGTGCGGATGTACAGCACACAGCGCGGGACAAGCTATGGGGATTCGCTCTGGGATTTTGAAGTTTATCCCGCCTTGGCGCCGGTGCTGGCCATCGCTCTTAGCGGGACTAACGTCGTGCTCTTCTGGCCGATGTCGGTAGCCAGTTGGTTGTTGGAAACCGCGCCGGCATTGGGGCTTCCCGGCGGGTGGAACCCCTTCCCAGCCATTCCCTCGGTCTTGAATTCCGAATACCTCGTCACGAACGCGGTCGGGCCGACGGCGCAATTCTACCGCCTCGTCCCGAAACCTTGAACCTGGTCCCGGCGCGCCATGAACCGGTTTTCATCCGACGAGTCTTCGGACAAAACTTGGCGGAGGTCGTCTGAATGTGCACAATCCGGTTTGGAACTGATCAGGTCTAATTCCTTGAAGGTTTTGTTATGAAGCCAATCGTCCACTACGCGGGGTTGAAGATTGCCGGCGCTGTCATGGGTACCGTGACGTTGTTGACCAGCCTTGTGTTTTTCCTCACTGTCTCGCGCCTGGCCGGTCAGGATGCTCCGCTGCGGGAATTGCAGACGGCCGAGCAAGTCCGGCAATTGACTCCCGAGCAGGCGGCGCGTCATTATCCGGTACGGTTGCGCGGGGTGCTGACATTTTTCGATCAAGCCCAGTTTTATCGGTTTTTCCAGGATGAGACGGCCGGCATCTATCTATTTCCAAGTGACGCGTTGACCAACGCGGCCCTGGCTACGGGAGAACTGGTGGAGATCGAAGGCCAGACCAGCCCCGGCGAATATGCGCCGACGGTCACACCGCAGCGGACCAAAATTCTGGGCACGGGAACCTTCCCTCCCGCTAAACCGGTTTCCTATGAAGCCCTGGCGAGCGGGGAGGAAGACAGCCAGTTCGTGGAAGTCCATGGCATTGTGCGCGCGGTCAGCTTCGACTCGCAAACCCGATACTATTCAATTGAGATTGCCACGGGCGGCGGCCGCTTGACGGCGCTGGCGACTCAACTGCCCGTCCAGCGCGAGGAAGATTTGGAGGACAGCACTGTCAGAATTCGCGGCGTGTGCGTCAGCCGTTTTAACCTGCAACGCCAGTTGTTCGATCTCCGGTTGCTGGTGCCGCATCCTACGGACGTGGTCATTGAAACGCCCGCTCCGAGTGATCCGTTCGCCGTACCCACCCGCCCGATCGAGCGGCTGTTGCAATTCACGCCGAGCGGCCCTTACGGTCACCGCGTTAAAGTCAGCGGCACGGTCATCTACTGTCGCGACGATGCCCTGTACGTCGAAGATAAAACGGAAGGGCTGTATGTCGAGACGCACCAAACGAATTCTCTGCTTCCCGGCGATCAGGTGGAGGTTCTGGGGTTTCCCGCCAAGGGCGAATATACGCCCATGTTGCAGGACGCCATCTTCCGGAAAACTGGCGCCGGGCTGTTGCCGCCGCCGGATCCCATTACGGCTGATGAGGCATTGAAGGGAACGCATGATTGCCGTCTCGTGCAGATTGAAGCCACCATCCTGGATCGGACGCGGTACAGCCGCGAACAATTCCTGGTGCTGCAATCCGGCGGTTTTATTTTCAATGCCTACCTGGAACGAAAAAACGTGGGCGTGGAATTTGCCTATTTGCAGAACGGCTGCAAAGTCGCGGTCACCGGCGTTTGTCTGATTGAACGGGGTAATGACTGGCATGTGGGGCCCGACTGGCGCACCAAATCTTTTCGCCTCCTGTTGCGTTCGGCGGGCGACATTTTGATATTACAGCGGCCACCCTGGTGGAATTTGCAGAAACTGCTGTGGATTGTAGGCATCCTGTGCGTCACCGTGCTGGTGGTGCTCATGTGGGTTGGCGTGCTGCGCCGGCGCGTCCAGAAACAAACCCGGATCATCCGCCAACAACTTCAGACCGAAGCGGCGTTGAAAGAGCGTTACGAAGACCTCTTTGAAAACGCGAACGATATGGTTTTCACACACGACATGGCCGGAAAGATCACCTCCATCAATAAAACCGGCGAAGAAATTCTAGGCCGTCCCCGCGACGCCATCCTGTCCAAAAACCTGGTTGATTTCGTGGTCGAAGAACAGCGCGCGGCCGCGGCCAACTGGCTCGCCCAGGTGACGAAAAACGCGGAATCGCCGCCGGCGGAGTGGGACTGCCTCAACGCTGCGGGTCAACGCATCCGGCTGGAGATCAACTCGCGTGTGGTCGGGCGGGCGGGGAAACAAATGGAAGTGGAAGGCGCCGCGCGTGACATCACCGAACGAAAACGGCTGGAGCGTGAGATCCTGGAAATCAGCAGCCGGGAACAACGCCGAATCGGGCACGACCTGCATGACGGCGTTTGCCAGCAACTGGCGGCGATCGCCTACCGCGTGGACATCCTGGCCGAACAATTGCAGGAGAAAGGCATGTCCGAATCGTCCGAGGTTGAACGGGTGGGTGGACTGGTCAATGAAGCCATCAACCAGACCCGGGGTGTGGCGCGCGGGCTGTTTCCGATCAGTTTGCAGGAAAATGGCTTGGTTTCGGCGTTGGAAGAACTGGCGGAGAATACCAGTAATCTGTTCAAGGTCCGTTGCCAGTTCTCCACCGACGGGCAGCTTCCCAAGGTGGAAAATGGCGTTGCCCTGCATTTGTATTACATCGCGCAAGAGGCCGTCTTGAACGCCGCCAAACACGGCCGGGCCAATAATATCACCATCTCCCTGGCGCGCGCCAATGATCGTTTCATTCTGGCCGTCCGCGACGACGGAGCGGGTTTTGAGTTGTCCAACCACGGTTCCAGCGGGATGGGCATTCGCATTATGCGCTACCGCGCGCGGGTCATCGGCGCAACCCTGGACTTGAAAAGCCAGCCGGGGCAGGGCACTCAAATCAGTTGCGTATTTTATGCGCCCGCTTGATACTTCCGCAAATCGTCAGCCATGAACGAGCACACCGCTAATCCGGTTGATTCGCCGCAGGGGAATGTCCGTCCGTCCGCCAAGAGCCGGATTTACATTGTGGATGACCACGCCATGTTCCGGGAAGGCTTGCGCTATCTCATTGACCGCGAGTCCGATTTAACGGTATGCGGCGACACGGCGGATGCCGACGAGGCGTTACGGGCCATTGATGAATTAAAACCCGACCTGGTCATTGCCGATATTTCCCTGTCCGGCACCACTGGAATTGACCTCATCAAGGCCATCAAGAGCAAGTATGAGGACATGCCGGTGCTCGTGGTCTCCATGCACGAGGAATCCCTCTATGCGGAACGCGCATTGCGTGCCGGGGCGATAGGGTATGTGATGAAGCAGGAGCCGGCCAAAACCGTGAAACTGGCCATCCGCAAGGTGCTGGGCGGCGACATCCATTTGAGTGAAAAAATGGCGACTTCCATGCTGGGCAAATTCATGCGTGGCGGCCAGGACGAGCCCCCCGCTTCGCCCATTGAATCCTTGAGCGACCGTGAATTGGAAGTCTTCCGGATGTTGGGCGAGGGCAAAGCCACGCGCCAAATCGCGGAAGAGCTGGATTTGAGCATCGCCACCATCAACTCCTTCCGAAACCGGATCAAAGAGAAACTGAACCTGAAAAATTCCACCGAATTGATGCTGCACGCCATCCACTGGGTTCGCGAAGGTTCGGTCAATTGAGCCGTGGCGGACAGCTCGTCCAGCTTTTTGCTATTGGCTCGCCTCAGGCGCCTGCGTCCGTGGTTGGCTGGCGCGGCCATCGCACTGGCAACCGGCACTGCACGAGGAGATTGGCAACTGGTCTGGAGCGACGAATTCAACGGTAACTCGGTGGACCCGAACCATTGGAAGTTCGAGGTTGGCAATCATCATGGCTGGGGAAATCACGAATTGGAGGATTACACCGACCATCCGGAAAACGTCTGCGTCAGCAACGGCGTCCTCCATATCATCGCCCGGTCCGGCTCGGCCGACCGGCTCTCTTACACGTCAGCCCGGCTGAAAAGCCAGGGGCTGTTTGCCGCGCAATACGGTCGCTTCGAATTCCGCGCGAAATTCCCCGGCGGACGTGGTTTTTGGCCCGCGCTCTGGTTGATGCCCGAACATTCGGCCTATGGCGGCTGGCCGGCCTGTGGTGAAATTGACATCATGGAAAACCGGGGAAGTAATCCCACGACGGTCCAGGGAACCATCCATTATGCGAGCGCGGATGGGCGGCATCTTCAATCTGCGGGAAGGTACATGTTCCCGCCGAATGACGGAGCCACCAATTATCATACCTATCTTCTGGAATGGACGACCAACTCAATCAAGTGGTTTGTAGATAACCACCTTTATGAAGTGCAGACGAATTGGTCCACCGCGAGGGCCGCATATCCCGCGCCGTTCAACCAGCCGTTTTACATTATCATGAACCTGGCCGTGGGCGGCGATTACGGCGGCAATCCAGACGCCCAAACGATTTTCCCGGGCGAGATGCAGGTGGATTATGTCCGGGTCTATAGCAACGTCGCAAGGAAGCCGCTCCGATAAACCGGGACCGCTTCCGGGATGGCCGTGTCAACTGGCGGCCGCTCGGGATTCTGAGTGCGATTTTAAAAACTCATTTCAAAACCAAAAAGGCCACCCGACATTATCGAGTGGCCTCTTGGATGAAACTGGAAGTGACTTAACTACGCCGCCGACGCAGGAAGTAGAACGGCAGGCCCAAGCCCATGGCCAACAGCGCCAGGATGGCTCCGGCACTGTCAGCGAAGCATTATCGAAATACAACGTGTCGGCCGGACTTTGGGCGCCACTTTGCATCATCATGAGATACGGCGAGACATACACCGCTCCTGCTGGTGCAGTGGCGGTCACGGTATATTGTTTCCACGTACCCACGGCACCAATTGCCGACCAACCGGTTTCGGTTGTGCCCAAATTATTGTTCAAGGTACTATCGAAAAACTGAAGCTGAACATCAATCGGGGTGGACCAATTCGGGTCAGTAAGGGCAGCCGGCGCCAACACACTAACGCTTAGTGTATAAGTCGAACCCGGAGTGGCACCACTCACTATTTGATAGGTTCCAGCCGGATTCCAACTAGCCCCGCCTTCCGTCACTGCTAATGAATAGATGCCGTCCAGAGCATACGCGGAGGATTGGACCGACCCATTGGGTCCGAAAAAGTTAGCCCAGCCCTGATCGACGCCCGAAAGGCCTATCGGGTTGGCAGTGAATTGACTTGCACTCTCAAAGGAGCCATTCACAAGTAGGTTTGGTTGTGCCTGAGCGGTATAAACACTCAGCGCAAGCGCTGCGATCAAGCCAATAACTCCACCACTGATTTTTAGGAACGTTTTCATAATACTGTTGTTTAGTCGTTTGCTCTTTTTGTTTGCCATTTGCACCGAACTGTGACATTTTATACTACATTGTGCTACTCATGTCAATTACTTTTTGTCGGAAAAGTAATTATTCAACCAAGAGCCGGTCAAAAATGAACCCACTTGGGCTTTGTCGCTCACATCGCCTTGAACTCAAGTGAGTTACCGATGATTTGTAACGTGTTCAAGAATCCTTTATCCTTTCGAAACGCTGATTTCCCCGTTATTTACGAATAAATGCGTATTGCCACTGCCATAACTCCTGCCGCAAGGCACCGGCTTTGGCTTAAGCGTTTATGTGCCGTGTTCCTGGTACCATTGCTCATCCTGGGCAGCGTTGAAGTCGGACTCCGCTTGGCAGGATACGGGTACGATCCCGAGTTTTTTAGCCGTATCCGCGTTGACGGACGCGTTTTCCTTGTGCCAAACGAGAAGTTCGGGTCTCGGTTCTTTCCCCCGGCTATCGCCCGTACCATTACCCCATTTCGGTTCCCAGCCGCGAAATCAACCAATACCTATCGGATATTTTTGTTGGGCGAATCTGCGGCCAATGGAGATCCGGACCCGAGTTATGGCCTCGGACGTTACCTGCAAGTCTTGTTGCGCGAACGGTTTCCGGGAACCGATTTCGAAGTGGTTTCCGTGGCGATGACGGCGATTGATTCAAGCACCATCCTGCCGATCGCGCAGGACTGTGCCCGACAGCAAGGCGACTTGTGGGTCATTTACATGGGCAATAACGAAATGGTCGGCCCATTTGGCGCTGAATCGGCCTATGGCCCGCGGTCCCCGCCACTTCGAATCATCCGTACCGTTCTTGCCATTAAATCCAGCCGAACCGGACAATTGCTGGATAATCTCATTCGTCGGCTGGGTAGCAATTCGTCAACCCCGAAAACCTGGGGTGGTATGCCGATGTTCATGAACAGCCGCATTGGATATGATGACCCAGCCAGGTTGCGGGCTTATGCAAATTTCGAGGGGAATCTGGAAGACATTTTGGGCACGGCGCAACGCGCAGGCGTGCCGGTCATTTTGAGCACAGTGGCGGTCAACCTGAAGGATTGCGCGCCGTTTGCTTCAGTCCATATGCCCGGTTTAAGCACGAACCAATTGTCCGCTTGGAATCAGTTTTTCGAAGAAGGCATCACCAATGAATCCGCCGGTGCCTACCAAACCGCTTTGACGTTGTATCGAAGGGCGGCTCAGATTGACTCGCAGTTCGCCGAATTACAATTCCGCATGGGCGATTGTGATGTGGCATTGACCAATGCACAAGCCGTCCAGGACTTTGCGCTGGCGCGCGACGACGATGCGCTCGATTTCCGGGCGGACACGCGTATCAATGCAATCATTCAGGAGGCGGCGTCCCGCCATGCCCGGCATGGCGTTTATTTAATGGATGCGGCCAAAACTCTAGCGCAGAACTCACCAGAGGGGATTCCGGGATTGAACTTTTTTTACGAGCATGTGCATTTGAATTTCGCTGGTAATTATCTCCTGGCGCTCAATTTTGCCGACGAGATCAAAGGTTTGCTTCCCGGTTCCATCACCGCCCATGATCGGGGAAGCTGGGCATCTGAGGAACTGTGTGAACAGCGCCTCGCGGTGACCGTCTGGGACCGGCAACGGGTCTGGCAACCTATCTTCACCCGCATAACGGCGCCGCCGTTCACTGGCCAATTCAATCACGCGACCTGTCTGAAGTTGTGCGAGGCGAAGTGGAACGGAGCCAAGGCCCGGATGGCTACCCAAACGCCTGAGCAGGCCCGGCAGATGTATGAGCAGGCCCTGGCGTTGGCGCCGGATGACTATTTTTTGCATGGAAATTTCGAGCGATTTCTGGAAACGGGTGGAAATCTGGCGCAAGCCATCGCGGAGGCCAAACGCTGCTGTGGGCTTTTCCCACAGATGCCCGGGGAATATTACTATGTCGGCACCTTGTTGGCTCGGGAAGGAAAAACCAGCGAAGCTGCCGATTATTTTTCGCGCGCTGTCGCCATCCGAAACGATTACGCGGAAGCCCAGGATGCGATGGGAGAACTGCTGGCCAACCAGCAGAAAAGCGACGAGGCGATTCGTTGGTTCAGGCGGGCCGTCCGTTCAAATCCCGACTACGTGGACACGTACCTGAATCTGGGATTCCTCCAGCAAAATCTGGGAGAGATCAATGCGGCAATGACCAGTTATCAAAACGCCGCAAATCTCGAACCTGAGGGGCCCGCCGATTATTTCAATCGCGCCAATATGGCTGCCGCTTCATTCCGGTGGGGTGAAGCCATGGCAGATCTGCGCGCGCTGCTCAAAGCCAAACCTGACTTCTGGCAGGCGCATTACATGCTGGGAATGGAACTGGCGGCGAACGAGAAAACCGAGGAAGCACAAAAGGAATTTGCGGAGGCCGTTCGTTATCGTCCGGACTTTGCGCCGGCCCATTTATATCTGGGAACAACTCTGGCGGCCCAAAAAAAACCCGACGAAGCACTCGCGGAGTTCCGCACGGTTTTGCAGCTTGACCCGGCGAACAGTGCGGCCCGGCAACAAATTGAAAGCATCGAAGCCGCTTCACAGCACAATCCCTGAAATCTGGGCCTGGCGTCAAAACCGATCGCTTCCGTCAATGGCTTTCGCCGGAGTAAGACGGCGGCGCATCGGCCAGATTGCAGCCCCAATTGGTGTTCGCAGCGGAGCTTAAATTGTAAACCAATATTCCGCCGCTGGAAATGTCTGAATAGCGGAGCCACGGCTTGTCCCACGACTGCCCGTTTAACGTCAGTCCCTGGACATAAGGCGCGTCCTTCGCTGCCCCGTGACCGATGATGGTCAAGTCGCCATGCGGCAGATGCAACACGGCTTTGGGAAATAACGGGCTGCCCAGCACTAGTATGTCGGAACCGGGCAGCTCGGGATACATCCCCAGCGCGCTGAATAAATACCAGGACGACATTTCACCCACGTCGTCGTTGCCGGGATAGGCGTTGTCACCGGGCCCATACAGCTCCGTCATCGCCCGGCGCACGATGCTTTGCGTCTTCCACGGCTGGCCCCAGAAATCATAAATCCACGGCGTTTCGAGGCACGGCTCGTTGCCCAGCCAGGCCATCCACGCGTCCGGGCCCTGGTCGCCGACGTCCAGTTTGATGAAGAAGGCGTCCAGCCGTTTGGCCGCGGCGTCCGGCCCGCCGAGCAATTCTGCCAGCTCCCTTTCATTGAAGGGCGCCATCCACAGATATTGTCCGGCCGTTCCTTCCACGTAAGCCTGATTCTTGTCATAGCGACCGACGTTATTGGTGAAGCCCGGCGCCCAGGAGCCGTCCCGCCGGCGCATTTCCAGATAACCGCTGGCCGGGTTGAAATGGTTTTTCCAGTTCTGCGCGTGTCGCAACAGCAGCGCGCTGTTGGTTTCGTCGCCCAACGCCTTGGCAAATTGCGACAGCGCAAAATCGGCCGAATTGTATTCCAGCGTCATGGAAACGTTGCCGTAACCGCCCCGCTGGTGCTCCGGCACGTAACCCAGTTTCAGATAATCCTCCAGCGCATCACGCTCATTGAGTCTCGACCGTGGCGCCCGCACCGATGGATCTGTTGCTGCGCGGACCAATCCCGCCAACGCCGCCCGGGTATCGAAATTGGTCGCCCCGAACGCGTAATAATCCGCGATCATTGCCGCCGCCGGGTCGCCCATCATCACACCGCTGTCCTCGCTGATGCATCCCCAGCGTGGGAAGGTACCGCCTTGCTGGTAATCCACCAACAGCGATTGCGCCATGTCGCCGGCTTCCTTCGGCGCAAGCATGCCAAGCAATTGGCACTCGCTCCGATAAATGTCCCACCCCGAAAATATCCCGTATTGCACCCGACCACCCGCCACTGTGTGTATCTGGCCGTCGTAGCCCGCGTACTGCCCGTTGACGTCCGACACCACCACCGGCCCCAGCAGAGCGTGATACAGCATTGAATAAAAGGTCACCAATTCGTCCTGCGTCCCGTCGCTGACTTGAATCTTGTTCAACCAGGCATTCCAGATGTCACTGGCGGCGGCGGCCATACTGTCAAAATTCTTTGCAGAGAAAGCCGACGCGGGATCTTCTGCCGCCACATTCGCTTTGGCGTTGGCAATGCTGACATAGGAAATCCCCATCTTCACCAGCACTGTCCTGTCCCTGGATGTCTTGAAGGTGACAAACGCGCCAGACGCGGTTCCGCTACCCTCGGTGGTGCCTTTCGTCAGCAACTTGTCACTCCAGGTGCCGTAATTTTTGAAAGGCCGGTTAAAAACGGCGTAAAAGTAAATCGTCCGCACCTCGCGCGTGTCGCAGAAATGGCCGCCGATGGACCAGCCGGTGATTTCACGGGCAGTCGGATTAATGCTGATTCCCGAGGCCGCCGAACCATTGATGTCGCTGGCAGCATTGATCATCAGCGACGCTGGTTCGGTGCCGGGATAGGTGATGCGGCCAAAGCCCGTCCGCATCGTCGTGGTCAACTCGACCTTCAGGCCGTTATCAAACGTCACGCCGTAATAGCCGGGTTTGGCGATTTCATTGCTGTGTGAAAATGGCAGGGCAAAGGTGCGCCGCTCATCGGGGGGAGCGGCAGG